>Ga0209758_1000949_pt1 | contig 39098 bp, 35 predicted proteins | sample AraplaMF_Col_mMF_FD_184258 | JGI IMG/M metagenome (GOLD analysis project Ga0209758, IMG submission 184258) | Arabidopsis root microbial communities from the University of North Carolina, USA - plate scrape MF_Col_mMF (SPAdes) (version 2) | ecosystem: Host-associated > Plants > Roots > Endosphere... | reverse complement strand
TTCGAGCATGCGTTGGCGCTGGATTCGAATAGGGCCAACGCTCATGCTGCCCTTGGCCTCGCCAAGTTCTGCATGGGTCGCGCTGCCGAGACCGAAGGCCATATACGCGAGGCTTTACGTCTCTCCCCTCGCGACGTTGAAGCCTACCAGTGGACGTGTTTTGGGGGTGTGGCCAAGCTACAGCTTGGTTCGGACGTCGAAGCCGTCAGTTGGCTACGACGAAGCACCGAGGCGAACCGCAACTTTCCTCTCGCTCATTTGTCGCTCGCCGCTGCGTTGGGCCTGACCGGCGCGCTCGATGAGGCGCGAAATGCTGCAAGAACGGGACTTGCGCTCAACTCGGGTTTCACCATCCGTCGCTTTCTTGCTGCTCAACAAAGCGACAATCCGATTTACCTTGCTGGGGTCGAGCGCGCGTGTGAAGGCTTCCGCCTCGCTGGCGTGCCGGAAGGGTGACGGGCGCTTCCGGTCACGACCAGGTCCGCGACCCGCGTCAGCGACGCGCGTAGGTTCCCCGTTTGAATACCAGCACTAGCGTGACGCCAGCCGGCGTACGTGGATTCGTAAGCTTCAGTTCATCGTCGGTAATTGATGTCACGATCCAGCGTTGATTTGGCGCTCCGAACAGTTTGGAATATGAACTCGTCTCTATGTTGACGTGGATCTTGGTGGCCTCGACCACTGTGTACGTCCCGGTGTGGGCCACCACACCCGACGCAATCGCATGACCTCCTCCGGCGAGAGACGCGCGGAATCCCCTGATGCGTATTTCGGCGCATCGAAGGAGGCGCAACTTCCGCTTTGGGTCAAAGGCTGCCCTCGGCAGTCGCTTCACGTGGTCGGCTTACCTGTCGAAAGCAGACGAAGCGGCTCTCTGCGCGGAGGTCGGCAGCGGGCCATTTCCGGATTCCTTGATTGACGCCGTAACCGTTGTTGACAGGTTTTCAATGTCTACGTGAGAGAATCGCTATGGTGAGCGTCGCACCGGTCACCATAGCACGTCCTGCGGCATGTGTGCCGTTTCACATCTTTTACGTGAAAAGATGCTACCATCCAACGGAACGCCATTTTTGCGAACGTGAGTGTTTTTAGCAGTTGCACTTCTTGGGATTCGCAATGAGTAATCGTGGTCAGATCTACGACCGTATGGTCATTTTGGATCAACGAGTCTGGTTGCTCAACTGTCAACTTGCCGAACTTCGGGATCTTCGTGCTCGCGTATCGAAGACCGTTGAAAGAAGCAGCCTCAAGCGATCGAAAGTCCGAGGTATCTGGGCCAAGCGGCGCAGGCGACCGGTCTAATAAAGTTTCTTGTCGCTGTCCGGTTACTCATTCTTAGCCCGCGGCTGACCGAAAGCTGCGTTGGTTACCGATTGGCTCGCGCCGCCTAACGCGACTTCTGTTCCGGGTCAAAATGCGAAGAGCTCAACCTGAGCAAATCTTGTTCGCCAAGCCTCAACAAGCGGACCTCATGGAGCGATGCTGCCACTTCGCCGAAGGGCCATAAGCGGTCGTGAGCAGCGTGACCCGGGCCAGTCAATCCTTGTCGCCCCAATCGCCGGCCGCGTCGCTATCGCGGGTGCACGCTGGGATTTGTGAGGCCGGAGCAACATCATGACCAGGGGCTTGGCAGCTCTGGGGTCGGCGGTCTTTTTTCTGATTGCCCCCACGACGGTCGCCGGTGTCGTGCCGTGGTCGATTTCGCGATGGCATCTGCAAGCGCCGTTGTTCGATCTCCAGCTTATCCGATGGTTCGGCGTTTTTCTGATCCTGCTTGGCATTCCGGTGTTGGTCGAAACCTTCACACGATTTGCGTTGCAAGGCGGTGGCACGCCAGCGCCGGTCGCACCACCGCAACATTTGGTGATCACCGGCCCCAATCGTTATGTCCGCAATCCGATCTATCTTGCCCTAGTGGCGATTGTACTTGGCCAAGGACTGATCCTCGGAAACACAGGTCTTCTGGTCTACGGCGCGCTACTGTGGATCGCCTTCCACGTCTTCGTTCTGGCTTATGAGGAGCCGACGCTGCGTAGGACATTTGGAGCGGAGTACGACACCTATTGCGCCAACGTGTCGCGCTGGTTGCCACGCTTGCCCGGCTCTACGTCGGCGTCGTCCTGATCGACCGCGAGTGCGAGTGCCGCGGCCATCGTCGCCGGATCGTCGGCGTTGTGTCCGATCACATGTGCCAGCAGCAGTGTGACCAGCGCATCGGCTACGGCGGCGGGATCCCAGATCGGGGGCGTGTAGCGCCTATCTCGCATTGCGGGATTTCGATCCGGCTATTGTCTCTGGTGGGGTCAAATGCTGCCGGTCACGCTCAGGCCGGAGACTTCCGCTTTGCGTTAGTAAGCTGACGTCTTGGGATATCCCGCTCTTGAGAGTTTTGCCGGAACTCCCACTGCCGCGAGGATGGTATGGGTCCTGGCCTTGAGGACGACGGCGGAGAAGATCGCTTGACGACGCTAGGTCGCGGCTGCCACCCGCCGTCCCGGCGCCGGCCCGACATACCTGGCCCTTGGCCGTATCAACTTGCCGAACTGCAATTGCTCGCTGGCGTGGGCGATCCAGCCGACGCTGCGGGCCATCGCGAACAGAGCGAGCTCGCTGCCCGCGGGCAGGCGCAGCGCGTGCACGAGCACCGCGAGGGCATAGTCGATGTTGACGAATTCGCCGGTGGCTTCCGCGATGCGTTCCGGCACCTCGCGGGTGAATTTGCGCGGCGCGCCGGCGCGCGACAGTGCGTTGAGCAGCGATTGCGCGCGCGGATCGCCGCGCTTGTAGACGCCGTGGCCGAAGCCGGCAAAACGCTCGCCGAGCGCGACGCGCTCGCGCACCATCGGCTCGACGTCGCGGTCGACCAGCGCCTTGACGAGCTGCGAGGCCAGCACGCCGGCGCCGCCATGCTGCGGCCCTTTCAACGCAGCGAGGCCGGCGATCACGGCATCGTACAGGTTGAGGCCGGTCGAGGCCGCGCAGCGCGCGGTGAAGGTGGAGGCGTTCAGCTCGTGATCGGCGAGCAGGACGAGGGCGCGGCGGATCAGGTCGGGCGCGTGCTTGTTGTCTGGCGCCCAGGCTGTTGCGACCTGCTGATGCAACGGCTCGGCCGAGGGCTCGGCATTGAGCATGGTCGCCACCAGCAGCCGAACGATGCGCGCGCCGACCATGGCGCGGCCATCGGGCGCGCGGGTGAAGGCGCGGGGATCGGCGCTGGCGGCCAGCGCCAGCACGGCGATGGCGCGGTCGATCGGCGCCGCCCGGCGTGCGGCTTGCCCGATCGCGCGCATCTCCTCGGATATTTCGGGTTGATTGTCCTGATCGAACGGATCGACCCCGGAGACGTCCCACAGCAAGGTGGCGGCGTGCTCGAGCGTGCCGCTCTCGGAAAGATCGACGCAGTTGACGCCGCGATAGATCGCGCCCTCCTCGGTGATGGTCGAGATCTCGGTGTCCATCACAGGCAGGTCGGCATCGAAGCTGCGCAGGCCGCGCGGCTCCGGCGACGGCACCCGGCGCTCCTTCAGCGCCCGGACGTCCTCGGCACGGTAGCGGTTCTTCCGGGAGTCCGGTGTCGGCTCGGAGCGGATCAGGCCGCGGCTGACATAGGCGTACAGCGTGGCCGGCGAGATCGCGAGCTCGGCCGCGGCCTCCCGGGCGGACAGATAGAGCGCCGAATTTTTCATATTGATTTATGTAATCAAGATTGATCAATGTGTCGAGAGGCCTGACCTTGTGTCCTCCGTGAACAGGAGATTTGGGCCATGAATATCCACCTCACCAAGAGCCAGATCGGGTTGGACGGCGTTGCCGCGGCCGAAACCGTGCTGAGCCATGTCGATGGCGAACGCGGCGAGCTGATCATTGCCGGGGAGCATGTCGGCCGGCTGGCGAGCCAGTCGAGCTTCGAGGGCGTCACCGCCCGGCTCTGGAACGGCGCCAGCAGGACGACCCTGAGCGAAGCCAACGTGCGGGCAAGCCTGGGCGCGGCGCGCGAGCGCGCCTTCGCACGCCTACCGGACCTGCTGCCGGCGACGCGCGGCATGGGCATCATCGACGGATTTCGCGCGGCGGTCGCGGGGCTTCGCGCCGAGCACGGCCTCGAGCATGAAGCCACCATCGTCGGCGCGTTTCCGGTGATCGCGGGCGCGCTGGTGCGCCGCGCCAAGGGGCTCGATCCGGTCGCGCCCGATCCGAATGCGAGCCATGCCGCCGACACGTTGCGCATGCTGCGCGGCGCCGCGCCGGAGCCGCGCGAGGTCGCCGCGCTCGACGCCTATTTCGTCACGGTCTGCGATCACGGCATGAACGCCTCGACCTTCGCCACGCGTGTGGTGGCCTCGACGCAAGCCGATCTGTTCGCCGCCGTCACGGCCGGCTATTGCGCACTCACCGGACCCCTCCACGGCGGTGCGCCGGAGCCGGTGCTGGAAATGCTCGACGCGATCGGCTCGCGCGAGCGGATCAAGCCATGGGTCGATGCGGCGCTGGCGCGCGGCGAGCGGCTGATGGGCTTTGGCCATCGCGTCTATCGCGTGCGCGATCCGCGCGCCGACGTGCTGAAGGCGGCGATCGAGCGGCTTTCGGCGGACGGCGCCGACCTGCCCTTCGCCGGCGAGGTCGAGGCCTATATCCGCGCAGCGCTGCGCAAGAAGAATCCGGAGCGGCCGCTGGAGACCAATGTGGAGTTCTTCACCGCGATCCTGCTCGACGCGCTCGCGATCCCCCGCCAGGCCTTCACACCGATCTTCGCGGTGGCGCGCAGCGCAGGCTGGACCGCGCATGCGCGCGAGCAGCAGCGCACCGGTCGGCTGATCCGGCCGAGCTCGTCCTATGTGGGGGCGATGCCGGAAGGGTGAGGGCGGATGTCAAATCGTAGGGTGGGCAAAGGCGCAACGCGCCGTGCCCACCATCTCTCTCGATCGCAAAAAATGCGTGGGCACGCTCCGCTTTGCCCACCCTACGAGACTGTCGTAAGCCGGGACGACACCGCAAGGTGCCGCGAGGCCTTAGGCCTCGCGCACCACCGTCTTCAGATAATTATACGCCTTGATGATCTCGATCAGGCGGTCCTCGGTGGAGCGGTCGCCGCCATTGGCGTCGGGGTGGTGCTGCTTCACCAGCGCCTTGTACTTGGTCTTGACGTCGGCGAGCGTGGCGCTGGGGCCGAGGCCCATGACCAGCAGCGCCTTGCGCTCGGCGTTCATCACCTTGCGCGTCTCGGCCTTGGGCGCGGCTTCGGGGCCCTTGCGCCAGCTGGCGCGGCCGTTGATCTCGGAGAACATGCTGAACGGATCGGACGCCATGTCGATCTCGGCTTCCGCACCCTTCTTGCCGCCATTGGCGCCCATCTTCCAGGTCGGGCGGTGACCGGTCAGCGCATCCTTCTGGTAGCGCGCGACGGCGTCGGCATTCATGCCGGAGAAGAAATTGTAGTTCTGGTTGTACTCGCGCACGTGAGCCAGGCAGAAGTGCCAATACTCGCGCTGGTTCTCGCGGCCCTTGGGCGCACGATGCGCGCCCTTGTTCTGACACCCGGCCCACTCGCAGCCGACGGCGGTGTCGCGCGGCTTCACGTCCGGCTGCTTGCCCCGCGGCTTGACGCGGATGGAGTCGAAGAATTTTGATGAATCGATCGGCATGGCTGACTTTGACTACGCAATGCAAAAACGTTCAAGTCTTGACATTGCAATTCGCCGAAAACCCGGCAATCAACGGGGCGAGACCTCTGCACCCGAATGGCACAACATGGCTATGCGAGACACTATCAGCAACAAGTTGCAGGAAGCTTTCACGCCGGAAAGCCTGCAAGTCGTCGACGAGTCACATTTGCATGAGGGCCACGCCGGCCATCGGCCGGGTGGTGAGACACATTTCCGCGTCTATATCGTGTCTGCGGCCTTCAAAGGGAAGAGCCGGGTGGAGCGCCATCGCATGATAAATTCGGCGCTTGCCGCGGAACTCTCCGGCCGCGTTCACGCCCTGGCGATCCAGGCCAAGGCGCCGGGGGAAGGCGGGACGTAAAACTCCGCTGTCATGCCCCGCGAAAGCGGGGCATCCAGTACTCCGTGACAGCGCGGCCAGGCCGAGCCGCTGCGGCGTACTGGATCGCCCGCCTGCGCGGGCGATGACACCGAGCGTGAGGCTAAAACGACGTCCCGGCCCTTCTCGGCTTCGCCTCTTCCAGCTCCGCCTCGCGTGCCACCGGTGAAATACGGAGCGCGGTGATGCGGTTGCGTTCGCGGCGGAGCACGCGGAAGCGGAAGCCGTGGAAGGTGAAGCTCTGGCCGCGGTCGGGGATCGAGCGCGCTTCGTGAATGACGAGGCCGGCGACCGTCGTTGCCTCTTCATCGGGCAGGTGCCAGTCCAGCGCGCGGTTGAGGTCGCGGATCGGCACCGAGCCGTCGACCACGACGGAGCCGTCGGGCTGACGGCGCACGCCGGCGACCACCACGTCGTGCTCGTCGGAGATATCGCCGACGATCTCCTCCAGAATGTCTTCCAGGGTCACGAGGCCTTCGACCTCGCCATACTCGTCGACGACGAGCGCGAAATGGGTCTTGCGACGGCGGAACGCCTTGAGCTGCTGGGATATCGGCCGCATTTCCGGCACGAACCAGGGCGGCAGCATGATGGTGGTGACGTCGATGCGCGAGGTGTCGCCCTCCGAGGCGCGGATCGCCCGCAACAGATCCTTGGCGTGCAGGATGCCGATGATGTTCTCCGACTTGTCGCGCCACAGCGGAATGCGGGTGTACTCGGTGGCCAGCACCTCACGCACCAGTTCCTCCGGCGGCAAATCGGCATTGATCATCACCATGGCGGTGCGATGAACCATCACGTCGGACACGGTCAGCTCGCCAAGGCGGAAGACATTGTGAATGTATTCGGCCTCGCCGCTCTCGATCTTGCCGTGCACGGCCGATTCCTCGACCAGGCCCTCGATCTCGGAATCCGTCAGGACCTCGTGCTGCGAAAACTCCTGGACCCCGATCAGGCGCAGGATCGCGCTCGAAGCCGCGTTGAGACACCAGCTGAGCGGATAGAACACCAGGTAGGAGACATGCAGCGGATAGGCAATCCACTGCGACACCGGCATCGGCTCCCTGATCGCCAGCGTTTTCGGCACCTGCTCGCCGATGATGATGTGCAGCGACGAGAAGACCAGGAAACCTGCCACGAACGAGACGAAATGCAGCGTGGCCTCCGACAGGCCGATCGGCGCGAGGATCGGGCTCAGCAGCGCAGACACGGTCGGCTCGCCGATCCAACCGAGTCCGAGGGAAGCCATGGTGATGCCGAGCTGGCAGCAGGCGAGATAGGATTCGATATTTCCCATCATCGTCTGCAGCAGGCGGGCGCCGAAGCGATTCTGCTCGACCATGGCCCTGACGCGAAAGCCGCGGCTCTTCACCAGCGCGAATTCCGCAGCCACGTAAAACGCGTTGGCGGCGAGCAAGAGCACCGCCAGCAGCAGATTGATCGAGATCGAACTCATGTTTGCCTCGCGACCGCCTCGGCATTCCCCGCCGTTTCGCGGGCGGCCGATCTGAACGGTCCCGCCATCACTGCGTTAGTTTCGATTGCAGGAAATCGCGCACCGGGGCGGGGTCGACATCCTTGGCGATCACCGCGCGCCCGACGGCCTCCAGCAGGATGAAGGTGAGCTTGCCGCGCTTGACCTTCTTGTCCTGCGCCATCAGCGCCATCAGCGCGTCGGCATCGGCAAGTCCTTCCTGCGCGAAGCCGGCGATGTCCTGCAGGCGCGTGGGCAGGCCGGCCTCGATCAAATGCCGCTCGACGCGTGCGGCGTCCTGCTCGCCGATCATGCCGAGCTTTGCCGAGAACTGCGCCGCCAGCGTCATGCCGATCGCGACGCCCTCGCCGTGAAACAGGCGGTCGGAGAAGCCGGTCGCCGCCTCCAGCGCGTGGCCGAAGGTGTGGCCGAGATTGAGCAGCGCGCGCTCGCCGGTCTCGCGCTCGTCGCGGGAGACCACGCCGGCCTTGGCGCGGCAGGAGGTCGCGATCGCGTGCTCGCGCGCGGAGCCGCCCTTGACGATGTCGGAATGGTTCTTTTCCAGCCAGGAGAAGAAGGCCTCGTCGCCGAGCACGCCGTATTTGGCGACCTCGGCATAGCCGGCGCGGAACTGGCGCGGCGACAGCGTGTCGAGCACGGCGGTGTCGGCGATGACCAGCACCGGCTGGTGGAAGGCGCCCAGCAGGTTCTTGCCCTGCGGCGAGTTGATGCCGGTCTTGCCGCCGACGGAGGAATCGACCTGGGCCAGCAGCGAGGTCGGCACCTGCACGAAATCGACGCCGCGGCGCAGGATCGCCGCGGCAAAGCCGGCGAGATCGCCGACCACGCCGCCGCCGAGCGCGATGACGAGATCGTTGCGCTCGATCCTGGCGGCGATCAGGGCTTCGCTGACCTTCTCCAGGCCGGCATAGGTCTTGGAGATCTCGCCTTCCTCGACCACGATGCGCGAGGTCGGAATGCCGCTCGCCGCGAGCGAGGCCTCGGTCGGCTCGAGCCAGTGCTTTGCCACGGTGCGATCCGTCACGATCGCGGTGCGCACGCCGGGACGCAAACGCGCCACGCGTTCGCCGAGCGAGGCCAGCACGCCGCGGCCGATGACGATGTCGTAGGCGCGATTCTCCAGCGCGACCTCGACCTTGACGGGATCGGAATGTTTCAACGGCGCAGTCATCTTAACGCACTCGCAACGTCGGCAGATGGTGGAGCGGCCTGTTCGCCGCAAAGATGGGCGCGCAGCGCCTCGATGCATTCCTCGACGATTCTGTCGTGCGGCACGTCGCGCGAGGCGATGGTGAGGTCGGCATGGCCATAGACCGGCTCGCGCTCGGTGAGCAGGCGCGTCACGGTTCCTTCGGGATCGGCGGTCTGCAGCAGCGGGCGGTCGGCGCGGCGGCGCACGCGGCGCATGATGACGTCGTGGTCCGCCTTGAGCCAGATCGACACCGCCTTTGCCGCGATGCGCTTGCGCGTCTCCTCGCGCATGAAGGCGCCGCCGCCGGTCGCCAGCACCACCGGCCCGCCGTCGAGCAGCCGCGCGATCACCCGCGCCTCGCCGTCACGGAAATACGCCTCGCCATGGCGCTCGAAGATCTCCGGGATGGTCATCTGGGCCGAGGTCTCGATCTCGGTGTCGGCGTCGACGAAGGGCAGCTTGAGCCTGAGAGCCATGCGACGGCCGATGGTGGATTTGCCCACTCCCATCATACCGACGAGCACGACCGAGCGCGATCCCAGCGCCGACAGGATGTCGGCTTCGGGCGAAGCTGGTATCGGCAACGCGGCGTCGGACATGTCTCGCTCGATTGGATCCCGCTCGATCTGCCGCCAAAGGCGGCACGCTTCGGCCACCTATACGACCCCGGAAGGGGCCTCGCCAGAGGACTCTTGCCACGAAACGGCGAACATGTTGGATGATTTCATTGGTTAATTTGCCCGTCTGGACCCTCTCCCGAGACCTTGCCCGATGCCCAGCCTGTTCCGCTTCCTGACGGTCGTCGCCGTGATCGCCGGCATCGTCTATGGCGTGGTCTTCGCGCTGGCCAACTTCGTCACGCCCAAGTCGCGGGAAATGACGGTGACGATTCCGCCTGACAAGTTTCTCAAGAAATAGGGGCTAGCCTGACGGGCATGCGCAACCCGCCCTCAGACGCCAAGCTCACCGGCCTGTTCCTCGACATGCTCGCGGCGGAACAGGGCGCCGGGCCCAATACGCTCGACGCCTATCGCCGCGACCTCACCGATTTCTCGGAGTTCCTGGGCCGCGTCGGCCGCAGCTTTGCGGACGCCGAGACGCAGACGCTGCGCGATTATCTCGCCGATCTCGACAGCCGCGGCTTCAAATCCACCAGCGTGGCGCGGCGGCTGTCGGCGATGCGGCATCTCTATCGCTTTTTGCTCAACGAACGGATCCGAGCTGAGGATCCCGCCGCGATCCTGTCCGGCCCCAAGCGCGGCCGCGGCCTGCCGAAAGTGCTGTCGATCTCCGATGTCGACCGCATGCTTCGCCGCGCCAAGGAATTGAGCGAGGCGGAAGATGCCTCGCCGGCGAAGCGGCTGCGCGCCTTAAGGCTCTATTGCCTGCTCGAGGTGCTCTACGCCACGGGCCTGCGTGTCTCCGAGCTGGTGGCGCTGCCGCGCTCGGCGGCCAAGCGCGACGCCCGCATGATCGTGGTGCGCGGCAAGGGCAACAAGGAACGCCTGGTGCCGCTCAACGAGGCCTCACGGCAGGCGATGGCGGATTATCTCGCCGCGACCGACGCCGCCAAAGCCGACAAGAAGAACGGCCTCGCCGCCTCGAAATGGCTGTTCCCCTCGTTCGGCGAGAGCGGACATCTGACCCGGCAGCATTTCGCCCGCGACCTCAAGGAGCTCGCAATCGCCTCGGGCCTGCAGGCCCGGCTGGTTTCCCCGCACGTGCTGCGCCATGCCTTTGCCAGCCACCTCCTGCACAATGGCGCCGATCTGCGCATCGTGCAGACCCTGCTCGGCCACACCGATATTTCCACCACCCAGATCTACACCCACGTGGTCGAGGAGCGGCTGAAAAGCCTGGTGCGCGACCTGCACCCGCTGGCGGAGAAGTAGACAGCTCTCGTGGCCCCGGACGCGAGCCGGGCCAGGACGACAGCGGGGAGCGAAACCGCCTTGACTTCGGCCACATCTCCGCAGAAAGAGCCGTGGCCTCATGCGTGATTTGGCTCCCTGCCCGGAGTGCACAAGCCAACTCATTGAAGACGCTACACTTCTTCCCGCGATCCCGACCTCGCTTCGCCTCTTAGCCCCGTCCCCCTATACTGAGTTGATGCAAGACCAGATGCGCAGCTATCTCGACTTCGAAAAGCCCGTCGCCGAGCTCGATTCCAAGCTCGACGAGCTCAGGACGCTCGCGGCGTCCGGCACGGATATCGCTGATGAGATCGGGCGGATCGAGGACAAGGCGGCGCAGGCGCTGGCCGACCTCTATCAAAACCTGACCCCGTGGCAGAAGACGCTGGTGGCGCGGCATCCGCAGCGGCCGCACTTCAACGACTTCATCAAGGGCCTGATCACCGAATTCACCCCGCTCGCCGGCGACCGCAAGTTCGGCGAGGACGAGGCGCTGGTCGCCGGCTTCGGCCGCTTTCGCGGCGAGCCGATCTGCGTGATGGGCCAGGAAAAGGGCGATTCCACCGAGAGCCGTATCCGGCACAATTTCGGCATGGCGCGGCCCGAGGGCTATCGCAAATGCGTGCGGCTGATGGAGATGGCCGAGCGGTTCGGCCTGCCGGTGCTGTCGCTGGCCGATTCCGCCGGCGCCTATCCGGGCATCGGCGCCGAGGAGCGCGGCCAGGCCGAGGCCATCGCCCGCTCGACCGACGCCTGCCTGGCGCTGACCGTGCCGAACGTCGCGATCATCACCGGCGAGGGCATGTCGGGCGGCGCCATCGCCATCACCACCGCCAACAGGGTCCTGATGCTGGAGCACGCGATCTACAGCGTGATCTCGCCGGAGGCGGCGTCCTCGATCCTCTGGCGCGACGGCACCAAGGCGCAGGAGGCCGCCAACAACATGAAGATCACCGCCCAGGACATGCTCCGCTTCGGCGTGATCGACCAGATCCTGAAGGAGCCGGTCGGCGGCGCCCACCGCGACCCCGCCGCCATGATCGCCACCACGGGCGAGGCCATCGCCAAAGCCTTCGACGAGCTGCGGGGCCTGGACGGCGACGCCATCCGCAAGCAGCGGCGGCAGAAATTCCTCGATATCGGCCGGAAATTAGGCTGATTCACCCGTTTTAGCGCCGCAACGGCGGTGCGCTCCCTCCCCCGCAAGCCTGCGGGGGAGGGTTGGGGAGAGGGTGTCTCCTCTCGCGACATTCCCAATGCGGCGCGAGCCCCCTCCCGGCCTCCCCCGCAAGCGGGGGGAGGTGAAGAGCGAGACGGTAACCCCGCATTAACCCTTTTTTTGCCCAAATCGGCGATCTCTGTGCTGGTCTGGCCGCATGGTCCAAGTTCCGGCCCAGTTTAAGTGTCTGTTGACCACACCTTTGGGCCAACGCCCTCGTGATCCCCGCTCGGGTTGCGACCACATGACCCAGAGGTTAGAATTTTAATCAATGGCTTCAGGGCACAAGCGCTGGGGCGTGAGCTGAAAAAACCCGTCACTGACGGGTCCGGTTCGCCGGTCGGATCATGCGCCAAACGAATTGGGGTTCGCGCATCAATGCCCGGCACGGTGTGGGGTCCATCTTGATTTCTCGTTCGCTTGCTCGCGCGCTCTTGGCTTCGGTTGCGCTGATGACGGCCGGCGGCCTGCTGGCCGGCTGCGACACCGACCAGGTCTCGCTCGCGACCAACGCCAAGGCCAATCAGCCGGTGCCGCCGAAGCTGCTCGCCGCGATGGCCGAGAAGGACATGGATCTGCAATCGCCGATCCTGGTGCGCCTGTTCAAGCAGGAGGCCGAGCTCGAGGTCTGGAAGCAGACCCGCTCGGGCCAGTTCGCACTGCTCAAGACCTATCCGATCTGCCGCTGGTCGGGCGACCTCGGCCCCAAGGTGCGCGAAGGCGACCGTCAGGCGCCCGAGGGATTCTACTCGATCAACCCGGGCCAGATGAATCCGCAATCGGCCTATTACCTCTCCTTCAACACCGGCTATCCGAACGCGTTCGACAAGGCGCTGGGCCGCACCGGCTCGCAGCTGATGGTGCACGGCGACTGTTCTTCGCGCGGCTGTTACGCCATGACCGACGAGCAGATCGCGGAGATCTATTCGCTCGGGCGCGAATCCTTCTTCGGCGGCCAGAAGGCGTTCCAGCTGCAGGCCTATCCGTTCAAGATGACTCCGGTGAACATGGCCAAGCACCGGAACAATCCGAACATGCCGTTCTGGAAGATGATCAAGGAAGGCTATGATCATTTCGAGGTGACGCGGCAGGAGCCGAAGGTCGATTTCTGCGAGAAGAAGTACGTCTTCGACGCGGCCAAACCGGCGGACGCCAAGCGCGATCCGGTGTTCGACGCCTCGGCGAAGTGCCCGGCCTATGTGATCCCCGAGGACATCGTCGCCGCCGTGCGGGGCAAGCAAGCCAAAGACGAGGCCGAATACGCCAAGCTGGTCGCCAAGGGCACCCCGGTGGCACGCATGAACACCGGCATCGACGGCGGCATGAACAAGGTGTTCGCCGCCAAGATTCCGGAAGGCTCGACCGGCCTGTCCGAGGGCGCCGAAGGTACCACGCTGCAGATGCTGGCGATGGCCAAGGCGCCGGGCACGATCCCCGGCCACGTCAATCCGCCCAAGCCAAATCTCGACGCGGTGGCGTCCACGCCGGCGCCGCAGCAAGAGCCGGTGGTCGCCGTCAGCGCGCCCGCGACCAGCACCCGCGTCGCCTCGGCCCAGCCTGCCGAAAAGTCCCAGGAGAAATCGCAAGAGAAATCCGGAGGCTTCTTCTCGAATCTCGGGCGCGAGATGGGCATTGGCTCATCCGACACCACGGCGACCACACCGCCGCCGCAGGCGACCGCATCCGTCGCCCCGGCCGCCACGCCCACGACACCCACGACCGCGGCGTCGCGGCTCAAAGCCGCCGTGAGCCGGTTCGTGCCGGGGAACGACAAGAAGGATGCCGCAAAGGACGCGCCGAAGCCGACTGTTGCCGCCGCCAAGCCCGCCGAGCCGGCAAAGCCCGACACGCGCCTCGCCCAGACGCGGCCGGCGCTGAAGCCGTCGGTGAGCGATGGTGCGGGTGAAGCCACGCAGATCATGGGCGCCGCGCCGGTGGTGTCGTCGAACTCGTTCGACAGCCGATTTGGGGCGATGAAGTAGGGCGACTGTCTTCCGGTCTACTTGATCGACAATCTCTCCCCGTCACCCTCCGCGCAACGTCGAAGCCGTTGTCGCCCGAGGTGTCCGCTTCTTCAGCGGCCCTCGAAGGACGACGGGGCCCGGCTGGCTGCTCGGCCGCTCATCCTTCGAGGCTCACGGCACGATGCGGCGCATCGCGCCGCTCGCGCCTCAGGATGACGGGATCAGCGGCACGTAGCCTGGATGGGCGAAGCGACATCCGACCGCCTAGCCCGAATGACCATTCAAGCAATCATCCACTTCGGATAACAATAATTTCTCTTTACCCGAAGCCCGACACACCCTATACTCCCTCGCCATCTCATCCCTCCGGAAGGGGCGGGTCGCGATCGTCACGGTTCGTGGGGTGAGTTGCGGTGGACGCGGGCGGCGGTGGCGCCAGAGGCGGTCGCAGGGCGGGGTCTCCCCGTGAGCGGTCAGCGGGCGCGGTACGACAGCGCAGCCATGCCCTGCGAAGCCCAAGGGGGCGAAGCAGGGTCGCGTACGGCAAAATCGTGTCGTCCTGGCGTCCGCAGGCTGGCGCCAAGTCCTGTGGTGATGTGGCGGCCCGACCGGGTGCGCGCGTCAGCGATCCGCAGGGCGACGGGGGCAATAGTGCATCGCTCCCCGGGGAGAGCGCGACATAAGCCGTCAAACCATCGCGCAGGGAAGGCCGGTTATCGGGCTGCACCTGTGTCTCCCCCTGTGAGCGTCTATCCACGCATCATTGCACAGGGGCTCGCGGGTGCCAGCCGGTACCCGGCCTTCCCTGCGCCCTTCCGATTTCAAGGGGCGCCAGAAGCGAAGCAAGACCCGGGCGCTGGGCGCCGCGGGATCGCGATGTCGCGTCGGCTGTTTGACAATTGAGAGAGGAAGGCTGCCGCAACTCCGCTGTCATCGTCCGCGAAAGCGGGCGATCCAGTATTCCAGAGACGGACGTTTTCAGTCGAGAAGCCGCGGCGTACTGGATGCCCCGCTTTCGCGGAGCATGACAGCTGAGGTCTGTGTGAGAGCGGCGCGCTTCACACGCGGCCCCTACGGCGCGAGATACCGCATCAGCTCCGGATTGCCCCGCACCTGTCCCGCCTCGCCTTGCAGCGCGACGCGGCCGCGGTCCAGCACATAAGCGTAGTCGGCGACGCGGAGCGCGAGGTCGAGGTGCTGCTCGACGATGATGACGGCGATGGTCCTGGCGAGCTCGATCAGGCGCTCGGTGATCTCCTCGATCACGCCGATCCAGACGCCTTCGGTCGGCTCGTCCAGCAGCAGCAGCTTGGGATCGCCGAGCATGGCGCGGCCGATCGCGAGCATCTTGCGCTCGCCGCCGGACAGCGTGCCGGCGGGCTGGTCGAGGCGCTGGCCGAGCTTGGGGAAGATCGTCAGCACGTGATCGACGGCGTCGGCCTTCTTGCTCGCGAGCGAGCCGACCGCGAGATTGTCGCGCACCGACAGGCGCGCGAACACCGAATGCTCCTGCGGCACGTAGCCGATGCCGGCGCGGACGCGCTCCTGGGTGGCGCGGCGGCTGATATCGCGGCCGTCGAAGGCAACCTCCCCCTTCCACGCCGGCAGTTCGCCGACGATGGTCTTCATCAGCGTGGTCTTGCCGGCACCGTTGCGGCCGAGCACGGCGACGCCGCCGCGCCAGGGAATGCCGAGGCTGACGTCGAACAGGACCTGGCTGCGGCCATAGCCGGCGTCGAGATGCTTGATGTCCAAAAATTCAGGCACGGCGCAGATAGATCTCCTGGACGGATGGGTTGGCCTGGATCTCCGACACCGTTCCCGACGCCAGCACCCTGCCCTGGTCGAGCACGGTGAGGCGATCGCAGATGTCGCGGATGAAATCGAGGTCGTGCTCGACGATGACGAGGGAGCAATGCTGCTTGATCGGCTGGAGCAGCTCGCCGGTGACGCGACGCTCCTCCAGGCTCATGCCGCCGGTCGGCTCGTCCAGCAGCAGCAGCTTCGGCTTGCCCGCGAGCGCCATCGCGATCTCCAGCCATTGCTGCTGGCCGTGCGACAGCGCAGCTGCGGCCTCGAAGGCGCGATCGGCCAGACGAAATTGCCTGAGCATGGTCATGACCTGGTCGTGCAGCGCGCCTCGCGTGCGCGAGAACACGAGGTCGAACAGCGAGGACTGCGCCTGCAACGCCAGCAGGATGTTGTCGTAGAGCGTCAGCGACGGCAGCACGGATGTGATCTGGAATTTGAGGCTCATGCCGGCCCGCGCGCGCTCGGTCGGCGTGTACGCGGTGATGTCGGTGTTGACGAAGGAGACCTTGCCTTGCGTCGGCACCTCGGCGCCGGCGATGCACTTCATCAAGGTGCTCTTGCCGGAGCCGTTGGGGCCGATCAGGCCGTGAAACTCGTTCTCGCCGACGGTCAGCGCCGCGCCGTCCAGCGCGGTGAGCTTGCCGAAGATCTTCTTGATGCCGGCGGCTTCAAGGAGCATCACGGATTCTCCTTCGCCTTGGCGCCGAAGCTGCCAATGCGTTCGCGCTCGCCGAGGACGAAGCTGATCAGGCCGAGCGGGCGGAACAGGATCACCAGCAGCAGCAACACGCCGAGGATGATCGGCCAGACGTCGCGGTAATTGTCCGACAGCCAGAAGCTGACGCCCTCGACGATCACGGCGCCGATGACGGCGCCGATCAGCGTGCCGGAGCCGCCGAACAGCACGTAGAGCACCACTTGCGTCGAGACCACGACGCCGACCATGTTGGGCCAGACGAAACCTTCGTGGAAGGCATAGAGGCTGCCGGCGAGGCCCGCCACGGCGCCGCCGATGGTGAAGATGATCGCCTTGAGGTGCTGCACTTTGTAGCCGAAGAAGGCGATGCGCTGCTCGTTTTCGCGCAGGCCGGCGAGCGCGAGGCCGAACTGCGACCGCACCAGGAAGCGGCAGAGCAGGTAGACCAATACGAGAATGCCGAGCACGAGATAATAGAACGCCGGCCCTTCCGTGAACTCATAGGTACGAAACGACATCGGCGCGATCGAGGGGATGCCGTTCTGGCCGCCGAGATAATACCAGCCGCGCGCCAGCCGATCGGCGGCGTAGGAGCCGGTCAACGTGCCGAGCGAGACGAAGATCACGCTGGAGGGATGCCGGCCCAGCAGCAGGAAGCCGCCGAGCAGCAGCGCGAAGGCGAGGCCGATCATCGTTCCCGCCGGCAGGACCAGGAAGATGTTGGTGATGTCGAGATCGCGTGCGAGCAGCGCCACGCCATAGCCGGCGGAGCCGAAGAACAAGGCCTGGCCGAAGCTCATGATGCCGGCATAGCCCCAGACCAGGTCGAACGACAGCGCGAACAGCGCCAGGATGATCACGCGCGTTGCGAACACGGTGAGATAATCCTGCAGCACCAATGGCGCGAGCAGCGCCGCGACGAGCACGACGGCCTCTACGATCGGCAGGATCTTTCGCGCCGTCCCTCGTTGTGCCGCCGCATGTTCGATCGCCGGAACATCGGCCTCGCTGTCGACATCTGCGCGGAGAGCCTGCTTAGCTGCACCCATGGATTTCAGCATTCCGATTTGAGCATTGAGAGTGTCAGTCCGCGTGGTGACGGTTCACCTCTCCCCGACGGGGAGAGGTCGGATTGCGCAGCAATCCGGGTGAGGGGCCGCGGCATCGAGTGAGACCTGATCCCCTCACCCGGATCGCATCTTGCGATGCGATCCGACCTCTCCCTGCGGGAGAGGTGAAGATCAGCATTCCTTGGGATCGACGAGGCCGCTGCTGCGCGCGACGATCTCGTAGTTCCCGCCCTTGGCCACCGCGGTGTACATCTTCATCTTGCAGTGCCGTTTGCCGGGGACCATCTCGGCAGGTCCGCCCGGACCTTCGGCGATCTTGGCATGGTCGAGCGCGGCGGCAACGGACTCGCGGTCGATCTTGCCGGCTTCCTTCACCGCCGCCTCCCACAGCTTGAGGCCGCGATAGGTGCCGGTCGCGGCACTGCCGGCCGCGAACAGGAAGTTGCCGGGGAAGTCCTTCTCGTACGCCGCCTGGATTTTTGCGTCGAACGGGTTCTCCTTGGTCAGGACCTTGAAATAGTCGAGGCAGCTGGCGAGCCCCTCGATCTCGGCGGCCTGATTGATGTTGAGCGTGTTCTCGTCATAATAGACGCAGGCGAGCCGCCCGCCGTTCTTGAGGAAGCCGGCTTCATAGAGCTGCTTGAAGAACGGCCCGACGCCCGGCGGAATGACGGTGTTGAAGACGACGTCGACCTTGTTGGAGACGATGCGGTTGACGGTCGCGGAGAAATCGACCTGGTCGAGCGGGTAGTATTCCTCGAACACGACCTCGCCGCCGTTCGCCTCGATCACCTTGCGGGCGTAGACGTTGAGCGTGTGCGGCCAGACGTAATTGGCGCTGGGCAGCGCGAACTTCTTGCCGCCGTTCTTGATCAGCCAGGGGATGAATTCGTCGCATTGCTGCGCCGGCGTCGGCCCGGTGCAGAACAGGTAGGGCGTGCATTCCTTGCCTTCGTAGAGCTGCGGATAGATGTAGAGCGTCTTGCCGCGCGCCACGATCGGATCCTTGATTGCATTGCGCATCGACGAGGTGATGCCGCCCAGCACCATGTCGACCTTGTCGCGCTGGATGAGCTTGCGGACGTTGCCGACGGCGACGGATTCGTTGGAGGCGGTGTCCTCGATATAGAGCTCGAGCGGACGGCCGAGCAGGCCGCCGGCGGCGTTGATCTCCTTGATCACCATTTTGGCGACATTGGCGTCGGCATTGCCGGCATAGGCGATCGGACCGGTGAGGTCGGTGGCGATGCCGACCTTGATCGGCGCCTCGGCCGCGTTGGCCCAGGGCGCCGGGATCACCCAGCTGCCGACCCCGGTTGCGACCGCACCGGACGCAAAGGCGAAATTGGAGAGAAAGCGGCGGCGTGAGAGCTGAGTGCGATCGAACATGTGACTAAACCCCTTTTCCAGCGATGAGGCCCTGCGGGCGGAATTTGATGAAGACAATGGCGAGCACGAAGACGAGCACGTCGGCGACGACGGGCGCCATCACCCAGGGCAGCGCGGCGCTGAGCGTGCCGATGACGCCGGCACCAGCGACCGGCCCGATGAAGGAGCCGACCCCGCCGACCATGACCGCGACAAAGCCCTGGATCAGGAAGCGCAGGCCGAGATCGGCATAAAGGCTGAACACCGGCACGATCAGCGCGCCGGCGAGACCGGCAAGTGCGGAGCCGAATGCGAAGGTGGCGCCGTACATCAGGGGCGTGGAGATACCCGAAGCCCGCGCCAACGAGGGATTTTCCAGCGTCGCGCGCATGCGCAGGCCGAAGCTGGTGCGCGACAGCAGCAGATAGCAGCCCGCCATCACCAGGAGCGTAATGACGATGATGGTGAAGCGCCAGGCCGAGATGTGCATGGCGCCGATGTCGATCGAGCCGCCGATCGGCTCGGGCACGGTGAGATAGAAGCCGCCGATCAACCCGCGCACGGATTCGCGGATGATCAGGCCGAGCGCATAGGTGCCGAGCATGGCGACGATCGGCGCGGCGTAGAAGCGGCGGATGATCAGCGCCTCCAGCGCGAAGCCGAGCGCGCCGACCACGAAGGGCGCTGCGACCATGCCGGCCCAGATCGGCATACCCTTGGCGTAGGCAAGATAGGTGATGTAGGCGCCGAGCAGGACGAACTCGCCCTGCGCGAAATTGAAGATGCCCATCATGCTGGCGATGATCCCGAGCCCGAGCACGATCAGGACAATGATCGCGCCGAAGCTCAGGATCTCGAACGCTGCGACGAACGCGTTAGCCATGCGTGGCGGTTCCAGCGGTCTGCATCAATGCCCCGCTCACATCTTCTTCCAATCGCCGACCTGTTCGAAGGCGTGGGCGGCACGATAGATGGTGGATTCCTCGAACATGCGGCCGACCAGCATCAGGCCGACCGGCAGGCCGTCGACCATGCCGCAGGGCAGCGACATCGCGGGATGATGGGTGATGTCGAACGGCGCGGTGTTGGAGATCATCTCCAGCGCGCGGGCAACGTATTCCTCGCGGCTGGCGTTGGGCTCCGGCAGCTTGGTCGCCTTCATCGGCGTGGTCGGCATCAACAGCAGGTCGTAATCCGCGAACGCCTTGTCGTAGGCGGCGGTCAGCCGGCGCGAGATGTTGAGCGCCTTGCCGTAGAAGCGCGGACCGAAATTGTTGTTGATGTAGGTGCCGAGCATCATGAACAATTTCGTGGTCTCGGACAGCGAATCCGCCTGCCGGCGCCAGCCGCGATGGAAATCCATCAGCGAGGTCGAATAGAGATCGCCGCGGCTGAGGCCGTAGCCGTCGCCGAACATCATGGTCTGGGTCAGGCCTTCGGTGCCGATCGGAGTCCAGATCGCGCCGCCCAAAAGGTGCATCGGGATCGATACGGTCTCGACGCTGGCACCGAGATCCTTGAAGCGCTTGGCAGCCTCACGAACGCTCTCGTTGACGGCGGCCTCCGCGACCGGCTGCTCAAAACCTTCCTTGACGATGCCGATCTTCATGCCCTTGACGCCCTGGCCGAGCGCCTTGGTGTATTCCTCGACCTTGGGCGCCTTGATGCGGGGATCGTAGCCGTCGTCGCCGGCGAGCACTTCGAGCAGCAGCGCGTTGTCGGCGACGGTCGCCGTCATCGGGCCGGTATGGTCGACATAGATCTCGATCGGCATGATCCCGGTATAGGGCACGAGGCCCCAGGTCGGCTTCATGCCGTAGACGCCGCAGAACGAGGACGGCATCCGGATCGAGCCGCCCTGATCGCCGCCGATCGCCATGTCGACTTCGCCGAGCGAGACCACGACGCCCGAGCCCGAGGACGAGCCGCCGGCGGAGTAGCCCATCTTGTGCGGATTGTGCACCGGCCCGTAGGAGCCGGTGTGGCTGCCGCCGGACAGACAGAAATGCTCGCAATGCACCTTGCCCTTGATCTCGGCGCCGGCATCCAGCATGCGCGTGACGATGGTGGCGTCGAAATCGGGCATATAGCCTTCCAGCGTCGACGAGCCATTGGTCATGGGAACGCCGGCCAGCATGATGTTGTCCTTCAGCGCGACGGTCTTGCCCTTGAGCTTGCCGCTGGCGGCGCCTTTCACGGTCGACTTGCGGTACCAGGCATTGCGCGGGTTCTCTTCGGCCGAGGGGCGATAGCCCGGCGTGCGCGGATATTTCACCTCCGGCAACTCGTCCGGCATCGCGGCAACGAGATTGTAGGCCTCGATCGAGCCCTGCATCAGGCCGCGAAAGGAGGCGACGTCCTCATCGGTGAGCGAAAGGCCGCATTGCTCGGCGACACTGCGAAGCTGGGCTGGCGTGGGAAGGACAACTGTCACGGCGCTCTCCTGAAGTTTTTCGGAACGTTGGGCGTGGCCGCCCCGGCGCGACGCACGCACCAGCGGCCTCGCCGAAACATTCAAAACGGAAATATTTTCCTTTTCAAGTATTATTTTGCGCGCCGGCCTGCTCGGGAATTGCCGGGGCGAGGTCAGAGCGGCTTGATCAGCCTGAAATCGAGGCCGTCGGCCTCGGCAAGATGCATCGGCATCCGCGCGCGCCCGTCGCGGACCGTGACCGGGCCGCGGGCGCCGCTGTAGACGATGTTGCGGCCGGCCGCGAGCATCGGGCCCATCGACAACGAACCGGCCTTGTTTGCGACGGTTTCGAGAAAGCGCAGGCCTTCGTAGCTGGACTGTCCGACCGAGCCGATCGGTGGCGCATTCGGCCCGAACATGGCGTGATAACGGCTCTGGAAGTCGTCATTGGCGCGCGCGCCCGTGCCGGTGAAATAGCCCGAGGCGCAGAACATGTTCTCGCTGTTGTCGGCGCCGATGCCGAGCAGCACCGTCTCGTCCATCGCGCCGGCGAGCCGCAGCGTGGTGGCGCCGAGCCCGCATTCGCCGAAGGCGCGGTTGAAGGTGATGCTGTCGGTGCCGATCAGCGAAATCAGCACGACATCCGGCTTGGTTGCGCGGATGCGCGCCAGATGCGGCTCGTGATTGTCCTCGCCGAGGGGAACGAACTCTTCGCCGACGACGTGGCCGCCTGTTTCCCTGATGTAGGTCTTCACCGCGCGATGCGACTGCCAGGGCCAGACATAGTCGCTGCCGATCAGGTACCAGCGCCGGGCCTTCTTGACGTCGGCAAGCCAGTGGATCGCGGGGCGGCTCTGCCAGCGCGGCGTCTCGCCGATCGCCATCACGCCGGGCGTGCGCTCGCCGCCCTCGTAGACCGGCGTGTAGATATAGGGGATACGATGACGCGTGGTGACGTCGCGCAGGCCGACGCGGACCGCGCTGGTGTGCAGGCCGACGATGAGATCGACCTCGTCGAACGCGATCGCCTGCTCGGCGCGGTCCAGGACGTCATCCAGTGGCCCGCCGGCGTCGTAGATGGAGAGTTCGATCTCCCGGCCGAGGATGCCGCCGCGCTTGTTGATCTCGGCAACCGCGAGCTGCGCGCTGTTGGTGGCGCAGGGGCCCCAGACGCCGGGCGAGCCGGTGCAGCAGATGAAGCCGCCGATGCGGAGCCTGTTGGTGCCGCGCCGTTTGAACAAGGCATGATCGCGCGGCGACAACGCACCGTCAGCTGCCGGTGACGACAGATTCCTGAACAGCAAAGACGGCGGCAACGCCGGACCGCCGTGAGCCGGGAAGTTTACCGTCGCGCGCACGCCAACTCCTGTCTGGCTCCAGACCTGAAAGCACATTCTGCGGGCGGCCGCGGCATCCGCCCCTTTGTTGGGCAATTATCCTATTTTGAAAATATTGAAAGTTCAACAATTGAAGTGCATATAGATGCAGCATTGATTGCAAGACATTCACTCATTTGGGTCAAGACGAAGTCTTAGCCGTGGCAAAACCGACCAAAGCAAACACTCCGATCACCGAACACCTCGCCTATCTGCTCGCGCAAGCCAACCGGGAGATCAACCGGCAGCTCGAACTGCGGTTGAGCAAGGAGGGGGTTCCCGTCGAGCAATGGCGTATCCTGAAAGTGCTGTCGGATGGCAACGGCCATTCGATGGGCGAGCTCGCAGAGGCCGTGCTGCTCAATCATCCGACGCTGACCAAGATGATCGACCGCATGGTCTCGGACACGCTGGTCTATCGCGTGCAGGACCCGAACGACCGCCGCAAGGTGCTGATGTTCATTTCCGACCGCGGCAAGGTGCTGTGCAAGAAGCTCAACTCGCTCGCGGTGGACCAGGAGGAACACATCCTGGAGAGCTACGGCGACAAGTCGACCAGCGAATTGAAGCGGCTGCTCGAGAGCCTGATCGACAGCTCGAATTGAACATGATCGGAGCGTCGGGTCCGAGCCTCAAGCCTCTCATCCCTTTGCGCGTGGAGCGGTGATGCCGTCGCTCGCAGGCTCAATGTGCCAAACGAAGCGCATGCGAGCCTCATCGAGCGCTTGAGGCTTGCCCCCGAGTCCATGCGCAGGCCGAACGGGCGACGCACGATTGCATCATCGCCAGCACGAGAGCGGATAGCGCTGGCGGTTCCATGTTGTCCAGCCCACGGCCCTGTTGCTGACCGGTTTAGCCAGGTACCATTTGTTGCCGTCAGCGTGCTGGAAGTACAGGCCGCCCTGCGTACCGCTGCGTGGATTTGTCAGCTTCACCCATCGCGAGCCATTGTCTGAAAAGCTGCCTGACCAGCGTGCTCCCGAGGTGCTGCTGCAAATGTTCCCGTCGCAGGTTGTCTGACTGTCGTCCACGGCAGCCCACTTCATCCGGGCCGGCCGGCCGTCGATCTTGCAAGACCATGTTCCACCCCACCATCCGGCCACTTGGCTGGCAGGGGCAGAACCGCAGCCGCAAAAGCTGAATGCAAGAACACAAAAGGCAGTCGGTAGCGTACGTCTCATTCCAGACATTGTCCGATCTCCCGTTTTTGCCGCGTGTTGTGATTCAATCAAAGCACAGATTGAGCTCTCTTCAGGTGAAGCAGATCACAAGAGCAGCGGCGGAAAATTGGATGGGCTACTCGACGGCGTTCCCGCCCGAGACACGATCCCGCATCCGGCCGTTGGCTTTCCGGGACACTGAGAGAGTCCTTCAACCTGCGCAGCCGGACGCAAGCACTGAGCCTCCGAAATCTGCGGAAGCAGCAACACTACGAAGTGATCGCTGGAGCAGCCGCGGCGGGCCGCCGGGGATTTTCGTCGAAGCCGTTTGCCCGGTGACTAAAGCGCGATGAGATCTGGATGAATCGTCATCGCGCTATGGACCGGAGGCGTTTCAACGCCGAGCGAACTCACAGGCGAAAGCAGCAACGCGAATTCGACGAGATCCGGGGATCATCGATCAAGCATACCTGCCGTGGCAGTGCTTGTACTTCTTGCCGCTTCCGCAGGGGCAATCCTCGTTGCGCCCGACCTTGCCCCAGCTGGCGGGGTTCTTGGGGTCGCGAAGCGTGGCATCGGTGGCCTGCGCTCCGAGCGTGACGCTGGCAAGCGCCATCTCGTCCTCGCCGGTGTTGGGGTCGAACTTGTGCGCCTCCATCGGCGGCAGGACCGGGGCTTCCTGCTCCGGCGGGACGATCTCGACCCGCATCAGCTGCGCCGTGACAGCCTCGCGCAAATGGGCACTCATCTCCTGGAAGAGATTGAAGGCTTCGGTCTTGTATTCCTGCAAGGGATCGCGCTGGCCGTAACCGCGCAGGCCAATGACCTGGCGCAGATGGTCGAGCATGATCAGGTGCTCGCGCCAGAGATGGTCGAGGGTCTGGAGCAAAATGGTCTTCTCGACGTAACGCATCACGTCGGGACCCCATTGCGCCACCTTGGCCGCCATGTGCTCGTCGGCCCTGGTCTCGATCCGGTTGAGCAATTCCTCGTCGGCGATGCCCTCTTCCTTGGCCCATTCGTCAACCGGCAGGTCGAGATCGAGCACGCGCTTCAGCTCGTCCTTCAGGCCTGCGACGTCCCATTGCTCGGCATAGGCATGCTCGGGCACGTGCTTGGCGACGAGGTCGTCGATGAAGGCGTGGCGCATGTCGGTGACGGTTTCGGCGACGCTGTCGTCCTTCATCAGCTCGACGCGCTGGTCGAAGATCACCTTGCGCTGGTCGTTCTGGACGTTGTCGAACTTGAGCAGGTTCTTGCGGATGTCGAAGTTGCGCGCCTCGACCTTCTGCTGCGCCTTCTCGAGCGCCTTGTTGATCCAGGGATGGATGATGGCCTCGCCCTCTTGCAGGCCGAGACGCTGCAGCATGCTGTCGAGACGGTCCGAGCCGAAGATACGCATCAGATCGTCTTCCAGCGACAGGAAGAACTTCGAGCGGCCGGGGTCGCCCTGACGGCCGGAGCGGCCGCGCAGCTGGTTGTCGATGCGGCGGGATTCGTGACGCTCGGAGCCGATGATGTAGAGACCGCCGGGCTTCTTCACGGTCTTGGCGGGCTTGGACCCCTTCGCCGGCTCGATCTCGACGGTCTCCTCGGCCTTCAGCACGATATTGCGGAAGGTCTCGATGTCGGCCTTGATCTGCTCGATCTTCCTGGCCTTCTCCGCTTCGTCGGTGATCCCGGCGGTCTCCTGCTGGAGGCGCATCTCCAGCGAGCCGCCGAGCTTGATGTCGGTGCCGCGGCCGGCCATGTTGGTGGCGATCGTGATCGCGCCGGGCACGCCAGCTTCCGCGACGATATAGGCTTCCTGCTCGTGGAAGCGCGCGTTCAGCACGGCGAACAGCTTCGCCGGCTTGCCGGCGCGGGCCGCCGCATAGAGCTTGTCGAGAGCGTGCTCCTTGCCGAAGTCGATCTGCTTGTAGCCGTTCTTCTTGAGGAATTCGGCGAGCACTTCCGACTTCTCGATCGAGGCCGTGCCGACCAGCACCGGCTGCAGCCGCGAATTGGCGCGCTCGATCTCGGCGAGGATCGCCTGGTATTTTTCCTGCTGGGTGCGGTAGACCTCGTCGTCCTCGTCGAGACGGGCGACCGACAGGTTGGTCGGGATCTCCACGACCTCGAGCTTGTAGATGTCGAACAGCTCGTCCGCTTCGGTCGCGGCCGTGCCGGTCATGCCGGCGAGCTTCTCGTACATGCGGAAGTAGTTCTGGAAGGTGATCGAGGCCAGCGTCTGGTTCTCGGGCTGGACCTGGACGTGCTCCTTGGCCTCCAGCGCCTGGTGCAGGCCTTCCGAATAACGGCGGCCCGGCATCATGCGTCCGGTGAACTCGTCGATGATCACGACCTCGTCGTCGCGGACGATGTAGTCCTTGTCGCGGGTGAACAACGTGTGGGCGCGCAGCGCCTGGTTGATGTGATGCACGACGGAGACGTTCTCGACGTCGTAGAGCGACTCGCCCTTGAGCTGGCCGGCATCGCGCAGCAGCGTCTCGATCTTCTCCATGCCGGCTTCGGTCAGCGTCACCGTGCGCTGCTTCTCGTCGACGTCGTAATCGGTCTTGTCGAGCTTGGGCAGGAAGCCGTCGATGGTGTTGTAGAAGTCGGAGCGGTCGTCGAGCGGGCCGGAGATGATCAGCGGCGTGCGCGCCTCGTCGATCAGGATGGAGTCGACCTCGTCGACGATGGCGAAGAAGTGCGGCCGCTGGACCATGTCCTCGAGCCGGTACTTCATGTTGTCGCGCAGATAGTCGAAGCCGTATTCGTTGTTGGTGCCGTAGGTGATGTCGCAGGCATAGGCCGCCTTGCGCTCGGAATCGTCGAGGCCGTGCACGATCACGCCGGTGGTCATGCCGAGGAAGCCGTAGATCTGGCCCATCCAGCCGGAGTCGCGGCGGGCGAGGTAGTCGTTGACGGTGACGACGTGGACGCCCTTGCCGGCGAGCGCGTTGAGGTAGACCGCGAGCGTTGCGACCAGCGTCTTGCCTTCGCCGGTCTTCATCTCGGCGATATCGCCCTCGTGCAGCACCATGCCGCCGATCAGCTGGACGTCGAAATGGCGCTGGCCGAGGGTGCGCTTGGCGGCCTCGCGCACGGTGGCGAAGGCGGGCACCAGGAGATCGTCCAGCGTCTTGCCCTCGGCAAGCTGCTGCTTGAACTCGGCGGTGCGGGCCTTGAGCGCCTCGTCGGAAAGCTTGGAAACCTCGGGTTCCAGCGCGTTGATCGCGTTGACGCGGGACTGATATCCCTTCACCCGCCGGTCGTTGGCGGAGCCGAAAAACTTGCGGGCGAGCGCGCCGATCATGCCTAGTTCCTGTGTTCGCGATTTAACCGCGTTGGGCCCGAGAAAGTTGTCACCCGCCTGCCTATCAACTCACCGTGACGCCTGATGGCGTCTTCGGCCCGGACTGCGGGGTCGTCCGCCATATGGGTGGGAATTGGGCAAGCCTGGGTTCAACGGCCAAAAACGCAGCAAAATAAACGCCATCGCCATGGTCGCGACCGGCCAGAGATATGGCCCGGTCGGGGCCTTGTCAACGGCGGGCGCATTGCGGCTAATTCATCATTTTGACAGACTTTTCGCGTTGCCAAGCCCCCCTGACTTGGGCGAGTGTCCGCCCCGCTCGAGCAGCCCCCTGCTTCAACATAAGGATTTTCCATGACCAGCTCGTTCCCGGTAACCACCGGCCAGCGTTTCCGCCTTGCGACCGCCCTGGCTGGCAGCCTTGCTCTGGCGCTGTCGCTGGCGTTCGCGGGCCCGCTCCGGGCGGCCGACGATCCGGTGCTGGCGAAGGTCAATGGCGCGGAAATCAAGAAGAGCGACGTCGCCATGGCCGAGGAGGAGCTCGGGCCGAGCCTCGCCCAGATGGACCCCGCGACCAAGGACGAGAACGTCCTGTCGTTCCTGATCGACATGAAGATCGTCAGCAAGGCTGCCGAGGACAAGAAGGTCGCCGACAGCGAGGAGTTCAAGAAGCGCCTGGCATTCGCCCGCAACCGGCTTTTGATGGACAGCCTGCTCGCCAATGAGGGCAAGGCCGCCACCACCCCCGACGCAATGAAGAAGGTCTACGAGGAGGCCTCCAAGCAGATCACCGGCGAGCAGGAGGTGCGCGCCCGCCATATCCTGGTCGAGACCGAGGACGAGGCCAAGGCGGTCAAGGCCGAGCTCGACAAGGGCGCCGATTTCGCCGAGCTGGCCAAGAAGAAGTCCAAGGATCCGGGCTCGGCCGATGGCGGCGACCTCGGCTTCTTCACCAAGGAGCAGATGGTGCCGGAATTCTCCACCGTCGCCTTCGCGCTGGAGCCGGGCAAGGTCTCCGACCCCGTGAAGTCGCAGTTCGGCTGGCACATCATCAAGGTCGAGGAAAAGCGCAACCGCAAGGCGCCGGACTTCGAGCAGGTCAAGCCGCAGATCGAGCAGTATGTAACCCGCAAGGCCCAGGCCGAGTATGTCGCCAAGCTGCGCACCGAAGCCAAGGTCGAGCGGCTGGACCAGCCGGCGGCTGATGCGTCCAAGGACGCCAAGCCGTCCGACAGCAAGATGGCGCCGCCGGCGAAGAAGTAAGAATTCGCTGTCACTTCGCTGACGCCGAGAGTATCAAAGCATCGCAATGGCCGGGCATCCCCCGGCCATCTGCATGTCCAGACCTCACCAAGGCGCCCCACGATGTCCTCTGCCGTCTCTCCCCTCGCCCCGAAGCACGTCCCCGATATGCCCGTGATCGCAGGCGTCCGCCTGGCGACAGCCGAGGCCGGCATCCGCTACAAGAACCGCACCGACGTGCTGCTGGCGGTGATGGACGAGGGCACCGCGGTCGCCGGCGTCTTCACCAAATCGAAATGTCCCTCGGCGCCGGTGGAATGGTGCCGCGCCAGGCTGAAGGGCGGCAAGGCGCGCGCCCTCGTGGTCAATTCCGGCAATGCCAACGCCTTCACCGGCAAGACCGGCCGCGCCTCCACCGCGCTGACCGCCAGGATCGCGGCCAAGGCGGTCGGCTGCCGCGAAAGCGAAATCTTCCTGGCCTCGACCGGCGTGATCGGCGAGCCGCTGGATGCGACCAAGTTCGACGGCGTGCTCGGCCGCCTCGCCGAGACCGCCGAGCCCGGCGACTATCTCGCCGCGGCCAAGGCGATCATGACCACCGACACCTTTCCGAAGGTCGCGACCGCGACCGTCAAGCTCGGCAAGGCCAAGGTCACCATCAACGGCATGGCCAAGGGCGCCGGCATGATCGCCCCCGACATGGCGACGATGCTGTCCTTCATCTTCACCGACGCGCCGATCGCGCCCGCGGCATTGCAGGCGCTGCTCAAAGCCGGTGTCGAGGACACCTTCAACGCGGTGACGATCGACGGCGATACCTCGACCTCGGACACGCTGCTGGCCTTCGCCACCGGCGCTGCCGCCGCGAACGGCGCACCAAGGATCAGCCGCGCCAGCGATCCGCGCCTGAAGGCGTTCGTCAAGGCCTTCAACCAGGTGCTTGCCAACCTCGCCGAGCAGGTGGCGCGCGACGGCGAAGGCGCGCGCAAGCTGGTCGAGATTACGGTCGAGGGCGCCAAGACCAAGGCCTCGGCGCGCAAGATCGCGATGTCGATCGCCAACTCGCCGCTGGTCAAGACCGCGATCGCGGGCGAGGACGCCAATTGGGGCCGCGTGGTGATGGCGGTGGGCAAGGCCGGCGAGCCGGCCGATCGCGACAAGCTCTCGATCTCGTTCAACGGCATCCGCGTCGCCAAGAACGGCGCGCGCGATCCGTCCTACGACGAGGCCCAGGTGTCGGAAGCGATGAAAGCGCCGGAGATCGCGATCAAGGTCGCGCTCGGCCTCGGCAAGGGCCGCGACCGCGTGCTGACTTGCGACCTCACCAAGGAATATGTGGCGATCAACGGGGACTACAGGTCGTAGTTTCTGTTGCGACTCCCCCAGTCCGTCATCCTGAGGTGCGAGACACGCGGCGCCAAGCGCCGCGTGGAGAGCCTCGAAGGATGAACGGCCACGCTGCAGCAGCGCGGAAACAGCCGGGCCGTCGCCCTTCGAGGGCCGCTAAGAAGCGGCCACCTCAGGGTGACGGTGATTGATTGCATCACCCCGAGATCCGGGCGTCGGCGACCGCTTTCTTGAACAGCGCGTTCATCGCGTCCGAGATGCCCTGGGTCGGACTCACCTCGAAATACAGCCCCGGCGAAGCGCAGCTCTGCATGTTCTGCGCGATCTCGCTGTTCGGCGACGGGCCATAGGGGCCGGCATTGAACGGATCGACCCATTTCATGTACCAGTTGTTGGTGGGCAGCGCGAGATAGGTCGTGTACAGCACGGCGACCTTGACGCCCCGATCCTTCATCGTCTTGCAGAGCGACGCGTTGAGCGGCGATTGGCAGCGCGAGGAACCCGAGAGCGGCTTCAGGCAGCCCGTATTGCTTTCGTCGGCGACACCGTCGGAGACGAAAAAGAGATACTTCAGGGGCGCGTTGGATTTGCCGCTTCCGGGATTGGGGATCTCGTTGTTGATCGCCGGAAAGATGGTGCTGAACGGCGTGTCCTGATCCTTGGTATATTTGTCGTTGTTGCCGTAGACGCCCATCAGGTCGATGTTGCCGGCCGCCGTCTTCGCTCTCGACAAATTCGAGGACAACGGGAAAAGCGCACGCAAACCGATCGTCTTTGACTCCGCGCCGAAATCGTAGATCGCCATGCGGAACTGGTTCGAATAGGTCTGGCTCGCGGCAGCCGTGTCCATCAGCGATTGCGTCGCGCTGCGCAGCACGTCGATCCGCGTGGTCACGCCGATGCTCTTGGCCAGATTGTAGTAATTGTTGGAGTCATTGTAGTCGTGGCAGGCGAAGGCGCACTGGTCGTTGGGCTTGAAGCTGTTGCCGGTGGTCGCGTTGACCAGCTTGGTCACGTCGGCCGGCGTCGCCGCCACGCCCATCGACGGCGAATTGTCCAGCAGGAGGTAGAAGTCGACGTAGAGCGGCATGCTCGCCGTCGCCTTCGACGTGCCGGTCACGGTCAGCGTCGTCTTGCCGATCACGCCGAGGAACATGGTCTTGATGGTGCCGCTGAACGCAACGGTCGAGCTGACGGTCGAGCCGTTCTTGACCACGGTCGGCGTGACGCTGTCGAGCGTATAGCCGGTCAGATTGGCGACGTTGGCATTGAAGATGTTCCTTGCGTCGGTGACACCCTCCGGGATGGCACCGTCCGAGTTCATCGCGCCCGCCGCCTTGAAGGCCGGCGATGCCTTGGCGACTGCGCCGACGCTGGCGGCGTCGGCCGCGGCCTGAAGCTTGGCTTGCATCTGCGTGGCGCGGGAGTAATCGACCGCGCAGCCAACCGCCGTGATCAGAGGGACGCAGGCGAGTGCGAAGATCACCGCGATATTGCCGCGCCGGTCGCGTACGAATCGGCGGATGGTGGTGCGAAGCACAGCGCGCATGAATCGGGCCCGGAATGGTTTAAATATGTTCCCACTCTAGGAACCGTTGATTAAATATGACTTATGGGAGCCGGACACGTGGCCCCTCGACGGATTAACGAATCCTTGCGAACGACCTCAGCGAGCGACATTCCGGCATGGCCGATCTCAAACTGACATTGGTGGTGGCCTGTGCGCTTGTGGATGCCGACAAGCGCGTCCTGATCGCGCAGCGCCCCGCGGGCAAGGCGCTGGCCGGTCTCTGGGAATTCCCCGGCGGCAAGTGTGAGCCGGGCGAGCGGCCGGAGCAGAGCCTGATCCGCGAGCTCTCCGAGGAGCTCGGCATCATCGTCGCCGAGCCGTGCCTCGCGCCGCTGACCTTCGCGAGCTACGCCTACGAGACCTTTCACCTGCTGATGCCGCTCTATATCTGCCGGCGCTGGGAGGGACAGGTGGCGTCGCGCGAAGGCCAGGCCCTGGCCTGGGTCCGCGCCAACAGACTGCGCGATTATCCGATGCCGCCCGCGGATATTCCGCTGATCCCGCATCTGATTGATTTATTGATGTGACGACTTGCCGTCATTCCGGGGCTCGCGCAGCGAGAACCCGGAATCTCGAGATTCCGGGTTCGATGCTGCGCATCGCCCCGGAATGACGGTGCCAATAGCCTACTTCTGTCCCGCCTTCTTCACCGCTTCCGCAAGGCTCGCTTTGGCCGATCCCGGCTTCAGCGGCTGCTGCTGGCTCGCATGCGGGGCCCAGCCGGAGAGCCAGATGATGTCGAAGGTCGCCCGGATGCGGCCGTCGGCATCGGCAAAGCGCTCGGCATAGATTTCGGCCATCCGCAGCAGCGTCGCGCGCCGCGACGGCGTGCGCCGCCGCTCGATCATCACGTTGGCCGCGCCCATGCGGCGGAGATCCTGCATCAAGGCGAACGCATTGCCGTAACGCACGACGACGCGATCGACATCGGTGACCGGCAGCGCAAAGCCCGCCCGCTGCAACAGCGCGCCGACGTCGCGCAAGTCGGCGAACGGCGCTACGCGCGGCGAGACGCCGCCCTCGCATTCGGCCTCGGCCGCGGCAAAGGCCTGGCGCAGCTCGGTCAGGCTGTCGCCGCCGATCATGGCGGCGAGCAGCAGGCCGTCCGGCTTCAGTGCGCGGCGGATCTGTGCGAGCACGCCGGGAAGGTCGTTGACGAATTGCAGCGCCAGCGCCGAGACGACGAGGTCGAGACTTTCCGGAGAGATAGGCAGCTTCTCCGCGCCAGCCGCGTCAAGCGCGATGTGCTGGAGCGAGGGCAGGCGCGCGTGCAAATCCGCAAGCCCCTCGCCGGGCGTCCAGAGATCGGCCGGCGCGTGAAATTCCCGCATCACCGCGGCCAGCCGGTCGGACATGTCCTCGGCCACGCGATCGAGCAGGAAGGTCACGGCCCCCTGCGCCTGCGCGCGATGCTGCCGCGCATGCAGCAGGGCGCGATCGAACAAAGCGGGCGGGTTTTGCGGGGTCGGAGCCATGCCGCTGGTTACGCTGATCATGCTGGTCAATGCAATCTCGCTCTCTTGTGTCCCGGACGCGCTGCAGCGTGCAACGCTGCTGCGCAGAGCCGGGACCCATGGATCTGCGCGTGCGGCTCTCTGGGCCCCGGCTCTGCAGCGCACCGCCCCGGGGCGGTACGCTGCGTCCGGGGCACGAGCACCATGACTTGAGCAATCCGGGGTGCAACGCTAGCCTCCCCGCATGGAAGCCGACGCCGCCCCGACCCGCTCCATCGCCGCGCCCTTCCGTGCCGCGTGGACGGCCAGCCGTCACGTGCTGTCGCGGGCAGCTCGGCTCGCGCTCGACATCGCGCTGCCGACGCTGTGCGTGTCCTGCCGCGAGCCGGTCGACGGCGAGGGCGTTTGCGCCTCGTGCTGGGCGCGGCTGTCGTTCATCGAGCGGCCCTATTGCCCGCGGCTCGGCATTCCCTTCGTCTACGACCCCGGCCCCGACATGCTGTCGATGGAGGCGATCGCGAGCCCGCCGGCCTACATGCGCGCCCGCGCGGCGGTGCGCTATGACGACGTCGCGCGCACGCTGGTGCATGCGCTGAAATACCAGGACCGCACCGATCTGGCGCCCGCCATGGGGCGCTGGATGGCACGGGCGGGCGGCGAGCTGCTGGCCGGCGCCGACATGCTGGTGCCGGTGCCCCTGCACTGGCGGCGGGCCTGGCGCCGCCGCTACAACCAGTCCGGGGCGCTGGCGCGAATCATCGAGCGGCAGAGCGGCGTGAAGGTACAGGGCGACGTGCTGCGCCGGGTGCGCGCGACGGAGCAGCAGATCGGCCTGTCGCGGGCCCAGCGCGCCACCAATGTGCAGGGCGCATTCCAGGTATCTTCCGACCGTCAGGCTGACGTCCAGGGCCGCCGTATTGTCCTGATCGACGATGTCCTGACCTCGGGCGCAACGCTGGATGCCTGCGCGCGGGCCCTGCTGCGCGCCAAAGCCGCCCAGGTTGACGTGCTGGTCTTCGCCCGGGTTGTGGAGGCCAGGTAAAGTCCCATATAATTCAATGAATTCGTGACATGAGAGCGCCAGACGAGATGAACGCTGCTGTCGAGATCTACACCAGGCCGGGCTGCGGCTATTGTTCCGCCGCCAAGTCGCTGCTGACCCGCAAGAAGGCGGCCTTCACCGAATTCGACGTCGCCAAGAACCCCTCCTGGCGGGCCGAGATGTACGATCGCGCCGGCGAGGGCTCGACCTTCCCGCAGATCTGGATCGGCGGAACGTATGTCGGCGGCTGCGACGACCTCTACGCACTCGATCGCGAAGGCAAGCTCGACGGCATGCTCGAAGGCGTGAAGGCCAGCTCATGAGCGAGAACCGCACGTTCACCGCCGCGATGGTGCAGATGCGCACCGGCCTGATGCCGGGGCCGAGCCTCGAACAGGCCACCAAGCTGATCCGGCAGGCGGCAGCCAACGGCGCCGACTACGTGCAGACGCCCGAAGTCAGCAACATGATGCAGCTGAACCGCAAGGCGCTGTTCGAGCATCTGCAGAGCGAGGAGGACGACACCTCGCTGAAGGCCTACCGGGCGCTCGCTCAGGAGCTGAAGATCCATCTCCATGTCGGCTCGCTGGCGCTGCGCTTTTCGCCGGAGAAGGCGGTCAACCGCTCCTTCCTGATCGGGCCCGAGGGCAATGTGCTCGCGAGCTACGACAAGATCCACATGTTCGACATCGAGCTGCCGGACGGCGAGAGCTACCGCGAATCGGCCAATTACCAGCCGGGCGAGACCGCGGTGATCTCCGACCTGCCCTGGGGCCGGGTGGGCTTGACGATCTGCTACGACGTGCGCTTCCCCGCGCTTTATCGCGCGCTGGCCGAGAGCGGCGCGTATTTCATCACCGTGCCCTCGGCCTTCACCCGCAAGACCGGCGAAGCGCATTGGCATGTCTTGCTGCGTGCGCGCGCGATCGAGACCGGCTGCTTCATCTTCGCCGCAGCCCAGGCCGGGCTGCACGAGAACAAGCGCGAAACCTACGGCCATTCGCTGATCATCGATCCCTGGGGCGAGATCCTCGCCGAGGGCAACGTCGAGCCCGGCATCGTCATGGCCAGGATCGATCCGGCCAAGGTCGAGACCGCGCGCCGCGCGATTCCCTCGCTCCAGCACGGCCGCCGTTTCGGCGTGTCCGACCCCAAGGCGGGGCCGGACCATCTGCACCTCGTGCGGGGATCGGCATGATCCGCTACGCGCTTCACTGCGACCGGGACCACAGCTTCGAGAGCTGGTTCCAGAGCTCGTCGGCCTATGACCAGCAGGTCAAGCGCAAGCTCGTGACCTGCCCGATCTGCGGCTCGGCCAAGGTCGAGAAGGCGATCATGGCCCCGCGCATCGTCGGCAAGAAAGGCCGCGGGCGTGCGACGCCACCGCCGGAAGCGGCGACTGCTCCCACGCCCGAAGCCGCGCCGTCAGGTCCGACCTCGCTGCTGATGGCGCAGGAGAAAGAGCTGCGCGCCAAGCTGAAGGAGCTGCGCGATCACATCGTCAAGAACGCCGACAATGTCGGCGAGCGCTTTGCCAACGAAGCCCGCGCCATGCATTACGGCGACAAGGAGCACCGCCCGATCTACGGCGAGGCCTCGCCCGAGGAGGCGAAATCGCTGATCGACGAAGGCATCGAGGTCTCGCCGCTGCCGACGCTGCCGGAAGACAGAAATTAGGCTCCTACCAGCACCGCCACGCCAACCACGATCAACGCGATACCAAAGATCTCGCGCGGCGCGACCGGCTGCTTGAACGAGTAATACGCCACAGCTTGCGCGAACAGCACCTCGATCAGAGCGAGGGTGCGGACATTGGCGGCGGCCGTCAGCGCGAAGGCGAGAAACCAGAATTGCGAGGCGAAGGCGCCCGTGAAGCCTGCCAGCATCGACGGCCGCCACAACCCAAGGATTCCCCGCAGCACGTCCGGCGCCCGCCAGAGCAGGTAGATCGTCAGGATCAGCGTCTGCACGAACAGGCCGAGCACCAGCGTGACCGACGCCGCGGTCACGAAGGAGACATCAGGCACATTGATGATGGCGCCGCGAAAGCCGACCGCGGAGAGCGCGAAGGCCGCCGCCGCAACGAGCCCGGTGATGGTCGGCTTCAGCTCCGCAAAGCTCTTCTCGCCGCCTGACCGGAGCGCCGTGATGACGACGCCGACGGTCGCGATCACGATCGCCAGCACCTTCAGCCAGGTCAGGTGATCGCCGAGGAAGACGAAGCCGAAGAGCGCGGTCTGGATCGCCTCGGTCTTGAGGTACGCCGTCGTCACCACGAAGGAGCGGTCGTTCATCGCAAGCAGCATCAGGCCGGTGGCGACGATCTGGCTGAGCGCCCCGAGCAGCAGCCACGGCCAGAACGCGGTCGGCGGCATGCCGAGATGATCGCCGGTCGCAACAAGCACCACGCCCAGAAACAGCACCGAGAACGGAAAGCCGAACAGGAAGCGGATATTGGTCGCGCCCCAGGTCCCCAGCGGCTTCGTCAACGACCGCTGCATCGCATTGCGCACGACCTGCCCGAGCGCAGCAATGATGGTGAAGGGAATCCAGAGGCTGGCGATGGAGAACATGGGGGCGGGTGAACAGGCGTTAGCGGAAAACCAAGGCGGCCAACCTGCAAGCTCGGGTCTGCGCGGTCAACCACATGGGCGTCATGGGTGCGATGCTCTCGCGACTAATTCGGTGTCGTCCCTGCGAACGCAGGGACCCATAACCCCAGGGAGCAGTTTTGCGAAGGCTGCCCAACTCGCGCATCTAACACCGACCGCCTATCGATAGATTCCGCGGTATGGGTCCCTGCGTTCGCAGGGACGACAGCGTTTGCTGGGCAGCATCGACCGTCAAACCAGCAAGTCGCTGAGGTCGCGCCATTCCGGATTGTCGCGCTCGATCAGCTCGATCTTCCAGTCGCGCTTCCAGCGCTTGAGCTGCTTTTCGCGGGCGATCGCGTCTTCGGCCCGCTCATAGGCCTCGGTGTAGACCAGCCGATACACCCCGTATCGCTTGACGAACTCGGAGCCCTTGCCGCTTCGGTGCTGCTCCAGGCGCGTCTGGAGCGAGTTGGTCACGCCAATATAGAGCGTCCCATGATGGCGGCTGGCGAGGATGTAGACGTAGTACATGCTCGGAACGCCCGTCTTGGCTAACTAGACGGGCCGGTGGTTTATGGGTCCCTGCTTTCGCAGGGACGACACCATCCTAGAGGCACGAGTTCGCATCTCACTCACGACAGCCCTCACACCATCGCTTCGGCCACCACCATGTAGTTGACGTCCATGTCCGACGAGAGCGACCATTTGTCGGCGAAGGGGGAGTAGACCACGCCGGTCTGCTCGGTGATGACGAGACGGTTGTCGAGCAGATATTTCGTCAGCTCGTCCGGGGTGACGAACTTGTTCCACTCGTGGGTGCCGCGCGGCAGCCAGCGCAGGACGTATTCGGCGCCGACGATGGCGAGCGCGAAGCTCTTCCAGTTGCGGTTCAGCGTCGAGACCACCATGAGCCCGTTCGGCTTCAGCATCGAGGCGCAGCGCTTCAGGAAGACGCCGACATCGACGACGTGCTCGACCACTTCCATCGCCAGCACGATGTCGAAGCGCTCGCGCGGGTCGATCTCCTCGACCGTGGTGCAGCGGTAGTCGATCGCAAGATGGCCCTTGTCGGCATGCAGCTTCGCCGCGGCGATGTTGCTCTGGGAGGGATCGACGCCGATGACCTGCGCGCCGAGGCGCGACAGCGGCTCGCACAACAGGCCGGCGCCGCAGCCGATGTCGAGCACGCGCAAGCCGGCGAGGCAGTTGAGGCTGCGCACATTGCGCTCGAACTTGCGGCAGGCGGCATCGCGAATATAGCCGAGCCGCAGCGGGTTGATCCGGTGCAGCGGAGCCATCTTGCCATTGGGGTCCCACCACTCCGCCGAGAGTTTCGAGAATTTGGCGATCTCGGCGGCATCGACGGTCGAGCCCGGCTGCGGGCTGGCGGAGAGGGAAGTATTTTGCTGCATGCTCATGGTTGCGCGCGGTCCTACCGCGTGGTGATCGAACTACGGAAGGCGAGCGGCGAGGCGATGGTCTTGATCGTCTCGAAGCCCTCGCCGACGCCGCGAATCGTCACGTCGCCGTAATTGAGAATACGTCCAAGAATGGTCTGGTCGACGTCGACGCTCTCGACCTTGTCCAGCGCCATTTCGAAGGTGCGGCGCTTGATGAAGCCGGTCTTGTGCACGACCCGGAGATTGGTGACGTCGGTCTCGGTGGTGAAGCGGTGGAACCAGCCCTTGACGGTCCAGTACAGGGCCGCCAGCGCCGCGACAGCTGCGGCCGCGAGACAAAGCAAAACGAGCCAGTCGACGATCGCCTGGCGCGACAGGATCAGCAGGGCCAGTGTCACGATCCAGGCCAGGATGGCCGGAAAATAGAAGATCCAGTGCGCATTGGTCGAATACAGCACCCGCTCGCCCGGTTGCAGGATCTCGTCAATATAGCGCGCCATAACCTCGATTAACCCATTGCCCGGATTGGCCGGAGCAGGAACCCGCTTGCCCCCGGCCCCGCCCCTCTGTATACGCGCGGTCGGTGTCCGCCAGGCCCGTCCAGTGCGGGTCACCATACTGATCCTTATGAGGGAATGCACGCGTCGTCATGAGCCGCCTCGTGATGAAATTCGGCGGCACATCCGTCGCCAACATCGAACGTATCCGCAACGTCGCACGCCATGTGAAGCGTGAGGTCGATGCCGGCCACGAGGTGGCCGTGGTCGTCTCGGCGATGTCCGGCAAGACCAACGAGCTGGTGGCCTGGTGCACCGAAGCCTCGCCGATGCACGACGCCCGCGAGTACGACGCCGTCGTCGCCTCGGGCGAGCAGGTCACCTCCGGCCTGCTTGCCATCGTGCTTCAGGGCATGGGCATCCAGGCCCGTTCCTGGCAGGGCTGGCAGATCCCGATCAAGACCAGCGAGGCCCATGCCTCGGCCCGGATCGAGGGCATTGACGGCAGCGAGATCATCAAGCGCTTCAAGGAGCGCAAGGAGGTCGCGGTCATCGCCGGCTTCCAGGGCATCGAGCCCAATACCAATCGCATCACCACGCTCGGCCGCGGCGGCTCCGATACCTCGGCCGTGGCGGTCGCCGCAGCCGTCAAGGCCGACCGCTGCGACATCTACACCGACGTCGACGGCGTCTACACCACCGACCCGCGAATCGTGCCGAAGGCCAAAAGGCTCGACAAGATCGCGTTCGAAGACATGCTGGAACTGGCCTCCCAGGGCGCCAAGGTGCTCCAAGTCCGCTCCGTGGAACTCGGCATGGTCCACAACATGCCGATCTTCGTCCGCTCGAGCTTCGACAAGCCCGAGGATATCGACCCGCATGCCAACCAGCCGCCCGGCACGCTGATCTGCAGCGAGGAGGAGATCATGG
>Ga0209758_1000947_pt1 | contig 39101 bp, 39 predicted proteins | sample AraplaMF_Col_mMF_FD_184258 | JGI IMG/M metagenome (GOLD analysis project Ga0209758, IMG submission 184258) | Arabidopsis root microbial communities from the University of North Carolina, USA - plate scrape MF_Col_mMF (SPAdes) (version 2) | ecosystem: Host-associated > Plants > Roots > Endosphere... | reverse complement strand
CAGGTCGCGCACATCTACGGCAAGACCGCCACCTTCATGCCGAAGCCGATCTTCGGCGACAACGGCTCGGGCATGCACGTGCACCAGTCGATCTGGAAGGACGGCAAGCCGGTGTTCGCCGGCAACAAGTACGCCGACCTGTCGGAGACCTGCCTGCACTACATCGGCGGCATCATCAAGCACGCCAAGGCGATCAACGCCTTCACCAACCCCTCGACCAACTCCTACAAGCGTCTGGTCCCGGGCTATGAGGCCCCCGTGCTGCTCGCCTATTCCGCGCGCAACCGCTCGGCCTCCTGCCGCATCCCCTACACCGCTTCGCCCAAGGCCAAGCGCGTCGAGGTGCGCTTCCCCGATCCGATGGCCAATCCCTATCTCGGCTTCGCCGCGATGCTGATGGCCGGCCTCGACGGCATCAAGAACAAGATCGATCCGGGTCCGGCGATGGACAAGGATCTCTACGACCTGCCGAAGGAAGAGCTGAAGCAGATCCCGACGGTGTGCGGCAGCCTGCGCGAGGCGCTCGAGAACCTCGACAAGGACCGCGGCTTCCTCAAGGCCGGCGGCGTGTTCGACGACGACTTCATCGACGCCTACATCGAGCTGAAGATGACCGAGGTCGCCCGCTTCGAGATGACCCCGCACCCGGTCGAGTTCGAGATGTACTATTCGGGCTAAGCGGCCTGAACTGTCTGCGACCAGCAAAAGGCGCTCCGAAAGGGGCGCCTTTTCGTTTGGGGACTCGTAGGATGGACATCACCACGTCGCCGTGAACGCCTTCTGCAGCTCGGCCGGCACCGTCACGCCGCTCGCGATCAGCAGCTGGGCGAGAACGCGCGCCTTCTGCGGATTGAGGTCCTCGGAAACGACGAAGCCGTTCTTGTCGTCGTCGACCTCGACGTTCCTCGTGACGAAGCCGGAGCGGACGCGCGTGGAGCGCACGACCATGATGCCCTTCTTCGCCGCCGCCTCGAGCGCATCGAGGGCCGACTTCGACGTGTTGCCGTCGCCGACGCCGGCCAGCACGATGCCCTTTGCACCATGGGAAATCGCGTCCTCGATCGGGACGGCGTCCATGTTGGCGTGCGAGTAGACGATCTCGACGCGCGGCAATTGCTCGCCCACCGGCAGCGGATAGGTCGCGCGCCTGAAGCTCGCGGCCTGGGTCATGAACCGAATGCCGCCGGCGGTGTCGACATAACCGACCGGTCCGTCATTGGGCGAGCCGAACGTCTCGACGCTGGTGGTGTTGGTCTTGGTGACCGAGCGCGCGCCCTGAATCTTGTCGTTCAACACGGCCAAAACGCCGCGCCCGCGCGAGCGCGGATCGGCGGCGACCTGCACGGCTTCATAGAGATTGCCGGGGCCGTCGGCGCTCACCGCCGTGGCCGGCCGCATCGAGCCGACGATCACCACCGGCTTGTCGCCGCGCACCACATTGTCGAGAAAGAACGCGGTCTCCTCGAGCGTGTCGGTGCCATGGGTGATGACGACGCCGTCCGCTTCGTTCTTGTCGAAGGCGTCCTGGATCCGACGGGCCAGCGCAAACCAGACTTTGTCATTCATGTCCTGGGACCCGATCGACGAGATCTGCTCGGCATTCAGCTTCGCCAGCTTGTCCAGACCCGGAACGGACTGCATCAGCTGCTCGCCCGTGATCTGACCCGATTTGTACGCGCCCGTCGCACGCGCGTCGGCCTGGCCCGCGATGGTGCCGCCCGTCGCAAGAACGAGTATGCGCGGCAGGCCGCCTGCCGAGGCATCCTTGCCCGGCTCCGCAGCCTGCGCTGCCGCGCCGATGCCGCCAGACCAGAGCATGAAAGCCATCAGAGGGATGGCAAGTGCCGATAGTCGGCCAGGCCGGTGAAGTGCTGATGTGACGGCGTCGCTGGTCATCGAATGTCTCCTGCTCTCCCGGGCAGACAATTCGAAGCCGCGCAATGGGGCCGAAGATGGGCGGCACACGCAGGGCGGGTAGAGTTCTGGCAAGACATCATCTCGCCGGCCGTATCGGGATGCGCCCCCCATCGCCCTACCCGCCCCACCGTTACGGCTTCGGCCGCGCGAGCCTCAGCCCGTCCGCCCCGATCGCGCCGAACGTGCCGGCGATGATCTCGGCCGTCGGCTGCATGCCGCCGAGCGACCAGTGCGAGGGGTCCTGCTCCTCGATCCGGACCCAGACGTTGCGGCGGAAATCCGCATTGCCCTGCCCTTCGACCTCGACCAGCACATCGGTGACGCGTTCGAGCAACAGCTTCTTCTGCGCGGCGTCCAGGATGCCGCGGACGGTGGAAATGGTGACGTAAGGCATGTCTCTCTCCAATCATGTCATGTGACGACGGCGGCAGATTGACCCGAACGTGACCGGCGAGGCAGTGGCGGATAAGACAGAGATCGGGCAATTTCCGCCATGCGCCCGCGCACCCGATCGGATAGGATCGCCGCGTCCCGCCTGGAGGTCTCATGAAGCTTGCAATTCTGGCCGTGGAAGGCTGCATGCACTCGGCGATCGCCGGCGTCGCCGACATCCTGTCGCTGGCCGATCACGTCACGCGGCAGAGTGGCGCAACACCCCGCTTCAGCTGGCAGACGCTCTCGCTCGACGGCAAGCCCGTGCGTGCCGGCGGCGGCCAGATGATTGCAGTCGATGGCGCGATCGGGCAACGCACGCGCTTCGACGCGATCCTCGTCCCCGGCAATCTCGTCGATCACGTCACGGCGGAGCGACTGCGGCCGCAATATGCCCGGGCCGGCGCCTGGCTCCGGCAGCAGCATGCGAACGGCCGGCTGATCGGCGCATTCTGCAGCGGCGTGTTCCTGCTGGCCGGCGCCGGCCTGCTCGACAACCGCCGTGCCACCATCACCTGGTGGCTGCAAGGCGAGTTGCGGCAGCGTCATCCCACGATCGACCTGGCCGCCGACGCCGTCATCACCGTGGCCGACCGTATCGTCTGCGCGGCAGGCCCGATGTCATGGGTGGATCTCCTGCTCAGGCTGATCGAGATGGTCGAAGGCAAGGCGATCGCAAAACTATGCGCGGACTACGTCGTCATCGACACGGCGCAGCGCACCCAATCGATCTTCATGCCGGTCGGCTATCTGCTCTCGCAGGATCCGCTGCTGACCAGGGCCGACCTTCTGGTTCGCCGCACCGGCAAAGCTCCGATGACCGTCAAGCGCCTTGCTGGCGCGCTAGGTCTCAGCGAGCGCACGCTGAACCGGAAGTTTCAGGAGCTCACGCACGAGCCGCCGCAGGCCTTCATCATGCGTCGTCGCGTCGAGCATGCGCGCACGCTGCTGGAGACGACGACGCAGCCGGTCAAGGCCATCGCACGCACCGCCGGCTATGAGGACGAAAGCAGCTTTCGCAAGGCGTTCCGCAAGCTGACCCTAATGTCACCGCAGGCCTATCGCGCGCGACGAATGGATCGGACGGCGTAGTATAGAACTTGCGGGTCAGATCCGTCAGCTTTCGTTCTGCATCTGACTCCACTTCGTTCTCAAAGAACAAATCAGAGCCGCAAAAATCAGGCCGGACCAATTCCTACTGATTGGTTTATCTCGTCCGAGATTTGGAATGCCGATTGAGTGTATGGCGCGGTCGGCGCAGGCGGGGCGCGCCTGTCATCCCCCGCGCAGAGCCATCCCCTCAATTCTTCGGCTGGCCGAAATCGAGCGCAGGGGGCATCTCGATGTCCGGAATTTCGATCTTGATCTTGTCCAGGTCCACCTTCCTGGGAGCGTCCAGCAGCCCGGTGACCGTGATCGGGAATGCAATGACGACCGCAACCATGATCGCCTGCAGGCCGATCCAGGGCATCGCGCCCCAATAGATGTCCGAGCTCTTGACCTCCTTCGGCGCCACGCCCCGCAGGTAGAACAAGGCAAAGCCGAAGGGAGGATGCAGGAAGGAGGTCTGCATGTTGACGCAGAGCATGACACCGAACCAGATCAAGGCGGCATCCGCGCCGACGACGGGCGTCAGCAGCTTCTGCGCGATCGGCGCGATCATCGGAATGATGATGAAGGCGATCTCGAAGAAGTCGAGGAAGAACGCGATGAAGAAGATGAACAGGTTCATGAAGATCAGGAAGCCCCACACGCCTCCCGGCAGCGACGTCAGCATGTGCTCCAGCCAGACACCACCGTTGCAACCGAGAAAGACGATCGAGAAGCAGGTCGATCCGATCAGGATGAACGTCACCATGCAGGTAATGCGCATGGTGGTCTCGTAGCCCTGCTTGACCAGGCTGCGCAGGTCCGGAATCCTGACCGCCTCGATGCAGACCCAGGCGACCGCGAGATAGGCGATCGCGAAGGCGAGCTTGAACGCCAGATTCGGCGTGAAATAGATGCCGATGATGGTGCCGACGCCCGCCGCCGCAACGCCGACGAGCAATATCTTGTGTCCGGCCGAGCTGAAATCCTTGTGATGGATGACGGCGAGAACGATCGCGCCGACCGCGCCCATCGCGCCTGCTTCGGTCGGGGTGGCGAGACCGAGCATCATCGTGCCGAGCACCACGAAGATCAGGACGGCGGACGGAATGATGCCCAACAGGCATTTGCGCCAGAGCGCCCAACCCGTGAGCGTCCTTGCTTCCTTCGGCACTGCCGGAACGTGGCCCGGCTTGATCAAGCTCAGAACAAACGTGTAACCGGCGAACAGGGCGATCTGGAGGATCGATGGGCCCCAGGCGCCCAGATACATATCGCCAACCGACTTCCCAAGCTGATCCGCGAGCACGATCAGGACCAGCGAGGGCGGCACCAGCTGGGTAATGGTGCCGGAGGCCGCAAGCACGCCGGTGATGTAGCGCATGTTGTAGCCGTATCGGATCATCACCGGCATCGAGATCAGCGCCATCGCGATCACCTGCGCCGCCACGGTGCCCGTGATGGCGCCGAGGATGAAGCCGACGATGATCACGGAATAGCCGAGACCGCCGCGAATGGGCCCGAACAACTGCCCCATCGAATCCAGCATGTCCTCCGCGAGGCCGCATCGTTCGAGGATCGAGCCCATGAACGTGAAGAATGGAATTGCGAGCAGCAGCTCGTTCGCCAGAACGCTGCCGTAGATGCGTTCCGGAATCGCCTGGAGGAAGCTGAACCCGAAAAATCCTTCGTGGATCGCGAGAAATCCGAACGAAAGGCCGAGCGCAGCCAGCGTGAAGGCGACCGGATATCCGATCAGCATGGCCAGGACCAGCCCGCCGAACATCAGCGGCGGCATCATCTCAAGCGTGATCATTGGGTCGGCCGCTCGTATTTCGCCTCGATGGTGACTTCACCACGCAAGGCCGCAATGCGTTTGATGGCTTCCGAGACGCCTTGCAGAGCCACCATGAAAAATCCCGACGTCAGCACGAACTTGATCGGCCACCGGAGCAAACCGCCGGCATTGTTGGACATCTCGCCGATGATGATCGAGTTGTAGAACATCGCCCAGGACAGGTAGCTGAGCAGAAGGCACGCCGGGACGAGAAAGACCAAAGTGCCGATCAGGTCGAGCCATAGCTGGCCGCGTTCGGAAAGCATGAGGTACATGATTTCGACCCGCACATGCTCGTTGCGCTTGAACGTGTAGGACGAGCCGAACATCACGATGACGGCGAACATATACCACTGCGTCTCGAGCCAGCTGTTGGAGCTGTAGCTGAAGGCGTACCGGATCATGGCATTTGCAGCGCTGACCAGGCAGGCCGCGAGCACCAGAACGTTGCAGACGTTCCCGACCTTTTCATTCAGCCAGTCGATAGCTGTGCTTACCGCCAACAATGGGCGCATCGATGTCTTTTCCCCGCTCGCTGAGTGCTATCTCCAAGCGAGCATGACCGTGGCGGCACATCGGCAGCCGTCCACTTCTGCGCGGGAGCTTATCCACCCTCCTGATGCTTCCGCCCGTTCTTGTTGTCGGTTTTCGGCAAGACCTGTTCCGGTCCCACCCGCCGCGTGAAGCAAGGCACATTTACCGCCAGCAAATTCCGGGTCAACAACAAAATAGACAGTTTGCCGCACGAACGTCTAAAACCAGGTCGCTGTGCTTAACGCGTTGACCTGAAGGGTGTCGCCGGCAGCGCGCTCGAACGGGCCGCCGTTAACAGGGATATCGCTGCTGCAGAGGGGGATTTCGTGATCGGCGCACTCCTGGTCGTTTTGTCAATTGCCCTTTTCTGGCTGTTCCTGCCTCGCAAAGGGCAACCACATCGGTGGATGGCGCTGCCGTTCTTTGAGACGGGAATTCCACTGGTGATCGTCATGTCGTTCGCAGCCGGTCTGACCATGGTGATCGAGCACCTGTTCTGAGACCTGCGTGCGTGCTCGAAGGCCTATCCCTCGACGTCGTACTGCTTGCAGAGGTGATCGCCGATCTGGACAAGCATGGCAACGCTCTCGGGGTAGCCCGGCCGATCCGAGGTAGCCCGATCCGCGCTGGCTCGAAACTCCCAGGAATTGCCGTCGCGGAGTATGGAAATTGTCATTCCCTCGGGACAGTCGGCGTGGACCTTCAACTCGGCCTTCGCCATGGCGATGAGTTCGCTTTCAGTCTTCACAGGTCTGCTCATGAAGGTCATCCTCCGTCTCGGTGTAGAACTTTAGTTGTAACGACCAAACCCATCAAACAAGTCTTTCCGATAAGGCCGTTCCCGGCATTGGGCTAGCGCAATCGGGCCCGATCCGCACGGATTGCCGAGGCAGGATTTCCCTGGCGAGGCGTCGGGCAAAACACCCTGGTCAAGGCCTCATCCCAAAAATATTCCACTTTCCCGAATTTCGGATTTGTGGCATACACCCGCGCATCCCGGCCCTTGCCAAAGGGGCGCTTCGCGATCGTCACGAGATGCGGGCCGGGTGGCGGTGGACGCGGTAGCGCCGGCGCGACATGCCTGATGACAGGGCGGGCAACCGTGAGTCGTCAGGCGGCGCGATACGACCCGGCGCGGTCACAGCGGTCTCGTTGATGCCTGCGGGCGAGCACACGCGAGCCTTCAGGTCTTTCGGCGGGATCGTCCGCGGACGGAGAAGTCGTGTGGTCCTGACGCCCGGGGTCTGTGCGTCAAGTCGTGCGGTGATGCGGTGGCCCGACCGGGTGCGCGCATCAGCCATCCGCAAGGCGACGGGGGCAATAGTGCATCGCTCCCCGGGGAGAGCACGAAGGACACCGTTAAAACCATCCGCGCAGGGAAGGCCGGGCGACCGGCATCACCTGTGGTCCACCCCGTGTGCATTTTCACAGCGCACGGACTTGCGGGTGCCGCCGGCGCCCGGCCTTCCCTGCGCCCTTTGGCCTTCCTGGGGCGCCGAGCGACAGCAAGCCTCGGGCGAAACGCGCCGCGAGACTGCGAAGGCGCGTCTGCAGTAACGAAAGCCGGGAGGTGCGATCCAGTTGCCCCATGCCCGTCATTGCGAGCGCAGCGACGTGTCCGCCGAATCCTCCTCTCGTGCCCCGGACGCAGCGCAGCGCCTCTTGGCGGTGCGCTGCAGAGCCGGGGCCCATGCCGCACCGGAGTCCAGAACGCTGAGTCCCGGCTTTGCGCAGCAGCGGAAGAACGCTGCAGCGCATCCGGGACACGAGGGTGAGCCGCGCCCTCCTCCGTTCGCACCGCTTTTCGCCGGTGCACCCAGCTGCTAGATTGTTACCATTATTTTGGGGAATTTTGATGCGCGCGAGAATTTTCAATCGCGTTCTGGGTCTGGCCGCGCTGGCGCTGCTTGCTGTCGCTGCGGAGCCGGCATCGGCCGAGAAGCGCATCGCGCTGGTGGTCGGCAACTCCGCCTACAGGAACATCACGCCGCTCGATAACCCGTCCAAGGATGCGAGCCTGATGGCGGAGACGCTCGGTGCGCTCGGCTTCACGCTGGTCGGCGGACGCGCCCAGCTCGATCTCGACAAGGGCGCGATGGACATCGCGGTGCAGAATTTTGGCCGGCAGGTCCAGGGCGCCGACGTCGCGCTGTTCTATTATGCCGGCCATGGCGTGCAGGTGGCCGGCTCCAACTATCTCGTGCCGGTCGGCGCCAATCCGACGCGCGAGGCCGACGTCGATTTCCAGATGACCGACGTCAATCTCGTGCTGCGCCAGATGCAGGGCTCCGGCACCCGCCTCAACCTCGTGATCCTGGACGCCTGCCGCAACAATCCGTTCGGCTCACGCGGCTTGCGAGCATCGGATGGCGGACTTGCGCAGATGCGTGCGCCCGAGGGCACGCTGATCTCCTATGCGACCCAGCCCGGCAACGTCGCGCAGGACGGAAGCGACGGTCACAGCCCCTATACGAAGGCGCTGGCGACCACGATCCGCGTCGCGGGCCTCGACGTATTCCAGACCTTCAACCAGGTCGGCCTCGCCGTGAAGCGCGCCACCGCGGGCGCGCAGCAGCCCTGGGTGTCGTCCTCGCCGATCGACGGCACGTTCTACTTCGTGCCGCCCACGCAAGCTGCGCCGCCGCCGGTCGCGGCGATGCAACCCGATCCCTCGCCTGCCGAACGTTTGCGCGCCGATCCCGACCGCGTCCCCTTGCGCGATGCGGCGCTGCTCAGTGAGCTCAGTGAGCGGCTCTACGAGCTCAATTTCGATCCTGACACGCCCGACGGCCTGACGCGCGCCATCACGAAGCTGCAACAGCGCATCGCCATGGCGCCGACAGGCGAAGCCACCGAGGGCCTGCTGCTGCGGCTGCGCAAGATGGAGGATCTCAAGCCCTGGGGCTCAATCGTCTACGGGCCCGACAGCAGCAAATGGGGCATCTCGTGGAACCACGCCTCGCGGCGCGCGGCGGTAGCGGACGCCCGCGGTAATTGCGCCGGTGCCAAATGCCCGATCGAGCTTTCGTTCTACGGCAGAAGCTGCGGCGCGTTTGCGATCTCCGACAAGTCCTGGTCGCTGGTCCAGCGCGAGGGCGTGCAGCGCGCCCGGGACGCCGCGCTTGACGAATGCGGCAAGGCTGGCAAAGCTTGCCGCATTATCGGATCCGTCTGTGCGGACGGCTCCGGCCGCTGATCCCTTTTTCATTTTGGATTTTTTGCTCATGCTCGATGCCGTCTCCCATCCGACCGCCCTTGTCGTCCTCCTCGCCGCGGCCCTCGCCTCGCCTGCCGCCTTCGCACAATCCGGCAGCGCCGGGGGATCGATCGGCAATGACGAGAAGTCGCTGTCCGGCTCGCGTTCGGACCGCTCGACGGAGCCCGCGCCCTCGGCACGGCGAAGCAAGCCGGCGGCCGAGGAGCCGCGCTCGTCGTCGCGGCGCAGCGGCGGCGGAGGTGGCGGCGGCGGCTTTGACGGCGCCTGGGTGGTGACCAGCATCGGCTGCGGCGGCACCACGTCCGGCGCGGTCGTGGTCTCCTCGGGCAAGGTCATCGGCCAGGGCGTTACGGGCACCGTCAGCCCGAGCGGCGCGGTCAGCACGGTCGGTCAAGGCGACGGCGTGACCTTCACCAGCTCCGGACGCCTCGGCGCGCGCAGCGGTTCCGGAAGCTGGCGCCGCTCCGACGGCTGCGGCGGAACCTGGAGTTCGGCGAAACAATAACGACGACAAGACGCCCGATTTTCCGGCGGAACGAACGCCCCGCAGGCCCGATTCAAGCCACATCCTCTCCGGATTTGCGGCTCATTGCCACCCAAGTCTTTGATGACAAAGGGCTGGTTAAGAGTTGCGTCATGCGTAACCGGGAGACCAGGATGGGCAACCGCACCGCAAAATTCGTATCCGCGCTGGTCGGCAGCATTATTGCCGGCCTGCCACTGGCCGCCGTGTCGCAGAACGCGCCGAACGCATCGAGCACCGCCAATGCGGCCGCCGACTGCCTCGCCTCGCCGAAGGGCACCGCGCCGCAGGGACAGCACTGGTACTATCGTCTCGACCGCACGACCAAGCGGCAATGCTGGTATTTGCGCGCCGCCGGCGACAAGGACAGCGCGAAGGCCGTGCAGACCGCGCAGGCCATTGCGGACACGCCACCGGATTCAACAGCGCCGCAACAGACCGTGCAGAACGCGCGTGCCGAGTATGTAGGCTCGCGGAGTGGTGCGGCTGCCAAGGCGCCGGCCGCAATCACGCCGGCACAACAACCTGCGGACCAGGTTGATGGCAGCGCGCAGCAAGCTCCCGCCGCCACGGCGTGGCCCGATGTCTCCGCGGCGTCCACCGCTCCAGCGCCGCAGCCCGCGCCGACCGCGGTCGCAGCAGCCGCGCAGCCGAGCGCAAAGCCGTCAAAATCCCCGGCACCGCTCCCGACCGCCGCGACGGACGGCACGACCGACAAGCCGGCCGGCTCGGTGCAGATGCTGCTGCTCGTGATCGGCGGCGCGCTGACGCTCGCAGGGATCCTCGCCAGCCTCGTCTACCGCTTCGCCGGCGGACGCGGACGCGTCCGGGCCGCCGACCGCCGCGGGCATTGGGACGATGCGCCGCAGAACCATGACGGAAGCCGCGCGCCATGGCTCGGTGCGACGCCGGCCGTCGCGCCGCGCACGCAGCCGAGCCCGGTCGACTTCGACGAAGCACGACCGCAGACCGCGCAGCTCGCAGCATTCACCAGGGAGATCTCCGTGATCGCCGCCCAATCCGCCTCCGTCCGCAGCAAGGCCGCAGAGCTCGACAAGGCCGACATCTTCGACGGAGCGTTCGAGATCGAAGCCGCGCCCCGGCTCGCGGCCAAGAAGACCGACGACAAGAAGCCCGCTGGCCGCGACGAGGTCGAACGCAATGAGGATGTGCAGACCGAGGATGCCGTCGACGTCGACGTGATCACCGCGATGCTGGAACGGCTGGCGAAGCAAGGGCCGCGGTTGCGGGAGCCTAGCCCTGAAGCTGCCCTTGCAAACCTCGCACGAAACCAACGAGGCCAATCCGCCGCTCGCGCTTGAGGCGCTCGGCCTTCAGGACCGACTGCACCTCGGCGAAGGCCTCATCGACATCGTGGTTGATGACGATGTAGTCGTACTCGGCCCAGTGGCTCATCTCGTGGCTGGCGCGGCTCATGCGCTTGCGGATCACCTCGTCGGAATCCTGCGCGCGCGAATGCAGGCGCTTTTCGAGATCGGCCGCCGAGGGCGGCAGGATGAAGACACGGACGACGTCGGAGCTGGCTTTCTGATGCAGTTGCTGTGTGCCCTGCCAGTCGATGTCGAACAGCACGTCCTTTCCGGCAGACAGTGCCGCCTCCACCGGAGCACGCGGCGTGCCGTAGAGATTGTCGAACACGGTGGCCCATTCGAGCAACTCGTCGCCCTTCACCATCGCTTCGAAGCGCGGCTTGTCGACGAAAAAGTAGTCACGACCCTCGACCTCCCCGGGTCGCTTCGCGCGCGTGGTCGCCGACACCGACATCTTCAGGCCGGGCTCTCGGTCGAGCAACATTCGCGACAGCGTGGTCTTGCCCGCGCCCGAGGGCGAGGACAGCACGAACATCAAGCCGCGCCGCTCGACACCGTCAGTTCCGTGATCGCCTGTCGTCATCGATCACTCCAGATTCTGGACCTGCTCGCGGAACTGCTCGACCACGTTCTTCATGGCCAGCCCCGTATTGGTCAGCTCGATGTCGTTCGACTTCGAGCAGCAGGTGTTGACCTCGCGGTGAAACTCCTGCGCCAGGAAGTCGAGCTTGCGGCCGATCGGGCCGCCCTTGCCGATCAGCTCGCGCGCCTGCGCGATGTGGGATGCGATGCGGTCGAGTTCCTCGCGAATGTCGGCCTTGGTGGCGATCAGGATCGCCTCCTGCATCAGGCGGTCGGAATCGAACCGGTCGGAGGTGTCGAGCAGCGCAGCGATCTGCTCGGCGAGCCTCGCCTTGATCGCCTCCGGCTTGCGACCGGGCGAAGCTTCAGCCTTCTTCGCCAGTTGCTCGATCTCGTCCACGCGCTGCGCCAGGATCTGCCCGAGCGACGTGCCCTCGCGCTTGCGCATCGCGACGAGCTCGTCGAGCGCCTTGTCGAAGGCCTCGGCGGCAGCGGCACGCGCGGTCTTGTCCTCCTCCTCGTCACCCTCGGGCTCGGCGACCTCGACGACGCCCTTGATGGCGAGCAGGCCGTCGATGCTCGGCGCCACCGCATCGACCTTGCCGGCGATCATGGCGGCCGCCTTCAGGACGGCGTTGAGCACGTCCTCGTTGACGCGGACCGAGGCGGCGGCGTTGGCGCGCTTGACGTTGAGATTGGCGTAGACGGTGCCGCGCGACAAAAGCTCGCCGGCGCGCTTCTTGGCGTGGGCCTCGAGCTCGTCAAAGCCCTGCGGCAGCCGCACCCTGAGGTCAAAGCCCTTGGCGTTGACGGACTTCAATTCCCACTCGAACGTGTACGGCCCGCTTGCGCCGTGGCATCTCGCAAAGCCGGTCATGGACGACAGCGCCATCAGGTCAAATTCTCCAGAAACACGGGATTCGCAAGGCATCAGGCCACGCGAATCTTAAGACTATTTCGCAGGAATGTGGAATCTGCAAAGTCCGCAGCAGCTGTGCGACGGACCTAGCGCTGGACCACCGGCGGCGACGGCTGCACCGCGCCCTGCCGCGCCGGTGCCGGAGCTGCCGGGCGTGCCGCCGGCGGCTTCTTCTGCTGATTGGGCCGCGCCGGCGTGGTCGCCGTCGGCGTATCGCCGGCCCCGGGCGCAGCGGCGGCGGGCGGCGATGCATCCTCGGCCGGCTCGACCGTGTCGTTCTGGATCTGCTTTTCCATCGCGCGCAGCTTGGCCACGTTCTTCTGGTGCGCGTCGTAAGTCTCGGTAAAGGCGTGCCCGCCGGTGCCGTCGGCGACGAAATAGAGGTCGCGGGTGCGGGCCGGATTGGCGGCGGCCTCCAGCGAGGCGCGGCCGGGGTTGGAGATCGGGCCCGGCGGCAGGCCCTCGATCACATAGGTGTTGTAGGGCGAAGGCTGCGTGATCTCGCTGCGCTTGATCGGGCGGCCCAGCGTGCCCTTGCCGCCGACCAGGCCATAGATGATGGTCGGATCGGACTGCAGCTTGATCCGCTGCTTCAGGCGGTTGACGAACACCGCGGCGACGCGGCTGCGCTCGTCGGGCTTGCCGGTCTCCTTCTCCACGATCGAAGCCAGCGTCACCAGCTGCTCCGGCGTCTTGACCGGAATGTCCTGATTGCGACGCTCCCAGATCTCGGCGAGCACGCGCTTGTGCGCCTGCTGCATGCGCTGGACCACCTGCTCGCGCGGCGTGCCGCGCGGGAACTTGTAGGTCTCCGGCAGCAGCGTGCCTTCGCGCGGCAGCTCGCGCACGCTGCCGGTGAAGATGTCGTTGTCGGACAGGCGCGCCACGATCTGCTCGGAGGTCAGGCCCTCCGGAATCGTGACGGCATGCTGCACCACCTTGCCCTCGACGATGGTGGCAATGACGTCGCGGAGCGAAGCGTTCTTCTGGAACGAATATTCACCCGGCTTGAGGTCCGAGCTCGCCTTCAACGCGGCAACGCTGGCAATGAACACCCAGGGATTGACGTCGGTCACGCCTTCCCGGTTCAGCGTCTCGGCGATGTCGCGCTTGCCGGCGCGCTGCGGGATGTTGACGATCTTGTCGTCCTTCAGCGGCCCGGGCGCCTCGAGCACCTGCCGGCCGTAATAATAGACGCCGCCGGCACCGAGCATGGCGATCAGCAGAAGGGTGATGATGGCGTTGCCGACCACCACGAAAGGATTGCGCGCGCGTTCCGATCGCTTCGGCGGCGGCGGGAGCTGCTCGGGCTCGAGTGCGGCCCGCGGACTCCGGGGCGAAATGGGCGGCCTTTCACTCATAGAAGCAACCTGAATCCTGCCGGTTCAATAGCGGCCCGACAATCGCTTGCCGGGCCAAATGCACGCCCACTTCCATGACTATCGCCGATTACGGCAAAACGGTGGATTCGTCTCAAACGCAAACTAATCGGCCAAACGTCGGACGATCACCGACGCATTGGTACCGCCAAAACCAAACGAGTTCGACAAGGCGACATTGACCTCCCGCTTCTTCGCAATGTGCGGCACGAGGTCGATCGCGGTCTCCACCGACGGATTGTCGAGGTTGATCGTCGGCGGCACGACATTATCGCGAATCGCGAGGATGGCGAAGATCGCTTCGATCGCGCCGGCCGCGCCGAGCAGATGACCGGTCGACGATTTGGTCGAGGACATCGCGACCTTGGAGGCGGCATTGCCGAGCAGACGCTCGACGGCACCGAGCTCGATCTCGTCGCCGAGCGGCGTCGAGGTGCCGTGCGCGTTGATGTAGTCGAGATCGGATGCGGTCAGGCCGGCGCGCTTGAGCGCCGCCGCCATGCTGCGGAAACCGCCATCGCCGTCGGGCGACGGCGAGGTAATGTGATAGGCATCCCCCGACAGACCGTAGCCGATCACCTCGGCATAGATCTTCGCGCCACGGCGCCTCGCGTGCTCGAGCTCTTCCAGCACCAGGACTCCGGCGCCCTCGCCCATCACGAAGCCGTCGCGGTCCTTGTCGTAGGGACGCGAGGCCTTCTCGGGTGTCCCATTGAAGCCGGTCGAAAGCGCGCGCGCGGCATTGAAGCCGGCGATACCGATGCGGCTGATCGGCGACTCGGCGCCGCCTGCGACCATCACGTCGGCATCACCCAGCGCGATCAGCCGGGAGGCATCGCCGACCGCGTGCGCGCCGGTCGAGCAGGCCGTGACCACCGAATGGTTCGGCCCCTTCAGCCCGTGTGCGATCGAGACGTAGCCGGAGGCGAGATTGATTAGGCGGCCCGGAATGAAGAACGGCGACACCCGGCGCGGTCCGCGTTCCTTCAGGAGAATCGCAGTGTCGGCGATGCCGCTGAGGCCGCCGATGCCGGATCCGATCATGGTTCCGGTTGCGCACTTGTCCTCTTCCGACTCGGGGTGCCAGTTGGCGTCGTCGAGCGCCTGCCCGGCCGCGGCCATGCCGAAGATGATGAAGTCGTCGACCTTGCGCTGGTCCTTCGGCTCCATCCACTTGTCGGGATTGAAGGTGCCGTTGGTGCCGTCGCCGCGTACGACGGTGCAGGCGTATTTTGTCTGAAGATCGGAGACGTCGAAGCTCTCGATCAGGCGCGCGCCGCTTTCGCCGTTGAGGATGCGTTTCCAGGTCGGTTCGACGCCGCAGCCGAGCGGCGACACCATGCCGAGACCAGTGACGACAACCCGCCTCATGTCCGAAAACTCCGCATCGAAAGATTCACGGCCAATAACAAGAAACCGGCTGACCGCTGCGAAGCGGCCCGTCCGGTTTCAATGTTGTCCCCGCGAAAATGAAGAGCGTTAGCTCTTCGCGTTCTTCTCGAGAAACTTCGTGGCATCGCCGACGGTGAGAATCGTTTCCGCGGCGTCGTCCGGAATCTCGCAACCGAATTCCTCTTCGAACGCCATCACCAGCTCGACGGTGTCCAGACTGTCGGCGCCGAGGTCGTCGATGAAGCTCGCGTTGTCGACAACCTTCTCGGGTTCAACACCAAGGTGTTCGACCACGATCTTCTTAACCCGCTCGCCAATGTCACTCATTGCTTAACCTCGTGTTGTTCCCTGTAGACCCGACCCCCCGGGACGATACGAGCCGTCGTGGTCGTGTTACTTGCCTTCGCTTACGAACTTTGATTTGGCCCCATCCTAACCGATACAGGGCCCGGCGAACGACGGCCAAGGCTCCGCATCGCCAATATACAGGGTTTCAAAAACCTGCAATGGCGTTCTTTGCCCATCCGTTGAAGGTCCGGTTATCATACTTCAATTGCCTTGACTATAAGCCTCATTTCGCTCCGGAAACGGCCGTTTGCCGCATCCGGCGCCCGCTTCGGCGGGCGGTGCGGAATGAAACGTCAGATCATGGCCATGCCGCCGTTGACATGGATGGTTTGCCCGGTGACGTAAGCCGCCTCGTTCGAGCTCAGATAGACCGCGGCCGCCGCGATGTCCTCGGGCGTCCCCAGGCGGTTGGCCGGAACCTTGGTGAGAATCGTTTCGCGCTGCTTGTCGTTGAGCGCGTCGGTCATCGGCGTCTTGATGAAGCCGGGCGCGATGCAGTTCGCGGTCACACCACGCTTGGCGTATTCGGCGCCGAGCGTCTTGATCATGCCGATCAGTCCCGCCTTCGAGGCCGTGTAATTGCCCTGTCCCGGGTTGCCGGTCACGCCGACCACCGAGGTGATGGCGATGATGCGGCCGAAGCGCTTGCGCATCATCAATTTGGTGGCCGCGCGCGCCAGGCGGAACGTGGAGGTCAGATTGATGTTGATGACCTCCTCCCAATCCTCGTCGCGGAGCTGCACGAAGAGATTGTCGCGGGTGATGCCTGCATTGGCGATCAGGATGTCGACCTGGCCCATCGCCGCTTCCGCAGCGGGCACCAGCGCCTCGACCTCCTCGGCCTTGGACAGATTGCAGGGCAACACGAAGGTGCGCTCGCCAAGCTTGCCGGCAAGCTTATCCAGCACCTCCTTGCGCGTTCCTGAAATCGCGACGGTGGCGCCCTGAGCGTGCAGCGCCTGCGCGATCGCGCCGCCGATGCCGCCGGTCGCGCCGGTGACGAGCGCCTTTTTGCCAGTCAGATCGAACATAGATAACTCCTCAACCCTGCTTCGCAGCGGCCAATGCATCCTTGGCGGCGGCAACATCGTTCGGTCCGCCCACGGCGATACCGACAGCGCCATCGGCAATGCGCTTGACGAGACCCGTCAGCACCTTGCCGGCGCCGATCTCGAAGAACCGGGTGACGCCCTGCCCTGCCATATAGGCAACCGACTCGCGCCAGCGCACCGTGCCGGTAACCTGCTCGACCAGGCGGCGGCGAATCTCGTCGGGATCGGTGATGGCGCTCGCCAGCACGTTCGACACCAGCGGCGCGGCCGGCGCCTTGATCGTGACCTTCGACAGTGCCTCCGCCATGGCGTCGGCGGCGGGCTGCATCAGCTTGCAATGGAACGGGGCGGACACCGGCAACAGCATCGCGCGCTTGGCGCCTTTGGTCTTGGCGATCTCGACGGCGCGATCGACCGCAGCCTTGTCGCCGGAGACGACCACCTGTCCGCCGCCATTGTCGTTGGCAGCCTGGCAGACCTGCCCTTGCGCCGCCTCGCTCGCGACCGCCATGGCGGCCTCGTAGTCGAGGCCGAGCAGAGCGGCCATCGCGCCGGCCCCGACCGGAACGGCCTTTTGCATTGCGAGACCGCGGGTGCGAAGCAGACGCGCGGTATCCGAAACCGTCAGGCTGCCGGCCGCTGCCAGCGCCGAATACTCACCGAGGGAGTGGCCGGCGACGAAGGCCGCGTCCCGCCCCACGGAAAAACCGGCCTTAGCCTCCAGTACGCGCAGGGTGGCGATCGACACCGCCATCAGCGCCGGCTGAGCGTTCTCGGTGAGCTGGAGGGTTTCGGCCGGGCCCTCCCAGATGATGGCCGTCAGCTTCTCGTTAAGCGCGGCATCGACCTCGTCGAAGACGGCGCGCGCCACCGGAAAGGCGTCGGCCAGAGCCTTGCCCATGCCAACTGCCTGGGACCCCTGCCCTGGAAATGTGAATGCTGCCGTCATCGGCGCTCCCTGCTTGTCGGGCACGATCCCCCTTGAGAACCGGCAGCCGATTACGCGCGGCCTTGGGACCTGGTTCCTTGGGACCTGGTTCCTTGGCACCTGGTCCTTGGCCCATGGTTCCGGATCATGCTCCAAAGGGGGCCGTAGACACTGTCAGGGGCCGGACTGTCAAGCCGAGATGGGAACACCGGCAGGCATTCAACTGGGGATACGCCCCCTCAAAATCCACCGGCAGTCTGGTTGGCGTCGACCTTCGTCCCCGCCTGCGCGCGGCGGGCGCTGTTCACCAACTGACCCGGCCGGTCGTCCCGGTCGGGCTTCGCCGTCGCCAGTCGCAGCACCGCGGCATAGCCCGGCTGCACCTCCATGCGGCCGGAATGCCGGCTTGCGCTGAGCAGCCGATGGACCTTCGGCAGATTGTAGCAGGGCACATAGAACAGCAGATGGTGCTCGAGATGGTAGTTCACGTAGTACGGCGCGATGAATAGGCGCTCGAGAAAATTGGCATGCGTAGTGCGGGTGTTGCGCAAGGGATCGCTGCTGTCGGGGACGACGGCGTGTTCGGCGATGTTGCGGATGCGGGTGATGACCATCATCCAGGTCAAGAGCGGCACCAGCCAGAGCAGCGGATAGGCCCACCACACGCCAGCCGCCACGCACGCCGCAAACATGATTGCATTCACCACGCATTGCGGACCGAGCTTTTCCCAGAAATGCGAAAGGCGCTGACGCCACGGCCAGTCCTTCGCGCCGAGCGCGTTGAGCAACTGCGCCTTGCGCTGCTGGTAGCCGGTCTGTCCGGTGATGTCGCGGATGAATTTGCGGCGGTAGCTCAGCTTCGTAATCGGAAACGGCGCCGACAGCACGAGATCGGGATCGTCCTGCTGCTGCGTGCGCGCATGATGTTGCAGGTGATAACGCCGGTAGCTGCGCGTTTCCGCAAACAGCGGATAGGCACACAGCCACTGGCTCAAGGTCAGATTGGTCTTTTCGTCGGCGGACAGGCAGCCATGCGCGCCGTCATGCATCAGGATGGCAAGTCCCAGCTGGCGCGAACCGATGATGGCGACGGCGAGAACATAGGTGACCGGATTGGGCCACCACGCGACCAGCGCAACGGCACCGATGATCAGCGCCCAGGCGTGCGCGATCAGCGTGACGCCCTTCCAGGTCACGCGCTGGCGCACGTCGGCGAGTTGATCGTCGGTCAGGAAATCGCGGGCCCGCATGCGAAGCGCGGTCATGGCCTACTCCTCCTCGTTCGAATGTGATGCATCCTCGACGAGACGCAGGCGCGCGGCATCGCCCGTGGATTTCGCCTGCTCGCCGAGCACGCGCAGCATCTCGGCGCAGAGCTCCTCAGGCGAGCGGCCCATGGCGTAGCCTTCGAGGATGATTCCGATGGCGACGGCCCAGAACCGCCGCGAGCTTTCGTCGGGCGCGCGCAGCGAGCGCCAGCCGTGCCGCGCCACCTGGTCGGCGTAAGCGCGCGCGCCTTCGCCGTGCAGGCGCTCGATCGTGCGCTCGACGAGCGGCGCCAGATCCTGGCGGCGCCGCGTCAAGGTCAGCGCTTCGGCGAAGAAAGCGACGGAATCGCTCGCCGTCACGGTCTGCGCCAGTGCGTGCGTGTATTCGCGGGGCGTGCGCGCCTTCAGCGCCGCCTGCTCGGTCGCACGCGCCAGATACAGCAGCTCGCGGCAGGCGCACTCGACGAACAGCGCCTCCTTGGTGCGGAAGTAATAGGTGATCTGGCTCGGGAATGCGTTCGCGGCGGCGGCGATGTCGGTGATCGCCGTGCCCGACAGCCCCCGCTCCCGGAACAGCGGGCTTGCCGCATCCAGCAGCAGCGAGCGCATCTTGCGGCCGGCCGAGCGCGTCGCGCGGGCGGCGTGCTTGGGATCGCCCGCCGCCTCAACCGCCTCCTGGACCGACTTATCCACCATTGGGGGTCTCTCTGCCGATTTATTTGTATGACATACAAACAAGTAAATCAAGACGGTATGGTATTGGGGGACGCGCGGCGGCACGGGCTACCTGGGCGATCCGCGCCGAATTCAGCCCGCAACCTTGCAAAGCCGGTCAAAATCCGTATAAGGCGCGCATCCGCAGACCCCGGCCGGGAGCTGAACGGACGGTCTCAGCAAATCATTCGTGATTTTGGTGTGGCAGGGCCAGTCGGCCCGTCGTCCCGTGTTTCCGCCTTCTGAGCTTAATCCCAGAGTCCTTTCCGAAGGCCTCTTAAGGGCTTGACGCCGGGCGATGCGCCAACATGAGGAAAGGACCACCATGGCTCTTTATGAGCATGTTTTTCTCGCGCGTCAGGACGCGAGCACGCAGCAGGTCGAAGAGCTGACTGCGCAGATGACCGGCATCGTCGAGGGTCTCGGCGGCAAGGTCACCAAGACCGAGAATTGGGGCGTACGCTCCCTCACCTACCGCATGAACAAGAACCGCAAGGCGCACTTCGTGCTGCTCAACATCGACGCGCCGTCCGCGGCGATCGCCGAGATCGAGCGCCAGGAGCGCATCAGCGAAGACGTGATCCGCTATCTCAGCGTCCGCGTCGAGGAACTCGAGGAAGGCCCGTCCGCGATGATGCGCAAGGCCGACCGCGACCGCGAGCGTGACGACCGTGGCGGCGGCTTCCGCGGCGAGCGCGAAGGCGGCTTCCGTGGCGACCGCGAGGGCGGTTTCCGTGGCGGCGATCGCGACGGCGGTGGCTTCCGCGGCGACCGCGGCCCGCGCCGTCCGCGCGAAGAAGCTGAAACCACGACGGATGGGGAGTAAGAACAATGGCTGAAGCTGGTGCACGCCGTCCGTTTTTCCGTCGTCGCAAGAGCTGCCCGTTCACGGGCGCCAATGCGCCGAAGATCGACTACAAGGATTCCAAGCTCCTGATGCGTTACGTCTCCGAGCGCGGCAAGATCGTGCCGAGCCGCATCACGGCGGTGTCCGCGAAGAAGCAGCGTGAGCTCGCCCGCGCCATCAAGCGCGCGCGGTTCCTGGGCCTGCTGCCCTACGTCATTCGCTAAGACGACCAATTCGGCCGGCGGCCCTGAGCCGCCGGTCGCAACTTTTCGATCTCATAAGGCTTCCGGGTCGTCCGGTCGCCGATGGTTGGGGCGAACTGCCTCTAACCGCTCGAAGGGAGCGGGACAGCTGATGATGGCATTTGTGCTGATAGCCCTGATCGCCGGCGCTGCGTCGGCCCTGATGTTCGCCTCGATCATTTCGGGCGCGCTGATCTCGCTCGTCCTGTTCTATCTCGCACCGCTCCCTTTGATGGTCGCCGCGATCGGCTGGGGACCGCTTTGCGCCAGCCTCGGCGGCATCGCTGCTGCGATCGGCCTCGGTGCCCTGTTCGGCCTGCCCTATTGCATCGCATTCGCCGTCACCGTCGCGCTGCCGGCCTGGTGGCTCGGCCATCTCGCCCTGCTCAGCCGTCCCGTGGGAGTTGTCGCGCCGAACGCTGCCGCACAACCAGCCGCCGGGCCTGAGCTCGAATGGTATCCGGTCGGCCGCATCCTGCTGTGGCTCGCCGGCTTCGCCGCCCTGACCACGATGGCTGCCCTGCTCACGCTCGGGACCGATGCCGACACTATCCTCGGCACGCTGCGGCGCGGCCTGATGCGCCTCCTCCGCGCCACCGACCCGCAAAGCTCCGGCGAAGCCGGCCAGTTCGTCGACGCGCTGGTGCGCATCGCACCGGCCGGCGCCACCATCATCGCGATGATGACGCTGACCCTCAACCTCTGGCTCAGCGCCAAGATCACCGCGACGTCGGGCCGGCTGCGACGCCCGTGGCCGGACATCAAGACGGCGGAGCTGCCGCCGATGACGCTGGTAGCGCTCTGCGTCGCACTCGCCTTCTGCTTCACCGGCGGACTGCTCGCGATCGTCGCTCAGATCACCGCGGCGGCGCTGATGATGGGCTATGCGCTGACCGGCTTCGCCGTGCTGCACACCCTCACGCTGGCGCTGAAGAGCCGCACGTTCTGGCTCGGCTCGACCTACGCCGTCGTGGTCGTGTTCGGATGGCCCGTGATCGCGATGGTGATCCTCGGCCTGGCGGATGCCGTGTTCGGCTTCCGCGAACGCTTCCTGCGCAGCCGGCAGCCGCCGCCGCTGCCGACCCCTTGAGTTCACCCCCGAAAACCGAAACCCAAGAGAGCACTTCAAAAGGAGAACGAATATGGAAGTCATTTTGCTGGAACGCGTGAACAAGCTCGGCCAGATGGGCGAAGTCGTGAAGGTTCGCGACGGCTACGCCCGCAATTTCCTGCTCAAGCGCGGCAAGGCGCTGCGTGCCACCGCCGATAACCGTGCCAAGTATGACGGCATGAAGGCCGAGCTCGAGGCCCGCAACCTCCAGGCCAAGGGCGAAGCCTCCAAGGTCGCCGAGAAGATCAAGGACAAGAACATCATCGTGATCCGCCAGGCTTCCGAAGCCGGCCAGCTGTTCGGCTCGGTCACGGTGCGCGACATCGTCATGGCGTTCGAGGCCGACGGCGTCCACCTCGACCGTCCGCAGGTGCAGCTCGACGCGCCGATCAAGACCATCGGCAAGCACACGGTCATCGTTGCCGTTCACCCCGAGGTCGAGGTCGACATCACCGTCACGGTTGCGCGCAGCCAGGACGAGGCCGAGCGCATCAACCGCGGCGAGGACATCTCGACCCGCAACGAGGACCGCGACGCGGCCGCCGAGGCGATCGCCGCCGCCGGCGAGTTCTTCGATCCGGAAGCCGAGCACGACGAGGTCGAGCCGGCGCCGGCCGCGGAAGAGAAGTAAGCGAAGCACGTCGTTCCGGGGCAGTCCGCAGGACCGAACCTCAGGTGCGCAATTGCGCACCGGGGAACCTCGAGATTCCGGGTCTGGCGCTTGCGCGCCATCCCGGAATGACGAACAAAAGGGCCCGGCTGCCTCAGGCGGCCGGGCTTTTCGTTTTGGCGGCAACGTCCTCGCTCAACATCGCGATCGAGGCCAGCGCCGTTGCCGTGTGCTTCTCGACGCCGTCGCTGACGCAGAACACGTCGGCGGCAACCACCGATACCTGACGGCCCGGCTTGATCACCCGGGCGCGGCAGATCAGCTTCTCGCCGACCGCGGGCGACAACAGGTTGAGCTTGTATTCCGCGGTCAGCGCCGGCTGGCCGCGCGAGGTGGCGGCTGCGATCGTCGTGGCGTTGTCGACCAGGAAGGCGGTGACGCCGCCGTGGAAGAAGCCGTGCTGCTGCAGCAGCTCCGGCCGGCGGTCCACGGCAATCGTGCAGGTGCCGCGCGTCAATTCCGACAGCTCGGCGCCGACCAGGTTCATGAAGCCCTGCCGGCCGACATTGGCATGGATGTGCTCGGCAATTGGAGCGAACTCCGGATCTGCTTCGGCGCGCATGCAGTCTCTCCTTATTGCTTGGTGATGCGATCGAGCGGCCGTAGCGCACGGATGGCGCAGGCGATCAGCGTGTCGGCCTCGACGCGCGGATCGCCGCGGTCGCGTCCCGACAGGAAGGCGCGGCAGAAAATCTGCGCCGGACCGATGAGCTGGCTGACGAACATCGCCGGCGTCATCGGCAAGAGCTCGCCGTTGGCAACCAGCGGCGCACGCCAGCGCTCGATGCCGTCGCCAAGGCGCGCATTCTGCGCGCGCTGGGCGTCGCGGACGTCCTCGCCCCACTCGCTGCGCGAAATCTCAAACAGGTAGCGCGCCTCGCGCCGGCTGGTTACGACCCAGTCAAGATGTGCCCGGATCAGCCGATCGATGCCCTGCTCCGCATCGGGCACAGGATCGAGCGCGGCCAGCACCGCGGCGTGATAGTGCCGCAAGACCTCCAGGAACAGCGCCCCGGCAAGCTCCTTCTTCGAGCCGAAGGCGTGAAAGAAGCTGCCGTTGGAGGCGCGCGCCCGGGCGCGGATCGCGGCCACCGTCGCAGCTTCGAAGCCGACGCGGTCGAACACGGCCAGCCCGGCTGCCAACAGGTCGTCTCGCACGCTCGCCGTCATCGACGCCTCCTGGAGTATAACTCTAGAGTAGCGCTCTAGTTCGGTCAATACGAGGCAAAGGCCGCGACGAACGCGGCCTCGGCATGTGGAGCTAAAGCGGGCTGGCTTAGCGCGAGATCGGTGGCGCTGGTGGGCCGGACGACTCGGCTGGCGCGGCAGGCGGGGCTGCGGCGGTCGCGGGCGGGGCCGGCTCCTGCGGCTTGGCCGCCGGTTCAGAGCTCGCAGCCGGCGCGGCAGGCTTGGGAGCTGCCTCCTCCGCCGACTTGGACGCAGCCGGCTCGGCGGGCTTCGCCGCCGCCGGTGCTGCGGGCGTTACCGGCGGGACCGGATCGGGCCGCAGCGCCGGGGTCTCGCTGCCGCGGGGTTCGACCTTGGCGCTGTCAGGCTTGGCCGCGTCGGGCTTGGTCTCCGGCTTGGGCTCCGGCTTGGGCTCCGGCTTGGGCTCCGGCTCGCTCTTCTTCTCTTCAGTGGCTGGCGCGGCGGCGTCGACCTTCGGCGTCGCCTCGGGACCGGGCTTGCCGCGGCGCTTGCCCTTGCGTCCCTCGGGCGCAGCCTGTTCCTCGGGCTTCAAGCCGTCCTCGGCCGGCCGCGCCGCACGCTTCTGGCGGGCGCCTTCGGCAGCGGGCGCAGCAGCCTCGCCATCCGGTCGGGCTGCGTCCTGGGCGCGCGGGCGACGCCCCTGATGCTCGGGATTGGTGCTCGCGTCCTTGTCCTTGGCGCCGTCCTTCTTGCCGTCCTTGGCCTGGTAGCGGGTGTCGGTGGCGCCGTTGGAGACGAGATAGGAGGCGAGAATGGCCGCCATGTCCGAGCTCGTGGTGTAGTGCTGGCGCAGGAAGCCCGGCAGCGAACCCGGCGCGACGGACTTCAGAAGCCCGCGCGGGCTCTTGTGGCACGCATTGCAGGTCTGGGCGAAAAGCTGGGACGGGGTTTTGCCGGCCTCGAGGTTCGTCGCCTGCGCAAAGACGGCGTCGGTCGCGCCGAAGCCGATCAGAAGCAGTACCGTCGCGGGGCTGAGCGCTCGGCTCGACATTCCCATCATCTCCATTGAATTTCCGAGAGGTGCAGCCGGCCTCCGGCGCGGCGGCGGGGTCACCTTTTATCCGATTGAGCCGCGAATGGAAGCAGCCTCGGCGCGCAAGGATGTGATTAAGCCCTTTTGGAATATCGGCTGTGAATACAGCGCAATAGCGCAGCCGGCCCGCCCTCCCTAGATTTGGATGCAAACGCATAGGAACCAGAGCGGGACCTGAGCGTCCGATATGAAGGCCGGGTTAGTCGCGTCTCTTGGGGTTCGCTCGAGAGGAAGGTGGCGATGGACCGATTGTTGCGTAGATTCCTGTCTCAATTCATCCGCCGCGGGTCGATGACGGTGACCGGCTCCAGTGGATCGAAATTCACCGTCGGCGACGGCACCGGCGAGCCGGTGGCGGTACGCTTCGTCACTGCCGAGGCGGAGCGGAAGATCCTCATCAATCCCGAGCTCGGGCTTGGCGAGGCCTATATGGACGGCGAGTTCGTCGTCGAACGGGGCACCATAGCTGATGCGCTCGCGATCCTGCTCGATCAACCCGACCTCTTGCCGCGCTGGGCAAGACCCTGGTGGCATCTACGCTACCTGACGCGGCACCTGAAGCAGTTCAATCCGCCCTCGCGCGCCCGCCGGAACGTCGCGCATCACTACGATCTCGACGCCCGGCTGTATTCGCTCTTCCTGGACGCCGACAAGCAATACAGCTGTGCCTATTTCGAGACGCCGGAGGCGACGCTCGACGACGCGCAGCTCGCCAAGAAGCGGCACATCGCCGCCAAGCTGCTCGTCAGGCCCGGCCAGCGCGTGCTCGACATCGGCTCCGGCTGGGGCGGGCTCGGGCTTTATCTCGCCGAGACCACCGGCGCCGATGTCACCGGCGTGACGCTGTCGACCGAGCAATTGCAGATCGCCAATGCGCGCGCGGCCGAAAAGGGCCTGTCCGGCTCGGCCAGATTCCTGCTCCAGGATTATCGCGACGCCGAAGGCCCGTTCGACCGCATCGTCTCGGTCGGCATGTTCGAGCATGTCGGCGCCGGCTTCTACGACACTTATTTCCAGCGCTGTGCCGAGTTGCTCAGCGAGAACGGCATCATGCTGCTGCATTCGATCGGCCGCTCGCAGGGCCCGGACTCGACCAACCCCTGGATCGCCAAGTACATCTTCCCCGGCGGCTACATCCCGGCCTTGTCGGAAGTGCTGCCGGCGATCGAGCGCGCCGGCCTCCTGGTCTGCGATATCGAGATCCTGCGTCTGCACTACGCGGAAACGCTCAAAGCCTGGCGGGAACGTTTCATGGCGCGGCGGGAGGAGGCCGTGCAGCTCTACGACGAGCGCTTCGCGCTGATGTGGGAATTCTATCTGGCGGCCTGCGAGATGACGTTCCGCATGCAAGCCATGATGAATTTCCAGATCCAGCTCACGCGCCGCCAGGGCGTGGTGCCGATGACCCGCGACTACTTGCCGCGCGAAGAAGCGCGGCTGCGGGCGCGCGAAGGTGTGGCCGGGCCGAGGCTCAAATTGGCTGGTGAATAGATCCTAGTGACGCAGGGTCGAAATTGGGGCGAACCGGACCAGGGCCGTTAACGCCAGCTGTGCCCGCAGGTCCAGCAGGATTTCGGGGGCGACGGGCTGGCGACGCACGTCGGGCCGCTCAGCGTGCTCCATGGCCGCAATCAGCCCCGACAGCCAAAGCCGGCTGCCCGCCTCGCTCCGCCAAGTCTGGGGCCGCCAAGTCTGGGGCCGCCAAGTCTTGGGCTGCCGTTCTGGCCGCATCGCTTGCCTCGTTCCCTGTTGACGGACCGCGGGAGACAATTCCCGTCCCGTCCGGCTGTTCCGGTCCTACCCCCGAAAGAATCCGGGGAGATGTGATCCACTTCACATAAGTCTGGTCGGGCCTGGCCTAGACCGTCGCCATGAGCAAAGAGACCCAAACCTCGCTTGACGTGCAGGACGACCTCCGCACCGATTACGCCCTGATCGCGACCGGCGTCGGGGCGGCCCTGGTTGCGCTGGTCTACCTCCTGCTGGTCTGAAGCCGAGCCGACAGCGCGTCGGCATGCGCCGTTTCGCGCACCTCTTGGTTACGTCTGCGCGCCGATCCATAAAGTTCATGGTTTCAGGATTTTATCCGTGGCGCGGTCGCGGCCGCGTCAGGCCGGAGCCGGTTCCGCAAAAATCCGTCAAGCGCGGCGCGTGCTGCGGCTGCCAATCATCCACCACTTTCACTGAGCGGTTGATAGCGGCCAGCTTTCGCTTCCGCTTTGCACCGAGGCGGCGCTTTATCCCGGCCCCGCATCCGCCCAAGAAAATTGCTAAGCACGTCCGACCATGGCCCTGACTGATTCGAACGTTCTCAAACTCGCGCCCGATTCCGGAACTCCCGCCTATCGGAGCGCGCCGCATAATATTGAGGCGGAACAGAGCCTTCTGGGCGCGATCCTGGTCAACAACGATGCCTTCTACCGCGTCTCCGACTTCCTGGAGGCGAAGCATTTCTTCGAGCCGCTGCACCAGACCATCTTCGAGACCGCCGGCAGCCTGATCCGGATGGGCAAGATCGCGACGCCCGTCACGCTGAAGACGTTCCTGCCCGCCGACACCGATGTCGGCGGCATGACCATCGGGCAATATCTTGCGCGGCTTGCCGCCGAAGCGACCACCATCATCAACGCCCAGGATTACGGCCGCACCGTCTACGACCTGTCGCTCCGGCGCGACCTGATCGGCATCGGCGAAGACATGGTCAACGTCGCCTATGACGCGCCGGTCGACTTCCAGCCGCGGGCGCAGATCGAGGACGCCGAGCGCAAGCTTTACGAACTCGCCGAATCCGGCCGCTATGACGGCGGCTTCCAGAAATTCTCGCAGGCACTGACGGTCGCGGTCGATCTCGCGGCCAAGGCATTCCAGCGCGACGGCAAGCTGTCGGGCATCTCCACGGGCCTGCGCGACCTCGACACCAAGATGGGCGGCCTGCAGCACTCCGACCTCATCATCGTGGCGGGGCGTCCCGGCATGGGCAAGACGTCGCTGGCCACCAACATCGCCTACAACGTCGCCAAGGCCTATGTGCCGGAGCTTCAGGCCGACGGCACCATGAAGGCCGCCAACGGCGGCGTGATCGGCTTCTTCTCGTGCGAAATGTCGGCCGACCAGCTTGCCACGCGTATCGTGGCCGAGCGCACCGGCATCCCCTCTTCCCACATCCGCCGCGGCGGCATCACGGAAGCCGATTTCGAGAAGATCCGCCAGGTCTCGATCGAGCTGCAATCGCTGCCGTTCTACGTCGACGCCACCGGCGGCCTGTCGATCGCGCAGTTGATGGCGCGCGCGCGCCGGCTGAAGCGCCAGAAGGGCCTCGATCTGCTCGTGATCGACTACATCCAGCTGCTCTCGGGCTCAGGCAAGCGAAGCGATAATCGCGTGCAGGAAATCACGGAGATCACGACCAGCCTGAAGGCGCTGGCCAAGGAGCTCAACGTCCCCGTCATCGCGCTGTCGCAGCTCTCGCGTCAGGTCGAATCGCGCGACGACAAGCGGCCGCAGCTGTCGGACCTGCGTGAATCCGGCTCGATCGAGCAGGACGCCGACGTCGTGCTGTTCGTGTTCCGCGAGGAATATTACCTCGCCATGAAGGAGCCCCGCCCCGGCACCGAGGAACACGCCAAATGGCAGGCCGACATGGAGCGCACGGTCGGCCGCGCCGAAGTCATCATCGGCAAGCAGCGTCACGGTCCGACCGGCACGGTCGAGCTGCACTTCGACGCCTCGGTCACCCGCTTCGGCGACCTCGCGCATGACGGTCAATTGCCGGACCGCAGCAGCGACTACTAGGTTCCTTGGGTTGAACCGCGCGGGTCTCTTGCGTAAAACGGCGCCATGACAATGGCGTCCGACCCGAAAACCCATCCGCAATCCGGCCTTCTCTCGGCCGAGGCCAACCAGGCTGCCGCGCTCGCCGCCTATGGCGGCGTCTTGACCGTCGATCTCGACGCCGTCATTGCCAACTGGCGCAAGCTGGAGAAGACGGCGGTGCCGGCCGAATGCTCGGCGGTGATCAAGGCCGACGCCTATGGCTGCGGCGCCGAGCAGGTCGCGCGTGCCCTGAACAAGGCCGGCTGCAAGACCTTCTTCGTCGCCACCATCGAGGAAGCGCGCAAGGTGCGCGCGGCCGTTCCCGAGCCCACCATCTACGTGCTCGGCGGCTATTTCCAGAACACCGGCGAGCACTACGCCAGCATCAATTGCCGCCCGGTGATCGGCGACCTCAACGAGCTCGCCGAATGGGACGTGTTCTGCCGCCGCACCGGCTGGAACGGAGGGGCTGCAATCCACATCGACACCGGCATGAACCGGCTCGGCCTGACGCTGACCGAAGCGCAGGCCATCATCCCCCGCATCAACGCCGGCGATCACGGCATCACGCTCGTGATGAGTCATCTGGTCTCGGCCGAGCAGCTCAACAGCCCGGTGAATGCCAGGCAGCTCGCCGCCTTCCGCAGCATCGCCAGCGAATTCGCCGGCGTGCCGGCCGCGCTCGCCAATTCCTCCGGCATCTTCCTGGGCGCACCCTTCCAGTTCGACCTCGTACGGCCGGGGGCTGCGCTCTACGGCGTCAACCCGACGCCGGAGGCCGACAATCCGATGCAGCAGGTGGTCGACCTCAAGGCGCGCATCGTGCAGACCCGCACCATCGAGCGCGGCGAGAGCGTCGGCTATGGCGGCACCTGGACCGCGCGGCGGCCGACCAAGCTCGCGATCATCGCAGTCGGTTATGCCGACGGCTATTTCCGCGCCGCCAGCTCCAATGACGGCACCCGCGGCGCCGAAGTCATCGTCGCCGGCAAGCGCTGCCCGGTCGCGGGACGCATCTCCATGGACCTCATCGCGATCGACATCACCGATCTGCCGCCGAACGCGGCGCGGCGGGGCCATATGGTGACGCTGCTCGGCGAGGGCATCACCGTCGACGAGCTCGCGCATCATTTCGGCACCATCGGCTATGAAGTGCTGACCAGCCTCGGCCACCGCTATGCCCGCCTCTACAAGGGCGGCAATGTCGAGGAGCCGCTGGTGAAGCCGGCTGCCGTGACCGGACCCGAGCTGCCGCCCTCCCCGCCGCCAATCGAGCAGCCCGCGGCTCCGCCGCCGCTGCCGGGCTAACGGAAACGCGCATGCCGCGTACGCAGTGCAGCGCTCCTTCAGCGATGCGCTGCAAAGCCGGGGCCCATCTCTCAACAGTGTACCGTATCGCCTTCAGTGTCCCGGCTCGCGCTCCGCGCGTCCGGGACACGAGGATTATTTCTTCTTTCTGCTGTCCAGCGCCGTCTTGCAGGTGGCGCTGAGCTGGTCGCGCTTGGCGTTGAGACAGGCGACGATGCCGCTGCCCGGCGCGATGCCGGCGCAGAATTTGTCGTAGTCCGCCTTGCACGCGCCGCGCGTTTCGGCTGACTGTGCCGTGGCCCCGGAGAACGCGACGACGAAGGCGATAGCGGCAAAGTTCAACTTGGACATTGTGTCTCCGGGTACGGAAGGCAGGAGCCGGTAGCTCTACATGAAGATCGCGACATTCAACATCAACAACGTCAACCGCCGCCTGCCCAACCTGTTGGCATGGCTGCGCGCGGCGAAGCCCGATGTCGTCGCGCTCCAGGAATTGAAGGCAAGTGATGGCGAATTTCCGGCGGCCGCGATCGAAAAAGCCGGTTACGGCGCGGTGTGGCGCGGACAAAAAACCTGGAACGGGGTCGCCATCCTCGCCCGCAAGGCCGCGCCCATCCTGACGCGCGACCGCCTGCCCGGAAGACCTGGCGATCACGAAGCCCGCTACATCGAGGCCGCCGTGCGCGGCATCATCGTCACCAGCATCTATCTGCCCAACGGCAATCCGCAGCCGGGACCGAAATTCGACTACAAGCTCGACTGGTTCGCGCGCCTCAAGCGTCACGCCAACACTCTCATCAAGCAGGATCTGCCCGTCGTGCTCGCCGGCGACTACAACGTCGCGCCAACGGAGATCGACATCTATCCGACGCGCTCATGGGACAAGGATGCGCTGGTCCAGCCCAAGAGCCGCGCGGCCTATGCCTCGCTGGTGTCGCAGGGCTGGTGCGATGCGATCCGCGAATTGCATCCGGACAGACGCGTCTACACGTTCTGGGACTACAAGCGGAACCGCTGGCCGCGCGATGCGGGCCTGCGGCTCGATCATCTCCTGCTCAGCCCTGCCCTGACTTCACGGTTAGCGAAGGCTGGTGTCGACAAGAAGATCCGCGGCGAGGAAGGTGCCAGCGACCACGCGCCGGCATGGGTGGTGCTGCGGTGACATTCACCACAGCTTCTTGCCGTCGATCACGTTCACCGGCACCGCCTCCAGATCGAAATCGTCGAACAGGCGCGCATTCACGGCGACCTTGGGATTGTCGAAATCGGGCTTGCCGCTCGACCAGTCCGGCGACTCCGAATAGGTGCCGCAGCCGCAATTCGCACAGAAATGGTGTTTGACCGTGCGGCTGCCCCAGAGATAGGTCGCGACATTGTCCGGCGGTGACAGCAGGCGAAACTGCGCCGGGGTGTAATAGGCCCACAACGCGCCGCGCTTGGCGCAGAGCGAACACGTGCAGCGCGTGACGTTCGCGGGCGCCTCCGTCACCTCGAACACCGTCTCACCGCAATGACAGCTTGCCTCGATCGGCATGACCCGCTCCCCGTTTGTCAGGAGGTGGTCGTAGCCGGCTCCTGCTGCCAACATGCTGTCAGCAGCGAGACGCATGGGCAAGAAAACATGAAAAACAACCCCATGCACAGTAGCTGGCCCCAGTTGATTCAATGACTTATGCCCGCCGAGTCGGACCATGATGTCGCCCGGCAGGAGCGCTTGTTCGTCCGCCGGCCCGCCCCGCCATAGGCATTCGCCTGCGGCCAATTCCGGCATCGGCAGCCGGTTGTGCTTGGGAACCCGCGCTGCTCGACGGATGCGCCCAGGAGACCGGGATCAAGCGCCGCGGCCCGGACGCGACGATGCTTCTGGTCTACAACGCTCATTACGACGTCGAGAACTTCACCTTGCCGCCCGTCACCGACGGAAGCTGCCGGCTGGGGCTGATCGACACCAATCGGAGCGCTCTCCTTTGGCCTTTCTCTTCGTCCTCGCCGTCGGGCTCGTCGCCGGCACCATCTCAGGCATCGTCGGCACCGGCTCGTCGATCATGCTGATGCCGGTGCTGGTCTATGCCTATGGGCCGAAGGAGGCGGTGCCGATCATGGCGGTGGCGTCCGTGATGGCGAACTTCTCGCGCATCCTGGCCTGGTGGCGCGAAGTCGATTGGCGGGCTTGCGCGGCCTATTCGGCCACGGGCATTCCGGCTGCCGTGCTCGGCGCACGAACGTTGCTGGCGCTGCCCGCGCATGCCGTGGACCTTGCCATCGGCGTCTTCCTGATCGCGATGGTGCCGGTCCGGCACTTCCTGGCGCGGCACGATTTGAAGGCCAATCTCTGGCATCTGGCGATCGGCGGCGCGGTCATCGGCTATCTCACCGGCATCGTGGTCTCGACCGGCCCGCTCAGCGTGCCGCTGTTCCTGTTCTACGGCCTGTCCAAAGGCGCCTTCCTCGCCACCGAAGCCGCCTCCTCGCTCGGTCTCTATTTCGCGAAGTCGGTGACCTTCGAACGTTTCGGCGCGCTGACCGGCGAGGTCTTCACGAAGGGCCTGATCGCGGGCGCCTCGCTGATGTCGGGCGCCTTCATCGCCAAGCGCTTCGTGCTGCACCTGAAGCCGGACATGTTCCGCCTGCTGATGGACGCGATCATGATCGCGGCCGGGCTCTCCATGCTGTGGAACGCGACGCAGACGTAGCGACCCGCGCTCAGGCGAATTCGGGCGCGATCGACGGGCTGTCGGCGAGGACGCGGCTCTCGGCCGCCGGCTGCGTCTTTAGCCATCGCAGCACGGCGTCGAGCGGTTGCGGCCGCTGATAGAGATAGCCCTGCCCGAACCTCACCCCCATCTCGCGCATGGCCTCGGCCTGTTCGGCGCGCTCGATGCCCTCGGCGACCAGCGTGAGTCCCAGGGTGCCGGCGAGCGATGCGATCACGCCGACGATGGCCTTGTCTTCGGCGCTATCGGGAATCTCGCTGATGAAGGCCTTGTCGATCTTGACCTTGTCGAGCGGGAAGCGCCTGAGATGCGCGAGCGAGCTGTAGCCGGTGCCGAAATCGTCGAGCGCGATCGTGGCACCCAAGCGGCGCAGCCGATGCAGCGTCTCGGCGGCGCTGGCGATGTTGTTGATCAGCGAGCCCTCGGTGATCTCGAGCTCCAGCAGCGAGGCCGCAACATCGAAGCGTGCGCAGGTCGCGCGGAGCGCGGCGGCGAGCGAATGGTCGGCGAGCTCGGACGGCGGCAGATTGATCGCGATCCGGATCTGCGGCCGGCCGGCGGCGGCCAGGCGTTGCAACGCCCAGCAGGCGTCGGTCAGCACGTAGCGGGTCAGCCGCCCATTGTTGCCGCTGCGCTCGATCAGCGGCAGGAATTCGGCCGGACCGATCACGCCATGGTCGGGATGACGCCAGCGGATCAGGGCTTCCAGGCCGACGACCTCGTGGCTTTCGAGGTCGACCTGGCTCTGGTACCAGACCTCGAACTGTCCCTCGGCAAAGCCGGCGGGAATGGCAAGCTCGAGATCCCTGCGGCGGCGGTAGTCGCGCTGAAGCGCTTCATCCAGCACGGCGACCGTGCCCGGCGCCTTGCTCTTGGCATGATAGAGCGCGATGTCGGCCAGCGTCGGCAGATGCGACAGCTCCGGATCGTCGGCGCGGCGCACGGCAAGGCCGATGCTGGCGCGCGGCACCACCTGCTTGTCGTGGAGCCGGATCGGCTCGGAAATGGCGGCCAGCACCTGCTGTGCGAATGCGTGCGCCGATGCCTCGTCGCTCACCTCGGGGCGGATGACGACGAATTCGTCGCCGCCGAGCCGGGCGACCCAATCCTGCGCTTCGACCGCGCTCCGAAGACGCTGGGAAATCTGAACCAGGAGCTTGTCACCGGCCTCATGGCCGAAGGTGTCGTTGATGCCCTTGAAATCGTCGAGATCGATGAAGCAGAACGCGACCAGCGCGTCCGCTCTGCCGCGATGGCGGCTCGCGACGGCCAGACGCTCGGTCAGAGAGCGTCGGTTGGGCAGCCCGGTGAGCGGATCGTGCGCGGCCATGTGACCAAGCCGGTCGAGCGCGCCTGATGTGGTATGCTGCATGGCGTTGAAGGCGCGCGCGAGCTGGCCGAATTCGTTCGAGGATGTCACGTCCGCCGGATAGGCCCGGCCATCCTGCTTGCTGCGCTGGATCGCCGACATCATGGCGGCCAGCGGCCTGCCGATGAAGATGTTGGCGGAGATCCGCATGGCGATCAGGGTCGCAAGGGTCGCGAGCAAGCCGACGACCAGCAGCAGAACCAGCCGGCTGCCTGCGTCCGCGTAGAGCGCCGCATTGGAATAGGCGATCGCGATGCGACCGGCCTCAACGGCCATGTTGCCGTTGCTGTAGTGGATCGGACGCGAGACCTCCGCGACCGCCCGGCCTTCGGGGCGCGCCGCCACGCGGGCAATCGCCGCGCCCGTATCGTCATAGACGGCCGCCGCCGCGATGGTCTCGTCGTGCATGATCTCGTTGAGCACGCTCGTGACCTGATCGTAGCGCATCTTCCAGAGCGGCTCGGCGATCAGCTCGGCCCGGCTCTCGGCGACGCGGGCCATGCGGGCGTCGAGCTGCCTGATCTGCGACCAGAAGCTCGAAGCCTCGACGCCGGCGGAAGCGAGCAATTGCACCAGCAACAGAACGGGCACGGTGGCCCAGATCATGGCGCGAACGACCGACCGCAAGCGCGGCGGCGCGGCCGGCTCGTTGCTTTCAACGTCGCCCATCACCTCATCCTTGCGCATCAGTCGGCGGCGCCTTCGGGAAGCGGCAGGGACGAAATCAGCGCATCGAGGGAGAAGTCGTAATGACCGCAGCGTCCCGCCTTCGCCCGGAAGCGCGCGAAGTCGATCCGGTCGAACGCACGTGTCTTGATGAGGTCGCCGACCGAGCCGAGATTCTGCCGGGTGATCGCGGACGTCTTGACCTCGACCCGGGGCGAGACCGCCGCGAAATCGCAGCCATCGGCATAATCGCGCAGCAGGACGATCGACCAGCCGCCGAGCAGGAAATGCCCGCCGTCGGTCAGCAGCAGGCGGCCTGCCCTGATCTCGCGCAGCGCATCCTCCGACCAGTTGAGGCCGACCAGCTGGATGTCGCGGCCGGGCACGAGGCCGGCGGCGACCACCGCGCGCAGCGCGCCGAGCGCCATCGGATCGTTTCCGGCCCAGATGCCGGCGGGGCGGATCTCCTTGCGCGAGGCCCAGCCCAGATAATTGGTGGTGACCCGCTCGGCCTCCGACTGCGTCCAGTTGGCGAACAGCAGCCGGTCCACCACGACGTCAGGGGCGGCATCCACCGCCAGCTTGAGACCGGCGTTGCGCGCGATCGAGGCGGGCGTGATCTCGTCGCCGCCGATGCCGAGAATATGGATCCTGCCGTCCGCGCTCTGCCATTTCTCGGCACGCGCCGCCGCGATCAGGGCGTTGGCCATCCGCGCGCCCGCGGTCTGAAGATCGGTCGTGATGTCGCCGAGCCAGGTCTTGAGCTTCTGCCGCGGCGGTCCAAGACGCGCCGCATCCTCGCCGATCAGCGTGTTCGAGAGCAGCAGGGTCTTGACGCCCGCAGCCTCGGCCGCCTCCAGGATCGGAACGGCGGCGGATTCCTCGTTTGACAGGATGAGGAAATCGGGCTTGTCCTGACGTGCCAGCACGCCGAGGCCGAGCTCCTGCATGGTGCGATAATTGCGTTCGCTGGTCAGCACCTCGACCTGCGCGTCGAGCTTACGACCGGCGGCCTGCATGCTCTGCGCCACCATGTCCCAGAAGACCTCGCCGGTCTTGCCGGGATTGACGAAGACGATCTCGAGGGGTTTGGCAAAGCTGGGGCCGGCGGACGCGAAAACGCCGCAGGCCATGCCCGCAGCGAGCAATATTCGCAGGAATCTCGTCATGTCTCGTCGCCGCCCCCCGATGGTTCCGAGCGTGGACCCGCGTCCGCTAACACTTCGCAAAATCCACCCGGCCACGGCGGTACAGGGCTAATGAAAGGTATATGTGGCGGGCGAGCTGAGATCATCGAAGCGCGGCGATTGCCCCGCCATTCCGTGCTATCAGCAAGCCGAAACCTCGACTCACCCGATCCATGGCCAAGAACACGCTCTCCTTCGTCTGCCAGAACTGCGGCGCGGCCTATAACCGCTGGCAGGGCAAGTGCGAGTCCTGCGGCGAATGGAATACGCTCGCCGAGGAGGACACCAGCGGCAGCGTGCCGGTCTCGATCCGTTCCAGGCGCAAGGGCCGGACGTTCGCGCTGGAGAGCCTTTCCGGCAAGAGCCCGGACGCGCCGCGCCTGTCCTCAGGGATGACCGAGCTCGACCGTGTCACCGGCGGCGGCTTCGTCCGCGGCTCGGTGCTGCTGGTCGGCGGCGATCCCGGCATCGGCAAATCGACGCTGCTGACGCAGGCGACCAGCCTGCTGGCGCGCGCCGGCCATCGCGTGGTCTACATCTCCGGTGAAGAGGCGGTCGCGCAGGTGCGGCTGCGCGCCGAACGGCTCGGGCTGTCGGACGCTCCGGTGCAGCTCGCCGCCGAGACCTCGGTCGAGGACATCGTCTCGACGCTGTCGGAGGGCGCGGTGCCCCGGCTGATCGTGATCGACTCGATCCAGACCATGTGGACCGACACGGTGGAATCGGCGCCCGGCACCGTGACCCAGGTGCGGGCCTCGGCGCAGGCGCTGATCCGTTTTGCCAAGAAAACCGGCGCCGCCATCATCCTGGTCGGCCATGTCACCAAGGACGGCCAGATCGCCGGTCCCCGCGTGGTCGAGCACATGGTCGACGCCGTGATGTCGTTCGAGGGCGAAGGCTCGCAGCAATTCCGCATCCTGCGCGCGGTGAAGAACCGCTTCGGCCCGACCGACGAGATCGGGGTGTTCGAGATGACGGGCCTCGGCCTGCGCGAGGTCACCAACCCCTCGGAGCTGTTCCTGTCCGAGCGCGATCTCGGCACGCCAGGCACCGCAGTCTTCGCGGGTATCGAGGGCACACGGCCCGTTCTGGTCGAATTGCAGGCGCTGGTGGCGCCGACCTCGCTCGGCACGCCGCGGCGCGCGGTGGTCGGCTGGGATCCGAGCCGGCTCTCGATGGTGCTGGCGGTGCTGGAGGCGCATTGCGGGGTCAAGCTGTCCGGCCACGACGTCTATCTGAACGTCGCCGGCGGCCTGCGCATCCACGAGCCCGCGGCCGACCTCGCCGCCGCCGCGGCGCTGGTGTCGTCCCTGGTTAATGCGCAATTGCCCACCGATGCCGTTTATTTCGGCGAGATCTCGCTGTCCGGCGTGGTGCGTCCCGTGGCGCAGACCCCGGCCCGGCTGAAGGAGGCGGCAAAACTCGGCTTCCAGCGCGCCGTGCTGCCCGAATCGGCACGCGGCGAGAGCGGCGGCGATGCCGGATTGTCGCTGAACGCGGTCAACAGCCTGACGACATTGGTGGCCGAGATCGCCGCCCGTGGCTCCCGCCGCGGCGAATCGAACGCCCCGGCCGAGAAAAATGCCACACCGGCAAGATTCCGGCGTGGAGAGGGTTAGGTGGAGGTGACGCCGGAGGCGCCCGCCGCTATACAGCCGTCACAAAAGCAGCATGGGATTGCGTGGTTGCGGCCTTGCCGGGAACGCCGTCTGCCCCTCTTTTAAGGCAGCGGCCAAGCACCGATTCGCTAGAGCACCTTTGAAGTACGAGCGGACCAGACCAGCCGATGCCAGTTACCATCCTCGACCTGATCCTGCTCGGTGTGATGCTGATCTCGGGCCTGCTCGCCATGGTCCGCGGCTTCATGCGCGAAATCCTGTCGATCGCGGCCTGGGGCGCGGCGGCGATCGTGACGCTCTACTCGTTCTCGAAGCTGCTGCCGACCGCCAAGACCTATTTCAACAACGACACGGTGGCGAGCGTCGTCGTGGTCGCGGGCGTGTTCGTCGGCACCCTGGTCGTGGTCTCCGTGATCACGGTCCGGATCTCCGACATGATCCTGGATTCGCGCATCGGCGCGCTGGACCGCACCCTTGGCTTCCTGTTCGGGCTGGCTCGCGGGCTTTTGATCGTCGTGGTCGCGTTCCTGTTCTTCACCTGGCTGGTGCCGGACAAGCAGCGTCCGGACTGGGTCACGGGCGCCAAGTCCCGCGTGGTGCTCCAGGGAACCGGGGATTGGCTGATGGCCCTCTTGCCGGACGACCCCGAGAACACCATCTTGAAGAGATTCAAGAAAAACAAACCAGATGATGATCAAGCTGATTCCGAGCAGCCGCCTTCGGGCAGTGGCGACGGATACAGTAAACCTGCTCGTGACAGTTTGAAGAAACTGATCGAGAAACCTGCGGCGCGTTGATTGCCCTTAAAGAGAGGCGCGGACGAGATGCGACACCCTGACCAGGACGCCCAATTCGATCTCGATCCACACGCCGGTCCCGGTCCGGCCGCGCTCGAGGTTCAGGACGATCTGGAGGGGGATACGCTGCGCGAGGAATGCGGCGTCTTCGGCATCTACGGTCACCCCGACGCCGCCGCCATCACCGCGCTCGGCCTGCATGCACTTCAACACCGCGGCCAGGAGGCCGCCGGCATCGTCTCCTACGACGGCAGCCGGTTTCACAGTGAACGCCGGCTCGGCCTCGTCGGCGACACCTTCTCCCGCCGCGAGGTGATCGACCGCCTGCCCGGCAACATGGCGGTCGGCCATGTCCGCTATTCTACCACCGGCGCCACCATCCTGCGCAACGTGCAGCCGCTGTTCGCCGAGCTCAATGCCGGCGGCCTTGCGGTCGCCCACAACGGCAACCTCACCAACGGCCTGACGCTGCGCCGCGAGCTCGTCCGAAGCGGCGCGATGATGCAGTCGACCACCGACACCGAGGTGATCCTGCACCTGGTCGCGCGCTCCAGGCGCAGCCGCTTCATCGAGCGCTATATCGACGCGCTGCGCGAGATCGAGGGCGCCTATGCGCTGGTCTCGCTCACCAACAAGAAGCTGGTCGGCGCGCGCGATCCGCGCGGCATCCGCCCGCTCGTGCTCGGCGAGCTCGACGGCTGCCCGATCCTGACCTCGGAGACCTGCGCGCTCGACATCATCGGCGCGCGCTTCATTCGCGACATCGAGCCGGGTGAGGTCATAGTGTTCGACGAGAACGGCCAGGACATCCACAAGCCGTTCCCGCCGATCGCGCCGCGCCCCTGCATCTTCGAGTACATCTATTTCTCCCGGCCGGATTCCATCGTGCACGGCCGCTCGGTCTACGAGGTCCGCAAGGCCTTCGGGGCCCAGCTCGCGCGCGAGAGCCACGTGCCGATCGACGTCGTCGTGCCGGTGCCGGATTCCGGCGTGCCCGCCGCGGTCGGCTACAGCCAGCATTCCGGCGTGCCGTTCGAGCTCGGCATCATCCGCA
>Ga0209758_1000938_pt1 | contig 39351 bp, 42 predicted proteins | sample AraplaMF_Col_mMF_FD_184258 | JGI IMG/M metagenome (GOLD analysis project Ga0209758, IMG submission 184258) | Arabidopsis root microbial communities from the University of North Carolina, USA - plate scrape MF_Col_mMF (SPAdes) (version 2) | ecosystem: Host-associated > Plants > Roots > Endosphere... | reverse complement strand
GAAGGCTCACTCCATTTTTTCAATTAGCGTGAGGGACAACCATGACAGGTGCGACTGATCCGTTTTCTGCCTCGATCATTCCGTTCGAGGTTCCCGAGCAGATGCGTGCGTTCGCCGAAAAGGGCGTGTCGCAGGCCCGCGAAAACTACGCCAAGTTCAAGGACGCGGCCGAGACCCATAACGGCACCGTCGAGGCCGTGTTCACCTCGGCCTCCAAGGGCGCGAGCGCATACACCGCCAAGCTGGTCGAGTTCATGAAGGCCAATTCCAGCGCCCAGCTCGACTTCGCCCAGCAGCTGTTCGGCGCCAAGTCGCCGTCGGAAGCGCTGGAGCTGTGGACCGGCCACACCCGCAAGCAGTTCGAGACCCTGCAGTCCCAGGCCAAGGAGCTGGTCGAGCTGACCCAGCGCGTTGCCGCCGAGACCGCCGAGCCGATCAAGGCCTCTGCCTCCAAGTACTATCCGCCCGCCGCCTGAGCGGTACGGTCGGTGTGAATCGAGAAACCCGGGCTCAACGGCCCGGGTTTTTTCTTCGCCTCTCCCGCGGGCACACGCGGAATCCAGGAACGGCGTCATGGCCGGGACAAGCCCGGCCATGACGACGAGCGCCGGATCCCGCTGGCCGTGATCAAGCTCAATTTCACCGCACCGAACGTGATCTCAGCCGGTTTTTCACCCCATTGCGGCCTTGCCAAACCGGGCCGTTGCACCTAGTTTCCGCCCCGTCCAGCCCCCCTAGGTCGACCTTTTCAGGCACCCCTTGAGGGCGGCTCGCCAGGATGCAGTTGTAGCTCAGTTGGTTAGAGCGCCTGTCTGTGGAACAGGAGGTCGGTGGTTCGAGCCCACCCAACTGTACCAACGTCCCATTGGTGAGCGGCAGCAGGGACCATCGCCGCCAACATTCCGATCTTTTCGTCATCAGTTTTCAAAGCGGATGACCCCTAGCATCGCGAGTACGATGACAGTGCGCGAACCCCAGGGCAGGAGCGCTTCAATCCCTCGGAAATCTCACTTGAAGGCACCGGCCCATATGCTTAAATGTCAGTTGGCCGAACTTTTCAGGCATTTGGCACAAAGCCATTTGAGCGGGCGCCGATGGGAAAGAATGAGCGTACCGGCAAAGGCGTTGGTTCAATCGTTTCGCGAGGACCTCGTGCCTCCGGCTCGTCAACAGATAAGCAAATTAAGTCGATTGCGGCGTCAGCCCTGACGCAGCGACCTGGCCGCACGTCGTCGTCAAGGCCTGCGCACAAATCCCCTCCCGGCAAGCGCCGGCCGGCAGAGCCTGCACACCTGTCCGCCGCCGAGCCGGAGCAGACCTATCAAGCGCAGCCCGGCGCCACCGTCGTGCGTGGGCATTTCGATGCGGTGACCGGCCTCTCGACCGTCACCGATGCGCCTTCGCTCCGGTTTGGCGGGCGTACGGACGAAACGGGGCCCTCGGCCGAGCTGTTCAATGTCGTCATCGACGCCAACCATCTGTTTCGCATCGAGCCCGCCGCGCTGAAGCGTCTCGCCAACTACAGCGACGACGAAATTTTCGCGCTCGTCGTGCCGAAGCGGACGCTCGCGCGGCGACTGTCGGATGGCGAGCCACTGACGGTCGAGGAGACCGACAAGGCGGTGCGGCTGGCGAGGGTCGATCGTCTCGCCGCCAACGTGTTCGGCGAGCCCCAGAAGGCACACCGCTGGCTGCGCAAGCCCAAGAAAGCGCTTCGCGGGGAGACGCCGCTTGCTTACCTCGCGACGGAGGCAGGCGCACGTGTCGTCGAGGAGATGTTGCAACGGATCGATCACGGCATCCTCAGTTGAGGATCTGGTGTGAGGATCTGGCGGATCTCCAATTTCGACGATCTATCGGGCGTCGGCGGTTTGAAGGCCGACGGACGCTGGCATGATCGCGGTCGACATGTGGTCTACGCCGCGGATCATCCGGCTGCGGCGCTGCTCGAAGTGATGGTGCATCTGGAAATCGATTTCGAGGATTTGCCGACGAGCTACCAACTGCTTGGCATCGACGTGCCAGATGACCTTGCTGTCGAAACGGTAAGCCTGGTCGACATCGAGAAGATTTCACAGGATTGGGCCGATGATCCCAGGATGACACGTGGTATGTTGCGGCCCTGGTTTGACGAGGCGCGCAGCGCGGTGGTGTCGGTGCCATCGGTCATTGTGCCGTTCGCGCAAAACTATCTCATCAATCCCAGACACAAGGACGCAGCGCACATCCGCATCGCACATGTCGGGCGCTTTCCCCACGACCTGCGGCTGTTCGGACAAAGGACGGGGGTCTAGGTGTATCTGGCCGTAGCATCTGATAACATGCCAGATAAAGGAAATGCCCCCGGTGTCCGTCCATGATCGAAGTCATTGTCCGATCCGCGGCGGAACGCGATCTGCCTGAGGTGTCTAGCGACAGGTTCGAAACGGGAGACGACGCTGCGCTTCTATGAGAGGGCGGGCTTTCTTCGTGGCGGCAAGACGTATTTCGAAGTGCGCCGTCCTTAGTCAGGTTGGGCTTCTCGTCGCCTCAAGCGGGAGGTCGTCCAGCCCCCTCTTATCACCCGTCAGGCAATCATTGCCTTAATCTGCGCCGTGTCCGCGAGCAAAGGCAAAATCATCGGGATCATAGTGCAGGTGCTCACCCCGCCACCACCCACACCACCACCGGCAGCGTCACTGCCGCCAGCAGCGTCCCCAGCGCCACCGCGCCCGACACCGGGTTCACCAGCCGCTGATACTGCACCGCGAAGATGTAGGCATCCGCGCCGGTCGGCATCGCCGCGAACAGCACGACGACGCCGGCGGCGAGCGGCGGCAGGTCGAGCAGCTTGGCCAACACGAACGCGGCGGCCGGCATTGCCGCGAGCTTGAGCGCGCACATCACCAGGATGCTCAGCTTCTCGCCCTTCACCTCGAAGCGAAACAGGTTGATGCCGAGCGCGATCAGCGCGGCTCGAAGCGGGGGGCTATCCGCAACGCTGCTCAAAGCCAATTTTGTCCGCTGTCACCGTGGCTTCTCCGTTCGCAATGCGCTATCGGTAGCGAGCCAAAGACGTTCATGGACAAGCAAGCAGGCGGAAAAGATCGTGAGTTTTTTCGAGCGCCTCAAGACAGCAGCATCCACTGAGTGGCGGGCCTATACAGAGCATCCCTTCACGAACGGATTGGCAGACGGTTCGCTTTCCGAAGCGGCGTTTCGTCACTACCTCGTTCAGGACTACCTGTTCCTCATCGAGTTTGCTCGCGCCTACGCGCTCGCGGTCTACAAGTCGCCCAGACTTACCGACATGCGTGAAGCAGCGGCCGGCCTTTCGGCCATCCTTGATGTCGAGATGAACCTGCATGTGAAGCTCTGTGCCGAATGGGGCCTATCCCCGAGCGACCTTGAACAAGCCCCTCCAGCGTCCGAGATGCTGGCCTATACGCGCTACGTGCTCGACGCGGGAATGCGCGGCGATCTGCTGTCACTCAAGGTGGCGCTTGCCCCCTGCGTGATCGGATACGCGGAGATCGCAACGCGGCTCGCCTCGCACCCCGATGCTGACGCCGCGACGAACGCCTATCGCGTCTGGATCGCCGAGTACGCCGGCGCGCCGTACCAGGAGGTCGCTGCCAAGGCGCGGGCGCATATGGAGCATCTCGCCGATCTCTACGCGACGCCGGCCCGCGAGGCCGAGCTGATTGCGGTCTTCAAAGAAGCCACCCGTCTCGAGGTCGACTTCTGGGAGATGGCCTGGCGCGCGGGCCAAGCTGTCGAATAGCGGTTTCGGCAATCGTAGCGCCCCTACTTCCCTCCCGTCACCACCCACACCACCACCGGCAACGTCACCGCCGCCAGCAGCGTCCCCAGTGCCACCGCGCCGGACGTCGGGTTCACCAGCCGCTGATACTGCACCGCGAAGATGTAGGCATTCGCGCCGGTCGGCATCACCTCGAACAGCACGACGACGCCGGCGGCGATTGGCGGCAAGTCGAGCAGTCTTGCGCGCCGAATGCCGCCGCCGTTAGCGCCAGCAGCTTGAGCGCGCACATCACCAGAATGCTGAGCTTCCCGCCCTTCACCTCGAAGCGGAACAGGTTGAGGCCGAGCGCAATCAGCCCATCCGCCGATCCCGCTACGCCAAGCATGTGATGGGTGTACGGAGACTGCCGAGATGACGGGGTCGCGCATCAGGTAAGGCAGTCGATCTTACTCTTTGAATCGCGTCTTCAGAATTCTAGAGCGAAGGCAATGATAAGTGTAAAGTGTCTCACAGCAGCAGGCTTGCTGTCATCTTAAGATCGTTCTGCACTTCCATGTTCTTGCGCGGCCCGTCCGTACAAGGTGTCGCTCTCTTGACAACGAGGAGCATGAAGATGAAGACGTTCCTTGCAACGAAATCTCCATTCTTGATCATCACCGCTCTCGCAGTTTGCGTCGGCACCGCGCGTGCCGATGTCATCATGGATTGGAACGCGAAAGCAGATGCGATTGCCACTGAAAAGAAAGTTCTGCCTGCGCCTCAGGCCCGGACGATGTCGATGCTTCACGTTGCCATGTTCGAGGCCGTCAACGCGATCGAAAGACGGTACACTCCATACAAGCTGGATATCGTAGCAGACCGCTCCACGTCCAAGGAAGCCGCAGCGGCGGCTGCGGCTTACAACATTCTCATTGCGATCTATCCGGACCAGAAATCTGCTCTTGATACGGCATTGCGGGCATCGCTTTCCGGTATCCCGGATACGGACGGAAAGGCGAATGGAATCGAGCTTGGAAACATTGCCGCTTCCGGCGTGATAGCGTTGCGCAGGGATGACGGCAGCGACGCTCAGGAGACTTATCGCCCCTACACAGCCGCGGGTGTCTATGTGCCGACCGTGGTGCCGATCGGCACGACGGCTGCAGGAATGTCCCCTTGGGTCATGACGTCGGTCTCGCAATTCCGTCCAGCGCCACCACCGGCGCTCGATTCCGAGACCTGGACCAGAGACGTCAACGAAATTCGGGAGCTCGGTGCTCGCAACAGCACCACGCGAACACCAGAGCAGACGGCGATCGGACGCTTCTGGTTTCTGGTCGGGCCTCCCAGCTTCAATCCGATCGTCCGGCAAGTCGCAATGGCCAAGCACATGGACGTCGTTGACTGCTCGCGCCTCTTCGCCCTCACCGAGATCGCCGCGAACGACGCAATTCTTGCCGTCCTTGATGCGAAGTATCATTACAATTTCTGGCGGCCAATGACGGCCATACGCAACGCGGACATCACGCACAACTCGATGACGCCACGCGAATCGTCCTGGTTGCCGCTGGGTGAAACGCCGTTGCATCCCGAATACCCGTGCGCCCACTGCATCGTATCAGCTGCGGTTTCCACGGTTCTCCGGTCCATCGCCGGCGATGAGATCGGAGAGTTGTCGATGACCAGCCCCACTGCGCCGGGCGTGACTCGCAAATGGTCCAAGATCCAGGATTATAGCGACGAGGTCGCCAATGCGCGCATCTATGCCGGCTTCCATTATCGTTTCTCGACAGAGGTCGGAAAGGATATGGGCCGAAAAATCGGTGATTTGACTGTCGGGACACAGCTTCGCGGACTGGAAGCGCGAGTTGATCCGAAGCAGTAAGGGTGTCTCGCATCCAGGTAGAGCCAGTAGACGTCTGAACATGGCGGGCAGGGCCACCAGTGCTCTGCCTGCTTTTCATTGCGGCTTGTTGCCCGCTCTGAAAGAGACGTCTTGCATCTGAAGGCACGCCTATCTCACCCCGCCACCACCCACACCACCACCGGCAGCGTCACCGCCGCCAGCAGCGTCCCCAGCGCCACCGCGCCTGACACCGGGTTCACCAGCCGCTGATACTGCACCGCGAAGATGTAGGCATTCGCGCCGGTCGGCATCGCCGCGAACAGCACGACGACGCCGGCGGCGAGCGGCGGCAGGTCGAGCAGTCTTGCCAGCACGAATGCGGCCGCTGGCATTGCCGCGAGCTTCAGCGCGCACATCACCAGGATGCTGAGCTTCTCGCCCTTCACCTCGAAGCGGAGCAGGTTGATGCCGAGCGCGATCAGTGCCGTCGGCGAGCCCGCTTGCGCGAGCAGTTCGATCGTCTTGTCGATGACGGGGGTGAGGCCGAGGCCGGTGAAGCGCCAGACCACGCCGAAGCCGATCGCCAGCATCAAAGGGTTGCGGGCGAGGTCGGCGAGCACGGGGCGGATCATCGACAGCGCCGAGCCGGTGCGCTTGCGGCTGACCAGCTCCATCTGCAGGATGCCGCAGAGCCAGAGCAGCGGCGTGTTCACCGACAGGATCAGCGCCATCGGCCCTGCGGCCTCATTGCCGAGCGCCGAGAGCACGAGGGGAATGCCGAGCATCACGATGTTGCCGTAGACCGAGCCGATCGCGAACACGACGCCGTCTTCGCTGGTGCCGCGCCGCGCGCGGAGCAGCGCCGAGATCGCGAGGGCGGCGATCCAGGTGAGGGCGAGTGCGCCGTAATAGGCGCCCCACATCCTGTAAGGGCTGACGTCGGGGAATTCCGAGACGACGATGGTGCGGAAAAGGAGGGCAGGGATCGCGATGCTGAAGGCGAACTCGCTGATGCCCTTGTGCGCGCTGTCAGAGACGAAGCGAAACAGCACCGCGGCATAGCCGGCCGCGATCAGCGCAAACACCGGCGCGACGATCAACAGTGTGGCCATGCGCGCTTACGACCCCAGGGCGATGATCCGGCGCGCCATGCGCACATTGGCATAGTCGATCATCTTGCCGTCCAGCGTCACCGCGCCCTGGCCGTTTGCCTCCGCCTGCTCCATGGCCTCGACGATCCGCCGCGCCTGTTCCAGCTCGGCGGCCGTCGGCATGAAGGCGCGCAGCGTCGGCTCGATCTGGTCGGGGTGGATGACCTGCTTGCCGTCAAACCCCATCGCCGCGGCCTTCTGCGCGCTGCTTTCGGTCAGCCTCGCGTCGCGGAACGCGCCGCAGGGGCCGTCGATGGCGATCAGGCCGCGCGCGCGGGCGGCCACCAGCAGGCGCATCATCGGATAGGCGAACAGGTCGAGCGGGGCGGCGGCATAGCCGCTCTGCGCCGATCCGACATGGCGGTAGCCGTCCGGCGACACGCCGATGTCGGAGGAGCGGGCGCCGATCGAGGCTGCGAAATCGCCGACGCCGAGATGCAGCGCGGCGACGCTGTCGTGGCAGGCGGCGAGGGCGTCGACATTGACGAGGCCGAGCGCGGTCTCGATCAGCAATTCCAGCGCGACCGGCACGGCGCGCTCGCCGGCTCCGGCCCGCAACTGGTCGGCAATGGCGACGATGTCGCTCATGCGCTCCGCCTTCGGCACGATCAAGGCGTCCAGCCGCGGAAGCGCCGCCAGCGCGCGGATCTCTTCGGTGATGAACGGGCTGTCGACGGCGTTGATCCGCACCGTGACGCGCTTATTGCCCCAGTCGAGCGCGGCGAGGGCTTGCACGGCCTCGCCAAGGGCAAGGCTCTTCTCGGACGGCGGCACCGCGTCCTCGAGATCCATGAACACCGCATCCGCCATTGAGGCCGCCGCCTTGGCGACGAGACGAGTGCGATGCGCGGGAACGGCGAGGTAGGCCCGTGTTGGCCGCTGATGCGCCATCGTCACGGCTCCTTCACCAGTCCGAGCTCGCCGAGGATGGCCTCGTTGTGCTGCCCCACATCCGGCACCGGATCCATCCGCGGCTTCAATCCGGGAATGGTCAGCGCGGGCAGGAAGCTCATCACCGGCCCGCACGGCGATCCCACGCTTTGCACGCGCGAGCGCGCATGCAGCTGCTCATGCGCCAGGAACGCCTCGACCGAGTTCAGATGCGCATTGGCGACCCCGGCCTCGTCCAGCAGGCGCAGCGCCTCCTCGCCGGTCATGGAAGCAAAGCGCTGCTCGACATGCGCCTGCAGCTCGTCGCGGTTCTGCATGCGCAGCGGGTTGGTGCGGAAGCGCAGGTCGTCGGCGAAATCGGCATCGCCGAGCACGATGCGGCACAGCGAGCGCCATTCCCGGTCGTTCTGGATCCCGAAGAAGACGGTCGCGCCGTCGCCGACCCGGAACGGGCCATAAGGCGCGATCGTGGCGTGCCTGGCGCCGGTGCGCGGCAGCGGCCGGCCGGTGCCGCTTGTGTAGAAGGCGGGATAGCTCATCCAGTCGGTGATGGAATCGAACAGCGAGGCCTGGAAGGCCGTGCCCTTGCCGGTCCGCTCGCGGCGGTACAGCGCCATCAGGACACCGTTGAGGATGTACATGCCGGTGGCGATATCGACCACGGACAGCCCGACCTTGGCCGGCTCCGCCTCGGTGCCGTTGATGGCGAGCACGCCGGCCTCGCACTGGACCAGCAGGTCATAGGCCTTCTTGTCGCTGTAGGGGCCGCCGCTGCCATAGCCCGAGACGTCGCAGGCGATGATGCGCGGATACTTTTGCAGGAGCGATGCCGCATTGAGGCCGAGCCGCTCCGCCGCGCCCGGCGCGAGGTTCTGGATGAACACGTCGGCCTGCGGCAGCAGGGCGTCGAGCACCTTGCGGCCCTCAGGGCTCTTGATGTCGATGGCGAGGCTTTCCTTGGAGCGGTTGGTCCAGACGAACTGGCTCGACATGCCGTTCATCACGTGGTCGTAGTCCCGGCAGAAATCGCCGGTGCCCGGCCGCTCGATCTTGATCACCCGCGCGCCCCAATCCGCCAGGTGCCGGCTCGCCAGCGGCGCCGCGATCGCCTGCTCGAGCGAGACCACCGTGACGCCCGACAGCGGCAGCTCCGCCTCATTCCCCTCCATGCGACTTCCTCCTCGCGTGCGCTTTTCGACCGGCGCAGGAGACAAGCCGGCCACCCCACGCGCATCTTCTTGATGCTGCCATGATGCCCCCGTTTTGCCCGACAAGTCAAACCCGGTTTCGTCAAATCCTAAGACAGAAAAGGCTGTGGGATTACCGTGACTTGGCTACTGTGCATGGGGTTGTTTTCGCAGTTTTTGGAGGGGAGGCCGTCTTTCCCCGCGCAGCTGTCATCCTCCGCGAAAGCGGGGGATCCAGTTCGCCGCAGCTTCTCGGGGAACGTCCGGCGTCTCTGGAATACGGGGTCACCCGCCTTCGCGGGTGACGACAGCGGTGGAGATGGCCTGTTGCCGAGACCGCACAGCGTCCGGCTTTCGCATCTCCCTCCGTTGCCAACGAACAGCGGTTCACCCACTATCCGCTTCTGTTCGACACGTGGGGGATTCCATGCCGGCGCTTCTCTTCAAGACATCCTTGGCTGCTGCAACCCTCGCCATGGCCCTCGCCGTGCTGGTCCAGCCCGGCACCGGCTTCGCCTACACCCAGGAGGAGCAGCAGGCCTGCACGCCGGATGCGATGCGGCTATGCAGCGAGTTCGTTCCGAACGTCGATGCCATCACCGCCTGCATGATCAGGAAGAAGGCGCAGCTCTCGCCGCAATGCCGGGTGTTCTTCCGTCCCGGACCCGAGCCGGGCGAGCAGCGCGCCGGCAAGCCGACCAACATCGCGCCCAAAACCGCGAAGAAGAGCGCCAAGCCGGCAACCAAGAAGAAAAAGACCAGCGAGGGCTGAGCGCCTCGTTCCTCTTTCGAAACTTCGTAATGTAACGGACTCCTTTTGTTCGCGCGGCCCGGCGCGAGGCTTGCGGCGATGCCGGGCAAACATCACAGAAAAGAGCCGGGTGTCGATTTGCGCGGCGAAGTTGCATTCCGCCTTGGTCCCGAACGAATGCTCAAGAAACGCACACGACACAGCGTTTGACTAGCTGGTGTCGCGCCTCGCACATTGCAGTGTGACTCAAAAGCCAGCACGCCTTGTTATTTCGTGACCGTGGCGCCACTCCCGATAAATTTATCTTTCACGAATCAGCGCGGTGATTCATTTTCGCGGCCTGGGGTCAATCTGGAGGCCGAAGGTATGAACGTCATTGTTTTTGCATCGCGTAAAGGCGGCTCGGGCAAGAGTACCCTCGCCGCACATCTTGCCGCACAGATCAAGGCGAGCAAGCAGGTCATGCTCGTGGACGCGGACCCGCAGGGCTCGCTGACGCTGTGGCACAAGCTGCGCGGCACCAACGAACCGCCGATCAAGGCGGCCGTGAACTCGGTCAGCGGCATCGTCTCCGCTGCCAAGCGCGACGGTTATGAATGGGTGTTGATCGACACGCCGCCGAACCTCTCGGCCGTGGTCGACGACGCGATCAAGAACGCCACCATGGTGGTGATTCCCGCCCGTCCCGGCGTGTTCGACGTCAACGCGGTGCAGGAGACCATCCAGATGTGCCGCGCCGCGCGCAAGCCCTATGCGGTGGTGCTCAACGGTGCGCCGGCCAAGCGCGACGAAGCCGAAAGCCCGATCGTCACCATCGCCCGCGAAGCCCTGGCGAAATTCCGTGCGCCGGTGTGGGGCGGCCAGATCACCAACCGTTCGGATTTGCTGATGGCGCTGAGCCATGGCGAGGGCGCGCGGGAGTATCAGGCCGAGAGCCGTGCGGCCCAGGAGATCGCAAGGCTGTGGGCGGCGATCGAGCGTTCAGTGAAGGCCATTCGCGGCACGGCGTCGGCATCCGGCGCAATGCACAAGCAGGCAGCCTAATTTTTTAAAATCATTCCCCGGACGGAAAACGCGCGGTGTCCGCGCGTTTTGCGTTTCTTGGACCGGCGGAAATGAGTTACGCCACCATCAGCATGTAGAACACGATGACCGGCGACAGCGTGAGGATCACCGACCAGATGCCGACGGCCCAGAGAATGTCCTCGGTGGTAAAGCTCTGCTCGGTGGACAGCTTCTCGTATCCGGCGTCGAAATGCGACGCCATTTCATTCTGACTATTCACAAAACGCCCCCGCGATTTCTTCGCTTATGGGCGTGAACGATACCCGGGATGTTTTAAGATTCCGGCTTGCAAGCTGCCGCGCATTTTGAACGCATTTGTGACGGCCGTTTAACCATCCGCGCGAGCTGCCGCCTTTAGGTCAACCAGATCCGAAACAGCAGCACCGGCATCAGGCCGAGCATCACCGCCCAGAACCCGAACGACGAAACGACGAGAATTCCCTGCAAAAGATCGGCCGGCGCGAATTGCCGGGCGGCCGTCGGCCGGATGCGATGTCCCATGGTCATTCCCCCTCTGAGAAGCTTTTCGAGGACAACGATAGGCACCGGAGCGTAAACGAGACGTGGATGCGACATGCCGCGGCTGCGAAGACTGTTCGCGCGATGTTAACCACAAGGCTTGCTCGGCCATATCCGCCGGCGTCATTCCGGGGCGCGCATAGCGCGAGCCCGGAATCCATTCATCCGCCAACTCTGCCGCGCCATGGATTCTCAGATGCGCAATTGCGCATCCTAGTTCGCGACTTCGTCGCGCCCCGGAATGACATGCGGGTGGAGTGAGAGGGCTGCTACGCCGCGACCTTCGTCCGCCGCTCGATCTCGCGATCGATCGCGGCGGCGAGCTCGCTGCCGACTTCCACCATCGGCAGGCGCACCTCGGGGCTGTCGATCAGGCCGCAGCGCCACAGCCAGTACTTCGCCGGCGCCGGGCTCGGCTCGGTGAACAGCAGGCGCGTCAGATCCGCGACTTCATGCCAATGCGCCTGCGCCGCGTCGCGGTTGCCGCGCTTCAGCTCGGCATGCACGGCCGCAAAGGTCGCGGTCTCGACATGGGCCGACAGCACGATGCCGCCGTCGGCGCCGTCGGTGAGCGCCTCGAAATAGTTCGCATCCTCGCCGGTGAGCACGCGGAATTCCTTCGGGCGGTCGCGCAAGAGCGCGATCGATTGCTCGCGGCTCGCGCCGCAATCCTTCAGGCCCACGATGTTCCTGTGCTCGGCGAGCCGCAGCATGGTCTGGTTGGTGATGTTCACCGAGGTGCGATAGGGAATGTTGTAGAGCGCGATGGGCCAGGCGGCGTGGTCGGCGAGCGCCTCGAAATGCGCCAAGAGGCCCCGCTGCGAGGGCCGCACGTAATAGGGGCTCGCGATCAGATAACCGTCGATCGGCCAGTCCGCGGTCTCGTCGAGACGTTCCTGCAGCCGCGCGGTGTCGGCGCCCGACAGCCCAAGGCAGACCGGCAACGTGCGGCGGCCGGCCGCCATCTCCTCGCTCACGACGGCGACGAGACGTTCGAGCTCGGTCTCGCGCAGCGTCATGCCTTCGCCGGAGGTCGCGCCCAGGATGAAGCCGTCGATGCCTTGCGCGCTGTAGTGCCGCGTCAGCCGCCGCAGCGACCGCTCGTCGAGGGCGCCGTTCTGGAACGGCGTCACCAGCGGCAGCCACAGCCCGTGCAATTGTTCCTGTAGACCAGTCATGTTTCCATCTCCTTCTCGGGAAAAAAGCCTGAGACGGAGGGCACATGAAAAAACCCCGTCCAGGCGGCGGGGTTTTCGAAGATTTGCAGCGATGACGAAGCTTAGCTAGTGCGCGCAAACATCCGAGGCCCCGGGATGGGGGCCTTTTTTCGAGGCGACGGCCTCGAACGAGATTGCGCACGACTTCGTGATCATTCGCGAATGATGCGGGGTATGCGTGGAACTGTCAATACACGCGGAGGGCGAGGGTTGATTTGACAGAAAAAAAGCCGGACCCGAAGGGCCCGGCTTAGGTATTGGCCACGTGAGGCCGACACAATCACCTTCCAAGAGGGATTACTGAACTCCCGCGCCACTGGAGGAGGGGGACAAATGCGCAACGCGAAGGCTCAGCGTGCAAACAGTATGGGCTTGACGAGCGGCCCGCAGCAACAGCCGAGGCCGCATGTCAGTCATGCGGAAATTAGGACGGCCAGCGCTGCGCCTTGCTGACCACGAAGTCGCGGAACACCTGCACGCGCGCCACCGTTTTCAGCTCCTCGGGATAGACGAAATAGGTGTCGAGCTGGATCGAATCCGACTCGCCGAACAGCTGCACGAGTTTGCTCTGTTCCTCGACGAGGTAGTCGGGCAGGGCGGCGATGCCGAGGCCCTGCTGACAGGCGCGCACCAGACCGAGGATGTTGTTCACCCTGAAATAGGCTTCGCGCGGACCGGAGCCGTTGCGCCCGGCTTCGACCAGCCAGTTACGGTTCTGCAGGTGCGGCGCGAAGTTGCCGTCGGCGAGCGTGATGATGCGGTGGGAGTCGAGCTCCTCCAGCGTGCGCGGCGTGCCGAAGCGCTTGATGTATTCCGGCGAGCAATAGGCGTGGAAGCCCATCGCGAACAGCTTGCGCTGGATCAGATCCGGCTGCGTCGGCTTGCGGGTGCGGATCGCGACATCCGCCTCGCGCATCGACAGATCGAGCTCCTCGTCGGTGACGATCAGCGAGATCCGGATCTCGGGATAGAGCGCGGTGAACTCGCCGAGCCGCGGGATCAGCCAGTTGATGCCGACGCCGGGCGTGGTGGTGATCTTGAGGTCGCCGCTCGGCCGCTCGCGGCTGTCGGTGAGTTTCGCGCGCGCCGCCTGCAGCTGCATGAACACGTCATGCGCGGTGCGGAAGAGCAGGTCGCCCTGCTCGGTGAGGATCAGGCCGCGGGCGTGGCGGTGGAACAGCGAGACCGAAAGCTCCTGCTCCAGCGCCGAGACCTGGCGCGACACCGCCGATTGCGACAGGCCGAGCTGCTCGCCCGCATGCGTGAAGCTGCCCGCTTCCGCCGCTGCGTGAAACACCTTCAGCTTGTCCCAGTCCATATCCGTAAATCCGTCGCGTGTTCGAGGCATGATCGTTATTCCGCTGCCGCGCGCTCGCTGGCGCGAAGGGCCAAGAAACGTTCGGCCTCGAGCGCTGCCATGCAGCCGAGGCCTGCGGCCGTTACGGCCTGGCGATAGGTCTCGTCGGCGACGTCGCCGGCGGCGAACAGGCCGGGCACCGAGGTGGCGGTCGAGTTCGGGGCGACCTCGACATAGCCCGACGGTTTCAGCTTGATCTGGTCTTTCACGAGCTCGGTCGCCGGCGCGTGGCCGATGGCGATGAAAATGCCGTCGGTCTTCACGTCGGTCAGCGCGCCGGTCTTGACGTTCTTCAGGCGCACATGGGTGACCTTGTTCGGGTTCTCGGTGCCGCAAATCTCGTCCACGGCGGAGTCCCAGATCACCTTGATCTTCGGATGCTTGAACAGGCGCTCCTGCAGGATCCGCTCGGCGCGGAAATGATCGCGGCGATGCACGATCGTGACCTGCGAGGCATGGTTGGTGAGGTAGAGCGCTTCCTCGACCGCGGTATTGCCGCCGCCGACCACGACGACGTCCTTGTTGCGGTAAAAGAAGCCGTCGCAGGTGGCGCAGGCCGACACGCCGCCGCCCTGGAACTTGGCTTCGGACGGCAGCCCGAGCCAGCGCGCTTGCGCGCCGGTGGCGAGGATGACGGCGTCGGCGAGATAGATATCGCCAGAGTCGCAGGTGAGGCGGAACGGCCGCTGCGCCGTCTCCAGCTTGGTGACCAGGTCGGTGACGATCCTGGTGCCGACATGGACCGCCTGCTTCTCCATCTGCTCCATCAGCCAGGGGCCCTGGATCACGTCGGCGAAGCCCGGATAGTTCTCGACGTCGGTGGTGATGGTGAGCTGGCCGCCGGGCTGGATGCCCTGGATCAGGATCGGCTCGAGCATCGCCCGCGCGGCGTAGATCGCCGCCGTGTAACCGGCGGGGCCGGAGCCGATAATGACGACCTTTGCATGAACAGGAGCGGACATTCCGATGGACGCCTTTCACGGGGGATTTGCAGCGCGGGCGCGGAACATGCCGGGAGGCGTTGCGGGGCGCTGAAATGTCAGAGCTAATCTAAGCCTTCTGGTGAGCTATGCAAGAATTGCATTCCCTCTCGGCGGATTTTTCCAACAGGGAACAAAAGTCGATTGCGATGCACGCGCAATAAAATTGCGCTGACGTTGCAGACTGGTTATGAGGATTGCGACAACCCACCAATACCGCCGTAAAGGCCAGGAGTTCCAATCACGTGTCGCGGAACCTAGACGAGATCGACCTGAAAATTCTCACCGAGATTCAGGCCGACGGTCGAATCACGAATGTCGAGCTGGCCAAGCGCGTCGGCATCTCGCCGCCGCCCTGCCTGCGCCGCGTCCGGGCGCTGGAGGAGGAGGGCTATATCCACGGCTACCGCGGCCTGCTGGATGCCCGCAAGCTCGGCTTCGACGTGACCGTGTTCGCCGCCGTGCACCTGTCCAGCCAGGCCGAGGCGGATTTGCGTGCCTTCGAGGAATTCGTCCGCGCCGAACCGCTGGTGCGGGAGTGCTGGATGCTGTCGGGCGAGGTCGATTTCATCCTCAAATGCGTCGCCCCCGACATGGCGACCTTTCAGGATTTCGTCACGCATCTGACGGCGGCGCCCCATGTCCGTAACGTGCGAACCTCGCTGGTGCTGCATAATTCGAAATATGAGGCGGCGGTGCCGCTGGACGTGAAGGGGCGGAGGTAGGGCGCCGGCGTAGCGGCGCTGCCAGTCCCGTCATCCTGAGGTGTGAGGCATGGGATGCAACGTGTCCCATGGCGAGCCTCGAAGGATGCTCGGCCGAGATGCAGCAGCAGCCGGGCCGTCGCCCTTCGAGGCTCGCCGAAGAGGCGAGCACCTCAGGGTGACGGTGATGGAGTGATGCTCGCTGCTCCTTCCGCGTCATTGCGAGGAGCTCTTGCGATGAAGCAATCCAGAGTCTTTCCGGAGCGGGCGCCTGGATTGCTCCGCTACGCTCGCCATGACGCGTGGTGAGCGCGCGCGCTCCATTCACGCAGGCACTCGACATCACCCCGAAACAAAAAGGCCGCGCGGATCGCACGGCCTTTTTCAAACGTCACATGCAGCGGCAAAACCTTACCGCCACTCCACCTTGGTGATCTCATACGCCTTGGCGCCGCCGGGTGCGTTGACTTCGACGGTCGATCCCTTCTTCTTGCCGATCAGCGCGCGCGCCAGCGGCGAGGTGATGGAGATGCGGCCCTTCTTGGCGTCGGCCTCGACCTCGCCGACGATCTGCCACACCGTTTTCTTCTCGGTGTCCTCGTCGACCAAGGTCACGGTGGCGCCGAACTTGATGGTGTCGCCGGACAGCTTCGAGATGTCGATGATGTCGGCGCGCGCCAGCTTGTCCTCGAGCTCGGCAATGCGGCCTTCATTATGCGACTGCTCTTCCTTCGCGGCATGATATTCCGCGTTCTCCGACAGGTCTCCGTGCGAGCGCGCTTCCGCGATATGCTCGATAATGCGCGGACGATCTTCCGACTGGCGCTTCTTCAATTCTTCCCCGAGCGCGACAAAGCCGGCCTGGGTCATCGGAACCTTTTCCATCTCTTCTCTCGTCCTTCAGCTGCGCGCCCACCAAGATCGGGCACGGCAACCTTGATTCGTCGGTATTCCCGGGCTGAACACGCGCCCACCGGGAGTTATGTGGGTCTGGCGCCGGAACAGAACAACCCACATGGCCGGACAGTTCCTCCGGCCATTGTGGCTTCATTGCCAATCACTTAGCGGCGGATTCACCGCCGCTAGCGATCAGGTTTCCGAAAAGTAGCTCTGCAGGGTACGAACCTCAAGGTCCCCGCCCAGATAGGCCCGGATGCCCTGCGCGGCCGCCACGGCCCCGGAAAGAGTGGTGTAATACGGCACTTTATGCAAGAGGGCCGCGCGCCGCAGCGAACGGCTGTCGGCCAGCGCCTGCGGGCCTTCCGTGGTGTTGAAAACGAGCTGGACGTCGCCATTGGTGATGGCATCGACGATGTGCGGCCGTCCTTCCAGCACCTTGTTCACCTTCTCGGTCGGGATGCCCTGGTCGGTCAGGAAGCGCTGCGTGCCGGAGGTCGCCAGCACCTTGAAGCCGAGCGAATGCAGTTCGCGAACCGCCTCGGCGATACGCGTCTTGTCGCTCTCGCGCACCGAGACGAACACCGTGCCCTTGCGCGGTACCCGCGTGCCGCCGCCGAGCTGGCTCTTGGCGAAGGCCACCTCGAAATTGCGGTCGATGCCCATGACCTCGCCGGTCGAGCGCATCTCGGGGCCGAGCACCGTGTCGACGCCGGGGAAGCGCGCGAAGGGAAAGACCGATTCCTTGACGCCGACGTGCTTGAGCTTCGCCTTCTTCAGCTTGAAATCGGCGAGCTTCTCGCCCGCCATGATGCGCGCGGCGATCTTGGCGACCGGCGTGCCGACCACCTTGGCGACGAAGGGCACGGTGCGCGAGGCGCGCGGATTGACCTCGAGCACGTAGATCTCGCCGTCCTTGATGGCGTATTGCACGTTCATCAGGCCGACCACGTCGAGGCCGAGCGCGAGCTCGCGGGTCTGACGCTCCAGCTCCTCGATCATCTCGGGCTCGAGCGAGTGCGGCGGCAGCGAGCAGGCGCTATCGCCGGAATGGATGCCGGCTTCCTCGATGTGCTCCATGATGCCGACGATGAAGGTGTCCTTGCCGTCGCAGAGGCAGTCGACGTCGATCTCGGTGGCATCAGACAGATAGCGGTCGAACAGCAGCGGGTTCTTGCCGAGCACGGTGTTGATCTGCCCGGTCTTGTCGTTCGGATAGCGCGCCTTGACGTCGGCCGGCACCAGCTCCGGCAGCGTGCCGAGCAGGTAGTCGTTGAGCTGATTCTCCTCGCGGATGATCTGCATCGCGCGGCCACCGAGCACGTAGGACGGCCGCACCACCAGCGGCAGGCCGAGATCGGCGGAGACGAGCCTTGCCTGCTCCACCGAATAGGCGATGCCGTTCTTCGGCTGCTTGAGGCGAAGCTTGTCGAGCACGCGCTTGAAGCGGTCGCGGTCCTCGGCAAGGTCGATGGCATCGGGCGAGGTGCCGAGGATCGGCACTTCGGCGGCTTCCAGCGCGCGGGCCAGCTTCAGCGGCGTCTGGCCGCCGAATTGCACGATCACGCCGTGCAGCGTGCCGTTGCTGCGCTCCTTGGCGATGATCTCCAGCACGTCCTCGGCGGTCAGCGGCTCGAAATAGAGCCGGTCGGCAGTGTCGTAGTCGGTCGACACCGTCTCCGGATTGCAGTTGACCATGATGGATTCGTAGCCGGCATCATGCAGCGCGAAGCAGGCGTGACAGCAGCAATAGTCGAACTCGATGCCCTGGCCGATACGGTTGGGCCCGCCGCCGAGAATAATGACCTTCTTCTTGTCGGACGGGGCGCTCTCGTCCGCCGGCGCGCCCGCAAACGGCGCCTCGTAGGTCGAATACATGTAGGCGGTGGGCGAGGCGAATTCGGCCGCGCAGGTGTCGATGCGCTTGTAGACGGGGCGAACGCCGAGCGCATGACGTTTCGCGCTGACCTCGGCCTCCGTCGTGTGGGCGAGCACCGCAAGCCGCGCATCGGAGAAGCCCATGGCCTTGAGCGTGCGCATGCCGAAGGCGTTGCCGGGCAGGCCGTTCTTCCTGACCTTCTCCTCCATGTCGACGATGCCGCGCATCTCGCCGAGGAACCAGGGGTCGATCTTGCAGGAGTTGAAGATGTCCTCGTTCGACCAGCCGAGCCGCATGGCCTGGGCGACCTGAAGAATGCGGTTCGGCGTCGGGGTGCCGAGCGCGGCACGGATCGCGTTCTTGTCGTCGTCGCGGCCGAGACCCTCGATCTCGATCTCGTCGAGGCCGGTGAGGCCGGTCTCGAGCCCGCGCAGGGCCTTTTGCAGGCTTTCCTGGAAGGTGCGGCCGATCGCCATGACTTCGCCGACCGATTTCATCGACGTCGTTAGCGTGGTGGAGGCGCCGGGGAATTTCTCAAAGGCGAAGCGCGGCACCTTGGTGACGACGTAGTCGATGGTCGGCTCGAACGAGGCCGGCGTGGCGCCGCCGGTGATGTCGTTGGCGATCTCGTCCAGGGTGTAGCCGACCGCGAGCTTGGCGGCGACCTTGGCGATCGGGAAGCCGGTGGCCTTGGACGCCAGCGCGGAGGAGCGCGACACGCGCGGATTCATCTCGATGACGACCATGCGGCCGTCTTCCGGATTGACGCCGAATTGCACGTTGGAGCCGCCGGTCTCGACGCCGATCTCGCGCAGCACCGCCAGCGAGGCGTCGCGCATGATCTGGTATTCCTTGTCGGTCAGCGTCAGCGCCGGCGCCACCGTGATGGAATCGCCGGTGTGCACGCCCATCGGATCGAGGTTCTCGATCGAGCAGACGATGATGCAATTGTCGTTCTTGTCGCGCACCACCTCCATCTCGTACTCTTTCCAGCCGAGCACGGATTCTTCGATCAGCACTTCGTTGGTCGGAGACGCATCGAGGCCGCGCTCGATGATGTCGAGGAACTCTTCCTTGTTGTAGGCGATGCCGCCGCCGGTGCCGCCCATCGTGAAGGAGGGACGGATGATCGCGGGCAGGCCGATCTCGGACAGCGCCATCATCGCCTGTCCGAGCGCGTATTCCTGATAGCGCTTGCGGCGATCGCTCTCGCCCAGCGTCCACTGCCGCTCATGCTCCTCGAGCGCGGCACCGGAGAGCTTTTCGCGCTCGGCGAGGTACTTGTCGCGGAACGACTTCTTCAAGGCCGACGCGTTGGCGAGCCGCGACTTCGGCGTCTCGAGCCCGATCTTGGTCATGGCTTCGCGGAACAGCTGGCGGTCCTCGGCCTTGTCGATGGCGTCGGCGGTCGCGCCGATCATCTCGACGTCGAACTTGTCCAGCGTGCCCTGGCGGCGCAGCGACAGCGCGCAGTTCAGCGCGGTCTGGCCGCCCATGGTCGGCAGCAGCGCGAAGCCGCCGGGAATGACGTGACGTTCCTTCTCGATGATCTTGGCGACGATCTCGGGCGTGATCGGCTCGATATAGGTCGCATCGGCCAATTCCGGGTCGGTCATGATGGTGGCCGGGTTGGAATTGACGAGGACGATGCGGTAGCCCTCTTCCTTCAGCGTCTTCACCGCCTGCGTGCCGGAATAGTCGAACTCGCAGGCCTGGCCGATCACGATGGGACCGGCGCCGATGATCAGGATGGTGGTGATGTCTGTACGTTTGGGCATCAACTCTCGCCGAAGTGGAATTTGGGCACAAAAAAAGGGCGCGCTGCTGCGCGTCCCTGTGGCCGAGAGCGCGGTGGTCTCCCTCGCGCGCGGGTGGGTCTTAGACCAGTTTTCGGGGCGGCGAAACCCCGAAAAATGCCCATCAACCGGCAATTTTGCAGGTTTTGGGCGGGTTGCGGCGCGGGCAGTCCGTCTTCGCTTGCGCTTCGCTCCAGCCACGCCGGACACGCTTCGCCCCTGCGGGCCTTGCGCGGCTGCGCCACGCGCAGGCCCGCAGGGGCGAAGCGTGGAGACCCGGCCTGGATTTGAACCAGGATGAAGAGCGTTGCACCGCCCTCGCGTAGACGCTTCCGCCACCGGGCCGCGGCGATCATGACCGATTGCAGTGCGACAGGCTACAACGGCTAATTGTTATGCTTAACGAACCAGCGGCGGCCGGGCGATGAAGGTCATGCGCCAGCGATTATGGCCGATATTGGTATGGGCGCGCTGGACCGCGAACCCGGCGGCCCTCAGCTTGGCGGTGATCTCGTCCTCGCTGTAGCGCTGCAGCCCGATGCGCGTGCGCAGCTGACGGTAATCCGACAGCGCGGTGCTGATCAGTCCGATCAGCGCGTCCTTCAGGAAGCCGTGGCGGAGGCCGAAGCCGAGCAGCGCCATGACGTCCCTGAACATGCCGACATTGGGCTGCAGGATGTCCCCGAGCACCAGCTTGCCGGAGGGCTTCAGGATACGGCGGATGTTGAGCAGCGCGGCATCGAGCTCGTCCGGCGCCATGTATTGCGCGACCGAGTTCATCACCACGAGGTCGATCGACTGGTCCTGCATTTTGCGGACGTCGTCGAGCGAGCGGACGCGGATTTTGGTGTTCGGGGCAAAGCGCGCAATCAGCCGGCCGCGCACCCCCGGCGCGGGCTCGGCCAGGATCAGCTGGCCGCAGGCGGCCGCCACCTGGTTCGCCGACAGCGCCTCGCCGCAGGCATAGTCGAGCACGACCGCGTCGGGCGAGGAGATGTAGCCGATGATGTCCCGCGCGATGATCTGGAAGTGCAAGTCGCGATGCAGCCTGCTGACATAGATCGTATGCGTGGAGTCGTAATAATCGATCCAATCGTCCATGGTATCCGAAGGTCCCGGCCATATGTTCCTGATCAGGAACCGGTGCTGCCCGCCTTGCGTTAGGGGTGCGACGGCGCGCCGTCAATGTCCGCGTCCTAACAGGAAGGTCTCCCGTGAGCAAAACCAACAACAAGGTCTCGCCCGATCTCGATACCCCCACCGATCTGTCGCCCGACGGGGTCAGGAAGGTCTCGGAGGCGCTCAACGTGCTTCTGGCCGACGCCTTCGCGCTGTATCTGAAGACCAAGAATTTCCACTGGCACATCAGCGGGCGGCACTTCCGGGACTACCATTTGCTGCTCGACGAGCAGTCCGACCAGATCTTTGCCACCACCGACCAGCTTGCCGAGCGCGTCCGCAAGATCGGCGGCACCACGCTGAAGTCGATCGGCCAGGTCGCAAAGCTCCAGACCATCAAGGACAACAACGAGGACTACGTCCCGCCGCGCGAGATGCTGCGCGAGCTGATGCAGGACAACAAGCACGTCGCCGCCGCGATGCGTAAAGCGCACGAGGTCTGCGACGACGCCGGCGATGTCGCCAGCGCGAGCATTTTGGAAAATTTCATCGACGAGACTGAGCGCCGCACCTGGTTCCTGTTCGAGGCGACGCGGCAGGAAGGCAGCAACGCGGCGTAGGGTCGAGCTGCCGTAGGTCTCGTAGGGTGGGCAAAGCGCAGCGTGCCCACCAATTCGGAGTGGTGGGCACGGCGCAAGCGCGCCTTTGCCCACCCTACGCATCTTCGCTTCTGTCTACCGCCACAACTGCATCAACGCGCCGTCCTTCCCCGTGACGGGATCGGCCGGCGGCAGCGCGACTTGGGGAATCGTCTTCAGCGCCGTGGCGTGGTTCTCCGGCGTCGCGCGCGTGATCTCCATCTTTGCGCCCGGCGGATAGGCCCCGATCACGCAGAAATCATCGCTCGCCTTGATGCATTGATGCCCGGTGCCGGCGGGCAGGATCGCGACATCGCCGGCCTTGATGTCCAGCTCCTGGCCGTGGTCGCCGCCGAAGCGAACCCGGGCACGGCCGCGCGCGACGCCGAGCGCCTCATGCACCGTCGCGTGATAATGCAGATAATCGTAGACGCCGTTGCGCCATGTCCCGCCCCAGCCATTGCCTTCGAACAGGTCTTCGATGGTCGCTTCCGGATGCTTGGGATCGAGCTTCACCGCGCTTTGGTAGACCAGGAACGGGAGGATATTGTTCGGCACGAGGCCATCGTCCTCGAACACGATGGCGAGCGGCTCGGCAGGGTTGCGGACGACGGTCATGGGGGCTCTCACTGGCAACGGACCGGAATCAAGCGGGCGCAAGCCCTCTTGTTCCTGGCGACACTCCATACGCCGGATTGACCGAGATCAAGGCGCTGGCGGCCGTTGGCGGCCACGCCAGTCCGAGCGAAGAGGAGGGAACGCCATGTACGCATCCGACGTTGCGCAGCGTCATTTCTCGGCGGCCGTCGACGAGGCGGAGACTGCCGGCCTCGGGCACGAAGCCGTCTGCCGGGCATTGCTCAATTTGGTGATTTCGAAATATCTGGAGACGAGGTCGGTCGCCGACATCCAGGCAGAGCTGCGCTTCATCGCCGAGAACTGCGATCCGGACACGGACTTCATGTTCATGCGTCCGTGAGGGAGCCGGGCCCCGGCGGACTTATCCGCCGGGCGGTCTTGTCGCCTTACGCGCTCTTCTTCTGCCGCATCAGGTCGGCGAAGCGCTGGAACAGATAGTGCGAGTCGCGCGGGCCGGGCGAGGCCTCGGGGTGGTACTGCACCGAGAACACCGGCTTGCCGTCGAGCTGGATGCCGCAATTGGAGCCGTCGAACAGCGAGATGTGGGTCTGCGTCGCGCCCTTCGGCAGCGTCGTCTCGTCCACGGCAAAGCCGTGGTTCATCGAGGTGATCTCGACCTTGCCGGTGGTCTCGTCCTTCACGGGATGATTGGCGCCGTGATGGCCCTGATGCATCTTCTTCGTCCTGGCGCCGACGGCAAGGCCGAGCATCTGGTGGCCGAGGCAGATGCCGAAGGTCGGCGTGCCCGACTTGATGACGTCTCGGATCACAGGCACGGCATATTTGCCGGTCGCGGCCGGATCGCCCGGACCGTTCGACAGGAACACGCCGTCCGGCTTCATCGCCAAAATGTCTTCGGACGAGGTCGTCGCCGGCACCACCGTCACCTTGCAGCCGACGCCGGCGAGCAGGCGCAGGATGTTGCGCTTGATGCCGTAGTCGATGGCGACGACGTTGAACTCCGCCTTGTCCTGCCGGCCAAAGCCCTTGTCCCAGGCCCAAGGCGTCTCGTCCCAGGTGAAGCGCTGGCTGCTCGTGACCATCGGCACGAGATCCATGCCCTCGAGGCCGGGCCATTCGCGCGCTTCTTCCTTCAGGCCATGCAGGTCGAACTCGCCGGTCCTGGAATGCGCGATCACGGCATTGGGCATGCCCTTGCTGCGGATCAGCGCGGTCAGCGCGCGGGTGTCGATGCCGGAGAGGCCGATGATGCCGCGGGCCTTCAGCCACTGGTCGAGATGCTTGGTGGCGCGGTAGTTCGAGGGATCGGTGATCGCGGTGCGCAGGATCACGCCGCGCGCGCCCGGCGTCGCCGCCATGTTCACCGTCTCGATGTCTTCCTCGTTGGTACCGACATTGCCGATATGCGGGAAGGTGAAGGTGATGAGCTGGCCGGCATAGGAGGGATCGGTGAGGATCTCCTCATAGCCGGTCATCGCGGTGTTGAAGCAGACCTCGCCGACGGCGTGGCCTTCGGCACCGAGACCAAAGCCTTCGAGCACCGTGCCGTCGGCGAGCACGAGGAGCGCGGTCGGTTTGTGGTCCGGCCAGGCGGGATCGTTGTCATGTTGTGTCATGAGCGCGCTTCATAGTCCCCGCGGGCGCCGCCGTCAAAGCGCCAGAAGCCAGATTCACATGCGTTTTTGCATATTTGACAGGCCTCCTCGGCCCCTTAAGCTCGGCCGCATAATTTCCGGCAATTTGAGGGGCTTGCGAGGCAATAATGGACCAGACCACCCCGATTGTGCTGGTTCCGGGGCTGGCCTCCTCGGCCCGGATCTACGCCCCCGTCATCCCGGCGCTGTGGCGGTTCGGCCCCGTGATGATCGCCAACCATATCCGCGATGACAGCATGGCGGCGATCGCGGCCCGGGTGCTGAGCGAGGCGCCGCCGCGCTTCGCGCTCGCCGGCCATTCGATGGGCGGCTACATCGCGCTCGAGATCATGCGCCAGGCGCCCGAGCGGGTGGCCAGGCTCGCGCTGATCAACACCCAGGCCCGGCCCGATACCCCCGAGGCGACCGCGCGTCGCCTGGGCCTGATGGCGCGCGCCAGGCGCGGCGAGCTCCGCGCCATTCGCGAGGAGAGCTTTCCGGAGCTGGTGCATCCGTCGCGGCGCGACGATGCCGAGATTCTCAAGCTCGTGCATGCGCAGGACGAGGATGTCGGCGTCGAGGGCTATCTGCGGCAGCAGGCCGCGATCATCGCAAGGGTGGATTCGCGTCCGACGCTGTCCGCCATCAGCTGTCCGACATTGGTGCTGACGGGCGATGCCGACAACACGATTCCCAATGCGTTCTCGAAGGAGATGGCGGAGGCCATCGCCGGCGCAAGGCTCGTGGTGCTCGAGCGCTGCGGACACCTGCCGCAAGCCGAGCAGCCGGACGCGACCGTGCGCGCGCTCACCGAATGGCTCGGAACCGAGGTTGTCTAGGGACCGCGAACGGCCTAGATCAGGCGTCAGATATTCGAAGGGATCACGGTCATGCTGCGCGACGACATCAACAATGCGGTCAAGGAGGCCATGAAGGCCAAGGACGAGCGCAAGCTGTCCACGCTGCGCATGGTCAACTCGACCATCAAGAACGCCGACATCGACGCCCGCGGCAACGGCAAGCCGCCGCTGTCGGACGCCGACCTGCTCGGTGTGCTTCAGAAGATGATCAAGCAGCGTCAGGAGGCGGTCGAGCTCTACGACAAGGGCGGCCGCGCCGAGCTCGCAGCCCAGGAGCGCGAGGAGATCGCGGTGATCTCGGCGTACCTGCCGAAGCAGATGGCCGACGACGAGGTGAAGAAGGCGATCGCGGATGCGATCGCCGAGACCGGCGCTGCCGGCATGAAGGACATGGGCAAGGTGATCGCCGTGCTGCGCGCGAAGTACGCGGGCCAGATGGATTTCGGCAAGGCGTCCGGTTTGGTGAAGGCCGCGCTGTCGGGTTGACCTGCCATTCCGGGGCGACGCGAAGCGTCGAGCCCGGAATCTATTGGGCCGCCAACCCCGTTGCGAAATGGATTCCGGGCTCGCGCCCTGCGCGCCCCGGAATGACAACAAGAACAAGGGAGGCCGCCATGACCGCCATCAAACCGTTTCGCATCGCCGTCAGCGACGACATCCTCACGGACCTCAAATCGCGTCTTGCTCGCACGCGCTGGCCCGAGGCCGAGCTGGTCGACGACTGGAGCCAGGGTGCGCCGCTGAAGTGGATCCGGGAGATCTGCGCCTACTGGGCCAAGGATTACGACTGGCGGGCCCGGGAGGCGAAGCTCAACCGCTTCGAGCAGTTCACCACCGAGATCGACGGGCTCGACATCCACTTCATCCACGCGCGCTCGAAGGAGCCGAACGCGCTGCCGCTGATCATCACCCACGGCTGGCCCGGCTCGATCATCGAATTCCAGAAGGTGATCGCGCCGCTCACCGATCCCGCCGCGCATGGCGGCAATCCGGCCGATGCCTTTCACGTGATCTGTCCCTCGCTTCCCGGCTTCGGCTTCTCCGAGAAGCCGAAGACCACCGGCTGGGGCGTCGATCGCATCGCCGCAGCCTGGGCGAAGCTGATGGAGCGGCTCGGCTATGTCAGTTACGGCGCGCAAGGCGGCGACTGGGGCTCGGCGGTGACGAGCTCGCTCGGCGCGCAGGATGCGGCGCACTGCGCCGGCATCCACATCACGCTGTCGTTCAACTCGCCGCCGCGCATCGAGGGCGAACCGACGGCGGAAGAGCAGCGCGCGCTGGCCGGCCTCAAGCACTATGTCGATCTCGACTCTGGCTATTCCAAGCAGCAGTCGACGCGCCCGCAGACGCTCGGCTATGGCCTCACGGATTCGCCGAGCGGGCAGGCGGCCTGGATCCTGGAAAAATTCTGGGCCTGGACCGATTGCAACGGCCATCCCGAGAACATCTTCAGCAAGGACGAGCTGCTCGACAACGTCATGCTCTATTGGGCGACGGAGACGGCGACCTCCTCGGCGCGGCTCTATTGGGAAAGTTTCGGCAAGCGTCGCACCACGCCTGTCGTCAAGGTGCCGACCGGCGTCGCCGCGTTCCCCAAGGAGATCATCACGCCGGTGCGGCACTGGATGGAGCCGAGCTTTCCCAACATCACCCATTGGAGCGAGATGGAGAAGGGCGGCCATTTCGCCGCGTTCGAGCAGCCCGAGCTGTTCGTGCGCGATGTCAGGAAATTCTTCGCGACGGTGCGGTAGCCTCTACTGTCATTCCGGGTTCGATGCTTCGCATCGCCCCAGAATGACTGAGAGATAAGATCTCCCCCATCGTCATGCCCGGGCTTGTCCCGGGCATCCACGGCCTTAAACTGACAGACCACGCAAGAAGAACGTGGATGGACGGGACAAGCCCGGCCATGACGGAGTTGCCGGAAAACGCCAAGCCATGCTGACCGAAGCCGCAACCTACGACGAACTCGTCCGCAACTTCCGCTGGGACATCCCGGCGCGCTTCAACATGGCGCAGGCGTGCTGCGATCGCCATGCCGACGGCACCGGCCGGCTCGCGCTGATCTATCTCGACGAGAACGGCGTGACCAGCCGCACCTCCTTCGACGAAGTCGCCGAGATGTCGCGCCGCTTTGCCAATGTGCTGAAGGCGGACGGGCTGGTGCGCGGCGACCGCGTCGCGGTGTTCCTGTCGCAATCGCTGGAATTGCCCATCGCGCATATGGCGGCGTTCCGCTCCGGCCTGATCTCGATCCCGCTGTTCGCGCTGTTCGGCGAGGATGCGCTGGAGTTTCGCCTGTCCAACTCCGAGGCCAAGGCCATCGTCACCGACGAGGGCGGCTGGGAGAAGCTTGCGAAGATCCGCGATCGCCTGCCGGAGCTGAAGAATGTCTATATCGTCGGCGAGCATGCACCCGCGGGCACGACATCGTTCTGGGATGCAGTGAAGGCCGCTTCGCCCGACTTCGCGCGGGTCGACACCTCGTGCGATGACCCCGCGCTGATCATCTACACCTCGGGCACCACGGGAAACCCCAAGGGTGCGCTGCATGCGCACCGCGTCGTGCTCGGCCATCTGCCCAACGTCGAGATGTGCCACAACTTTCTGCCCAGGCCCGGCGATCTCATGTGGACGCCGGCGGATTGGGCCTGGATCGGCGGCCTCATCAACGGCCTGCTCGCGTTCTGGTATCACGGCATCCCCCTGGTCGGCCATCGTGCGCGCAAGTTCGAGCCGCAGGCGGCGATGCAGATGATGGCCGACCTCGGCGTGCGCAACGTGTTCCTGCCGCCGACCGCGCTGAAGCTGATGCGGCAGGCCGGCGTGAAGCATACGGGCGTCAAGCTGCGCAGCATCTTCACCGGCGGGGAATCGCTCGGCGGCGAGCTGCTCGGCTGGGTGCGCGAGACCTTCGGCATCGATGCGCACGAGGTGTTCGGCCAGACCGAGTGCAATCTCGTGATCGGCAGCAACGCCAATCTGTTTCCGATCCGCCCGGGTTCGATGGGCAAGGCAACGCCGGGTTTCGACGTCCGCATCGTCAACGACAAGGGCGAGGAATTGCCGCGCGGCCAGCGCGGCATCATCGGCGTGCGCCAGCCGTGCCCCGTCACCATGCTCGAATATTGGCGCAATCCGGAGGCGACGGCGAAGAAATATGCCGGCGGGTTCCTGCTCACTGGCGATCTCGGCGTGCAGGACGAGGACGGCTATTTCTGGTATGTCAGCCGCGAGGACGACGTCATCACCACCGCAGGCTATCGCGTCGGTCCGTCCGAGATCGAGCACACGCTGATGAAGCATCCCTCGGTGGCAATGGCCGCGGTCGTGGGCATCCCCGATCCGATCCGCACCGAATCGATCAAGGCGTGGATCGTGCTGCGTCCCGGCTTTACCGGCACCGACGCGCTCGCCCGCGAAATCCAGGAGTTCGTCAAGGTGCAGCTCGCCGCGCACGAATACCCGCGCTTCGTCGAATTCGCCGCGACGCTGCCGATGACGGCCACCGGCAAGGTGCTGCGGCGCGAGCTGCGGGCCAAGGGCTGACATTCACCATGGCAAAGGCGCCTCAAGCCGCGGGACTTCACCGCGCCTCGCTCGACAAGCTGCACGATCTGGATGCGGCGCTCGAGCTCATGTACTACGGCTGGCGCGGGATGACGCTGGAGGCCGACGCATATCTTGCCAAGCAGGGCCTGTCGCGGCCGCACCATCGCATCCTCTACGTGGTGGCGCGCCGCCCCGATATCGCGATCGGCGCGCTGATCGAGGTCCTCGGCATATCCAAACAGGCGCTCAACCGGCCGCTCAATCTGCTGCTGGAGCGCAAGCTCGTGACCTCGAAGCGCTCGCCAGAGCAGCATCGCTCGAAGCTGCTGCGCCTGACGGGTGCCGGGCAGCGCATCGAGCAACGGGCCTCGGACCACGAGCGCAAGGTCATGCGCGAGGCGTTCGATCGCGTCGGGGCGTCTGGGGCCGCGGCATGGATGGCCGTCATGGAGGCGATCGCCGACCACAACTGACGATTTCTCAAGTCAACGTGGTTGACATGAGGGGCCGGCTTTGCCACTTTCCTGGCCAACGAGCGAGGGGAGGGCCGTGTCATGAGCGGACAGACGATGAATCGCGCGGCCGCCGAGCCCTTCGTCGCGGCGTGGTGCGATAGCTGGCGCAAGGTCGATATCGACGCCGTCGTCGCGCATTTTGCCGCCGACGCGCAGATGCGCAGTCCTCTGGCGTTGACGCTGACCGGCTCTCCGGTCGTAGCGGGGGCCGAGAACATCCGCGCCTATTGGCAGAAGGCCTATGGTCACATCGAAAGCGCCGACCTGAAGATATTGAGCTGGAGCTGGGACGATACGATCGCGCGGCTGACGGTGTGGTGGCAGCTTGGCGACACCCGCGCCAGCGAGTTCATGGATTTCGACGATGCCGGTCGCGTCGTCCGCAGCGAAGCCTTCTACGGAAAATGACCATGCGTCTTTCGGATATCGTCCTGCTCCTCAACACGCTCTGGTTCGTCGGCGCCTTCATCCAGTTCAGCATCGCGCAAACCAATACGCTGAAGATATTGCTGCCGCGGGAAGAGCGCAGCAATCCGATCGCGCCGACCCTGGCGGCCAGCGTTGCGTTCCTCGGCGGAATGAATCTGCCGATAGGGCTGTTGTCGCTCTATCTTCTGTCGGCGCGTCCGTCCTTCTTCCAGCCGGTCGAAGCCCAGCTCGTGTTGTTCCTGTTCTTCGCCGCCTGCCATTTCAGCCAGTTCGCCTACAATCTTCCGGTGCTGATGCGCGGCGGCCGGGTCGGGGTCGCCTACTGGCCGGTGCTGAAGGGCCCGATGCTGCGGATCTTCGTCATCGACGCGGGTCTGTTCGCGGCCAATCTCGCAGTGGCGCTTCTGCTCGCCTCGCGATGAGATCAGGTTTGACTACAAGGTAGATGCACTCCCTCTCCCGCTTGCGGGAGAGGGTTGGGGAGAGGGTGCATCCTCAATGGGACAATCCCCAAGAGGAGAAAGCCCTCTCCCGGCGCTTCGCGCCGACCTCTCCCGCAAGCGGGAGAGGTGAACGACCCGCGGCAATCGATTCAACTTAAGGCCATGCCGCTTTAGCTATCGCGGCGGCGCTGCCAGGGCGGACCGCAGCATCGCGGCAAGATCCTGCCTTCGGAACGGCTTGGTCAGGATGCGGGCGTTGATCCCGTCCGGCGTCTTGACGGGATCCTGGCTGTAGCCTGAGGTGAAGAGCACCTTGAGATCGGGCCGCAGCGCCACGGCTTGTCCTGCGAGCTCGGGCCCGAACATGCCGCCGGGCATCACGACGTCGGTCAGCAGCAACTGGATGTCTCTGCTCTGGTGCAGCAATTCCAGCGCTGCGAGCCCGTTCGCCGCCGTGATGACGCGGTAGCCGAGCGCCTTCAACTCGTTCTCGACATAGGCGCGCACCATGTCGTCGTCTTCGACGAGGAGAATGGTCTCGTGGTCCGCCTGTGTGACGGTCCGCTCCGCGGGCGGCGGATCTTCGCTCGGCGGTGTTGCGAGACGGGGAAAGAACAGCCTGACGACACTGCCTTGTCCCGGCTCCGACTGCATCTGCACGAGTCCGCCGGATTGTTGTGCGAACCCGTAGACCATGCTCAGGCCGAGGCCGGTCCCCTTGCCGACTTCCTTGGTCGTGAAGAACGGCTCGAACGCGCGGGTCGCCACTTCGGAGCTCATGCCGCTGCCGGTATCGGTGACAGCCACCATGACGTAGTCGCCGGGCCGCGGCTCGCCGTTGACGTCGAGGTCGGATTGGCCGAGCGATGTATTGCGGACCTCGACCGTCAGCCTGCCGCCTTCCGGCATCGCGTCGCGCGCGTTGAGCACGAGGTTGAGAACGGCAGTTGCCAATTGGCCGGGATCGACGCTGGCCAGCCATAAACCCGGCGCGAACGTGAAGTTGCACTCGATGTGCTCGCCCAGGGTCCGGCGCAGCAGCTGCTCCATGCCGAGGATCTTTTCGGCGATGTTGACCTCTCTTGGCCGGAGCGGCTGCTTGCGCGCGAAGGCGAGCAGGCTGCGTGTCAGGTCGGAGCCGCGCTCGGCGGCGGTCGCGATGTCGCTGGCGATCCGCTGCAATTCCCTGTTGCCCGCCAGCCTGTCGGCGAGATGTTCCGAATTGCCGAGGATGACGGTCAACAGATTGTTGAAGTCATGCGCCACACCGCCGGTGAGCTGGCCCATGGCTTCCATCTTCTGGGACTGGCTGAGCTTGTGGCTGAGGTCGGCGATGGCGGCGCGTTGCTGCTCGAGCGACTCGGCCGTGCCGTTGAGCAGGGTCATCAATCCGCCGAGCTCGCCGCGCGGATGGGGCGGCGGAATTCGTGCGCCGAGATCGCCGCGCCCGAGCCTTTTCGCCATGACGGCGAGCCGCCCGACCTGGCGTCCGATGCTCGCGGTCGTGAGGATCCAGAGGCCGGCCAGGAGCAGCAGCGAGGCCACCGCGAGAATCGCCATGTCCTCGTAGAGCCGGCGATTTGCCGCCGCCACCAGCCCGTTCTTGGAACGTCCGACCAGGATGTAGAGGCCGGCCTTGCGGATCGAGGGCGAGCGGGCAACGCCCCAGATCTGCGTGTGGCCCCCGCGATCGGTGACCTCCCGAAATGGCGCGCCATCGGGCGCTGCCGCGAAACGGAACAGGTCGGAGCCCGCAATGGATCCGCCGACGGGCTCGCTCCAGCCGCCCTTGGGGGCGACCAGGACCGTACCCTTGGCGTCGACGAAGAGAATGTCCTTTTCGGCGAGCAGCCGCTTGTCGTGAAATTCCGCGAATTTGTTCAGGTTGAAGGACGCGAGCAGCACGAACTTCAGCGCGCCTGCCTCTGATCGCACGGGATAGGCGATCTGGAGCACCGACAATCCGGTGAGGCGGCCGAACACCGGCTCTACCGCGACTTTGCCTTGAAGATTCTTGACCTCTTTGAAATAGCCGCGGTCGTTCAGGTCGAGCGCGCGGTTGGTCCGCAGCGAGTCGCAGAACAGTCTGCCGTCGGGATCGATGGTCAGGATACCCGTGAACTGCGGATATTCCTCGCGGACATCCGCCAGAAACGCCGAGCACGCCGTCTTGTCGCGCGTGTCGAGGTCGCGGGCACGGGCGAGCCCGTAGTGGAGCTGGGCGGTGCCCTGGATCTTCTCGCCCAGATCGGCCGCGATGTCGTCGGCGGATGCGGCCAGATTGGCAAGCGCCGCGTCGATCTCGCTGGCCCGGTTCTGCATGAAGCGCAGCCCGACCAGAATCGCCGGTACGAGCATGGCCGCGATGACGAGGATCAGTAACCGGGTACGCAGGCTCATCGGTGGGACGGTCCGCTCTCGGGCGAGGGTGCTCGGAGGTACAATTTGCGGCACGATCAACCGCCCCGTCCATAGCCTCAGCGTGAAAATCGCACCAGAGGCCAAGATTTCGCATCGCGAGCATTGTTGCGTCGCCGCTACTCGTCGCACCGGCCCGCATTAAGTTGCGCCTGCGCGCGGCGGCGCTAGTATCGCGCTCAACCCGCGCGCGACGAAAGATCGCGCCGATCTGTGGAGGATGCTGATGTCCATCTCGGGCAAGGTCGATCCGGTGGTGCGTCCCGTCGCGGCCACCGACATCGCCGAGGCGCTGGTCGAGGGGCTGCGTGATTTCCAGGCACTGCCGCTTTACGGTCTGTGCTTCGGCGCGCTTTACGCCGCCGGCGGCATCGCCATCATGCTGTGCTTCACCGCCTTCGGCATGGTCTATCTGATCTATCCCCTGGCGGCAGGCTTCGCGCTGATCGGACCGTTCGTGGCGATCGGCCTCTACGAGGTCAGCCGCCGCCGCGAGCGCGGCGAGCCGGTCTCCTTCAGCGCGATCTGGTCGGCCGTGCGCTCGCGCAGCGAGATCGGCTGGATGGCGTTCGTCACGCTGTTCGTGTTCGTGGTCTGGATGTACCAGGTGCGGCTCCTGATCGCGCTGCTGCTCGGCCTGCACGCCTCGTTCTCGAGCCTTCAGGAATTCATGACCGTGGTGCTGACGACCAACGAGGGCCTGCTGTTCCTCGGCATCGGCAATGCGGTCGGTGCGGTGCTGTCGCTGATCCTGTTCTCGCTGACCGTGGTGTCGTTTCCGCTGCTGCTCGACCGCGAGGTCGATTTCGTCACGGCGATGGTGACGAGCGTGCGCGCGGTGGTGACGAGCCCGCTGCCGATGATCTCGTGGGCCGCCGTGATCGTGATGCTGCTGATCGTCTCGGCGCTGCCCTACTTTCTCGGACTGATCGTGACGCTGCCGGTGCTCGGCCATGCGACCTGGCATCTCTACCGGCGCCTGGTTGCGCCGGTGTAGCCGCAGCCTTCGTCCCTTCGGCAGTGCCGGAGGGTGGACAAAGCGGAGCGTGCCCACGCATCTGTTGCGATGTTGGGTTGGTCGTGGGCACGGCGCTTTGCGCCTTTGCCCACCCTATACGATAGTTTCGCTGGAACGACGAACGCCTACGGCGTCTTGATCCCGATCGCCTTCAGCGCATCCAGCATCTTCACGGGCGGGGCCATCTTGATTTGCGGCGCCTTGCCTGTCTCCAGCAGGCTCTTCAATCCGGAGAGGATCGCGGGCCAGCCGGTGCGGCCGCCGGAAAGGATGTCGTCGCTGAGCTCGCGGTCGTGGCGTTCGCTCATCGTGAGACGGACGGCTTCGCCGGCTGTCTCGATCTCGTAGGTGACGAGCGTGGAGCCGAGCTTGGCGACGAGGTCGGGCCAATTGATGTTCCAGCTCACCGTGAGCTTCCTCGGCGGATCGTATTCGAACACTTCGCCGGAGATGTGCTCGGAGCCGTCGGGTGCGCGCACGATGAAACTGCCGCCGAGCTTCGGCTCCATCTCCACCGCAAAGCCGGAGAAATACTTTCGGCTAAACTCCGCCGAGGTCAGCGCCTCCCACACTTTTTCCGGAGTGGAAGCGATGTAGATGGTGTAGACGGTCAGCGGCTTAAACTGATCGATATTCATTTTGCGTCAAATCCCTTGTTGAGCGCCGCGCGCGGGATGTCGAGAATTTTTCCTCTCTCCAGCAGGCTCTTGAGCGCGGACAGGATCGCCGGCCAGCCGTTGGAGACGGCGCCGAGATATTTGCCGCCTTCGACGAAGCCGTCGTGCAGCACGGTCAAACGCACGAGCGAGCCGAACGGTTCGATCGTGAAGACGACGCGCGAGATCGGCTCGTTGCGCAGCTCCTCGAATTTGTGGTGCTTGAAACTGTAGGACAATCGCCGCGGCGGATCGGATTCCAGGATCTCGCCGGAATCGGTGACCTCACCGTCGAGCAGAAGCGCGAAGGGCGAACCGACCTTCCAGTCCGAGCGAACCTCGGCGCCGAACCAGTATTGCCGGGTGAACGCGCTTGACGTCAGCGCCCCCCACAGCTTGTCCGGCGTGGTCTCGATATAGGTCACGTAGACGAATTGCGGCTTACTCATCGCGCTTCTCCAACTGACGTTTCAACTCGCCGAGCGCGGCGAGCTTGCCGCGCTCGAATTTCTTGATCCAGCGTTCGCCGATCTGATGGATCGGCACCGGGTTGAGATAGTGCAGCTTCTCCCGGCCATGCCTGATGGTCGTGACGAGATTGGCCTCCTCCAGAATCGCAAGGTGCTTGGTCACGGCCTGCCGCGTCATCGCCAGGCCCTCGCAGAGCTGGTTCAGCGTCTGGCCGTTCCTGGCGTGAAGCCGGTCCAACAGCGAGCGTCGCGATGCGTCGGCGAGCGCTTTGAAGACCTCATCCATGGCAACGATAATAGGCAACCAAATGGTTGCATGTCAAGCGGAACGTCATTCCGGGGCGCGCGAAGCGCGAACCCGGAATCTCGAGATTCCGGATAACCGCTGCGCGGTTTCCGGAATGACAACTTGAGAAATCGTGCTTTTGGCGCGCGCAATCGGCCGTGCTAGCTTTTCATTTCAGCCAGCACAGATTGGTTCCGGGAGGACATTGATGTTCCGTTGCGTCCTGACTGCTGCCGCCGTCGTCCTCTTCGCTTGCAGCACCGCGGTCCACGCCCAGAGGCAAACCGTCGGCGCGCCGCCTGAAGCGTCCAACATGAAGCTCGTCGGCTACAATGACCTCCAGGCCCGCAGCGCCTATCAACCGACCATCCATCACCAGGGCGATCGCTGGATCGCCTATATCGGCCATCACGGCGGCACCGACGACGTGCCCGCGCCCGTCAACCCGATGACGGGCAAGGCCGAGCCGAACGGAACGTCCATTGTCGACGTCACCGATCCCGCGCGTCCGAAATATCTGCGCCATCTGCCGGGGCAGGAGGGCAAGTACGAATCCGGCGGCGCGCAGATGGTGCGGGTCTGCGACGGCAAGACGTTGCCGAAGGGCGATCCCAATGCGGTCTACATGCTCAGGACCTTCGGCAGCGAGGCGCATGAGATCTGGAACGTCACCGACCCCGCCAGCCCGGTGCTCATCACGCGCATCGGCGGCTTGAAGGACACGCACAAGAGCTGGTGGGAATGCGACACCGGCATTGCCTATCTCGTCTCGGGGGCGCCGGACTGGCGCACGCGGCGCATGGCGCAAGTTTACGATCTCTCCGATCCCGCGCGTCCGCAGAAGATCCGCGACTTTGGCCTGCCGGGTCAGGAGCCCGGTTCGACCGGCGCGGTGCCGACCGAGCTGCACGGGCCGATCTCGACCGGGCCCAAAGGCAACCGCGTCTATTTCGGCTACGGCACTAACAAGGGCGGCATTTTGCAGATCGTCGACCGCGACAAGCTCCTGAGCGGGGCAAAGGAGCCGACGCCCGACAACCTGCGCTATCCCGAGATTGCGCGGCTGCCGTTGTCCGCCTTCAACGGCGCGCACACCACGTTTCCGATGCTCGACATGCCGATCGCGGAATTTTCCGAGGACAAGGACGGCAAGACCCGCGACATCGTCATGATCGTGAACGAAGCGATCCTCAACGAATGCGGCGAGGCGCGGCAGATGGTGTGGTTCGCCGACGTTACCACCGAGACGCGGCCGATGATGATCTCGAGCTACACCGTGCCGGAGGCGAGCGGGCAGTTCTGCCAGCGCGGCGGCCGGTTCGGCGCGCATTCCTCGAGCGAGAGCATGGCGCCGGTCTATTACAAGAAGATGGCCTTCATCGCTTTCTTCAACGCCGGCGTGCGCGCGCTCGACATCCGCGATCCCTATCATCCCAGGGAAGTCGGCTATTTCATTCCCTCGATAACCGCTGCGACCGACAAGCGCTGCATTCCCATCGAAGGCGGCGAGCGCTGCAAGGTCGCGATCCAGACCAACAATGTCGAGACCTGCGACCGCGGCTACATCTACATCGTCGACCGCGCCAATACCGGCCTGCACATCCTCGAGCTGACCGGTCCCGCGCGCGCGGCCGCCGGCCTGCCGAAGAACTGACGATCCGGCGTACTGGATACCCGCCTTCGCGGGTATGACACCGGCGCTCGGGCGCAAACGTTGCGCTCATCCGGCTTCCGTTTCCGCCTTTCGCATGCATTAATGCCCCAATCGCTTTCAGCCGAGTCCCTCCCATGATGTCCATGCAAGCCTATCTCGCCTTCGTCGCCGCCTGCATCGCGCTGGCGCTGCTGCCGGGGCCGATCGTGACCCTCGTCATCGCCAACGGCCTGCGCCACGGCACGCGTGCCGCGCTCACCAATGTGGCCGGCGCGCAAGCCGGACTTGCCATCGTCATCGGCATCGTCGCGGTCGGCCTGACCTCGCTGATGGCGACCATGGGCTATTGGTTCGACTGGGTGCGCTTTGCCGGCGCCGCCTATCTGGTCTGGCTCGGCATCAAGCTGATCTGGGCGCCGGTCGAGGGCGTCGATGTCGAGACGCCTCCGCCGCCGCGCGGCGGCTTCTTCCTGCAAGGGTTTCTGGTGCTGCTGTCGAACCCGAAGGTGCTGGTGTTCTTCGGCGCCTTCATCCCGCAATTCATGGACATGAACCAGCCGCACTTTCCGCAAGTCGCGCTGCTGGGCGCCACCTTCATGGTCACCGCCGTGATGACGGACGCGCTCTACGCCATCGCCGCCGGCCGCGCGCGAAAGTTCTTCTCGGCGCGCCGCACGCGGCTGATGTCGCGCATCTCCGGCGGCTTCATGATCGGCGGCGGCATCTGGCTGGCGCTGACGCGGGCGAAGTGAGCCTTACACCAGCCGCTCCGCGGTCGGCTCGACCGCGATCTCGCCAAGGATCCCTGCCAATATCCCTGCCAGCCGTTCGGCCCATTGCTGCTGGCCGGACTGGTCCGCGATCAGATCCTGCCGGATCTCGATGCCGGTGTTGACGAGGCCGCGCCCTTCGCCGTGCACGGGGATGGTGTAGTCGGTGAGGTCGCTGACCGCATAAGGCTCGTTGTCGCCGACGACGAGGTCGCCGGCCGCGCGCAGATGCTTCAGCAGCATCTGCGGCAGCACGGTGTCGCGATTGTAGAGCGCACCGATGTGCCAGGGCCGCGCGACGCCGGCATAGACGGGCGTGAAGCTGTGCAGCGACACCAGCACGGTCGGCCGACCGGCGCGCAGGCGGTGATCGATCGCGGCATCGATGCGACGATGGTAGGGCTCGAAGATCTCGCGCCGCCGCGCCGCGCGCTCCTCGTCCGAAATGCCGTCGTTGCGCGGGATCGCGGTTGCTTCGGAGATGACGGGGATCGAGCTGGCCGCTTCGGGCGGGCGGTTGCAGTCGATCACGAGCCGCGAATAGCGCTGCGCGATCAGATGGGCATCCAGCAGCGTCGCGAGGTGCTCGGCGACGCCGGCAATGCCGATGTCCCAGGCGATGTGCCGCGTCAGCTCGGCCTCGGCGACGCCGAGGTCGCCAAGCGCACGCGGTAGCACCCGCCCGTAATGATCCGAGGTGAGCAGGAAAGGCGACGTCCCCCGCGCATTCACCTCATGCACGGGCGGAATGTCGCCCTCGCCGAGCAGTTGATCGGTTGCCTCGGCCGTATGCAGGTCCATCCCGATTGCCTATGAAACGATTACGTGTGTAAACGGAGTAACGATATTGCCCCGACGTCGCAACGTTAGAACAGCATGACCTCCGATCGCCTCTTCGTCTACGGCACCCTGATGCGCGGCTTCGACCATCCGATGGCGCGGCTGCTGGCGGGACACGCGGATTTTCTGGGTGAAGCGACCTGCCGGGGCCGGCTCGTTCTGGTGAAGCATTATCCGGGCTTGCTGCTGTCGGAGACGGCCTCCGAGCTGGTCCATGGCGAGCTGTTTCGGATGCGCGTGCCGGACGAGCTGCTGCGCGAGCTCGACATGTACGAAGCCTGCGGCGAAGGCTTTCCCGAGCCGACCGAATATCTGCGCCAGCTGATCGACGTGACCTTGCCCGACGGCACCGCGGAGCAGGCCTGGACCTATGTCTACAACTGGCCGGTTACGGGCCTGCCGCACATCGAGTCCGGGCGTTTCCTGCAGCATTAGATATCTTCGAGCATGATCTTGTCGGAAAACCGCTGCTCACTTTTCCGGATCATGCTCTAGGCCGACAGCACTTCCTTCACCACGCGCACGTCGACCTCGCGCTCGACGTACGCCCACTCCTCGGTCCGCCTCAATATCCCGACCAGCTCCTCGAACAGCGGGGCGTGTGCCGGCGCGAATTCGAACCAGGTGAGGAAATCGAAGGGCTCGCCGAGGTCGCGGCAATGATAGAGCTGGCGCGCAATCGCGGGCAGGAAACGAAGACTGTTCGCGATATGGTGCGATCTGTCCTCGAAAATCTTGCGCCGCTCCTCCTGCGTCAGCTCCCACCAGGCCTGCGACTTGCGGATCGGGATCAGCGCCGCGGAGGTCGCTTCCATCCGGCCGAGGCCGGCCTGCACCGCGACGAGCTTCTCCTTCTCGGCCCGCTCGGTGTAGCGCAGGCTGCTGGCAACGCCGACCAGCCGCCAGGCATTGCGCGAGGGTACCAGCGGCAACGACACGGCCTCGCTGTCGGTCACTGACAGCGCTGGGACGAAGGGCAGGGGCTCGCCCGTTACCGGTGCAATCGAGGTCACACGCCAGCCCCCGCTCTGGCCGCCTCGAAACGTCCTGAACATGCCCCATGGAAGCGTGGAACCGGTCCGGGTTCAAGCTTTTCCCGTCATTCCGGGGCGATGCGTAGCATCGAACCCGGAATCTCGAGATTCCGGGTTCGCCCTGCGGGCGCCCCGGAATGACCGAAGGAAGGCAGGCTGTGAACAGCGCGCATAATCCTGACAAACCTAACTTTTCGGCTCGCCGCACCTATATCCCTAATCCCAGCCCGACTCACTTTGGATTGCGCTAGACACATCCCATGCGCTTCACGCCTCAATTCCTTGACGAGCTTCGTGCCCGGCTTTCGGTCTCCGAAGTCGTGGGCAAGCGCGTGAAGCTGAAGAAGGCGGGGCGGGAGTGGAAGGGGCTGTCGCCGTTCCAGCAGGAGAAGACGCCGTCCTTCTACGTCAACGACCAGAAGGGTTTTTACCACGACTTCTCCTCCGGCAA
>Ga0209758_1000937_pt1 | contig 39370 bp, 38 predicted proteins | sample AraplaMF_Col_mMF_FD_184258 | JGI IMG/M metagenome (GOLD analysis project Ga0209758, IMG submission 184258) | Arabidopsis root microbial communities from the University of North Carolina, USA - plate scrape MF_Col_mMF (SPAdes) (version 2) | ecosystem: Host-associated > Plants > Roots > Endosphere... | reverse complement strand
CTGGTACAGGAACTCAGCCACGAGCGCGGCCTCACCGTCATCATCGTCCTGCACGACATCAATCTCGCGGCGCGCTATTGCGATGCCATCATAGCCCTCAATCGCGGCCAGATCACCGCCGAAGGTGCGCCGGCCGATATCATGCAGGCCGATAAGCTCCAGTCGATCTTCGGCGTCGGCATGGGCGTCTTCCCGCATCCGGTTCGCAACGAGCCGGTCAGCTACCTGTTGTAGGCGATGGTATCTTTCTCCCGCAGGCGTTTTCTAGCCGGCGCCGCAGCCACGCTGTCGGCCCCCGCCCTCCTGCGGGCGGCCGACAGCCCGCGCGTCGCGACCCTCGACTGGGCCTTGCTCGAAACCCTGCTGGCGATCGGCGCCAATGTGGTCGCCGGGACGGAGCTGCGGCAGTTCCGTAAGGTAGCAGTCACGCCTGTCGTTCCCGGCGGCGTCACCGATCTCGGCCTGCGCGGCACGCCGAATTTCGAGGTTTTGCGCTTCGCTCGCCCGGAGCTGATCCTCAATTCGAATTTCTACGCCTGGGCGGATGCGCGCATGCAGCCGATCGCCCTTGTCGAAAGCCATGCGATCTACAAGCCCGGTGAAAGCCCCTATGTGCTGGCAGAACAGACGACACTCGCCATCGGCGAGCGGCTGCAGCTTGCTGCTGCAAGACAGCTTACCGAAAGGCTCTCCGCCAAACTTGAGCGTTACAAGACGGCTTTTGCTGCGGGCGATGGCAGGCCGGTCATCCCGATCAATCTAGGCGATGCCAGGCATTTCCGCGTCTTCGGTTCCGACAGCATGTTCGGCGAGGTGCTGAAGCGTGTCGGCCTAACCAATGCCTGGCAGGGAGCGACCAGCTATTCGGCGGCCGCTCCCGTTGGCATCGAGATGCTGGCTTCTATGCCGGATGCCTGGATTGTCCTGATCCCGCCGCATCCGGCCGATGCGATCGAGGAACTTTCGACCAGCGCCTTCTGGAATGCGCTGCCGGCCGTGCGCGAGAAGCGTGTGCTGATGCTCGGCTCCATCAATCCCTATGGTGCGCTCCCGGCTGCCATGCGCTTTGCCGATCTTCTGCAGGAGGGTCTTGACCATGCATGGAATGGTTAGTCTCGCCAGGCCCGCCCGCAGCTTCAACATTCCGTTTGCTGCTGTCGCGCTGCCGGTGCTTTGCATCACTGCCTTCGCGCTACTGATCGCAACACGCCCGCAGGTTCCCGGCGACATCGCTCAAGCCGCCGTGCTCGATGGCGTTCTGCTCTGGAACAGCATCATGCCCCGCGCCGTACTGGCGCTGATTGCCGGTGCCGCCCTTGGCCTTTCCGGCACGCTGTTGCAGCGGGTATTGCGCAATCCGATCGCCGACGCTTCGACGCTCGGCATCGCCTCCGGTGCGGAACTGGCGATGACGGCGGCGCTGAGCTTCTCGCCGCTCCTCATCGGGTTTTCGCGGGAAATCATCGCCTTTGGCGGTGGGCTCGGCGCTGTCGCGATCGTGCTCGCCTTAAGCTGGCGGCGCGGGCTCGATCCGGTCACCGTCGCGCTCTCGGGCATGATCGTCAGCATGATCGCCGCCGCGCTGAGCGTCACACTCATCCTGGAGCGCGGCGAATATGCCATGTCGATCTATATCTGGGGCGCCGGTTCGCTGAGCCGGCAGGATTGGAGCAGCGTGCTTTCGCTTGGTCCCCGCCTTGTCCTCGGCTTTGCCGCAGCCGTGATCCTGGTGCGGCCGTTGCGCATTCTGACGCTGGATGACAGCAGCGCCAGGAGCCTCGGCCTCGCATTGCATTCTGCCCGCTTCGCCATCCTTGCGCTCGCGGTCTGGCTCGCTGCTTCGGTCACGGCAGAGGTCGGCATCATAGGCTTCGTCGGTTTGGCAGCCCCGGCAATCGCCAGGCTTCTCGGCGCACGCAGCACGGGAAGCCTGATGATCGCGGCGCCGCTGACCGGCGCCGGTCTGCTCTTCCTCACCGATTGCCTGACCCAGATCCTCGGACCCGGCTTCACAGATCTGGCGCCAACGGGGGCTGCGACCGCCCTGCTCGGCGGCCCATTTCTGATTTTCCTGCTGCCGCGTGTGCATCCCGTCGCTGCCGCGGCGGCACAATCGACGTGGCCGCTCACGAGACTATCAAAGCCGCTTGTTGCCCTTGCCGTGCTTTCCGCTGCAGTTGTGCTGCTCTTCGTCGCCTTCCTCACGCTCGGCCCGGCCGATGACGGTTGGCATCTCGCGTCCGGCGCCCTCTTCACCGGTCTCCTGCCCTTTCGTCTGCCGCGCATCATCGTCGCGGCCGGCGCCGGCGGCATGCTCGCGGCGGCCGGCTTCATCATGCAGCGGATGACCGGCAATCCGATCGCAAGTCCCGAAGTCCTCGGCATCAGCAGCGGCGCCGGGGCTGGGCTGACGGTGGCTCTCTTCTTGTTCGGCTTCCCCTCGCCCGTCATCATGCTGCTCGCTATGGCGCTTGGCGCGCTCGCCGCATTCGGGACGATGATCGCTATTTCCGCCCGCGCCCAATTCTCCCCGGAACGCATGCTGCTTGCCGGCGTCGGCATCGGCGCCTTCGCCATGGCGATCGTCACCATGGTGCTCGCTCAAGGCGATATGCGCGGATACATCCTGCTGACCTGGCTCTCCGGCTCGACCAATCGCGCCGGTGCTTTTGAAGCTTGGACCGCAATCATCTCACTTGCCATCCTCGTCGCGCCGCTGCCTTTTCTCGGCCGCTGGCTGACGATGCTGCCGCTCGGCGGCAATTCCAGCCGTTCCCTCGGCCTTCGTGTCAGCGCGAGCCGTCTGACACTTGCCATCCTCGCCGCGCTGATGACGGCGATCGGCTCTTTTCTCGTCGGACCGCTCAGCTTGGCCGGGCTCATCGCCCCGCACCTTGCGCGGCTTGCCGGCTTCCACCGGCCGGGCCATCAGCTTGCATCAAGCGTGCTCTTCGGCGCTGGCGTGCTGATGACAGCCGATTGGCTCTCGCGCGTCGTTATCTACCCTTATCAGGTGCCGGTCGGCCTCTTCGCGGCCTTGATCGGCGGTCCCTATCTCATCTGGCTGCTTTCGCGAAAGGACATCAAACAATGATGGCTGCACCTTTTACCGCATCCGGCGTCGCAATTGCCGTCGATCCCGGCAGGATGCTCGACGAGCTTTGCGCCCATTTTGTCGAACACAGCACCGTCAGGCGCGATGGCGACCAGGTGACCGTGGAGATGATGATCGGCAAGGCCGATATCCGCCATGAAGGCCGCTCGCTTGCGATCGAGCTCTCCTGCAAAACTGCGCGCGCACTTCAAAATGTCCGCTCAGTGCTCGCCGAGCACCTCTTCCAGTTTGCCGGCGCGGACACGTTGGAGCTCACGTGGTCGGACGCGCCGAAAGCCGACCGGCTGCCGGACCTGCGAGAAATCCGCGTCATCGGCGCCCGCAATATCAGCCCGCACATGCGCCGGGTAACCGTTGCCTGTGAGGACACCAAGCATTTCGCTCATGGCGGACTGCATTTCCGCCTGCTCATCCCACCGAAGGGTCGCGTGCCTGTCTGGCCGAAACTGCGTGCGGATGGGCGTATCGAATGGGCGAAAAACGAGGATGCGTTGACGGTGCGCATCTACACGTTCCGCAGTATCGATCTGGAGCGCGGCGAGATCGACATCGATTTCGTGCTGCATGAGGGCGAAAACATGCCCGGCGCGGAATGGGCGGTGAATGCGAAGCCCGGCGATATCGCCGGTGCTCTGGGGCCTGGCGGCGGCGGCGTTCCCGAGGCCACCACGATGATTCTCGCCGGAGACGAGACGGCGCTGCCGGCCATTTCGCGCATCGCCGCCGAAGTCCCTGCCGGAACGCGGCTACGCATCTTCCTCGAAGTCGATGGCCCCGCGGAAGAACTGCCCCTGCCATCGGCCGGTACAGTCGATCTTACCTGGATGCATCGCAACGGCGCGCCGGCCGGCACCATGGGTCTCATCGAAAACGCCGTCAAGGATGCATTGGCTGACGCCGATGCGGACACTTTCGTCTGGGCCGGTTGCGAGCGGTCCGAGGCCAAACGCATTCGCGATTTTCTCAAGAGCGAACGCGGCCACGACCGCCAGAAGATGAGCATCGGCGCCTACTGGGAGCGCTAGAGTATCCGTTTATCTTCGAATCACGGAAATGCTCTATATCCTAGTTTTCATGCAATTCCGGACGCAAAACCGCTCAAGCACTTTTGCTGGAATTGCTCTGGACGCTCCTCACATCTTTTCGCGGAACAACTCGATGATGGCGGAAAAATCCTTGCCGCCATTGCCGAGCTTTTCGAAGAGCGCGTAGAGTTGCGCCGCCTCCGCACCAAGCGGCGTGGACGCACCGCTCGCCAGCGCCGCCTCCTGCGAGAGTCTGAGATCCTTCAGCATCAGCGCTGCGGCAAAACCCGGCTTGTAGTCATTATTGGCCGGCGAGGTCGGCACCGGCCCCGGCACCGGGCAATAGGTATTGATCGACCAGCACTGGCCGGATGAGGTGGAGGCGACATCGAAGAGCGCCTGATGCGAGAGGCCGAGCTTTTCGGCCAGCACGAAGGCCTCGCAGACGCCGACCATCGAAATGCCAAGGATCATGTTGTTGCAGATCTTCGCAGCCTGACCAGCGCCTGCCTCACCGCAATGGACGATCTTCTTGCCCATGGCCTCGAGGATTGGCTTCGCCTTGGCGAAGGCTTCGTCGGACCCACCGGCCATGAACGTCAGCGTGCCGGCGCTTGCCCCGCCCGTGCCGCCGGAAACCGGTGCGTCGAGCGACAGGCAGCTTGCGGCCTTCGCCATCTCATGTGCCTTGCGGCTGCTTTCGACATCGATCGTCGAGCAGTCGATCACAAGCGTGCCCTGTGCAGTCGACTGCAGGATATCGGTCCAGGCCGTCAGCACGTGCTTACCCTGCGGCAGCATGGTGATGACGATGTCCGCGTCCTTGACTGCCTGGCTGGCATGGCTTGCCGGCTTCACGCCGCTTTCTTCGGCAGCCTTCAGCACGGGAGCGGCCAGGTCGAAGCCCAGCACCTCGTGACCGGCCTTGACGAGATTGGCGGCCATCGGCCCGCCCATATTGCCGAGGCCGATGAATGCGATTCTTGCCATGGTCATCTCCTATCTGTTGTCCTCGATGATCATGGCCGCCGCCTTTTCGGCGATCATGATCGTCGGCGAATTGGTATTGCCCGAGGTGATGGCGGGCATCACCGAGGCATCCGCGATCCTGAGCTTGCCGAGCGCCCGCAGCCTGAGCCGCGGATCAACCACGCTGTCCTTGTCCACACCCATGCGGCAGGTGCCGACGGGATGGAAGATCGTCGTGCCGATATCGCCCGCCGCCTTCTCCAGCTCCGCCTCGCTCTGATAGCTCGATCCCGGCTTGAATTCCTCCGGATGGAAGCGGGCAAAGGAAGGCTGCGCCACGATCCGGCGCGTCAGCTTTATTGAACGAACAGCTATGTCGCGATCGCGCTGCGTCGAGAGGTATTTTGGCGCGATGACGGGTTGGGCAGCAAAATCCGGGCTGGAAACATGCACTGAGCCGCGGCTTTCCGGCCGGAGATTGCAGACACTCGCCGTGATCGCCGGAAAGGGGTGGACGGGATCTCCGAACCTGTCCAGCGAAACCGGCTGGACATGATACTGCAGATCAGGCGTTTCCTTGTCGGGACCGGAGCGGGTAAAGATACCGAGCTGGCTCGGCGCCATCGCCATCGGCCCCGAACGACGCAGGAGATATTCAAGCCCGATCGCCGCCTTGCCGATCAGCTTAGACGCCTTTTCGTTGAGCGTCGGCACCCCCGTGACCTTGTAAGCAAGGCGGAGTTGCAGATGGTCCTGCAGGTTTTCACCGATACCCTTCACCTCGGTCAGCACATCGATACCGGCCTGATGCAGAACCTCACCGCGGCCGACGCCTGACAGTTCCAGAACATGCGGCGAACCAATCGAACCGGCAGAAAGCACGGTCTCCTTCGCGGCATAGGCGCGTTTGGCCGTACCGGCATGCTGGAACTCGACACCGATGACAGCGCCCTCCTCGATCAACAGCCGCCGCACCTGCGCCTTGGTCAGCACCGTCAGATTGCCGCGCTTCATGGCCGGGCGCAGGAAGGCCTTCGTCGCATTCCAACGGATTCCGGAGCGTTGGTTGACATCGAAATAGCCAGAGCCCTCATTGCTGCCGCGGTTGAAGTCAGCCGTTTCGGGAATGCCAGCCTCTTTGGCCGCCTGCTGGAAGGCATCGAGCACGGCCCAGCGCACCCGCGCCTTTTCCACGCGCCATTCGCCGCCGGCGCCATGCATATCGTCCCCGCCCTGGTAATGATCCTCCGACTTGCGGAAGAAAGGCAGCACGTCATCCCAGCCCCAGCCGGCGCAGCCCATCTGTCGCCAGAGATCGTAATCGCGGGCCTGGCCGCGCATGTAGATCATGCCGTTGATCGAGGAGCAGCCGCCAAGCACCTTGCCGCGCGGATAGTTCAGCGCCCGTCCGTTCAGCCCGTCCTCGGGCGCGGTGGTAAAACACCAGTCGGTGCGCGGATTGTTGATGCAGTAGAGATAACCGACGGGAATGTGGATCCAGTGGTAATTGTCGTTGCCACCCGCCTCCAGCAACAGAACCCGGCTGCTACGGTCGGCAGAAAGCCGGTTCGCGAGCACGCAGCCGGCGCTGCCGGCGCCGATGATGATATAGTCATAGCGATCCATGGATCATGCACTCCGAAATGGCCGCGTCCCGCCTCCCCGTGGTCGGGGAGGCGGGATTTCGCGCCGCCGCTGCACATCTTCTCCAATTGCAGGAAAAGCGGTCCGCCCATTCAGCGGCGATAGACAAAGCCCAGTTTACGCCCGAGCCGAGAGGCGTAGAATTCACCGATGATGCCGCGGCGGAAAATCAGCACGCAGATCATGAAGACCACACCGGTAATGATGGTCACCGGAAATTCCGAGGTGGCGAGATAATTCTGCAGTGTAACGACCAGACCGGCGCCGAAGACCGGGCCGATCAAGGTGCCGATGCCGCCGAGCAGGGTCATCAGGATCACCTCGCCAGACATCTGCCAGGTGACATCCGTCAGCGTCGCAAACTGGAAGACCAGCGCCTTGACCGATCCGGCAAGCCCGGCAAGTGCCGCAGACATGACGAAAGCGCCGAGCTTGTAGCGCGCCACGGAATAGCCGAGCGAGATCGCCCTTTGCTCGTTCTCGCGGATCGATTTCAGGATCATGCCGAAGGGTGAGTTGATGAAGCGCCAGATGATCAGCAGGCCGATCAGAAACACCGCCAGCACGAAATAATACATATTCGTGGAGCTGTTCAGATCGATGAAACCGAGGAGATGGCCGCGCGGCACGGACTGGATGCCATCCTCGCCCTCGGTGAATTCCGCCTGCAGACAGAAGAAGAAGAACATCTGCGACAGCGACAGCGTGATCATCGCGAAATAGATGCCCTGCCGGCGGATCGCGAAGAAGCCCATGACGAGGCCGAGAAGTGCTGCCCCGAGAACACCAACGAGAATGCCGAGCTCCGGCGGAAAGCCCCAGGATTTCACCGTATAGGCAGTGAAATAGGCGGCTCCCCCGAAGAAGGTCGCATGGCCGAAGGAGAGCAGGCCGGTATAGCCAAGCAACAGGTTGAAGGCGCAGGCAAAGAGCGCGAAGCATAAGAGCTTCATCAGGAAGATCGGGTAGAAGAAGAAGGGAGCCAGCAGCAGAAGCAGCAGCCCGATGATCAGGAACCCTGCCTGTACCGAAAGTGCGGTGCGGCTCTTTTCCGTTCGGATGGTTTCGGTGATGTCAGCCATGTCACGCATCCCGTCCGAAGAGGCCCGCGGGCCTGATGAGAAGCACGATCGCCATGATGACGAAGATGACGATATTGGAGGCTTCCGGATAGAAGACCTTCGTCAGGCCTTCCGCGATGCCGAGCACATAGCCGGTGATGATGGCGCCCATGATCGAGCCCATGCCGCCGACCACCACCACCGCAAAGACGACGATGATCATGTTCGAGCCCATCAGCGGCGACACCTGATAGATGGGTGCTGCCAATACACCGGCAAACGCGGCAAGGCCGGCCCCGAGCGCATAGGTGAGGGTCAAGAGAACCGGCACGTTGACGCCGAAGGCCTGGACGAGAGTGGCATTCTCCGTCGCCGAGCGCAGATAGGCGCCAAGCTTGGTCTTTTCGATCAGCAGCCATGTGCCGATGCAGACGACGAGCGAAACGATCACCACCCAGCCGCGATAGATCGGGAGGAACATGAAGCCGAGATTCATTCCGCCGGCAAGAGCCGGCGGTGTTGCATAGGGCTGGCCCGACGAGCCGTAGAGATAACGGAACGTGCCTTCGACGGCGAGCGCCAACCCAAAGGTGAAGAGCAGGCCGTAGAGCGGATCGAGATCATAGAGCCGGCGCAGGAAGAGCCGTTCGATGACGGCGCCGGCAAGGCCGACGATGACGGGCGCCAGGATCAGTGACGGCCAATAGCCGATGCCGAGGTAATTCAAGAGCAGATAGGCGACGAAGGCGCCGAGCATATACTGGGCGCCGTGCGCAAAATTGATGACCCGCAGCAGGCCGAAAATGATCGCGAGACCGAGACTCAGCAGCGCATAGAAGGACCCGTTGATCAGGCCGATCAGCAGCTGGCCGAGCAGCGCCTGCAGGGGAATGCCGAAGATCATCGTCATCGCGTCACACTCCCAGAACCTTGTGCAGCACATCCATGCGCTGCGGCAGTTCGCCAACAGGGAATTCAGAGACCATCTGTCCATGATCCATCAGATAGAAGCGATCGGCAATACGGCTTGCGAAGCGAAAGTTCTGCTCGACGAGCACGATCGTCATGCCGCGCTCCTTCAGCGTTTTCAGAACTTCGCCGATGCGCTGCACGATGACGGGCGCCAGCCCCTCCGTCGGCTCATCAAGCAGCAGCAGACGCACGCCGGTGCGCAGAATGCGAGCGATCGCCAGCATCTGCTGCTCGCCGCCCGAAAGCTTGGTGCCGGAACTCGTGCGCCGCTCGTAGAGGTTTGGAAAAAGCTCGTAGATTTCATTGAGGGTCATGCCCCCAGGCGCCACAACAGGCGGCAGCATCAGATTTTCCGAAACCGTCAGCGTCGAAAAAATGCCGCGCTCCTCGGGAACGAAGCCGATGCCCTTGTGCGCCGTCTTGTGCAGCGGCACCTGCATCATGTCCGTGCCGGCAAAGCTGATCTTTCCCTTTCGGGCGCGTACAATGCCGGTGATGGTGCGCAGCGTCGTCGTCTTGCCGACGCCATTGCGGCCGAGAATGGTGATCATCTCGCCCTCCCCGACCGTCATGTCGATGCCATGCAGGATGTGGCTTTCGCCGTACCAGGCATTGAGTCCCTGGACTTCGAGAAGCGGTGCCATCAGTGGTGCTCCTCCGTACCCATGTAGGCCTGGCGCACACGCTCGTCCTGGCTGACGGTCACATAGTCACCCTCGGCGAGGATTTCGCCACGCTGCAGCACGGTCACATGCTGGCAGATATTGGCAACGACGGAGAGATTGTGCTCGACCATCAGAACCGCGCGATCGCGCGCGACATCGCGAATGATGGCGGAGACGACGCCGACATCCTCCTGCCCCATGCCGGCCATTGGCTCGTCGAGCAGCAGCACCTTCGGATCGAGCGCCAGCGTGGTGGCGATCTCCAGCACCCGTTTGCGGCCATAGGAGAGATCGGCGGCGATATGATCGCGCTCCATGGAAAGCCCGACGCCGGCAAGCAATTGCTCGGCCCGCTCGTTCAGGCTGTCAAGCGCCGAAAGCGGCCGCCAGAACTGCGTGGAAAGATTGTTCGGCCGCTGGAGGGCGACCCGCACATTGTCGAGCACGGTAAGGTGCGGAAAAACCGCCGAGATCTGGAAAGAGCGGACGAGGCCCATGCGCGCCACCCTGTCCGGCGGCGTCCTGGTAATATCCGTGCCCATCAGCGTGATCGTGCCCGATGTCGGCTGCAGGAACTTGGTGAGCAGATTGAACACCGTCGTCTTGCCGGCACCATTCGGCCCGATCAGCGCATGGACGCTCGCGTCATGCACATCGAGATCGACATTCTTGACGGCGGTGAAGCCGCCGAAGTCGCGGCTTAGGCCGCGGGCGGAAAGCACCACCCGCGGCTTGACCTGAGTTTCAGATGCGGAGACCGCCATCTCTTATTTCACCAGATCGCAGCCGCTCTTGGCGGGGTCGATATAGGCTTCCTTGCCCGGAATGGTGGCGAGCACATTGAAATAGTCCCACGGCTCCTTGCTTTCCGAGGGCTTCTTGACCTGCAGCAGGTACATGTCGTGGATCATGCGGCCGTTCGGGCCAACCGTGCCGCCACGGCCGAAGACATCGTCGACGGGCATCTCATGCAACTGCTTGGCAACGGCGTCCGTCTCGTCCGTGCCAGCCTTCTGGATCGCCTTCAGATATTGCAGAACGGCCGAATAGGTGCCGGTGTGGATCATGTTCGGCATCTTGCCGGTGCGTGCGAAGAACTTCTTGGCGAATTCCCGGCTCTGGTCATCGCGGTTCCAGTAATAGCCTTCCGTCAGCGTCAGGCCCTGCGCGGCCTCCATGCCGAGACCATGGACTTCGGCAAGCGTGAAGAGCAGCGCCGCCAGATGCTGGCCGCCTTGAGTGATGCCAAATTCAGCGGCCTGCTTGATGGCGTTCGACGTATCGAGACCGGCATTGGCAAGGCCAATGACCTTGGCACCTGATGATTGTGCCTGCAGCAGGAAGGACGAGAAGTCCTGGGTCGACAGGGGATGGCGCACCGAACCGACGACGGTGCCGCCGCTCGCCTTCACATAATCGGTGGTCTGCTGTTCCAGCGAATAGCCGAAGGCATAGTCCGCCGTCAGAAAGAACCAGCTGTCGCCGCCCTGTTTAACCAGCGCACCGCCGGTGCCGACGGCCAGAGCATGGGTGTCATAGGCCCAATGGAAGCCGTAGGGCGAGCAGGCCTTGCCGGTGAGATCGGTCGTCGCAGCACCGGTGACGATATCGATCTTCTTCTTTTCCTTGGCTATAGCCTGCACGGCGAGCGCCACGGAAGAGGTCGTCAGCTCCATGATGGCATCGACCTGTTCGGTGTCATACCACTGGCGGGCAATGTTGGAGGCGATATCAGGCTTGTTCTGGTGGTCGGCATCGACAATCTCGACCGGCATGTCGAGTACCTTGCCACCGAAATCCTCGACCGCCATCTTCGCAGCCTCGACCGAGGACTTGCCGCCGAAGTCGGCATAGACGCCTGACTGGTCGTTCAGAATACCGATCTTGACCTTTCCATCGGAAATGGCTGCGCTTTGCGCGAACACAGCTGTGCTGCTTGCAAGCAAAAATGCAACGGATGCAATGAGATTCTTTCGCATAGTCTCTCCTCCCAGAGATTGGCCAGATTGCGAATCTGTTCAAATTTGGCGACCCGCCCTCCTCAAAGCAGCCGCTCCGCCCGTACGATCACGGAATTTCCTCCATGAGGCAACTGGCGGTTTACATCTAATTCCAAACAGTATCTGTTCGTTTTTGAACAGAACCCGTCACAACGCCGCTCCGGCGACAGTCGCAGCGTGCTCCTTGACGGGCGGCATTAGACCAAAGACGTAGACGGACAGGCGACGCCGATGAGCCATGCTTCGCAATTTACTTGGGACGATCTGCAGTTTTTTCTAGCTGTCGCCCGCACCGGCCAGCTTTCGACGGCAGCCCGGCAATTGCGCTCCAGCCACGCCACCGTCTCGCGGCGCATCGACCGACTGGAGTTTGCGCTGAAGGTCAAGCTTTTCGAGCGAAACCCGCGCGGCTACGTGCTGACTGCCATGGGCACGCGTTTCGTCGAAACGGCCGAGAAGATGGAGCAGGAAACGGAGCGGCTGCGTGCCGATCTTGCCGATGGCTCGTTGAGCCAACGCGGCCTCGTGCGCCTCAGCGCCCCGGAAGGCTTTGCCAACTTCTTTTTTGCGACAGTCTTGCCGCAATTTGCCGCGCGCCATCCACATCTCGCGCTGGAATTGGTCACCATCCAGCAGATCATGTCGCTGTCGCGCAAGGAGGCGGATATTTCCGTCGTTCTCGACGAGCCGAAGGGCGGCCCCTACTTTGCCGAGAAGCTGACGGACTATCATCTGCAGGTCTACGCCTCGCGCGACTATCTCGCCCGCGCAGCACCCATCAGCACGCGTGATGACCTGCTGAACCACCCCTTCATCAGCTATATCGAAGAAATGATCTTCGCGCCGGGGCTCGATTATCTTGGCGACGTGCATCCGCGCATCAAGCCGCAATTCCAGAGTTCCAGCATCTTCGCGCAGTTGACGGCCACCAGAAACGGCCTTGGCCTCGGCATCCTGCCCTATTTCTTCGCCTGCCGTTATCCCGAACTGGTGCGCGTGCTGCCCGACGAGATCGATCTCAAGCGCCACTACTGGATCACCTGCCACCGCGACTTGAAGCAAGCGCCGCGCGTGCGCGCCGTCATCGACTTCCTGCGGGAAACGGCACGCAGTGAAGACGCCTGTTTCATCCCGCCCTATATCGGCACAGCGCGAAAGGCGAAGGCAGAGGTGTGACTATTTCAGGAATTCGGCTCGATGCGGGGTGAAGGTGTCGATCAGGCGACCCTTTTCCAGCGCCTTGACGCCGTGAACCAGATTGGGCGGCACGATGAAGCTGCCGCCCTGTTTCAAGACTTCGGTGCGGCCGTCGATCGTCACTTCGAAGCTGCCTTCGGCGACATAGCTTGCCTGTATGTGAGGGTGGAAATGCGCAGCACCCACGGCGCCTGCCTCGAAAGCGACTTCCACCATCATCATCTCGGGCAGATAGGTCATGATACGACGGGTCACACCCGGCTCGGGGTTCACCCATTCGGCGCTTTCGGCCGATACGAAAAGATCGCTCGATGACATGTCTGCCTCCTCACTCCAGAATTCACCTGGCCAGAATCTATCTAGCAAGAATCTGTCGCGCGCAAACTGGCGCAACGGCCGTCATTTGAAAAGATGACTTCCGCATCTTTGGTGCAATAGTCGCTCTGTTGACGCCGTCAGCCGGCAGGTCTATGGCGACCTTAAATCAGGCATGCCTGAACAATGGCCCCTGAACAGTGGCGAGGAGACTGGACATGCAGCATACGCGCGAGGTTTTCGACTGGGCCGATCCCTTCCGGCTCGTGGAGCAACTGACCGATGAGGAGCGCATGGTGCAGGATACCGCCCATTCCTACGCGCAGGAAAAGCTCGCGCCACGCATCCTCGAAGCCTTTCGCCACGAGAAGACCGATCCGGAAATTTTCCGCGAGATGGGTGAACTCGGGCTGCTCGGCCCGACGATCGATCCGGAATATGGCGGCGCCGGTCTCGGCTATGTCGCCTATGGCCTGATCGCCCGCGAGGTGGAGCGCGTCGACAGTGGCTACCGCTCGATGATGAGCGTGCAGTCCTCGCTCGTCATGGTGCCGATCGACGCCTTCGGCTCCGGGGAGCAAAAGAAGAAATACCTGCCGAAGCTTGCGACCGGCGAATGGATCGGATGTTTTGGCCTGACCGAGCCCAATCACGGCTCCGATCCCGGTTCCATGGCGACGCGGGCGAAGAAGGTCGACGGCGGCTATAGCCTGACCGGCTCCAAGACCTGGATTTCGAATGCGCCGATCGCCGACATCTTCGTCGTCTGGGCAAAGACCGAGGATGGCCTCATCCGCGGCTTCATCCTGGAAAAGGGCTGGAAGGGTCTCTCTGCCCCGAAGATCCAGGGCAAGGTCGGGCTCCGCGCCTCGATAACAGGCGAAGTCGTGATGGACAACGTCTTCGTGCCGGAAGAGAACCTGCTACCGAAAGTCACCGGCCTCAAGGGTCCTTTCACCTGCCTCAACTCCGCCCGTTTCGGCATTGCCTGGGGTGCGCTCGGTGCTGCCGAGGCCTGCTATGCCACGGCCCGGCAATATACGCTCGACCGCAGGCAGTTCGACCGTCCGCTTGCCGCCAACCAGCTGATCCAGAAAAAGCTTGCCGACATGGCGACTGAAATCTCGCTCGGGCTTCAAGGATGTTTGCGGCTTGGCCGCATGAAGGAAGAGGGTCATCCGCCGGTCGAGCTCACCTCGATCCTGAAGCGCAATTCCTGCGGCAAGGCGCTGGATATCGCCCGCGCAGCCCGCGATATGCTGGGCGGCAACGGCATTTCGGATGAATTCGGCGTTGCCCGCCACCTCGTCAATCTCGAAGTGGTCAACACCTATGAGGGAACGCATGACATCCATGCGCTGATCCTTGGCCGCGCCATCACGGGCATTGCAGCCTTTTCCAACTAAATCTGCCGCGTACATGGCGAATTGCAACGGAGTTAACAATGTGCAACTTTTCCTCTACCGCGGCAGGCAAGCCAGCGGCTCAAGGGGGATCTGCCTATGTTTCTGCTGCTCGCACTCCTGATCGGCGTCGTTGCCGGTCTTCGCGCCATGATTGCACCGGCGGCCGTCGCCTGGGGCGCAGCACTCGGCTGGTACGATCTCTCTCAGACGCCGCTTGCTTTCATGGGCTACCAGTGGACGCCATGGATCTTCACCATACTGGCTGTCGTTGAGCTCATCACCGACCAGTTGCCCACCACGCCGTCACGCAAAGTGCCAATCCAGTTCGGCGCCCGCATCGTCATGGGTGCGCTCAGCGGCGCCGTGATCGGCGCGGCCAGCAGCTTGCTCTTCGGCGGCCTGATTGCCGGCGTCATCGGCGCTGTCATCGGCACGCTTGGCGGGGCTGCCGTGCGCGGCAGGCTCGCAGCCTCATTCGGCCAGGATCGCCCGGCAGCCTTGATCGAAGACGCCGTCGCCATCATCGGCGCCATCATCATCGTGGCAGCGGTCTGATGAAGACCTTCGACGCAATCTTCATCGGCGCCGGCCAGGCCGGTCCGTTCCTCGCCGCCCGCATGGCGGAAAAAGGCATGAAGGTGGCGCTGATCGAACGCAAGTTCCTCGGCGGCACCTGCGTCAATGCCGGCTGCATGCCGACGAAGACGCTGGTGGCAAGCGCCCGCGCCGCTGAGGTGGCCCGACGCGCCGCCGAGTATGGCGTGCAGATTCCAGGCGAGATCGGCATCGACATGAAGATCGTGCGCGGTCGCGCAGAGACGATCATCATGAATGCCCGGAATGGGCTAGCCGGCTGGTTCGACGGCATGAAAACCGTGACCGTCATCAACGGTCATGCCCGCTTCACGTCTCCTAAGGAAGTTGTCGTCAACGGCAACACGCTGACGGCGCCGAAGATCTTCCTCAATGTCGGCGCGCGGCCAACGGTTCCCGATATGCCTGGCCTTGCCGATATCGATTATCTCACCAGCACCGGCATCATCCATCTCGACAGCCTGCCCAAACATCTCGCCATCATCGGCGGCAGTTATATCGGCCTGGAATTTGCGCAGATGTATCGACGCTTCGGCTCGGAAGTAACGGTGATCGAGCGCGGCCCGAAACTCGCTTCCCGCGAGGATGAGGATATTTCCGATGCGATCGCCGATATCCTCAGATCCGAGGGGATAAAGATCCATACTGACGTCAAGGACATCCGCTTCGCAAAGAGTGCTGATGGCGCGGCCGTCACGATCGACTCTGAGACGATCGAGGCAAGCCATGTGCTTATCGCCACCGGCCGCACGCCGAATACCGACGATCTCGGCCTCGATGCCGCGGGTGTGGCCACCGACAAGCGCGGCTACATCACCGTCGACGACCGGCTTGCCACCAATGTGGACGGCATCTGGGCGCTTGGTGACTGCAACGGCCACGGCGCTTTCACCCACACGTCCTACAATGACTTCGAGATCGCAGCCGCCAATCTGCTCGACGGCGAAGATCGCAAGCTTTCGAGCCGCATTCTTGCCTACGCCCTTTATATCGACCCACCGCTCGGCCGTGTCGGCATGACCGAGAAGCAAGCGCGCGCCTCGGGCCGTAAGGTCACGGTCTCGACGCGGCCGATGAGCCGGGTGGGCCGCGCCAGCGAACGCGGCGAAACCAAGGGTTTCATGAAGGTGATCGCCGATGCCGGAACCAAAGAAATCCTGGGGGCGGCAATCCTCGGCATCGAAGGCGACGAGGCAATCCACGGCTTCATCGACGCCATGAACGCCGGCACGACCTATCCTGTATTGCGATGGTCCGTGCCGATCCACCCGACGGTGTCGGAATTGATTCCGACGTTGCTCGGAGATTTGAAGGCTGTCTGATCTGCACCGCCGACAGATGCATCGCAATCAGCCGGAGGCCGGCCATTGAATATCGAACTGCTGATCGAGAATTACGGCCTCCCGGCGATCTTTCTCGGCACCGCTTTCGAGGGTGAGACAGCGGCCTTTCTGGGCGGCGTCATCGCGCACAGAGGCCTTCTGACATATTGGGCTGCCTCGATGGCGGCTTCGGCGGGATCCTTTGCTGGCGATCAGATGTGGTTCTTCGCCGGCCGCTATGCCGCCCAATGGAGCTTCGTTCGCCGCCTGATGGAGACGCCGGCGCTGGCGAGGGTAACGCAACTCCTGGAAAAATACCCGACGGGTTTCATCTTCGCGTTCCGCTTCCTGGTGGGATTGCGAACGATCAGCCCCATCGTCATCGGCACGACGCGCATATCGACGCAGAAATTCCTCGTCATCAACATGCTGGCGGCGCTGGTCTGGGGCCAGCTTTTTACCGCCCTCGGCTATGCCTTCGGACATGGAATAGAACAGATGCTCGGACGCCTTCCGCTACACAACCATCTGCTCATTGCGCTCGCCGCCGCGGCCATCATTGCTGGCGCGGCGCTGCTGCTTCATCGAATGAAACCCGGCATAAGGCACCCGTAGGGGCGCCTTATGTCATGACGATCTGCAGTTTGACGTCTGTCGGACGTGCTTCGACCGCACGATCGAAAGCCTTGATCGAATCCTCGAAGGTGAAGGTCTCGGAAATCAGCGGCTTCAGGTCGACGCGGCCCGATCCGAGAAGGGCGATCGAGCGCTCGTACTGGTGCGCATAGCGGAACACCGTCTCAATGCGGATTTCCTTGGTGGAAGCCGTAGAGACGTCGAACCCGATCGGATTGACCGGCAGGCCGACGACGACGATGACACCGCCCGGACGCGGCAGGGCCATGATCGTCTCCCAGGCCTTCGGTGAACCCGAGCATTCGAACACGACATCGGCACCCCAGCCATCGGTCAGCCGGCTGACTTCTTCGACTAGGTTCTTCTCGCGGATATTGACCGGAATGACGCCCTGATATCGTGCGGCAATATCGAGCTTCGGCTGGGCGAGATCGGCAACGATCGCGCGGGCACAGCCGCCGGCAAGGGCGGCAATCGCCACCATGGTGCCGATCGGTCCGGCACCGAGAACGACGGCCGTATCGCCCGGCGTGATCTTCGCCTTGGTGGCAGCCTGCATGCCGACCGCGAAAGGCTCGACCATCGCGCCCTCGGCGAAGCTGACATTGTCGGGCAGCTTGAACGTATAGTTGGCCGGATGCACGACTTCAGGCGTCAGCACGCCATGGATCGGCGGGGTCGCCCAGAAGGTGACGGCCGGGTCGATATTGTACATGCCGAGGCGGCTTGCCTTGGAATTGGGATCGGGGATGCCGGGTTCCATGCAGACGCGATCACCGACCTTCAGATGCGTCACACCCGCGCCGACCTCGACCACCGTGCCTGCCGCTTCGTGGCCGAGCACCATCGGCTCGTTGACGATGAACGGGCCGATCTTGCCGTGCGTGTAATAGTGCACGTCGGAGCCGCAGACGCCGACGGTATGGATCTTGATCCTCACCTGCCCCGGTCCCGTCTCCAGAGGCAGATCGATATCGCGAAGCGCAAGCTCATGCTGGCGCTCCAGTACCAGGGCACGGACTTTGGTCATGATCGGTTTCCTTCCCTATGGCTCCCGCGATTCATGGGGCGCCGTTGCGGCGACTATAAGACCGTAAGGCGCAGCAATTCAATCATATCCGGCAGGCTTTTGCTCAACGCGCGACAAAATGCTCACATACTTATCACCCGAAAGATAAGTACTCCCTAGACGTCTGTATGATTCCGGAAAGGGCCAGCGAGGACTACAGTTATCTTCAACCTCCACGATAACGTGGGAAGGAGAAAAGCGATGAAACACGACAACGATAACGTCGGCAGGAACCCAGCTTCCAACTCGCGGATCACAAAACAGCTCCGCGAATTATGGCACGACCTGGTGGATGAGGCCGTCGCCGTACTCCGGCAAGGCCGCCAACCGCAGCCGGTGCGGGTTATTGCGCGGGCGCGGGATCGAAATCGTCCCTCACAGCGTTATTAGGCATGCGCCGGCATGGCGTGGCGGAGGTATGACGCTTCCGGCACCATGCGGATCGGCAATGTAAGGAAGACCGTCATGAAATCGATCGTGTCATTCTGCCTGTTCGCATCCCTTCTCCTGGCCGCAAACGAGGCGTTTGCGGCGATCGAGGAAGCATCGCTTCCGCCGGCACAGCAGGAAGAAAAGCTGGTGCCGGCCAACCTCGAACTCACCTTTACCGGGCCAGTCGATCTTGCCCACTCGACGGCTATCCTGCTGGATGCGCAGGGTACGGAGCTGCCCACGGGCAAACCATTCCTCTCCGGCCCGGAAGGATCCGTCTTCAAGATCCCGCTCGATCCGTCCATGGCGCCCGGCTTCTACACGCTCAACTGGCGTGTCCTCTCGATGGATGGCCGCAGCGCCGAAGGCCGCTACCAGTTCAAGGTCGACCCTTAAGCCTTCCGACATTGCCCTGTCCGATATCGCGCCGTGCCCTGAAGGCACGGCGTTTTGTTTGCATCGAGCTGCCGGTGGCGCCACAATTCCGGCTTCGGGCATATAAAGGCATTTATAAAATTTTTATATTGATGCCTCCTGCCCAATCTCGAACCTTTATGCACTTCGGTCGCATATTAATGTCCGAGAGATCGCAAAGATCATCTCCACGCCAGAAAGCATAAAAGGTGCCGCTTCCACTGGGCCGGCGCCCTTTGTCTTGTCTGACTCCAAGAATAACAAACCGGAGTCAAGATCGATGATGGATATAATTCTACTCGGCACTGCAGTCGTATTCTTCGGACTTTGCTTTGCCTATACGCGCGCCTGCGACAGGCTTTGACAGGAGAGCACCGATGACCCTCGATTATGTCTTGAGCGGTGCCGTGACCGTGTTTCTCACCGTCTACCTCACCTACGCTCTCATCCGCCCAGAACGTTTCTGACAAAACCGGCGCTTCTGATCCAGAAGCAGCCGGGTACTGAAAGTTTCCTCCCATGACCCTCAACGGATGGCTTCAGATCCTGCTTTATTGCGGGATCGTCCTTGTGCTCGTCAAACCGCTCGGCGGCTACATGACGCGTGTCTTCAGCGGCGAGCGCACATTCCTTTCACCGGTCCTCGTTCCGATCGAACGGGGGCTTTACGCCGTTGCCGGCACCGGTGAGCGCGAAGACCAGCACTGGACCTCCTATGCCTTCGCAATGCTGATGTTCAATCTGCTCGGCGTCATCGTGCTTTACGCGCTGATGCGCCTGCAGGGCGTGCTGCCTTATAACCCGGCCGGCATGGCCGCCATGCCCGAGCAGCTTTCCTTCAATACCGCCGTCAGCTTCGTTACCAATACGAACTGGCAGAATTACGGTGGTGAAAGCACCATGTCCTACCTGACACAGATGATGGGCTTGACGGTCCAGAATTTCGTGTCTGCTGCGACCGGCATAGCAATTGCCGTTGCCTTCATCCGCGCCTTCTCGCGGGCTTCCGGCAAGGCGATCGGCAATTTCTGGGTCGATATGACCCGCGCCACCCTCTACATCCTGCTGCCGCTCTGCATCGTACTGACGCTCGTCTATGTCTGGCTCGGCGTGCCCCAGACCCTCGGCCCTTATGTGGACGCAACGACGCTCGAAGGTGCCAAGCAGACGATCGCCGTCGGCCCCGTCGCCTCGCAGCTTGCCATCAAGATGCTCGGTACCAATGGCGGCGGTTTCTTCAATGCCAACTCTGCCCATCCCTTCGAAAACCCGAACGCGATCTCCAACCTCATCCAAATGGTTTCGATCTTTGCGATCGGCGCAGCACTGACCAACGTCTTCGGGCGCATGGTCGGCAACCAGCGCCAAGGCTGGGCGATCCTGGCTGCGATGGGCGTTCTTTTCATCGTCGGCGTCGGTATCACCTATTGGGCAGAGGCTGCCGGCAATCCGCTGATGCATGTCTTCGGTCTGCAGGGTGGCAACATGGAAGGCAAGGAAGTCCGCTTCGGTGTCGCTATGTCCTCGCTGTTTGCAGTCATCACCACGGCTGCTTCCTGCGGTGCGGTCAATGCCATGCACGGCTCGTTCACGGCGCTCGGCGGCCTGATCCCACTCATCAACATGCAGCTCGGCGAAATCATCGTCGGCGGTGTCGGCGCGGGCTTCTACGGCATCCTGCTCTTCATCATCGTCGCCGTCTTCGTCGCAGGCCTCATGGTCGGCCGCACGCCGGAATATCTCGGCAAGAAGATCGAGGCGAAGGAAATGAAGATGGCCGTTCTCGCCATCCTCTGCCTCCCGCTCGCCATGCTGGTCTTCACTGCCATTGCCACCGTGATGCCTTCGGCTGTCGCCTCCGTCGGCACAGCCGGCCCGCACGGCTTCTCCGAAATCCTCTATGCCTATACGTCGGCTGCGGCCAACAACGGCTCGGCTTTCGGTGGCCTGACGGGCAATACGCCCTGGTACAACGTCACGCTCGGCATCGGCATGCTGATGGGCCGCTTCCTCGTCATCATCCCGGCTCTGGCGATTGCCGGCTCGCTGGTCACGAAGAAGACGGTTCCGGCCTCGGCAGGCACCTTCCCGACGGATGGCCCGCTCTTCGTCGGCCTGCTCATCGGTACGATCCTGATCGTCGGTGGCCTCACTTTCTTCCCGGCGCTGGCCCTCGGCCCCGTCGTCGAGCACCTGGTCACGATTGCCGGCCAGACCTTCTGAGGTGGGCGTCATGATCATCCGCCACAGGCTTCGAAAAGCTCTTCATCCACGTCCCGGCCTGCCGGGGCGTGGAGCCCAGCGGACGCCGCGCGCCTCCGACATCATCCTGGTGATGATGGCAGGCCTGCTCGTCGTCGTCTGCGCCATCAGAATTTTACAGGGCTGACCGGCCGTCCGGTTCGCCATCCTCGTTTCAAAGCTGGAGTCTCTTATGAGCCAGGCAAAATCCGCGAGTATCATGGATTCTCGCATCCTCATTCCGGCCGTGGGCGCTGCTTTCACCAAGCTCAATCCACGCACCCTCGCCAAGAACCCGGTCATGTTCGTCGTGGCCACGGTCTCGGCACTGACCACAGTCCTATTCCTGCGTGACCTCGTCTCAGGCAACGGCAATCTCGCCTTCTCCTTCCAGATCAACCTCTGGCTCTGGTTCACCGTGCTCTTTGCCAACTTCGCCGAAGCCGTCGCCGAAGGGCGCGGCAAGGCGCAGGCCGACTCGCTGCGCAAGGCGCGTACCGAGACCCAGGCCAAGCTGCTGACAGCCAATAACGGCAGCGGCTACCGCATGGTGCCCGGCACGAGCCTGAAGGTCGGTGACCTCGTTCTTGTCGAAGCCGGCGACATCATCCCTTCTGATGGCGAAGTCGTCGAAGGTGTCGCCTCGGTCAACGAAGCGGCCATCACGGGCGAATCCGCTCCCGTCATCCGTGAATCCGGCGGCGACCGCTCGGCCGTAACCGGTGGTACGCAGGTTCTCTCCGACTGGATCCGCGTGCGCATCACCGCGGCAGCCGGCTCAACCTTCCTCGATCGCATGATCTCGCTCGTCGAAGGCGCCGAACGCCAGAAGACGCCGAACGAAATCGCGCTCAACATCCTGCTGGCCGGCATGACGCTGATCTTCGTGCTCGCCACAGCGACGATCCCGAGCTTTGCCTCCTATGCCGGCGGCTCGATCCCGATCATCGTGCTCGTTGCCCTTTTCGTGACGCTGATCCCGACCACCATCGGCGCCCTGCTTTCGGCGATCGGTATCGCCGGCATGGACCGCCTCGTCCGCTTCAACGTGCTCGCCATGTCCGGCCGCGCCGTCGAAGCCGCCGGTGACGTCGACACGCTGCTGCTCGACAAGACCGGCACGATCACACTAGGCAACCGCCAGGCGACCAGCTTCCGCCCGGTGCGCGGCATTTCCGAACAGGATCTTGCCGATGCAGCCCAGCTTGCTTCGCTCGCCGACGAAACGCCCGAGGGGCGCTCCATCGTCGTGCTCGCCAAGGAAAGATACGCGATCCGAGGCCGCGACATGGCAAACCTGAAGGCCACCTTCGTGCCCTTCACCGCCCAGACCCGCATGAGCGGCGTCGACCTCGAAGGTTCGGCGATCCGCAAGGGTGCCGTCGATGCCGTGCTCACCTATGTGAATGGCGATGCCACTGCGAAGAACGGCGCCGAAATCGTCCGTGAACTGCAGTCGATTGCCGACGAGATCGCCAAGGCTGGCGGCACGCCGCTCGCCGTTGCCCGCGACGGCAGGTTGCTTGGCGTCATCCAGCTCAAGGATATCGTCAAGGGCGGCATCCGCGAACGCTTCAACGAGCTTCGCCGCATGGGTATCCGCACTGTGATGATCACCGGCGACAACCCGATGACGGCAGCCGCCATCGCCGCCGAAGCCGGTGTGGACGATTTCCTAGCCCAGGCAACGCCTGAGAACAAGCTGCAGCTCATTCGTGAAGAGCAGGCCAAAGGCAAGCTGGTCGCCATGTGCGGCGACGGCACGAACGATGCCCCGGCCCTTGCACAGGCCGACGTCGGCGTCGCCATGAACACTGGCACCGTCGCTGCCCGCGAGGCCGGCAACATGGTCGATCTCGACAGCGACCCGACGAAGCTCATCGAAATCGTCGAGATCGGCAAGCAGCTCTTGATGACCCGCGGCGCGCTGACGACCTTCTCGATCGCCAACGACATCGCCAAGTATTTCGCCATCATTCCGGCGATGTTCCTGACCTTCTACCCGCAGCTCGGCGTGCTCAACATCATGGGCCTCGCCACACCGCAGAGCGCCATCCTGTCGGCGATCATCTTCAACGCGCTGATCATCATCGCGCTGATCCCCTTGTCGCTGAAGGGTGTCCGTTACCGCCCGATCGGGGCCGGTGCGCTGCTGTCCCGCAATCTGCTGATCTACGGTCTCGGCGGCATCGTCGTCCCCTTCATCGGCATCAAGGCGATCGACATCGTCATCACCGCCGCCGGCCTCGCCTAAGGAGATATCCAATGTTGAAAGAAATTCGTCCGGCAATCGTCATGATCATTGCCACCACGGCCATCACCGGCCTTCTCTATCCGCTCGCCATGACGGGTGTCGCCCAAGCGATCTTCCCTTCCCAGGCGAACGGCAGCCTGATCGAAAAGGACGGGCAGGTTATCGGCTCCAGGCTGATTGGCCAGGCCTTCACCGGCGACAAATACTTCCACGGCCGCCCCTCGGCCGCCGGCGATGGCTACAATGCCGCGTCTTCCTCCGGCTCCAACCTCGGCCCGACCAGCCAAAAGCTGATCGACCGTGTGAAGGGCGACTATGATGCAGCCAAGGCAGCCAACCCGAATGCCGAGGTTCCAGTCGATCTCGTCACCGCTTCGGGCAGCGGCCTCGACCCGCATATCTCGCCGGATGCCGCCTATTTCCAGGTGCCGCGCGTCGCCAAGGCGCGTGGTGTCGACGAAGCCAAGGTCAAGGCGCTGGTTGATGCCGCCGTCACAGGCCGCGAACTCGGCCTGCTCGGCGAGCCGACCGTCAATGTTCTGGCGTTGAACCAGAGCCTTGATGCTTCTATGACTCAGTAAAGGTTGAGAGCCCCGGAACGCTGCAGGCGGGCCGGGGCTCGCTCGCGAAGAAAGACCGAACCGCATGCCAGACGACAACCGCGACCAGGCCGGCAGGCCCTCGCCCGATGCGCTCCTCGAAAAGGCTCGGGCGGAGTCGCGCGGGCGCCTCAAGATCTTCCTGGGAGCCGCGCCGGGCGTCGGCAAGACCTATGAAATGCTGGTCTCCGGCCGCGCCAAGATGGCCGATGGCCTCGATGTGGTGATCGGCGTCGTCGAAACCCACGGCCGCAAGGAGACCGAGGCGCTGCTCGCCGGTTTCGAGATCGTTCCGCGCGTCAAGGTCGCCTATCGTGGCCAGTCGCTCGAAGAGATGGACCTTGACGCCATTCTCGCCCGCAGGCCCGATCTCGTTCTCGTCGACGAGCTTGCCCATACCAATGCCGAAGGCAGCCGCCATCCGAAGCGCTATCTCGACGTCAAGGAGCTGCTCGAGCGTGGCATCGACGTCTATTCGACGCTGAACATCCAGCATGTCGAAAGCCTGAACGACGTCGTTTCGCAGATCACCCGCATCCGGGTGCGTGAGACCGTACCGGATTCCGTGATCGATATGGCCGACGATATCGAGATCATCGACCTGACGCCCGACGACCTCATCAAGCGCCTTCATGACGGCAAGGTCTATGTCGCACGGACAGCCGAGCGGGCGCTGACCAACTATTTCACACCCGGCAACCTGACGGCGCTGCGCGAACTTGCCCTGCGCAAGACTGCCCAGCGTGTCGACGATCAGCTGCTGACCCATATGCAGGCACATGCCATTTCCGGCCCGTGGGCCGCTGGCGAGCGCGTGCTGGTATCGGTTGACGAACATCCCCGCTCCGCGTCACTGGTCCGCTACGCCTCTCGCATGGCCGCGCGGCTGCGCGGGCCATGGGCGGCAGTCTATATCGAGACCAACCGGTCCATCAATCTGTCGGAAGCGCAGCGCGACACGATCGCGGCCACCTTACGACTTGCCGAACAGCTTGGCGGCGAGGCGATCACCATTCCCGGCCGCGAAGTGGCTGAAGAGCTGGTGCGCCATGCCGCCAGCAACAATGTCACCCACATCGTCATCGGCGCGCCGAAGAAGCCGACATGGCGCGAATGGTGGTGGAGCCGCTCTACACCGGATGAGCTGATCCGCCGAGCCGGCGATATCAGCGTGCATGTCATCTCCGGCAACGAGAAGGACACCGCCTCGCAGCGCGGCGTCAAGGCGGCCCCGAGCGCCCCGGCGCTGAATTTCAGGGCCTATATCGTCTCGACAGCCTATGTCGCAATCGCGCTGGCTGTCGGCGTGGTACTCGATCAGGTGCTCGATGTGCGCAACCTGGCGCTCGTTTTCCTGATGGCGGTTCTGACGTCAGCGGTCATCCATGGCCTGAGGCCGGCGCTTTATACCTGTATCCTCAGCGCTCTCTCCTTCAACTTCTTTTTCCTGCCGCCACGCTACACGCTGACGATCAGCGACCCCGAAAGCGTGCTGGCGCTGTTCTTTTTCCTTGGCGTCGCCATTATCGCCTCAAATCTCACGGCGACGGTGCAGCGTCAGGCGGCAGCGGCTCGTCAAAGGGCACGAACGACTGAAGACCTCTATCTCTTTTCCAAGAAGCTCGCCGGTACCGGCACACTGGATGACGTGCTCTGGGCGACCGCCTTTCAGCTTGCCTCCATGCTCAAGGTGCGCGTCGTTTTGCTCCTTCCGGAAGAAGGCTCCATCGCGGTCAAGGCCGGCTATCCGCCTGACGATACGCTCGACGATGCCGATATTGCCGCCGCCCGCTGGGCCTGGGAGCATAATCACGCCGCCGGACGCGGCGCCGATACGCTGCCGGGCGCCAAGCGTCTCTATGTACCGCTGCGCACCGGCCGCACGGCCGTCGGCGTCATCGGGCTGGACAGCGACCGTCGCGACGGCCCGCTGCTGACGCCCGAGCAGCAACGTCTTCTGGATGCCCTGGCGGATCAGGCAGCACTCGCCATCGAGCGCGTCCAGCTCGTCGCCGATGTCGATCGCGCCAGACTTGCGGCAGAGGCCGATCGCTTGCGTTCGGCCCTGCTGACCTCGATTTCGCATGATCTGAAGACGCCGCTTGCGGCAATCCTCGGCGCGTCCGGCACGCTGCGCGACTATTTCGATTCCATGACTGCGGAGGACCGCACCGACCTTCTCTCGACCGTCGTCGATGAATCCGAGCGCCTCAACCGCTTCATCGCCAACCTGCTCGACATGACGAAGATCGAATCCGGCGCCATGGAGCCGAACTATGCACTGCACTATGCCGGCGACATCGCCGGCAGCGCGCTGCGCCGCGCTGCCAAGATTCTCGACCGTCACAGAACGGAAATGACGATCCCCGCAGACCTGCCCATGGTCCGCGTCGATCCCGTGCTCTTCGAGCAGGTCCTCTTCAACCTGCTGGACAATGCCGCAAAATACGCGCCCGAGGGTTCGGTCATCCGCATCGAAGGTTGGGCGGACGCCGATAATGTCGTCGTACAGGTCTCCGACGAAGGCCCGGGCATTCCCCCTGCAGACCTCACCCGTGTCTTCGACACCTTCTACCGCGTGCGCAAGGGCGACCAGGTCCGCGCCGGCACTGGCCTCGGCCTTTCCATATGCCGGGGCTTCATCGAGGCGATGGGCGGAACGATCACCGCCGGCAACCGGACGAACCGGTCCGGCGCCGTCTTCACCATCCGCCTTCCCAAACCGAATGACATTCTCAAACTGGATGAACTCAAATGACCGGTTCAGCCGTCAAGATTCTCGTCGTCGACGACGAGCCCCCGATCCGCAAGCTTTTACGCGTCGGCCTTACCGCGCAGGGCTACGAAGTCCATGAAGCGCCGAATGCCGGTGCTGCCCGCCAGTCCGTCAAGGACGTCCAGCCCGATCTCATCGTGCTCGATCTCGGCCTTCCCGATATTCCGGGCCACGACCTTTTGCAGGAGTGGCGCGAGGATGGGCTCACCATGCCCGTCGTCATCCTGTCGAGCCGCACCGATGAAGCCGGCATCGTCAAGGCGCTGGAAACCGGCGCCGACGACTACGTGACCAAGCCCTTCGGTATTAACGAGCTCGGCGCACGAATCCGCGTGGCGCTACGCCACCGGCTGCAACAGCAGGGAGAAAAGGCGGTTTTCCAGACGGGTGGCCTGTCGATCGATCTCGTCAAGCGCATCGTCAAGGTTGACGGCAGGGAGATCAAGCTGTCGCCGAAGGAATACGACATCCTGCGGGTGCTCGCCCAGCACGCCGGCAAGGTTCTGACACATCAATTTCTTCTGAAGCAGGTATGGGGTCCGGCGGCGGACGTGCAGTATCTGCGCGTCTACGTGCGCCAGCTGCGGCAAAAGGTCGAGCAGATTCCCGACCAGCCACACTATATCACCACCGAGACCGGCGTCGGCTATCGGCTCCGCGAGCCTGACTGATACAAGCCGAAATCAGCATCGAGAATGAAATGAACCTCTCCAACATCATCCGGCCGGAGCACACCTTCATCGGCCTGTCGGTGACGACCAAGTGGCGCGCGCTGCAGGCGATTTCCGAAAAGGCCGCCAAGGCTTTCGAAATTGACGGCCAGACCGTGCTGAAAGCGCTCGAATCCCGCGAGAAGCTCGGCTCTACCGGCATTGGCAACGGCATTGCCGTTCCGCATGCGTCGATCGACGGCATGACGAGCCCGCGCGGCCTGCTGATCCGCTTCGCTCAACCACTGGATTTCGATGCGATCGACGATATCCCGACAGACATCGCTTTCGCGCTGCTCTTCGGGGAAAACAATCGTGGGGAATATCTGAACGTGCTTGCCGCCATCGCCCGCAGGCTTCAGTCGGAAGGTGTCTTGGCGGCCATGCGCAAGGCCAGAAGCGTCGATGAATTCTATTCGGATTTCATCGCAGATTCGCGCGTCTAAGGAAAAATACGCTTCGCGCTTTCGACCTTCTCCCCGCCGTAGCGGGGGGAAGGCAAATCGGAACAAAGGGGCCGCTTCGACCCCTTTTTATTAGAAGTCGCGCTGAAGACGCAGGAAACCGGAGGTTTCGTCGTCGCCGTCTTCTTCGTCGTTGTACTGAACGCTGAGCTTGCTACGCAGATTTTCAGCGATCTGGTAGTCGACGGTGACGCCGGTGGTATAAGCACTGCCGCCGGTGAAGTCGCCATTAACATCGAGATCGATCTTGTCAAAGTACTGGAAGGCCGGGGTAACGGCCCACTTGTCGGTGAGCTTCACCTTGTACTCGGCAGCAACCGTCCACTCGGACTGTTCATAGTAGTAGTTAGCACCGCTGGCCCAGATGCCAGCGAGGCCGAGGGTGCCGGGGCCGATGTCGGCATACAAGATTGCGCGGATAGCGCCTTCTTCGTTGTCGCTGTCGTAACCACCGAGCAGGTAGCCGCTGAATGCGCCGCTCTTGAAGGAAACCTGGGCTGCAACGCCGAAGTTGTTCGGACCTTCGCCCGGCTTCTCGGCATAGGCTTCTTCAAGTTCGTCGACCGAGATACCGGCTGCGAAGCGGTCGGTCTCGTACTGATAGCGGATCGAATTGTGGGTCGTCTCGTTGCTCGAGAGCGTGTCCGTCTCGCCGCTCAGATCGTCATCCCACCAGCTGTACTGCTTACCAACGCGGAAGCCGGCGATGTCGATGTAACCTTCGTCGAGAGTCGTCGTCTGGTTGGTAGCGTTGTCAGCGTTGACACGCAGCGTGATAACGCCGGTCAGCGTGCCATACTCGGTGTCGTTCTTGGTCTGGAAGGTGACCTGACCACGGGTAACGGCATCCCAGTCGGAGTCGTTCGGGTTGGTGTCGGAGGCACCGGCGTTCTGGCCAGCGTTAAGCTGGAAACGGATGTAACCCTCGATCTTCAGGCAGGTTTCGGTGCCAGGGATGTAGAAGTAGCCGGTCCCGTAGGCGTCGCAAACGCGAACGTATTCTACGGGCTCCGGCTCGGCGGCGACGATAGCGTCGGCTGCATGTGCTCCGGAAACCGCTGCAAGGGCGGCAACAGAGCCAAGAAGGATAGTTTTAATAGACATCAGAAAGACCTTTTACGGTTTGAAGAAGGCAAGCAGTGCTTCAAGGGCACCCCTACCATCGGTCGCCGAATCCCAACGACCGGAAATCCATGTAGGCATTCGAAAACGTCAGCGCTGCAAAAGAAGACTAAAAATCGACACACCAATGTCACTTTCAGGATCGAACTGTGGCAGAAAAATCACGACTATGGCGTGGCGCCTTAATTGGCCGCGGCCAACCGTCAGCACGTCCCATTCGCAATCACCCGCTGAAAATGGGATGGCTTTCTAAGGTTGGTCCCCGGAACCGGAACAATCTTCGTTTCATTATACGACCTAGTTGATAGAGTTTAAGACATAACCACGGAGGGTTCCCATGCAGACTTTAAGGCTCACCCGGCTCATCGCGGCCGCGGTCATGGCAGGCAGCTTTGCAATCGGCAGCGTCGCGCCAGCCTTCGCCGACCAGACGCTTCTCAACGTATCCTATGATCCGACGCGCGAATTGTATAAGGATTTCAACGCCGCCTTCGCTGCAAAGTGGAAGGCTGACACTGGCGAAGCCGTAACGATCCAAGCCTCTCACGGTGGTTCCGGCGCCCAGGCGCGCTCGGTCATCGACGGCCTTGATGCCGATGTCGTGACGCTGGCCCTCGAAGGCGACATCAACGCCATCGCCAAGGCGACAGGCAAGATTCCAGCCGACTGGAAAACCAGACTCCCGAACAATTCGACCCCCTACACTTCGACGATCGTCTTCCTCGTGCGCAAGGGCAACCCCAAGGGCATCAAGGACTGGGGCGACCTGATCAAGGAGGACGTGCAGGTCATCACGCCGAACCCGAAGACTTCGGGCGGCGCCCGCTGGAACTTCCTTGCCGCCTGGGCATGGGCAAAGCAGGCGAACGGCGGCGACGAAGCCAAGGCACAGGATTACGTCACCAAGCTCCTGCAGCACGTTCCGGTTCTCGACAGCGGCGCACGTGGCGCGACGACCACCTTCGTCCAGCGCGGGCTCGGCGACGTACTACTCGCCTGGGAAAACGAAGCCTATCTCTCGCTCGAAGAACTTGGTCCCGACCAGTTCGAGATCGTGACCCCATCCTTCTCGATCCGCGCCGATCCGCCGGTCGCAATCGTCGACGGCAACGTCGACAAGAAGGGCACCCGCAAGGTCGCAGAAGCCTATCTGAACTACCTCTATTCGGATGAAGGCCAGAAGATCGCGGCGAAGCACTATTACCGCCCGATCAAGCCGGAAGCAGCCGATCCGGCCGATATTGCCCGCTTCCCGAAGCTGACGCTCGCGACGATCGACGACTTCGGCGGCTGGAAGGATGCACAGCCGAAATTCTTCGGCGACGGCGGCGTATTTGACCAGATCTACAAGCCGGCCCAATAATAGATCTTATGAGCGCACATAACCCCACACGGTGGCGGTTCAAGCGGCCGAGCGTCATTCCGGGTTTCGGATTGGCGCTCGGCCTTACCTTGATCTGGCTTACCCTCATCGTTCTTATTCCCCTGTCCGGCCTTGCCTGGCGGTCGAGCGCACTCGGCTGGGAGAAGTTCTTCGACATTGCATTCGACCAGCGGACACTGAGCGCGCTGCGCATCAGCTTCGGCTGCGCCTTCATCGCCGCCTGCCTCAATGTCGTCTTCGGCGTTATCCTTGCCTGGGTTCTGGTACGTTACCGGTTTCCCGGCAAACGCGTTATCGACGCCATGGTGGACCTGCCCTTCGCCCTGCCGACGGCCGTCGCCGGCATCGCACTGACGACCCTCTATGCTCCGAACGGCTGGGTCGGGCAGTTCCTGACGCCGCTCGGCATCAAGATCGCCTTCACACCGGCCGGTATCGTCGTCGCCCTCATCTTCGTCGGCCTGCCCTTCATCGTGCGAACGGTCCAGCCGGTCATGGAAGAGATCGACAAGGAAGTGGAGGAAGCCGCCGCCACGCTCGGCGCCAACCGCTTCCAGACCATCGGGCGCGTGCTGCTGCCGGGCCTTGCGCCGGCGGTAATGACGGGCTTTGCGCTCGCCTTTGCCCGCGCCGTTGGCGAATATGGTTCGGTCATCTTCATCGCCGGCAACCTGCCGTTCAAATCGGAAATCGCCCCGCTGCTGATCGTCATCAAGCTCGAAGAATACAATTATGCGGCTGCCACCGGCATTGCGGCGATCATGCTGATCATCTCCTTCGCGCTGCTACTCGTCATCAATCTCATCCAGAGCTGGAGCAGACGGAGGTACGGTTATGGCGTCTGATCCCGTCTCATCGACAGAGCCGCACAAGCTCCATTCGGCGGTCACCGAAAGCAAGGTCGCCCGCGTCACGCTGGTCGCCATCTCGCTGCTCTTCCTGCTTTTGATCCTGCTTCTGCCGCTGGCGGCGGTCTTCGTCGAGGCCTTCCGCAAGGGTGCCGGCTCATTTTTCGCATCACTTCAGGATGCCGAAACCTTCTCGGCGATCCGCCTGACGCTGATCGTCGCCGGCATCAGCGTGCCGTTGAACCTTAGCTTCGGCGTCGCCGCCGCCTGGGCCATCGCCAAGTTCGAATTCAAGGGCAAGGCGTTCCTGACGACGCTGATCGACCTGCCCTTCTCGGTTTCGCCGGTCATTTCGGGCCTCGTCTTCGTGCTGCTCTTCGGCGCCAACACCTGGCTCGGCCAGTGGCTGAGCGCCAACGACGTCAAGATCCTGTTTGCAGCGCCGGGACTGATCCTCGCCACCATGTTCGTCACCTTCCCCTTCGTCGCGCGCGAGCTCATCCCGCTCATGCAGGAACAGGGAACGCAGGATGAGGAGGCCGCCCTTTCGCTCGGTGCCAGCGGCTGGCAAGCCTTCTGGCACGTCACGCTACCGAACATCAAATGGGGCCTGCTTTACGGCGTGCTGCTCTGCAATGCCCGCGCCATGGGTGAATTCGGTGCCGTGTCAGTCGTATCGGGCCATATTCGCGGCCAGACCAACACGATGCCGTTGCAGGTGGAAATCCTCTACAACGAATATAATTTCACCGGGGCCTTTGCGGTCGCTTCGCTTCTGGCCTTGCTTGCCCTTGTCACGCTTGTTTTGAAGACGCTGCTGGAAATGCGCTATAGCGCCGAAATCGCCGCCAGCCGGCGGCACTGAAGGAAATAGAATGGAAGTACGCGTCCAAAACCTACGCAAGGAATTCGATCGCTTTCCGGCGCTGCACGATGTCTCGCTCGACATCCGCTCCGGCGAACTGATTGCACTGCTCGGTCCCTCCGGCTCCGGCAAGACCACGTTGTTGCGCCTCATCGCCGGCCTTGAAAGCCCGACCGAAGGCCAGATCTTCTTCGGTGACGAAGACGCGTCGAGGAAGACGGTCCAGCAGCGCAATATCGGCTTCGTGTTCCAGCATTATGCGCTGTTCCGCCATATGACGGTGCTCGACAATGTCTCCTTCGGCCTGAAGGTGCGTAATTCATCCCGCCGTCCGCCGCAGGCGGAAATCCGCAAGCGGGCGCTGGAACTGCTCGATCTCGTGCAGCTCTCGGGTCTTGAAAAGCGTTATCCGGCACAACTTTCCGGCGGCCAGCGGCAGCGCGTCGCCCTTGCCCGCGCCATGGCGGTCGAGCCGAACGTTCTGCTGCTCGACGAGCCCTTCGGTGCGCTCGATGCACAGGTTCGCAAGGATCTGCGCAAATGGCTGCGTGAAATCCATGATCGTACCGGCCATACCACCGTCTTCGTTACCCATGATCAGGACGAAGCGATGGAACTTGCCGATCGCGTCGTCGTCATGAGCCAGGGTGCGATCGAGCAGGTCGGCACGCCGGACCAGGTCTATGACAGTCCCAATTCGCCCTTCGTCTTCGGCTTCGTCGGCCAGTCGAACTGCCTGCAGGTGGAGGTCGCCGGCGGCGATATTCACTTCGAAGGCCGTTCGCTGGGCCTCAACGCCGAGGATGAGGCCGATGGCGCCGCCCAGCTCTATTTCCGTCCTCATGATGTCAGGCTCTGCGAATCGGCGGAGAACTGCATTGCCGGCCAGCCGGTTGCCAGCCGCCGTGTTGCGGGCACTCGGCATATCGAACTCGATATCGGCAAGGACCGCCCGCATATCGAAATCGAGCTTCCGCCGAGCGAAGCCGACCGGCTGGACCGCACACGTGTCGCCTTCAAGCCGACACGCTGGAAGCTCTTTCGAGGCTGATATCATCGCAGCACCGGTTCCCGCCAGAATCGTATTTCGGGCGGGAACCCGTTGGTATTTTTGTGATCTCCGGTTGTTTGTATTTTTGTCACATGCCGGGTAAAACGTTTTCGCTTATCGAAAAGGGCTGGACTAATTCCAATAGGAGGCACCTGGCGTTGAGGGCGGAGATTTCCTTTGGAAAATCCCTGGTCGGGATTTTATTCGTAGGACTGGCAGCCGCGAGCTGCACGACGACACCGAAACCGGCGACAGCGCCGGTCAAAGCCAAATCGAAACAGTTTCAACCGGCAAAGGTCACTTTCAATTACACCACCAAGGATCGCGACTGCCTGAAGCGGGCGATGTACTTCGAATCCGAGCATTCGGATGAGGCCGGCTATATGGCCGTCGGCAGCGTCGTCATGAACCGGCTGACCTCCGGCGCCTATGCCGACTCCATCTGCGGCGTCGTGGCCCAGAAGAGGCAGTTTGCGCCCGGCGTTATGACTCGCGAGCTCAAGTCGCAGGCAGAGCCCGAGCTTGCGACCGCGGCTGATGCGATCCTGAGCGGCGAGCGCCATCCCGCAGTGAAGGACGCAATGTTCTTCCACACCGCAGGGTTGAAGTTCCCCTACAATAACATGCATTATGTGACGGTTGCAGGCGGCAACGCCTTTTACGAGAAGCGTGATGAAGACGGCACGCTCGAGACCCCGCCGCCGCTGCCTTCTTACGAAGTCGCGATGAACTATGTACCCGGCGAAAGCATGCTGCCGTCACAATTCGAGGTGCTGATCCCGTCAGCCGTTCCGGTGCCGATTCCAGCTCCCGATCCTGTGGCGACGGCAAGCACACAACCGATACCGGTCATTGAGCCAGTGACGGCGATCGAGCCGGAGCCCGGAATGCCGATTGCGATTCCGACGCCCCGCCCCGCCTATGACAACGTGATGCTGCGCGGAAGCATTCCGGCAAACGGCGGCTGATCCCGGAAGAATGAAGAGCGCTGCAGCATCAACCTGAAAATCGGAATCGATTTTGAGGCCGTGTTTCTTGGCCTCCGCCTCTATCCGTTGTAGCAGAGACTCGCGACACCGATCCCTTGATGGTCGGGGTGAACGAACATCATGTTCAGATGCCCGTCGGGCTCCAGATCGGCAAAGCCAATCGGCGATCTTTCCGCTTCCGCAATCCAAGTTGGCCGGCTTGCCCGGCGCTCCACCCAAGCTGTCGCTCTTCCGCCTTGCCCCAGGCATTGATCTGCGCCGGTGCATAGTCCCAGGATACAATCTCGCGGACCGCACGCAGGAAGATCTCCACCGTGGCATCGCAGTTTAAAGGCAGGTAGCGTCGCACAGTCAGCACGGTCACGAGCATCCCTTTCGCTGTTCGGATGATCTACATTCCCTGTGAAATGTTGTAACGTAACCGATGTTCCGACCCCACGTTGTCCTTGCCGCCCTAATCTGTGATCGCCTTTCCATGGACGAGCAACGGGAGTTTCTCCATGGAGAGTACATTGGAGGTTCTCACGACCAGGAAGCCTGGACGTGAGGTTCACCGGCGATGGCCGGACGAGGTCAAGGCGCAGATCGTTTCGGAGAGCCTTAGGCCCGGCGCAATGGTGAATGAGGTCGCAGAGCGGCATGGCTTAAAGCCGAACCATCTGTCCACCTGGCGAACAATGGCCCGGCAGGGCAAGCTGGTGCTGCCCGCACCCGAAGACCCACTGGACTTCGCAGCGGTGATTATCGATCCGTCTGCTGTGGAGCCGCATATAAAAGAGGCCAATCGCCCCGAGATTATCGTAGGTTCTGTCACGATCCGTATGGAAGAAGGCGCGTCTGCCGCGCGGATTGCCGCCGTCGCGCGTGCTTGCGCGGTTCAGGCATGATCTTTCCATCGAACCGGGTTCGGATCATGGTGGCAACCAAGCCAGTCGATTTCCGCAAGGGCCACGATGGCCTGGCGGCCCTGGTCAAGAACGAGCTGCACAAAGACCCTTTCACGGGAGCCGTCTTCGTGTTCCGGTCGCGCAAAGCGGACCGACTGAAGCTGATCTACTGGGATGGCAGCGGGCTGGTGATGGCCTACAAGCGGCTGGAAGAACATACCTTTACTTGGCCGGGCATCAAGGATGGTCTGATGACCTTGGGCCATGCTCAGTTCGAGGCGTTGTTTGCAGGCCTCGACTGGCGTCGGGTCCGTTCCGTGGAGGCGAAACCGCCGGACGCCATTGAATAGATGCGGCACGATGACTCGGGCGGTAAATTCCGACGGCGAAGCGACGTTGGTTTTGGTAGACTTTCACCATGTTGGACGTCGCCGATCTCCCAAACGACATCGCTGCGCTGAAGGCCATGCTGATCGCGGCGCAAGCGCGTGAAGTTCGCAAGGATGACCGGATCGAGCGCCTGGAGAAGCTGGTTGCCGCTTTTAAGCAGGCAGCGTTCGGCCGTAAATCCGAGAAGGCCGATCCTGAACAATTCGATCTCGCATTGGAGGACCTGGAAACGGCCATCGCGGCCATCCATGTCGAAGATGAAGCCGATAGCCCCCCTGGGAAGCTGCAGACTAAACCCCGTGCCGTCAATCGCGGCTCTCTGCCCGCTCATCTTCCTCGCGTCGAGGAGATCATCGAACCGGAAAGCCTCATCTGCGCATGTGGCGGTGGCCTGCATTGCATCGGCGAGGACGTCTCCGAGCGGCTGGATATTATTCCGGCGCAATTCCGCGTCATCGTCACGCGTCGTCCCAAATATGCTTGCCGTGCCTGCACCGGCGGCATTACCCAGGCCCCAGCACCGGCTCGATTGATCCAAGCCGGTTTGCCTACAGAAGCGACTATCGCGCATGTGCTGGTGTCCAAGTACGCCGACCACTTGCCGCTGTACCGGCAGGCCCAGATCATGAGCCGACAGGGTATCGATCTCGACCGTTCGACACTCGCTGATTGGGTCGGCCGGGCGGCATTCGAACTGCGCCCAGTCTTCGACGCCCTGATCGGCGATTTGAAGCGGTCCACCAAGCTGTTCATGGACGAGACCTGGGCGCTGGCCCGCGATGACCGACCGTGGGGCGGCGGTGCGCCACCAGGTGTCGCCTTCACCTATGCTCCAGGTCGCGGCGGACAGCATGCCGATCGGATATTGCAGGGGTTCACGGGCATCCTTCAGGTGGATGGCTACGCCGGATATAATCGCCTGATCGCACCGGATCGCATTGGTCCCGACATTCAGCTCGCCTATTGTTGGGCGCATGCACGGCGCAAGTTCGTCGAGATCACCCGCACTGGCTCAGCACCGATTGCGGACGACGGCGTGAAGCGGATCGGCGAACTCTATCGCATCGAAGCAGAGCTGCGCGGTCTCGACGCCGACGCTCGCCTTGCCGGGAGGAAAGAACGATCAGCGCCGTTGATCGCAGACATGCGGACTTGGCTGACGCATCATCGTGCCCGCGTCGCTGGCAAGTCGCCTCTCGGCGAAGCACTCGCCTATGTCGCCAAATACTGGGACGGCCTCTGTCTCTTCCTCGCCGACGGTCGCATCGAGATCGACAACAACACCGTCGAGCGAACGATTCGGCCGATAGCGCTCAACCGGAAGAATGCTCTTTTCGCCGGGCACGATGCCGGAGCCGAGAACTGGGCGACCATCGCCTCGCTCATCGAAACCTGCAAGCTCAACGCTGTTGACCCGCTGGCCTACCTGACCGCCACACTCGCCTCCATCGTAAATGGCCACAAGCAGAGCCGAATCGGCGAGCTAATGCCATGGAATTACTCGGGGCGAACAGACGGCTAAAGTCTGCTATCGGCCCATTGCGGCCATCCGAACTATTTCTAGGGCATTGGCTTCTGATTGGGATTCGCGGCGAGGAATTCGCCGAGAGCCGGGTCCTCTGCATGGCGTTTCTGCTGATCGATAATCGCGAATTTGGTGCCCAACTCGACCTGGAGCAAAACCAGAAGCTGGTCCACATCGCTATTGAAGCGCTCGCACCTGGCCTGTGTCCAAAGGCTTGGATCAGGTGGATACGATGGATTGAGGTAGCTAAGATATTCTTGGTCGAGACGGCTGATGAGTGAGTGAACGTTGCTTGGCAATGAAATTTGCGGAGGCACTACGACGTGCCCTTGAAGGTCATAAACGGCGGCATCAAGCGGTCCGACGCCCAATTTGGATCGGGTAGCTTCATCACCCGCCCACAAACAGCCGCCGGCCCCAAAATCAAAGAAGAATCGTAGTGTGCCCTTTGTCATGGCGGGAATAGTCATGTTTTGCGAAATGTACGCAAGAGGCGCATTCCTGCCATCAATGCCGCGGCGGTAGCTTTCGGAACGGCCTACCGCTTGGTCAATATGGGAGGAAAACATCGCTTACGTTGTAACGCGATTCCGGCTGCCAAATTCTTTGGTGCGAAGACACATTGCATCAGTCCCCCGTTCCCTTGCGTGTGGCGCGAAGGTATCTATTGTCGACGAATGCCGTGCGGTTGGGAGTATGTAATGTCGGCAGTGCCTTTCTCAAAGATTTCGACGCCGCTCAACGCGCTGCTCGCCACAATCGGTCTCTTGGTCATTGCCGCACTGACGACGCAGGGCCTTACTGGACAGGAGAGGCTTGTCTTTGAGCTGTTACTTGCGGCAATTTGGCTGGCCTATGTCCTCCAATTGAGCGGCACATTGCTTTCACGGCGACACCGCTTGTCGAGCGGGATGCCGGCCCTCGTGATCGATTTGCTCGCGGTTCTGGTTCCGGCTGCTGCATTCTTGTTCGTTGGCTCCCGTGATCGAAACCTCTATTGCGCCATTTGGCTTCTCAAGCCGTTGCGCGACTCGACCTTCTTCAGGCTGCTGGCAAAGGTGGTCGCGAATGAATCGCGCAATCTGCTTGGTGTGACATCGGTGTTCGGCATCGTTCTTTTTGGCGCTGCGTTGGCTGGCTATATCATCGAGCGAGACGTCCAGCCCGATAGGTTCGGCAGCATTCCGCAGGCGATGTGGTGGGCGGTCGTGACGTTGTCGACGACCGGCTACGGTGACGAGATCCCGCAGAGCCTTGCAGGTCGGGTTCTGGCCGGATTGGTGATGATGAGCGGGATCGGTATTTTTGCACTTTGGGCCGGCATCCTCGCCACCGGCTTCTACGAAGAGGTTCGCCGCCAAGACTTCGTTCGCAACTGGCAATTGGTCGCTGCCGTACCCCTGTTCCAGAAGCTTGGTTCCGCTGCACTGATCGAGATCGTTCGGGCGTTGCGACCGCGCATTGTCCCCGCAGGTGCCGTGATCTGCCGCAAGGGCGATGTTGGCGATCAGATGTTCTTCATTGTCGAGGGGCGGGTCACCGTGGCGACACCCGACCATCCAGTGGAACTCGGTGCCGGAAACTTCTTTGGCGAGATGGCGCTGATCAGCGGCGAACCGCGCTCAGCGACGGTCAGCGCAGCAACTGAGGTATCGCTGCTGTCGCTCTACGCCGTGGATTTCCAGATGTTGTCGAGCAGTAGTCCGGAGATCGCGGAGACCATCCGCAAGACGGCGCTGGAGCGGCGGGGCGGGCCGTCGAAGGAATAATCCAAGCCTGATAGCTGCGGCATTGCCGCAGCTGGTGGGGGTTACGCCTTGACCGGCTCAAAGCGCAGGATAACTGATTTCCGGGCCGACGCTTGGATTCACGGTGCTAGGCGCGCTCTTCCCAGATCTTCGCAAGCTCTACAATCGTCCCGACAGCCTTTTCCATATCCTGGCGGCTGATCCATTCGAGCGGCGAATGGAAGGCATGGCCTCCGGCAAAGATGTTCGGACAGGGCAGGCCCATGAAGGAGAGACGCGAACCATCCGTGCCGCCTCGGATGCTGCCACGCACCGGTGTCACCCCCGCCCTGCGCACCGCCTCGACGGCGTTCTCGACGATCTCAGGGTGACGGTCGAGCACCACCTTCATATTGCGGTACTGCTCCTTCACCTCAAAGCGATAGGCCGAGCCCGGATAGGACTTCATCACATCCTTGACGATCGCTTCGAGCATGGTCTCCTTTTCGGTGAGGCCTTCGTCGGTGAAATCGCGAATGATGAGGCTGATCGCTGCCTTTTCCATCGAGCCGGCCACACCCGTCGGATGAATGAAGCCTTGCTTTCCCTCGGTCGTCTCCGGCGCGATATCCTTCGGCAGCCGGTCGATGATGGCGCCGGCGATCTTGATGGAATTTTCCATCCGGTTCTTGGCAAAACCCG
>Ga0209758_1000934_pt1 | contig 39469 bp, 40 predicted proteins | sample AraplaMF_Col_mMF_FD_184258 | JGI IMG/M metagenome (GOLD analysis project Ga0209758, IMG submission 184258) | Arabidopsis root microbial communities from the University of North Carolina, USA - plate scrape MF_Col_mMF (SPAdes) (version 2) | ecosystem: Host-associated > Plants > Roots > Endosphere... | reverse complement strand
TGATGGCGAAGATGCTGTTCGATCCGCCGAACTTCCTGGTGCTGGACGAGCCGACCAACCATCTCGACCTCGCCACCAAGGAAATGCTGATCAACGCGCTTTCGGATTTCGAGGGCACCATGCTGTTCGTCTCGCATGATCGCCACTTCCTGGCGACGCTGTCGAACCGCGTGCTGGAGCTGACGCCGGACGGTATCCATCAGTTTGGCGGCGGCTACACCGAATATGTCGCGCGGACCGGTCAGGAAGCGCCGGGGTTGCGGAGCTAGCATTCCGCGGCGCGCCTTGACGCGCTGACGCCTCTCGTTACGCTTCCTGAAAAAGGGAGCGAGACAACCATGAAGCAGCTGCGGGTCGGCGACATCACCATCGATGCGGTGATCGAGCGGGAGGGGCCGTGGCGGCGGCCGCAGGATTTCTTCCCGGCTTATGACGAGGGCGTGTTCAAGCGCCATCTGGCAACGATGGAGCCGGAGGTGTTCGATGCCGCGCGCGGCATGATGGTGATCACGCACCGTCCTTCCTGTCTTCCCGCGTAGTGCGCCATTGTACCCTGTAGTCACGGTAATCCCGTAGAATTGTGTCGAGATATCGCGCCGTGTTTTCCTGTGTAGTGCGGGGCAACGCGCCGTAGTGTGGGATCACGTGGCCCCGGCGTTGCCCCCGGAGAACCGTGATGGTGCGCCTCACTGGCAACGAACTGACCGGCCCCTCATATAATGCGAGCGTGGAAACGCCCGGTGTAAGCAACGGCGTCACCGATCTTGGCGTGTTTTCCACGCGACGCGAGGCGTTGGAAGCGTACGAAGACTGGCTTCGAAACCAGCCGGACCAACGAGCTGCTCGTAAACTGCGTCGTCACATTCTGCGGGCCGAAGACTGAGGGGCAGGGGAACGCAATGACCAAAACTAACCGAATCAATCTTACTGATAACCGCATCAAAGCCCTGGCGCCCGACCCGACCGGCAAGCGCCGGCCTGAACTGCGCGATGCGATCGTGCCGGGGCTCATCGTAGTGGCAGGCAAGAACGGCCGAAAGACTTTCGCGCTGCACGGTCGCTTTCCCGGCTCGCGGAACCCCACCCGTCGTCGCATCGGGGAAGTTGGTGCCTTGAGCATCGAGCAAGCGCGAGAGACCGCGCGTGACTGGCTGTTGCTTGTGAAGCGTGGCGTTGACCCTGCGTTGGAGAAGGCAGCCCGAGAGGAAGAGAGTCGCAGGGTCCGCGAGGCAGCGACCTTCGCCAACGAGCGCTTGTTCAAGAACGCCGCCGAGACCTACATTGCGCGGAAAGTGACCAGGCAGCGACAGGCCGACTACGTCACGCGCATCATCAGGAACGTCCTAATCGACTCTTGGGGTGACAAGCCTGTGACTGAGATCACTAGACGTGACGTGGTCAAGCTGGTCGAGGAAGTCGCCGATCGCCCGGCGCCGGTCTACGCGAGCGCGTGCTTTGGCGTGGCGCGTACGATGTTCGGCTGGTTCGTTGACCGTGGCACCTTCGGTCTAGAGACGAACGTCTGCGCCAGCATTCGCATCAACAGCCTGCTCGGTGATGTCAAGAAAAGAGGAAAACGGGTACTCTCTGATGACGAACTGGTTGCGTTTTGGAAAGCCACAGGGCGCCTCGGATACCCTTGGCAGCCGTTGTTTCGCTTGCTTCTGTTGACGGGCACCCGCCGCAGTGAAGCCGCCGAGGCAAGTTGGAACGAATTCGCGGGAGATAGAACGCTATGGACGGTCCCGCCCGAGCGATTTAAGTCGGATACCACCCACCCCATTCCTCTAAGCGAAGACGCGCAAGCCATTCTTGGCTCGCTGCCGCGCTTCAGGCGGGGAAACTTCCTGTTTTCCCACTCTTTCGGGGAAACCCCTCCGCAAAAATTCGCCGGCGCCAAGGAGAAGCTGGATGGCCTAATGCTGCGCTACTTGCGCGCAATGGCGCGTCTGCGCGGCGAAGACCCCCTGCGGCCGGCTCTGCCGTCTTGGGTGATCCACGACCTGCGCCGCACCGTGCGAACGCGAATGTCGGCCTTGGGAATCGACTACGTCGTCGCCGAGCTTTGTATTGGACATACACTAAAGGGGCTCCACGCCACGTACGATCAGTACACGTACGCGAAGGAAATGCGTGCGGCGTTCGACCTTTGGGCGCGTGAGCTTCAGCGCATCGTACGCCGCGAACGAGCCGCCAGCAACGTGGTCCCTCTACGAGCAGGAGAGGCAAAATGATGGTGCTCGCAATCGTTCTTGCCACCGCACTGCCGGTGCCGAAGGATGGCCCCTGTCCCCCACGACACTCGTCGTCGAACCACTGGTGCGTGCCGCAACCCGGAGCGGGTCAGGCGGTGCCTAGAGCAGGCGGGAGCTGTCCAAGTGGCTTTACATCAAGCGGACGCTATTGCGTCGGGAGGCCATAATGATAGTGAGCGACTACCGCTGGGCCGTGGCACTTGAGGCGCTACAGCAATGGAACGACCCGCGCGATCTGATAAAGGCGATGGTGGCTATTGGGTTTGACAAGCCGCCCGAGTGGGTACGTGAGGAATTGGCGCTCTGGAGCAAAGGCGAACTGCCGCCCGACGCTCCCCCGCTGTTGGCCGAAGACAAGGAGCTGCTGCGAGCCGCCGCCATGTACCGACGTCTAGATAAGACAGAGAGTCGTGACCAACGAATAGAGTGCGCTGCTCGGGAGAGCAGTGTCTCGGAGCAGTCGTTGCGAAACTATTTAGACGGGAAAGGGCGGCCCTACGCTCGAATCCGAAAGTTCTACTGGTGGGCTTCGAGGCGGCAAGACCCCACCGCCTAACCCGGAAGGTACTACCACCATCTTTCGCGTGCTCCTGTCCTTCGTCAACAAACGGAGGACTACAGTGGACACTATCACTAATCACCAGACACCGGTGCGGTCACAACCCGCTCTTCAGCCTCGGCTGCTTGGCTACGAGGAGCTGCGCGCGCTCGGCATAAAGTACCATCGCACCCACCTCTGGCACCTCATCAAGAAAAAGCGCTTTCCAGAGCCGGTCGCACTTACTCCTGGTCGGTACGGTCGCAAGGCGTGGCGCGCAGCTGACATCGACGCTTGGCTGGCAAGCCGACCTTTGATCGGGAAGGCGGTTTGACATGAGCGGAAATAAGAGGAGGCCGCCCGCCGGGGGCAAGTCCGGAGGCGGCCAGAGGAAGAGCGTCGCTGGTGAAGGCAACGAGATTGGGAAGGAAAGCACGACCGAGTCGCCGGCGCAAGTTATCCCACTCGGACGCGGGCCTTCGGCAGCCACAATGCTCAGTGACGCTCTCGCCTACGCAACGGACGGATATTTCGTCATACCGTTCTCGCTGGCGCCGAATGGAGGAGGGCCGCTGGTGCCGCTGACTGCAGCAAGCCGCGATGCTGAGCAAATTCGCATATGGTGGCAGCGCTGGCCCAACGCTGGGGTGGCTTGTCCGCATGCCCAAAACAATTTGCTAATGGTTGAGGCCGGTAGCAAGGCCGCGCAGCAAATGGTGAAGCAGTTCTTCCCCGAAACCAACGCGCAAGCGGGACGCACTGGTGAAATCACACGTTATTACTATCGCGTCGATTATTCGAAAGGTAACATCCAGAGTGAACGTTGGCTCGATGGTGACATCCGCATCTACGGCAGCGACGCCGTACACGCCTTACCATCGTATGGCCGCCATCAGCGCAAGCGGGGCCAGTCATGAGCGACTACACCCGCACTAGCCCAAAGTCTCGTCGCGCTAAATGGGTGACGGAGGCCGTATTCGATTATTGTGACGAGACCGGCCGCACGTTGTTTCGGGTTCACCGGCAGGTTTCGCAATTCGGCACCAATCGGCCAGACATCGATGAGAGGACCGGAAAGCAGAAGAAGCGGTGCTGGCAGCAGTGGCTGACGACCGAGGACGGAAAGAAGCCGAAAATACATGCTCCGGTGCTGCCGTTTCGGTTGCCTGAACTGCTAACGGCGGTGAAGCGCGGCGAAACCGTTTTCATCGCGGAAGGCGAGAAGAAGGTTGAAAGACTGCGTGCGTGGGGCTTTGCTGCCACATGCAACGACGGCGGAGCCGGCAAGTGGCTGCCTCAACACGCCGCCTACCTGCATGGCGCAAACATCGTGATCTTACCCGATAACGATGAGCCCGGCCGCAGGCACGCGGATCGGGTGGGTCGGTTGCTCGAAGGCGTCGCGGAGAGAATTCGTCTGCTGGAACTGCCAGATCTGGCTGACCACGACGATATTGTCGATTGGGCCAGTAATGGCGGCACCCGCGACCAGTTTGTCCTGCTTGTTGAGGCGGCGCCCGAGTGGCGTGCTTACAACGAGCCGGAGGAGTTTGACCAGCGCACGAAGCTGGTGCTGCGTACCGGTATGCTGCATCAGCAGGCCGACGAGGCCGAGGACGCGCTCGTCGCGGCCAACGCGCCAGTGTTTACGCAGGGCGGCACCTTGGTGCGCTCCGTCGTAGAAGAGGCGGACGCCTCACGCGGTCGCAAAACGCTGGTGGCCCGTATCGTCTCTAGCGATCGGTCGTGGCTGATGCGGCAGCTGTCGCAGACGGTGCGCTGCGTCAAACTTAGGAAATCGAAGGAGGGGTCAATTGAAATACCCACGGACGTGCCGCGCCCCCTTGTCGACGCCGTCCTGTCCACCGCGAGCCCGAAATTTTCGGAACTCGCCGGAATCATCGAGACCCCCACGCTGCGGCCAGATGGCAGCATTCTGTCGGAGCCGGGTTACGACCCTGCAACCGGACTGTTGCTGGTCAACCCGCCACCAATGCCACCGATTTCGGAGCGACCCAATAGGTCCGAAGCCGAAGCGGCGCTGCACACGCTCAGTGAACTGCTGTCCGAATTTCCATTCGCGGACGAACCATCGCGAACAGTGGCGCTATCGGCACTGATCACCCCCGTGGTGCGGGGCGCGCTGCAGTTCGCGCCCCTGCACGTCGCGACGGCGCCGGTCGCGGGCTCTGGTAAGAGCTACCTCTTTGACACGGCTTCTGCGATTGCGACTGGGAAGCCGTGTCCGGTGCTGTCGGCCGGAGCCAGCAATGAGGAGACTGAAAAGCGACTACACGGAGCAGCTTTGTCAGGTCAGCCGATCATATCGGTCGATAACTTGAACGCCACCCTGCGTGGCGACTTCTTGTGCCAGCTGGTTACTCAGGCGCGGGTTGAAGTGCGCAGGCTCGGCAGCACCGGTAACACCACCATTCAGAATAAGACGACGGTGTTCGCCAACGGCAACAACATCGAAATCGAAGGCGACCTAGTTCGGCGCACCATTCGCTGTTCTCTTAATCCAGAAATGGAGAACCCTGAGACGCGGCAGTTCAGGGGTAATCCGGTCAAATTGGTGCTGGCGGATCGGGGTAAGTTTGTCGCGGCTATTCTGACGCTGGTGCGTGCGCATTTGGTCGCCGGGAAGCTGCAACAACAGGCTCCGCTTGCCGGATTTGAGGAGTGGTCGCGATTGGTGCGAGACGCGCTGACGTGGCTGGGCTGCGCCGACCCCGTTGCGACACAGGAAACTCTACGCGCGGAGGACCCCGCGGTAGCGGCTTTGGACGCAGTACTGGACTCGTGGGTTGAGGCTCTGAGCAGTGGTAAAATACCCGACGAGCCACTTACGGTCGGGCAATTGCTTGGCCGAAACTGGAGTCCATTTGAAAATCAGCTACGTGCGGCGACGCGCACGCGGGACAACGACGTACTCAGCGAGGTCAAAGTTGGAAAGTTCTTCACGCGACACAAGGAGCGTATCCGCAAGGGGCTGAAGATAGTCAGCGAAGTAAATACTCGGACAAAGCAGCAGAAATGGTCGCTGAAGGGCTGGCGGGAGTTCGCGAAGGCCGAGGCCGAGGTCGCCAATATGGTCGAACTGCCGACCACAAAGTGCGACGAGGTTCCGCTCGCAGCGAGGCGCTACTAGCGAACATGTGCCTTCCGCCTTGGCAAACAGCCGGCCCTTTCGCCAAATGCAGGCACCCTATAATCGGCTTCTTTCCTGCTATCCAAACGGCCAGAACTTATCGTGACCGGCTAGATCAACGAGGCCGTTGCCAGTCGTCATGTCCTCGAAAGCCAGAGAAAGGAGAGGAAGCCTGTCGTCGGACTGGGCGAGTTCTAAGGTTTTGGAGTTCCTCTGCTCCATTGCATGAGCTAGTAGTCTGAGTCGCAGTAGACCATGTAAGCTAGGTACGTCATGAAATACGGTTCTTTGGAATATCAATATGCCGAACCGATTGCGCGAGCGCTGGCCACGAACAAGCAGTTCTCGCAGTGGGTCCTCTCGAATTCGATATTCGCAGACGTCGCAGATGCTCGGCTGCTTAAGGATGAAATGATCCTACAAAGACAGAGCCCGACGGCCGAGTGGTGGAGGTTTCATTTCTCTATGAGCTGCAAGGATCCGTGCTGCAGCGGCGGACGCGAGACTGATATTTTCGCTGTATTCGAGGCGGCGGATAAAAAGCGATTTGCAATGCATTTTGAGGTCAAGCAGCCAACGGACAGGTTCGATCCTAAGCGGATGCACGAACAACGTTATGCTTTACGTGCGCAATGTTGGACCAATAAGGCTCCACCAAAGGTCTTGGAGCACCAAGACGCTTCGCTTGGGATTTTCTACAGCGAGTCAAGCCGGTCGAAATTTGAACCGGTGCTTTCTTACTTCCCGACACAAATTACATTTGAGGAGATTGAAAAGAAATTTCCACAAGTCGCGGAGTGGATGAGACCAAGAAGGTAGAATTCCCGCTCGCATGAGAACATCAGCAGTGCGGGGATCAAAGTCCGCTTGAGGTGTTACAAGCCGCGCTGATCGCGTGAGGCGGAGGCTGAAACCTGTCTGGAAAGTTTATTTATCTGGCTAGCGCGACATCGAGAAGCTGAGCTACTTTTGTTGATTTGCTGTAGCTGAACCCAACGCATTTCTGGTTGTGGGTGCAATACGCCTCACACGTACCTGCATCACCGACCTCTAGGACCAATACCAAGTGTTTCACATCATTTGCGGCCGCGCTAAGCTTCAATCGGGACTGAGGGCCAGCGCGTGTCGGAAGAAGCTTCGCGTTCTGTCCGTGCTGAAGAGTTGGTCCAGTAGAATTTAGTGCGCTTGCGAGCCTGCGCGCCGCCCGATTCGATCCAAGACATTCTAGTGGTTTCTCGGCCTGGGTGTCCGCTGGTGCAGAATTGATGAACTGCGGGCATTGATACGCCGCCGCTGGCGAGAAGCACCCAGCGGCAATGTCGCATTGGAAAGTTCGTTGGTGGTGGTTCGTCGTTGTGTTTTTGTTTCTTGAATCCATTAGAAAGACGGACGCAGGGCGATGCGGTGGTCGTCTCTGTCGCGAATGAGGGGTGGTGTGTCTGGCATGGGATCTATGCAGTCGATCCCGAGTAGGCGGGCAGTTTCCGCTTAAGCCCTCGAAAATTCCCTAGCAGGACCGGAAAGGTCTTCCCGCCGACCCGCAACGCTATGCAGGGGCGCAGGAGGTCGCAGGGGGTCGCAGGGGGGGCACGTATACTTCTCGGCTTGACGCGTGGAAGTAGTGGGTGTGTGCGCACACCGCGTTTCCCGGAGGACGAGCCGAGCCGCTCCGCGAACCCCCTGCGACCCCCTGCGACCCCTGCGTTGCGAGACCGGCGGCGCGGACCGAGAAGAGCGCCTCCGCGCGGCGGTCGTCGGGCTTTCCGACGCGCGAGCGGAGGCGGACAGCCCTAAGATGACCAGTCCGGACGAAGCCAACTGGAACGGTCCTCGTCGGGGCTCAGGAAGGGGGGATTGTCTCTCCGCGCCTCGCGTCGTCGTCAATCCTCTCCCCTTCACATTACTTGCTTACCATTCACCCCTACCTCGCAACGGCCTCCCTGCGCCCCTCGTGCCACCGTCCGTTACCGCTCCGTTCGCCGGGCACGCTGGCTGCGCACCATTGTGCCGGGATCTCGGCCGTGTTTTCCTGACCGTCTCGGGCCGCAGTCGCGGCCCTTTTTGCTTCGAGGCGGGCAACATCCGAGCAACCGCTTCGAGGCGCTTTCACAATTATTGGAGCGTAACGAGGTGAGCTACAACCCGCTTCCAACAGGCCAAGCCGAGGCCCGGCCTAAATCCTACTCCGGTAGGGGGGAGCGCCGGCCTCAGACCGCGCGCGCCGCGCGCACCAACGACCCTCTGCGACTGCCGGACGGCATGCGCGGGATGTCAGCGCAGGGCCGGCGCTGGCGCGACCTCGTCGGCTTTTACGCGGCACAATTAGGCGAGCGCATCAAGCAGGAACAGGTGCGCGCCCTAGTCAGCTCGCTGGTCTCCATGACGCTGATTTCGGAGCGCCTCAACGACCGAGTGACGCGCGGGGAGGAGGTCGATCCGAACCACCTAATTCAGTTGTCGCAAAGCTTACTGCGATTGTTGAGCGAACTCGGGCTCGGTGCGGCACCCCATGAGAGCGACGCGCCAGAGCCTTCGCTTCGAGACCACATTACACGACGGGCGCGCGTGAAATGAGCGGCGGCGTCCAAGACTTCTCCATCTTGGACGCGACCGAAGACTCCGTGCTGTTTGCGCGCTGGTTCAAGGACCGCGCAACATGGCAAGCGTGGTTCGCATTCTTGTCGGCATTGTTCGCTCTGCCGATGACGCCCGAGCAGCTCGCGATCTACCAGAGATGCACCGGCCGTAGCGCACCGCCGAGGACGACAGCCAGCGAGGCGTGGCTAGTGTGCGGCCGCCGCGCTGGCAAATCGTTCGTGCTTGCGTTCGTCGCGGTCTTCCTCGCCTGCTTCAAAGACTGGCAGCAGTTTCTCGCTCCCGGTGAGCGCGGCACCGTAGTCGTGATTGCTACCGATCGGCGACAGGCGCGCACCATTATACGCTACATTCGCGCTCTGCTGCTTCAAGTGCCGCTGCTGGCGCAGCTGGTGGAGCGTGAGCGCGACGAAGGCTTTGACCTGTCCTGCGGCATCACAATCGAGGTTGGAACGGCGTCATTCCGCTCGGTGCGAGGCTACAGCATCGTCGCGGCGCTGTTGGACGAAATAGCGTTCTTGCCGACCGATGAATTCGCGGCCGAGCCTGATTTTGAGATCTTGGCCGCACTGCGCCCTGGAATGGCGACGCTGCGAGGCAGTATGTTGCTTTGCGCCTCGTCGCCGTACGCGAGGCGAGGCGCGCTGTGGGATGCCCACCGCCGCCACTTCGCAAAGGATGACGACCCGGTGCTGGTGTGGCAGGCGGACACTCGCACCATGAACCCGAGCGTTCCGCAAGAGGTCATCGACGAGGCTTACGAACGCGATCCGATCAGCGCAAGTGCGGAGTATGGGGCCGAGTTCAGGGCTGACATCGAAGCCTTTATTAGCCGAGAGGTGGTGGAGGCTTGTGTGACCGATGGTCAAGTCGAAAGGCCGCCGCGCCCTGGGCTGCGCTACCACGCGTTCACCGACCCGAGCGGCGGCTCGAAAGACTCATTCACTCTGGCAATCGCGCACCGCGAGCGCGATCACGCAGTGCTCGATGCGCTCCGGGAGGTCAGACCGCCGTTCTCACCGGAAAGCGTTATAACCGAGTTTGCACAGCTATGCCGAACCTACGGCATCAGAGGGGTCACGGGCGATCGTTATGCTGGCGAGTTTCCGCGCGAGCAGTTTCGCAAACACGGCATCAATTACCAGCTCTCAGCTAAGCCGAAATCAGACCTCTACCGTGACCTGTTGCCCTTGCTCAACAGCCGACGCGTTGAGCTGTTGGACCATGCCAGATTGCTGGCGCAGCTGATCGGCCTCGAACGCAGGACAGCCCGCAGTGGGCGCGACAGCATCGATCACGCGCGAGGCGGCCACGACGACATTGCGAACGCAGTCGCCGGTGTACTGACGACCAGCGCATGTCCGCAACAAACCCTTTTCGTAGGTGCTTTCGGTTATGGCGGCCGAGTAGTTGGGCTGGATGTGGGGACCGGACGTCCGCTCGAGCAGGGTCGCTCTCAAGTCAAATGGTTGACGGTAAACGAGTCTGAGACTGCGGCAGTACGAGGATGAAAGTAGCGAAGGAGATATATATGACAAAGCGTATGACAGAGAATGAAATACGTATTCGGATCGCACCAACGCATCTGCGTTGGCCGCCAGCAGGCACAAATTCCGTTTGGCGGCGACTACATGAGTGTGTCCTTAAAATGCACGACCTAGCGCGAGCCGTGGACGTGAACTGCAGCGACGTCGAAGAGAAGCAAACACTTGGCCCTAAGGAGATCGAGCGACGCCGCATCGAGGTTGCGCAAGAAGCTCGCAGGAAGTTAGAAGATTTCGCTCCATTAGGCGTAGCCCGACAGGCTGTCGCGGCAAAGGTTAACTCGATGCAAAATCAAACTGACCTGACACTTCAAGACGTGCAGAGCAGGGAGAAATTGGTCAAGGCGTTACACGAACTTGAAGCTGGCGTCGGCGCGACGGAGCGGCTGGTGTTGGAGCGTTGCAAATTGCGGGACACTCGTCGTCTACGTTATTACTAGGCCAGCGAGCCAGAGTCAGGTAAACGCACGGACGCCCATCGCGCTGATCTCGCCGAAGGTGATCTGTGGCGGAGGTAGTGATGCCGTGGCCATGTTAGTGGAAGACCAGACTTGCAAATAGTCACCAGCCGAACCATCGCCGCGATCTGAAGTCGTACGGACATGCCAAAACTCCTCCTCGTCCAGCTCAGAACAACGGGTTCGGCTCTGGGGGGGCGAGGGGATTTCTGAGTTAGGCGCCGGTACCCTGGGCCGCGGCCTGGCACTTCGGACAGCAGCCGTCCGCAGCGGCACCAAGCTGGCGTCCAATTTCATCGTTGAGAGCTTGCCCATCCCAGGCTGAGCCGTCGCTCTTTGGGATTCTCTTGGCCCGCTCCAAGGCGTGGCTCTCTGCGGCGTCGTCGCCGATACGAACGATTACGTCTTCATGGAAAGGACAGACCGCGGTGGCGCGCGTCGTCTCTAGCGCATACCTCACCAACCGCGCCAAGTCATCCGGATGGAGGTCTGCTGGCATGACGGTGCTCCGGCTGGACCTGTTGCGATCACGTCGCGGTCTTCGCGGGCTGTGGCAGTCCAACCCGCAAGGCAGGTGCTGGTTCCTAAGGACCCGCGGGCAGAGCCGCTGTCAAAGCCGGCTCTCCTAGCAGTCGCGGACACTGCGACCGAGAGACCCGGAGTGAGTCCGGGCTCCGGCCGCCACGCACCGGCGCCGAAGCGCCCGATGCAGTTCAATCCTAGACGCTGCCCTCCAGTTCGCTTTGACCTGTCTCAACTTCCGGAGAGGACCGTAGGTAGTCATCCGCAATTTCGGGGACGATCATGAAGGCGCATGGTCGGGGCATGCAGCGCCAGATCGTGTTCAAGTGCCCGCGCACGGGAATAAACGTCCAGCTTTGCCTGGATGACGAGGCGCTCGAGTTCCGGAAACCCAAAGACAGCTACGTCTCGGTATCTTGTCCGGCCTGCATGTCGCTCCACTTCGTCAACAGCACGACAGGCAGGACGCTTGGCGACTTCGGGAGTGTGCCTCGTTGATGGATCAGTCCTCGGACGCCACTTGGCCCGTCACGTCCTCCACTTGGTGCAGCAGGAAAGCCAGCCTCCCATCCTGATCGTGGATCGCCGAGTTGATGGGCCACCAGTGCCGTTCGATGAAGGACCTATCTGGATCGCGGATGTCGTAGCGCTGCACTGCCATGGCATGGCTCCGGCCGGTCTGCGCGACGGTGCGTAGCGAAGCGTACAGGTTGCTAACCCCGTCCCCGAGGGGTTCATCCGGATTGTCGTGAAACACTTCGAAGAGAGACCGCCCAACCACGCTGCCGCGATCAGTCAGCGCCGCCTTTGCGTAAGCCACTTTGATATCGACGATCTGTAGTCCCGGACCTGGATCGAGTAGCATGTAGGGTTGCGGCGAGCGGTTGAAATCGGACAAAAACTGCTCGCGGAGACCGATCGCGTCGACCGCCTTTTGGCCGGACTGTCCGGACCGGGACCGCAGCGCGCCCTCCGTTTCGGCCACGAGCAGCGCGAGCTCGCGCCGGTTCGAGGCGAGCAGTCCCTTGACGGTCGGCCCAGCGAAGGATCGCTCGTCTCGGCCAGCAGCCTCTCGAAATTGTCCCGGATAAGCGGGTGATGTGGTGCACCGCATCATCCTGCCCTGCGTCGTCGTCTCGCGAAGGGCGGCATGCTGCCGCGCGGACGCGCGAACCTTGCGACGCCAGTGGGGGTGGACGCCGATCCTGGTCTGCCATCGGAGGAACCGCTGCACCATGACGTCGTTGCGCCGTAGGGGCCCAGGTGAGGAGCCGTCGCGATGCTGGAAACGAATGATCTTCTGGTGAAATGTCCCAAGTGCGGTGCCTGGCCCATGGCGGTCGGCTCTCAGAGGAACATCATCGCGCATCGCGAGGTCAGCTTCCGATGCCCGAGGTGCGGCAGCGAGGAAGAGGGCCGGCTTCGCCATGCCGCCGCCTCGCAGATCAACGCGCACGGCGGTCTCGACGCTGCTTGAGAGAAGCGGAAAGTGCCGCTGGGTCTGCCTGCAAGAGCGTGGTGAGTTCGAGGCGAGAGCGCGCCGGCCGACGCATCCCAAGTCTCGCAGATGGCACCAGAATTTGCCCCGGGAGATAACGCTCCTGATATCCAAGCAAGGGCAACGGTTCAGCTCAAGCTACGTCGTGAATCGACCCCCATGGGTCTTCTGCTTCGTTGCGCTCGTGCGAAGCCGAATGGAACAAGAAGTCGGCTCGTTTTGCGTCCCTCCTGCGCTCGCACTCGTCAAGATCAACCTCGTGCACGGGAACTCGGACGTGCGTCCGAAGCCTTTCGAAAATCCTCATCCATCCTACTCCGACATTTCCACACGCGCATATTGCGCTGCGAAACCTTGCGGTCTTTGCGACATCGCAAAGATCTGCGCGGGGCCTCAATTAGCTTGCCGGCAGGAAGTCCGGAAATCTCGTAGGCGGGGACGCGTAAGGCTCTGGAGGCGCGCCGCCGCGCCCGACCAAACGCTTGAAGAGACGCTCATGATCGGCGGCAACATCTCCCAGTGGACCATGACCTACTTCGCCGCGGCGTTGACTTGGTTGCTTGCCGCGCTCGCCCTGATGGCCGCCGGCATCGGTTATCCTGCAGCGGATCTCGCAGCACCGGACACGCTGGTTCTGGTGCATGTGATTTGCATCGGGTGGTTAAGTACCGCGATGTGCGGAGCGCTGTTCCAATTCGTCCCCGTCCTCGTCGCAAGGCCCTTGTTCTCCGAGCGATGGGTGTTACCGGCCTTGGGCTTGTTGACGACGGGACTGGCCTCACTGCTGGCGGGGTTCATGGCTTTGAGCGGCCGTCTGCCTTCCGCCCCTTGGCTCCTGCCGCTCGGGGCCGTACTGCTTATCGCAGGCTTCGGCCTAGTCGTCGTGGATCTCGGCTTGACGGCTTGGCGGCGCCCGACCGGGCCGGCTCGGTTCGTCCTCGCGGGCCTCGCGTCTCTTTGCGCGACCGTCGCGTTCGGTGCGGTGTTCGCGTTCGCGCTGGGCGGATGGGCGGGGCGGATCGGCGACGCCGTCCTGGCGCGGGGCGTCCCGCTGCACGCGATCGCTGGGCTGGGCGGTTGGCTTACGTTGACGGCCATGGGCGTCAGCTATCGACTGCTCTCTATGTTCACGTTGGCGCCTGATGTGGAGGACCGCCAGAGCCGCGTCACGCTCGCGGCCGGAGGGCTCGCGGTGGCGGCAACCGTCGGCGGCGGAGCCTTTGCGATCGGGCTCGCGATCGGACTGAATGCCGTGCTTTCCGTCGCCGCACTCCTCGGCCTGACGTGCGCCGCGCTCTACGGGCGCGACCTTGCCGGCATTTTCAGGAATCGCAAGCGACGTCATCTCGAGCTGAACATGCGGATGGCGATACTGTCGTTCGCGAGCCTGGGGGGCACGGCCGTACTGGGGATCGCGCTCGTTTCGATGGGGACGCTGCCCCTTCATTTGGGCGCGTTCGCCTTCCTTACGGTGTTCGGTTGGCTCTCCGGTCTGGTGCTCGCCAAACTCTACAAGATCGTCGCGTTTCTCACCTGGCTCGAGACCTACGGGCCGGTGATGGGACGCGCGGCGACGCCTCGCGTTCAGGATCTGGCCGCAGAGAAGAGGGCGACGAAGTGGTTCGCGATCTACTACCTGTCCGTCTGGGCGGGTACGGTCGCGATGCTGGCAGGTGAGCCAAGCGCGTTGCGGCTTGCCGCGGCCGGGATGACCCTCGGCGTCGTCGGCATCGTCCACGAAATCATTCGAATTCGGCGGTTGGATGATGTGGCGTCGCCGCTGCGCCTGCCGGCCGGCGCCGTCGCGCCGCATCTGTTGTTCGCCAAAACCTGAGGAGATCGCAATGACCGCTTACCTGGACGTCGATGTCCGTCCGATCCTGCGCGCCGGGGGCGAGCCGTTCTCGGTTTTCATGGCTGCGCTCGAGCGTCTCGAAGAAGGGCAGGGCCTGCGCCTCCACGCGACCTTCAAACCGGTCCCGCTGTTCGCCGTGATGGCCGACAAGGGCTTCGCTCATTCGGCGAACGCGATAGAAGGCGGCGAATGGGAGGTACTCTTCACGCCGGCGGCAGCGAAGCCGGCGCAAGTCGCGGCCCCGTCGAACGGCTTCGACTTCGGCGCCTGGCCCGAGCCCCGCGTTAAACTGGATAATCGCGACCTGGAGCCCCCGGAGCCGATGGTCCGGATTCTGGCCGCGGCCGATCAGCTCGGGCCCGGCGAGACGCTGTCGGCGCTGCTGCGGAGGGAGCCGGTGTTCCTGTTTCCACAGCTCGAAAAGCGCGGCTTCTGCTGGCTCGGTGGATTCGTATCCGACGGCGCGACCTACGAACTCACGGTGAGGGCGCCGTCATGACGGACCAGCTAGTGGAGCGCATCAGCCAAGCGTTGCGCGTCGTGATCGATCCGGAGCTCGGTGAGAACATCATCGACCTCGGGTTCATCTACGATATCGCGGCCGCGGGCGGTGCGGTCCGCATCAAGATGACGGCCACGACGCCGGGATGTCCAGCGACCTCCTTCCTGAGGGAAGGGGCGCAGGCGGCCGCATCCGCCGTCCCAGGGGTCGTTTCCGCCGACGTGACGATGACCTTCGCGCCGGCCTGGACCCCCGACCTCATCGCGCCGGCAGTCCGGGCGTCGCTCGGCTTTGCGGCTGTGAACTGACGGCGCGCCATGGCGATCACCATCGAGATCGATCACGCGAAGACCAGGGCCCAGAGCCGCCGCGGCAGCGGGACTGCCGGTCGTGCCGCAGGCCGTCAAGGGTCCGATCCGAAGGCTCAAATGGGCCATCCTGCTGCTGACGCTCTCGATCTACTACATCACGCCGTTCATTCGCTGGAATCGCGGGCCGAACGTGCCCCGACCAGGCGGTGTTGCTCGATTTTACGAACGGGCGTCTCTACGCGTAGCGCGATCAGATCTTTTGCCTGAGGCATCTGCGACTTCCCCTCAGAATATCTTCGGCACGTCACGATGGCAAAATTCACACACCGAGACTTCGCCGGGGATTTTATTCTTGCAGTGCGGACATTTCCGCGCCCCGTAGTATCGGGCGTATTTGTTCCGGCCGCCGCTCCCGGCGCGGTTGGCGATGACGATCAATAGAATGATCACGATGACGACGATGAAGAGTTCCATGTTCTGTCAGCTGCCCGTGGGCCGATCTAATTTTAGCGGTTGGAGGGCGGCGGGGTGGCTTTTCAGGCGACCTGTCAGGCCGAGGTACCGGAACGCGCCGGTGCCGCCGCAAGCGCGTCGTACCTGGTCTAGTCGGTGGTATGTTTCGCCGGACCCGAGAGGGGCGCCCTTGCCGTGCCGGCGGCCGGCCCAGGGCTCGATCCAGGGCTGCTTTGGGCATCGTACCGCTTGGCCAAGTCGAGCAACTGACGTTTGGTGAACGGGTCCGCCTTCTCCGCCAGATCGTGCGCCCGCTGCGCGAAGCCTCTGTAGAACTCTTCCATGACGCCACCCCCGCAACACCACCAGATTTCAGTACGCCGGCAAGGTGCCGTCAAGCGACTGTGCGGCGGCCCCTGCGTCCATTTCGCATGACGGCCTTCCGCTAGGGCTTGTGCAGGAGGCCGGCGCGCAACTAAGCTGGAAGAGCAGGGGGAAGACAAATGTCTGTGCTTCAGGGAATCCGGAGGGCGTGCCCTTCGTGCGGGAGGCCGATGCAGCTTGCGGCCGATGCGGGCGGTCGCGATCACTACGTCTGTTCGCGCTGCGAAGACGATCTGCTGCACGACCCGGCCGCCCTCAAGTGGGCAAATAGTCCGCTGAAGGCGCCAGTGGGCCCCGAGACATGAGCGGCCCCGGGCGGCAACGGCTACTACGGGTCGCGGCGCTCCCGGTGCCGGAACGGATCGGCGGCGTCGTCATGACCTGAGCGGCTGCTGAAGAACATGAGGGCCATGAGCCCGCACCCGACGAGAAGCGAGAAGAAGGTGCCTAGCCCCAGCGCGATCCACCCGTGCTTGCCCATCTCGACGCCGCTGCTCGCACTCCACACCGACACGGCCCAGACGCCTGTGAGGATCAATACGGCCCCCAGGGCGACCAGCAGGACGATTTGACCGGTACTGAGACCTCTCATCGCTGCACCTGTTCGTGCCTGGACTGGGTGAACTGCGAACGCGAGCAGGCGTTCCGGTGTGCGGTACGGGCGGCTCCCGAGCAGGCGGGATGGCCCCGTCTCATCAGCGCCACCAATTGTTGGCGGCGGCGACCGTCTGGAAGTGGACCGCCACCACGTGGGATGTTGCGATCAGTTGCTCCGAGTCCTGCTCATAAGCCGCGCGCAAACGCGTACGGACCTCGTCCGATGGCTGCGTGATCTTCACCGCCATTCGTGAGAGCTTTACGGCCAGTTCGAAGCCGGCCTGGGGTGTATCGGTTTTCAATGACGGTAGCCAATTTTCGCTCATAGCCGCATCCTTTGTCGGGGCTGGAGTGCTCACTGCGTCAGCTTGACGGGCGCCTTATCGAACGTGTGCAGGTACGCGATGAGGTCCTTGATCTTCTGCTCGTCCTTGATGCCGGCGAACGCCATTTTTGTGCCCGGGATCTTGGCCTTGGGATCCTTGATGTATTCTGAGAACGTCGCCTCGTCCCAGGTGATGCCGGATTTTTTGTTGGCCTCCGAGTAGTTATAGCCCTCAACCGATCCCGCTTTCCGTCCGATCAGCCCGTTGAGCACCGGGCCGACGACATTCTTGGCGGTGTCGCCGACCTGGTGACAGGCCTTGCAGACGGCGAAGACCTTCTCGCCCACCGCGGCATCCTGGGCGCCGGCTTGGCCGAGGCCCGCTGCGAGAAACAGGGCAACAAGTGCTGTCCGGTTCATCAAGTTCTCCTTTTCCCTTTGGTTCGAAGTCGGTCGATCAAACGGCAATTTCGGATGACTTGCCCGCAGCATCGATGAGATGCACGCGATCGACGTCGACGTATGGCAATAGCCAACGGATTCGCTCCTCCGGCATCAGGCTGAACGCGGTCGAGAGCGCATCGGCTGCCGTGGCGCTTCGCGCGACGGTCGTCACGCTTTGATAACGATGGGCGCTGCCTCCCGTCGCCGGATCGAACAGATGGTTGAAGCGGCCTTCGGCATCGAACCGGAACCCGTAGCTCCCCGAGGTCGACACCGCCCGGTCGACGATCGGAACGATCGTGGCGGTGCGGCTCGCGATCTCCGGATCGGCGACGCCCACTTCCCAGGGACGGCCGTCCGGCCGCGCGCCGATGGCGCGGGTCTCGCCCATGTCCACCAAGCTGTGCGAGATGCCGTGCGCCCGCAGCAGCTCGACCACCTTGTCCGTGACGTAGCCTTGCGCGATCCCGTTCAGGGTCAAGGCCATTCCGTGCGACATCGCAACCCGGTCGCGGCCGACCGACAGACGGCGGTGGCCGACGCGTCGGAGCGCGGCCTGGATCGTCGCCGGTGACGGACCGGCGGGATCCGCCCCTTCTCGTGCAAAATGGTTCGCATAGAGCTCCCACAAGGGCTGCACTGTCGGATCGAACGCGCCTTCGGTCAGCGCCGAGTAGCGCTGCGATGCCGTCAGCAGTTCGACCATTTCGGGGGCGGGGCCGACGAGGATGCCGGTCCGGTTCAGTTCGGCGAGAGCGGAATCCTTCATGTAGAGACTGAACTGCCGCTCGAGCCGCCGCGCCTCGGTGCACGCGAGCGAGATCAGCCGCTCCGCCCGGCTGCGATCCTCGTCGTGAATCTCCAACGTCGCAACCGCGCCCAGCATCGTGCCGCGCCAGATCACCGGCGCGACCTCTGCACGAGCGGGATGACCTGAAGACAGCAGGCCGAAGCCCGCTGCCGCCGCGCTGATATGGATGAAGCGTCGCCGCGTCAGGGTTGGCATCATGGCGTCCTCCTCGGTCGTTCGCCCGGCGGGCCTTCCGCCGCCTCGTCGGCCGCCGCAGTGCCGGTGATAGTCGCTGATGCCAGGACATAGTCTCGCGGCACCTCGTTAAAGCCGACGATCCTGCCGCCATTTTCACCGGCGAACTTCTCCGCCGCCGCCCGGTCCGAGAACGGAACGGCCTCGTCGCCGCCCATGCCGCTCTTGACCCGGCTCTCGATCACGAACAGCGCCTTGCGCGCCTCGATCCAATTATCGGCGCCGGGCTTGTCCCAGTCGGGGGTCTTGCCCATGTCGGACACGTAGATCGCCAGGATGTCCTTGGGCTCGTCGGGCAGCATGGTGAAGGCGATGGTGTCCCGCACCGAGGAGAACCACACGGGCTCAATGAGGCTCGCCGCAAAGATATGGCCCTTCGGTCCGGGGTGCTCCAGCACGTTCATGCCGCAGTAATGGCCGATATCTTCCGCGGTCATCCGATGCGGCGGCGGGATCTTCGCGGCCTGCTTGTCGTTGCAGCCTGCGAGCGCCAGCGGCACGAGCAGGGCGAGCAGGATCGTTCGGCGCCTCATAGCTCCCTCCGCGAGAAGGCGAGCGCGGCCAGCGCCAGCGGCACCGAGGTCCAGCCGAACAGGGCGGTCAGCAGAACCGGTATCGTCAGGGACGTCGTCTGGGCAAGGCCGGCCATGCCGGCGAAGGTGCTGACATTGGCAAATCCGGTCAGGTTGATCAGGCGGTAGGCGTCGGTCGGGTTGGCCAGCAGCATGGCGTTGAGCACGGCGGCCGAGATGCTGCGTCCCTGATCGAGCGCGAGCACACCGAGCAGCGCCATGTCGTAGATCAGCACCAGCAGCAGCCACAATCCGATGCAGACGCCGGCTGCCGTTCCGCGGTCGCGCACGAGCGCACTGACCAGATATCCGATCGCGACGAAAACGGCGCCCAGTAGCACCGAGGAGCCCACCATTGCCGCGAAGGCGAGAAGACTGTCGCTGTCAATCTGGCTGCCCGTCGCCGCCAGCGCTCCGACCGCTGCGCCGTAGCCGAGGCACGTCGCAAAGGCGAGGACGGCGAGGTGGCCCAGGAACTTGCCGAGCAGCACCTGCCATCGCGCGACCGGATAGCTCAGCAGCAACAGCATCGTCCCCCGTTCCATCTCGCCGACGATGGCGTCGTGGGAAATCAGCAGCGCGATGAGGGGAACGAGAAAGATCGTCAGGCTCGACAGGCTGACGACGACCACGTCCAGCGTGCGAACGCCCACATTCCCGGTTGGCGCGCTGCCGAGAAAGGTCAGTGACAGAGCAAGGCCCGCGAGCAGGAGCGTTGCGGCAAGCACCCAGCGATTGCGGATGGCCTGGTGGATCTCCTTGGCGGCGAGGATCAGGACGTTCATGGCGACTGCTCCGATTGCCGGAGAAAATGAGCATAGAGCTCGTCGAGGGTCGGCGGGACCACGTCGACGTCCTCGACGGCATTGCCGGCGGCCGTCGCGCGATGCAGAAGCTCGATCTTGCGCTCCGGTGCGGCGTCTATCTCGACGATGTGGCCGTTGAGGCGGCGGCAAGTCGCATCCTGCGGGGCCCAGCTTGGCATTTCGTGAGGGGTGAGGCCTGCCACTTTGAGACGGATCCTGGTGGGCAGCCGCGCGAGACGGCGCAGCTCGTCGATCGATCCGTCTGCGACCTTGATGCCGCGGTTCATGATGATGACGCGGCCGGCGCGCTCCTCGAGCTCAGTCAGCGCATGCGACGACAGCAGCACGGTCGCGCCACCGGCGGCGAGCCGCGCGATGACGTCGTAGAAGGTCTGGCGCAGCTCCGGATCGAGGCCGGTGGTCGGCTCGTCCAGCAGCAGCACGCGCGGGGTGCCAAGCAGCGCCTGCGCGAGCCCCAGGCGCTGACGCATGCCCTTCGAATAGGTATTCACCCGGCGGCGGCTGGCGGCGCCCAGCCCGACGGCATCGAGCAGCTCCAGGGCCTTGGCAACCGGCTCCCGCTTCAGCCGGGCGTAGAAGGCCTGCGTTTCGCGGCCGGTGAGGGCAGGGTCGAAGGAGACGTTCTCCGGGAGGTAGCCGAGCTGTCGGCGGCCCACAAATTCGCCGGCGGCGGGATTGTCGCCGAGAACCTCGATCGCGCCGCTGGTCGGCCGGATCAAGCCGAGCATGAGCTTCATCAGCGTGGTCTTACCGGCGCCGTTGTGGCCGATCAAGGCGACCAGCTCACCTTGGTCGAGCGTAAACGACGCATCGCGCACGGCCCTGACCTGGCCGTACGATTTGGTCACGCCGCTGATGCGGACCGTGCTGGTCATCGTGTTCCCTTCGGCGCAACGCTTTGCGGCGGCGACACCAGCGGATGACTGTCGACCACGCCGCCCGGCAGCAGCGCGGGAAACTGTGCCTGCGCCCAGCGGATCACCTGGACGGCGGGACTGTTGATCAAAACCTTCGCGGCGGGCGCGGTCCACAGCACGCGATCGATCAGGTCGTTCGGCCGGTACGCAGTGTCGGCGATACCGTCGCCGTTGAGGTCGAACGCGGGATTATCACTCCAATAGTTGCCGCGCCCGCCGATCGACCAGTCGAGGTGCCGGGTGCCGACATATTTCACCTGGTTGGCGTTGCTGACGAAGGCGTTGCCCGTGATCTCGTTGCCTTCGGAGCCAGCCGTGAAGTGCACGCCGATGGCGCAGCGCTCGAACCAGTTGTTGCGGAATTTGTTGTGATTGGTGTTGTAGATGAACACGCATTTCTCGGGGCCACTCCGAAGCGTGCTCTCCCGTTTGGCTTGCGGAAGCATGCCACGCTCGTCGTCGGGGCCGTCGTCCGCCTTCTGTATAGTCGAGCCGAGCGGGCCACCGATCACCCGGTTGTCCTCGATCTGGGCATAGTTCGCGTAGTTGAAGAGCATGCCATAGTCGCGATCATGATCGGAGGAGTTGCCGCGGATCACCAGGCGGTTCGAATACATGATGGCGTAACCGACATGGTTGCCGATCGAAACGTTGCCGCTGATTTCGCTGTCGTTGGTGTACATGTAGTGGACGGCGAAGCGAACCTGCTCGAAGCGATTGTCGAGAAAGCGGTCCTTGCTGCTGGAGATCGAGAAGATGCCGTCGCGGCCGTAACGGAAATTGTTGTTGGCGATGGTAACGTCAGGGGCATTCCAAAGCGAAACGCCGTTGCCCGCCTCGCTGAGACGTCCCCCGCGCAGTCCCTCGATCTCGTTGCGGACGACGCGGGAGCCCCTGGCGCCATGCACATAGACGCCGAACAGGTTTCCGATCAGCCGGTTGTCCTCGATCTTCGTACGTTCGGCCGTCTTCTGCAGGAAGATTCCGGAATTCATCGCCTGCAGATCGCGCCCGGAGCCCCGGACGGTCACGCCGCGGATGGTCACATCCGGCGCGGTCACCGTGACGACGTTACCGGCACCGCCCCCGTCGAGCACGGCGCCGGCGCGCCCGGTCAGCACAAGAGCGCGATCGATGTGGATCGAGCCGTTGTACTCCCCCGAAGCAAGTTCGATGACGTCACCGTCGCCGGCGCGATCCAGCAACGATTGCAGCGGCTGGCCTGGCACAGCCGTCAGCGTCTCCGCATTGGCAGAGCCGGCCAATCCGGCGGCGACGAGCGCCGCCGGAAATATGCGTGAGAACAGATCCACGAGGTCGCTCCGATCAGACCGACTTCGGCTCGACGAACATCCGGCCCTTCATCTCCATGTGCATGGCGTGGCAGAACCAGGAGCAGTAGTACCAGTACACGCCCGGCTTGTCGGCACTGAACGTCACCGATGCCGTCGCCATCGGTGCGACTTCCATCTGGATGCCGTAGTTCACGATGCTGAAGCCGTGGGTCAGGTCCTCGACCGCATCGATGTTGGTGATGAAGACGGTGACCTGATCACCCTGCTTGACCTGGAACTGCTCGAGCCCGAATGCTGGGGCCGTCGAGGTCATGTAGACTCGCACCTTGTTGCCGTCGCGGATGACCTTGGAATCACCTTCCAGGTCGATGCCGTCAGCCTTGGCCTGCTTGACTGCATCCGCAAACATCGGATCGGCGCGATCCCAGATCGAGATCGGATTGATTTTGGAGCGGTGCACGATGGTGGCGTCATGGGGCTCCGCAAAGCTTGGACCGTCGTGGACCAGCTTCATCTGATCGCCCGAGATGTCGATCAACTGGTCGTTCTCCGGCTTCAGAGGGCCGACGTTAAGGAAGCGATCCTTCGAGAACTTGTTCAGCGAGATTAGCCATTTTCCGTCGGCTTCCTTGGTCTGCCCCATCGAGGAGTGGTTGTGGCCGGGCTGATAGTGCACGTCGAGCTTCTGGATGATGGGATCCACCTTCTCGCCCTTGAACGCCCGCTTGGCGAGGTCGATGTTCCACTTGCAGACCTGGCTGTCGAGGAACAGGGTGGTGTAGGCGTTGCCCTTCCCGTCGTAAGCCGTATGCAGCGGTCCGAGCCCGAGTTCAGGCTCGGCGACGACGACGTCGCGCGGCTTGATCTTGTCGTCGAACAATTGATCGAACAGCCGCACGTCCATTACCGTGACCGTGGGTGAGAGCTTTCCGGCCGCAACGATGTGGATCCCGTCGGGAGCGGTGTTCATGCCATGCGGATTGTTCGAGACCGGAACGTAGCGCGTGTAAGGGGAGCCCTTGCGGCCGTCGATGACCGGCACGCCTTTCATTTCCTTGAAGTCGCCCTTCTTCACGGCCTCTTCGATCCGCTTCAGGTTGAAAATGACGACCCAGTCCTGCTCGTTGGCGGTCATTTCGGCGAGGGTGACGCCTTCCTCCGCGTTATAGCAGGTCGAGAAGGCGTATTTGCCCTGGTAGTCGGCATCGACGTTGTCGAGATTGCCGTCGACGATCACCTGCCAGGCGACCTTCATCGTATCACCGTCGACCGCCGAGAAGACCGAACGGTACTGCTTCCTGTCATCGAGGATCTTGCCGTCGTTCGGCAGCGGAACGGCGTCCTCGCCATTGCAGAACACATAGCCCGTCCGCGGATATTTCTGCACGCGCAGGCCGTGCACGGTGTGCTGGTTTGGCAGCTCGATGATCTTGTCGCACTTCATGACGTCAAGGCGCACCCGCGCGACGCGGCTGTTGGCCTTGTCGTTCATGAAGGCGTAGCGGCCGTCATAGGTCCCATCGGTGAACGAGATATGGGGATGATGCAGGTCGCCGTTCATGTAGGTCCCGCCGCGGCTCTTGAGAAACTCGCGTGTCTCCGGCTGCAATCCTTCGGTCAGGACCTTGAGGCTTTCGTTCGTCTGTCCCCAGCCGGTGGCGCTGCAGCGGTTGAACACGGGGACGCGCATCAGTTCTCGCATCGAGGGCAGGCCGACGATGCGCATCTCGCCCGACTGGCCGCTCGAGAAGAAGACATAATATTCGTCGAGCTCGCCCGGCGCGACTTCCGTCTTCTGCACAGCCGGACGCGCCGGCGGCGCCTTGGGCGCGCCGGCTTTGGTCTGCGCGTCGGCGACCGAGACGAAGCCGCCGTCCTTCATCACAGCTCCGGCGGCGAGTCCAACGCCCGCAGCCGCGGCGGTGGTCCCCAGCAGGGTTCGTCGGCTGACGCCCTTTGCGTTTTCGTTGTCGCTCATGATGGCCTCCTCGGCTTTCGGTTTCAGGTTGCAGGTGGAGTGGGAGCGTCGGCGGGCGACGCGCGAACGGGTTTCCCGCCGGCAATGATGAGCGTGTCCGGACCCTTGCCGCCGGGGCGCATCGACGGCGAGGACATCGCCTGGCGCTTTTCCCGCTTCAGCCGCACCTGGATCATGTGCGGGCAGCGGTGGTCGTCGAAATAGAGTTCTTGGCAGTGCATGCAGTAGATGCACTCATTGACGTTAATGTGACCTTCCGGATGGATCGCCTGCACCGGACACTCGTTGGCGCACCGCTGACAGGGCGAGCCGCATTCCGGCCAGCGCCGCAGCCATTCGAACATCCGGATGCGCCCTGGGATCGCCAGCGCAGCACCGAGCGGGCACATGTAGCGGCAGAAGAAGCGCTCGACGAACAATCCGGCGGCGAGCAGGGTGAGCGCATAGAGGACGAACGGCCACTCCCGCGCGAACTTCAGGATGATGGAGGTCTTGAACGGTTCGACCTCGGCAAGCTGCTCCGCAAAGGCCGTTGAATACAGCGACATCCCGAACAGGCCGAGGAAGATGATGTACTTGATCGGCCAGAGCCGCTCGTGAAGTCCCCAAGGGACGCGGAATTGAGGCACCTTGAGCGCTTGCGCGACGTTGTTGAGCAATTCCTGCAGGGCGCCGAACGGGCAAAGCCAGCCGCAGAACGGTCCACGGCCCCAGAACAGCAGCCCGGCCGCAATGGATGCCCAGAGGATGAAGATCAGGGGAGCCGACAGGAAGTAGTCCCAGCTGAAACCGGTCAACAGGGAATTCGCGAAGGTCAGGACGTTGACGACAGAGAGCTGAGCATTCGCATACCAGCCGAGCCAGACAAGGATGAAGAGCAGGTAGCCTCGGCGCACCCAGACGTACACCGCGGGACGTCGAACCAGCACGTTCTGAAAGAAGAAGATGAGGGTGAGCGCGCCGAGCGCCGCCACGGTCAAGCCGACCTTGACGGTGTTGGCGCGCCAGATCCGCATCCACAGCGGCTCTTCGTCAGACGCGGGCGGCGGGGTACCGACTTCGCGCGTCTCGGCAACGGAGGTTGCCGACGGCTTCGAAGCTGCCGCTTGTGGAGGCTGCGCCGGGGGCGCCTGGCGCTTCAGGTAGGCCTCCGGAAGTGCATAGCCGAGATCGAAGGTGACCAACGCCTTGTCCCGGGCGCCGACCACGCGCTGCACCAGGAGCCGCAGCACCCATGGTTCAATCGGATCGAACGCGAGTTCGGGCGGCACCGTGAACAGAGCGATTTCCGGAAAGTCGGGCGCACCCTCGGCGGCAAGGTTGCCGAGCCGCGTGTGATCGCGGTCGCGGAAGCGGACGCTGTTGCTCTCCTGAACCAACTCGATGCGGTCGAAAATTCCGCCGCGAACATACGCGGCTCCCTTGAACGAGTAGCGACCGGACCCGGCGACGACGAGCGCCTGCTGACCTGGCTTAAGACGGCCGACGAGCCGTTGGTAGCCATCGTCTCCGAGCAGACTGCGTCCGATCGTGGGAACTGCGACATCGGCGACATGCAGATCGATGAATGTGTCGTCGGGATCGCCTGCCTCTGGATGCGCGATCGCGGCGCTGTTACCCGTGTTTTCGAACGCCTTGTTGATATCCGCAACCGAGAGGAAGAGCCGCCGAACCGAGCCGTCACCGAGGAGCGTCTGCCAATCGCGCACCTCGCTCTTTGCGTGATCTATCGCTTTCGACACTTGCGGCGCTGTGGTGGTGGCTGCATCGCCTTGGGCGCCGAGCCGGCCACTCTTGATCAGCTTCGTCGCGGAACGGACGATGCTGTCGCCGAACACGAGGACCGTGACCGTCGCCCCGCTGACGATGTCAACCTGGGGCGCCTGCGCGGCACCGCGCGCCACCTCGCCCATATCGGCGCCGATCAGCTTGTTCACCGCGTCCAGAATCCTTTTCTCCGGAATCCCGACGAGAACAATCGGCTCCTTGTGCTCGACCAGCTTGAACCCCTTGAGCACGCCCTTGGTATCGATGCCGATCAGAACCTGGATCGGCTTGCCGGAGTAACCGGTTGCATTGGCGAATTCAGAATTGAGGTAGACGAATCCCTGCAACTGCTCGCCGCGATAGACCGGAACAATCGGCGGATCGCCCTGCGGCGGACCGAATCGGTCGGCGCCTTGGAAGAAGTCGGCGGGCGCGACCTTCGGCAGATAAGTGGCGAGATCGCCGGCCGCGAGTGCCGTGTGCGCCCAGAGAGTTGCGCAGATCGCGACAATCACCGCGAAAGCCGCTGCAGATGTAAGCCGTCTGTGGGCGAAAAAACTCCGGACCATGGAGTACCTCAAAGCGCAACGGGTCTGCCCGAGACGCTCATTCCATTCGAATTTTGATGTTTGATGTCCCGGGATCGTCGTTGACGCCGGACGGGCGGACTGATTGAGCCAACGCAAATCGTGCTGCGTCAAGAGGGTCTATGTAATGATAAGAATGGCCTTGCAATTTGCGCTGCATCAAACAGCCGAGGAATATGATCATGCCGTTGCTGCGAACGACCCTCTTGAAGATGGAACCGGCAGGGACCCTGCAGTCGCTCGACGAACTATTCGCGTTCGCCAACGCTATGGAGCAGGAAGCCGCGACCAAATACGAGGAACTCGCCGAAGAGATGCGACGTCAGGACCGTTTCGACCTGTTCACGGTCTTTTCCGATTTGGCGGCGGCCGAACGGGAACATGTGGATAGCGTGCAGCGCTGGTCGCAGTTGCGCCGCGGGAAGTTGCCGGATCCGGCCCTGGTCCGCTGGGAGGTGCCCGAGACCCTCGACACGGAGGCCGCGACCGAGGTGAAGACGTCCCGACTGATGACGCCATACCGCGCGCTCGCGATGGCGGTCCGCAACGAGGAGCGGGCCTTCGCCTTCTGGTCATATCTGGCAGCCTACTCGCATGATCCCGAGGTCAAGAAGGCGTCCGAGGCAATGGCGAAAGAGGAGCTGGGACACGTCGCCACGCTGCGGAGGGAACGGCGCCGCGCCTATCATCGCGAGCAGGACCGGAACGCGAGCGAAGGGCGACCGCCTCCCGCTAGGATCGATGCACGGCGGCTCGAGCTTTGTCTCGCGACCCACCTCGAGGCTCTCCAGCGCCGACTAAAAGGACCGGCGGCGGTCCGCGCGCGCGATCTCTGCGAACAGACGTTGCGAATGACGAACGAAGTCGGCGACTTCGGGAGCTTCCCCGGCGAACTTGTGCGACGGGACCCTCAAACGATCGCCGAGGCGCTAGCCGATTATTATCTCGACGGAGCCGAGCGCTCTGGCGACGCCCAGCTTGTCGCAGCCTTGCAGGAACTCGCGGAGAAGGCAATCTCGAGATTGGCCTGGCTGCGTTCGCTCGCCGCTGAGTGAAATGGCCGATCGTCGCTTGTCACGACGTCGGTCAGATCTCGACAAGAATCGTGCTGACGGTGCAGCGTTGGCCTGGCGACGCCAATACGATCGCTTGGGACGGACTACGCAGCTGCGTCGAGGCACTGCGGAATCTCGTGTACATAGTCCTTCAGCGTGGATCCGATCCTGGATCGAAATGAATGGAGGTTCTTGTTCTCTGCGGTCCACCTCAGTTCAGGAACTCCTTTCACGCCGTCCCGAAATCTCGTGAAATCGACGAGCTCGACGCCCTTTGCACCAGACCGCCATTTGCTCTGGACGAAGTAGATGATCTTCTTTTTTCGTCGATGTGTATCGCGTCCATGCCATCGTCTGCGCTGACGTCGGTAACGCACTTTGCGGCTTGATCAGGCAATAAGCCCGCATCGTCCATCAGAGCCAGAGCGGCAAGCGAGCGCGTCAGGAAGAAGTTTTCCTGCTCCTTAGCCTGCTTCTGGGCGACATCCGCAAGGCTAATCGAATTATCAAACAGCGCGTGGAGTCGATCTGAAAGTCGAGTGAGCAACAGTTGGCGATTTCCGGCCATGAAAGAATTCCTCAGCTTCTCCTTATGAGGGTGAGTTTGCCAGTGCAATTCAAGGCTGAATCTAACCAAAATACACATACTTGCAGGAATTTTTTCAACGGCATTTTCGGACCTAGCACGCGGTGTGGAAACCATGCTCGGTGTGGCTTCGGTCAGTCTTTATTCTTTGCCCGAGATTGTGATCCCGACCGCGTCGCGGTGGCTGCCGGAGTGGGCTTGTTCAGCTTCTCGATGCTAAGGAGCAGCTGGCGCGCATACGTGCGACCTGCCTGAGAGACATTGTCCTCGTTCCCGCGCGAGACCTAGAGGAGGGCCTCTTGCGGAGTTGTGGAAGCTCCATAGCCGTGAGACTATCGCATCCACCTCGACGATGCGCTGGCTGCGTGAAGAAGTGGTGTGATGACCAAGAAGAAGCGCGGCAAGAAGAAGGCCAAGGTTTACCACTCGACTGTGTGGGACCATTTGCCGCTCGAAGAACGGTTGCATCGTGAGCAGAAGGTGCGCGAGCGCTACGCCCGGTCTAGCACCTTGGTTTACCGCAAGCCGGGCACGGTGTCTGGCGGTCTGCCATCACTCGGCAAGCGGAAATAGGAGAAAACTGCGACGAAGCGCAAGACGTTTAAGATTGCTGCTAGGGATTTCGGCCAACCAAGCCCGAGGGGCCTAACGCTGGCGTGGTCATTGAGGGGTCACTGAGCCGTTCTGTCCTTTAACGGGACAACCTGAACTAAGGCCGCCTCAGTTGGTGGCCTCTTTCATTTGGGCCCACGTTGACTTCCTCGATTGGCCCCATGCTGCCTTTCTCGAAGTTCGTAGGCGAGCTTGTCGCCAGCGCTTGATGCTCTCATCAGATTGAGGATAGTCCGATAGGGGGCGCACTGCTAAAGTCTTCCAGACGATTGAAAGCGTTCCAAACCAGCCGCCTTTTCTGCGCTTGTTGAATGTAAATTTCAGCCGTCTGAAGCTTTGACCAGCCGAATATAGCGCACAATTCCGGTCCAGTAGCACCGCTCTCCGCCAAAATAACAGCGGATGCCTTCCTAAGACCGTGAGACGAGCACTGAAATAACCCCGCTTGGTCGCACCATTCGCGCATCTTATTTCCAAGCCCGTTGATTGTGAATGGCCGACCATGAGCCGTCACGAGATATGCTCGTTCGCCTAAAGAAGTTGCGGCGAGAACTTCTCGCAGATTCCGTGTCATAGGGCATTCAATTGTCTTGCGGAACTTACTATTGCGATTTTTCCAGCAAACAAATTTGAGCCCAATTTCGATGCCTCTCTCACTCTGGTAGTTTATTTCATTGTGTCGTCCGATCCGCGCAGCGTCCGATTTCCGCACGCCGGTGTTGATCATCAATTCAAGAGCCAATCGCGCCTTTGACCCCACCAGGTGATATTGTCGATACCTCTCCACTTCCTCCCGCGTCCAGCAATGATACCCGTCACTCCTGTTGTGTTTAGCGACCCCCGCCGCGGGGTTGGTGCGCATTAGTCTCTTCGAGATCGCCCAATTGAAAAGAGCTCGAAGGTGCTTCGTTAAGTTGTCGGCCGCTCCCGGCGTGGCCGCGAGGTCGTCCCGGCTTGCTTCCACGTCCTCCCGACACAGCTCGGCGTACACGGGCAGGCCCTCTCGTTTGCAATATCGACCCAACGAGCTGCGCTTACCGGACTTGGTTTGCGGGTCAAAGTGGCGAAACGTGTCGGATGCAAAATATTGCTGGACCAACCAATCGACTCTCCTGTCGGAAGGAACTTGAGAGATTTGTTTCATATGAAAATAAGACGACGAAACTTCTCGAAGCAAGTTGACCTGAGTCAATGAAAGGACTCTCGATCAAGAAGTCCGCTTATGGCCGCCCGAAGGCGAAGATCGGCATCGTGTCCCGGACGTCGGCAGTCGAGGCCAGACCAGACATGGCGAGACGAGAGGGAATCGACGCGATTGACCCGAAGCCGTCATTGCCGGAATTGCTCCCGAGCCTCCGATTCGGTCACGCCCTCTGAAAGACATCAATGCCGACCCTACGAACTCATCTGGAGATCAGATGATCCAGACTTCATCTAAACGTAACTAAGTTGACTGATTTAAAGTCACAATAGCGTATTCGCCGGAGGTATCCGCGTTGTCTCAAGCTCTAGCGAAAGGAATTTGTCGCTTAGTGCCCGCAGCGAGGTAATGAACATGTTTCTATTTTATAGAACGCCGATCGTTCGCGGACTGCGCTATGGCAGCCAGCTGGTGCGTCGGGGCGGGGACGCCATTGCTTCGCTACGCCGGGCGACCCAGGACATCATCGTTATCTCCATTCTGGGCTTCATGATCTTCATCGCCGAGTACTTCAGTCATTCGGCCGAGCATCTGTTCCAATTCGCATTGGACTACAAGGAATGGGAGATCGATAACGTTTTCTTCGTCGTCATTGTCATGAGCTTCGGCTTCGGCATCTTCAGCTATCGTCGCGTGAAGGAACTATCGGTCGAAATAGAGGCTCGTCGAAGCGCCGAAGGGTTGGCAGAGAAGCTCGCGCGGCACGATCCTTTGACCGGACTTCCCAACCGCCGCTTTTTTGTCGAAAAGCTGGATGAAGTCCTCTTGACCACGACCGTCGACTCCCAGACGGCGGTGCTGATGCTTGATCTCGATGGATTCAAGTCGATCAACGACGCCTACGGACACGCAGCTGGCGATGAGCTTCTGGTCGAGTTTGCGCAACGAGTTTCCGCCACGATGCGGGCTGGCGCGGTTTTCATTCGCGTTGGTGGTGATGAATTTGCCGTTATCGTCCCGAAGATTGAGTCTCTCGACGGCCCAACAGCGCTGGCACGACGCATCACAGCAGCGGTCGCAGAGCCTTTTCTGCTTGGCCAGATCTCGGCCTCAGTTGGCGTCGGAATAGGAATGGCGCTCGCGCCATCAGACGGAATGGACCCGGAGATACTGGTCCAACGTGCCGATCGCGCGTTGTATCGGGCCAAGGCGGAGGGCCGTTCCTGTATCCGGTTCTTCGAACCAGACATGGACGCCCATGTTGAGCGTCGCGTCGCCATAGAGCGGGAGTTGCGGGCTGCCGTCGCCGCCCAGATTATTGTTCCATATTATCAACCCGTCGTGGCGTTCGAAGGTAGGCGTGTGGTCGGGTTCGAGGCGCTGGCACGCTGGAAAAGCGACAAATTCGGGTGGATCGCGCCGGACGTATTTATCGGCGTCGCGGAAGAAATCGGAATTATCAGCGTGCTCGGCGATCAACTGCTTCGCCAAGCCTGTCTCGATGCGAGCGCCTGGCCTGTGGATTTGACTCTGGCTTTCAACATTTCTGGAATTCAGTTACGCGATCCGACCGTCGGACTCCGCATACTCGCAATCTTGGCGGAGACCGGCTTCAACCCTCGGCGGCTGGAGCTCGAGATCACCGAGACTGCCCTCGTCGACAATATCAAAGTCGCACAAGTCGTTACCGATCAGCTGCGTCAGGCGGGTATACGCATCGTGCTCGACGACTTCGGAACTGGCTACGCGACGCTGAGCCAGTTGCTGTCCCTCAGATTGGACCGGATCAAGATCGACCGCAGTTTTGTCGATCGTCTTGGCAAGGACAAGGAAAGCATGACCATTGTCCGCGCAGTGTTGGGTTTGGCCAACGGGTTTGAGCTTGAGACAACAGCCGAGGGCGTCGAGAATGACGAGCAAGTCGCATTGCTAAAAGCGGATGGTTGCCTGGAAGGACAAGGCTATCTATTCAGCAAAGCGGTTCCGGCCAACGAAGTTAAGAGCCTACTTGAAAATCAGGATGGCAATTGGAAGGACGTGGCATAGACTTATGGATTGATCTCGGCGCGAGGGCACGAGTCCGCTCTTGGCCCGAATGCGAAGCCCAGACCGGCTCTGAAATCGTCCGGTTGTCGCGGTAGACCGGACGTGACCAGCCGCGGTCAGGACGGCGCCTGTTGACCCAACTCGGAAGTTAATGGAGCGCAACCAGGTGCTGCTTCGAGGTAATGGTACCCGCAACGGTTCCTTTGCAATCGGTTTCTAAACTACAAGCGGTGCCTTGGGAAAACTTGCATGTCAGCAGTCGTTGCAATTTTAGGTGTTTGGTTTGTGGTGTTCGGAGTTCTTGTGGCTCCCAGCCGCTGGGCGGGCACCTGGATCGCGGGACAAACGAAAAGCTCGATTTTCGGATATCTTCTCTGCATCGCGTGCGCACAACTGATTGCTGTCTATTCGGCCGTCATCCTCGTATTCGCGAATTTCTCGTTTCTTCCCCACTTCAACTCGGAGTCTTCGCAGATCGGGTTCGCCCATCTGATTTTCTTTGTGCCAGCGCTCTTCGCTCTAGTACTCGGGTTTCGCCGCGCAAGGTCGCTGGGCGTTGAACCGAAGCAAACTGCCCCGCCGGTTCTTGAAGCTCCGCAACAATCGAATGGCGCGCTGAGATTTATAAGATCAACGCTCCCTGTCCCGATTTTGTACGCGCTCATCGGCGTCACAGTCTTTGGTCTCTTGGACGCGACAACAGGACGGTTCTTCGGCCAATTTATTTCCGATCGTCCGGTAGCGGTCGTTCTGTCAGCGTTGGCAGGCGCGGTCATGGGCTATTTGCTTGGATGGCATATAGTCAGCACGAATGGGCTTCCGCCCAATACGACGCCTTACGAGATGAACGCGGCCCTCCGCAAGCGAGCGCAAAATGGCCCATCCTCGCAAGGATAAGCGGACCAACATCGCCTTTTGGCCCATCAGCGAAGCAGCGACTTACCTCGATGAGTTCCGCTCAGTGAGGCATGGCGGACCAGATTTGCTCAGGTTGAGTTGTTCGCATTTTGACCCAAAGGCGACATTTCAGCCTCAAAGCAGACCGTCAGTTTGTGGGGTCGTCTGTTTCGATCATGATTGTGCGGCGTGGCTTGAAAATTCCAGCTGTGGTGGTGACTCCACCCAGCCTCGTTTGATCGGCTCGGATCTCGTCCAACCATGGGACGCTGATATTCAATCTGGTCAGCAGCGGTGCGTCGGGCGCGACCTCGATCGTGACGGATTGCAATTCGATGTTGTCACCGATCACGCGGGAGAATTCTTCCGGGCAGAGCTGCTGCGCTCGCTCGTAGGGTTGGCCGTACGGAAACCAGATGAAGGCGGGATAGGAATCGTCCGTTAAGTCGCGCTTGCCTTGGTGCAGATTGGCGAGCACCGCCGGCTCCTGACTGAACTTGGCGGGCAGCGAGTCCGCCGTGAGCGGCTTTTTACAGGTCAGTCCGTAATGCTTCCTGCGCCTGAACCATTCCTCGCCATTGGAAGCCATCGACGCGACCAGCGTGCCGTATCGGCCAAGGTCTATGACCGGGGCAACGCCCTTGACGATGGAATAGGTCGTCTTACCGGTTCCCCAGGAGGCTCCCCCGGTCCAGTAGCGCACTGCGATGATGCTGGAGCCAGACCTGACCGCTCCATTGATGCCGACCGAAAAGGACAGCCGATAGCGAAACGTGGCGTCATCCCTGCCCCCGCAAGCCGCCAGCAAACCCAGAGCGCCCAGACTCACAAAGGCTGCGATCAGGCGCATTCCCTCGCGCAAAAGTAAAGCCAGGACGCCGCAGTAAAGTCTGTGAATAGCCATGGCGCACGTAATAGCATGGGCACCTTGGACAGATTGTAAACGGTCTTGCGTTGACGGGGATCACTGCGATGCTCTTTTGATTGCGAGAACGGCGCTCGTGGCGCCACGCGCAACCAAAAGAAAAGACTGCTTCTGGCCCTTAGCCGGCCTCCCGTGGCGTCCGCCCATTTGTCCGCTTGTGACCCAAAGCGGACGCCCTGGGCCGTCAGCGATGTTTTATGATGACAGAAAGACTGCCGACATTCTGACGTAAATCACTGCTGGTTTGTAAACTCTATTGCGCGACAAAGGCCGGGGATTGGCGTCTATCGGCACCGATCAAGCGAGATGCTCGTATGTCCCTCCTGATCTTCATTGGTCGTCTCGACGCAACGGTCCGTTCCGGCGAAGAGGGGCTCTTCTTCAACCCCGCTCTTGGAGGCATCGATGACCTCGGCTTTAGCTGCGATAAAGACCACGACCTGTCGCACCGCCCGCCTCGGCCGGAGAGCCTTCCATATGATAGCTGGTGTCGCGATAGGTCTTTCTGCGTCAAACCTGACAAGTTCGTCAGTTCAACGGGGGCCGTGGAAGTTACGGAGACCTTAGTCTACGACAATCGCATGCGCGGGCAGATCGACTTCACCGGCTTCACGGTGATCGTCTCTTTGCAAGAGCACCTTTTCCAAGCTTATTTCAACTATATCGGTGAAAGGCGGGTGCCTGTACGGAGCGATGAGGACGTCTGGGATGGCCGCATTCTGTTTCGAATCCCTTCGGACCCGTTCGCCTTCCCGATGCCTCGCGGCAGTTCAAGCCCATGGGGGATGCCTAAATCGGTCGTCGGCTCATTGAAGTTGATCAGGCGCTTCTCGTTCGATGAGATCGAGGTACAACCGCTCCGAGACGAGCAAGGCCGCCGGATGAAACTTGACGAAACAGCTGACGAGGTGCCTTCAGCGCTGCCTGGCTTGTATCTTCGAGTTTGACGGAGCCTGAACTCTCAGATCGACGTATGCTTGCTGCTGCTACAGAGTAGCCGTAAGAGATGTCGCCTTATGGCCCGTAACTGACCCTGCCGCGCTTCCTGCCGACCGTCAGCTTGTGACCCGAAGCGGACCTCGCCCAGAGTGTCTGTGTTAAGGTCGGTGGAGGCCATCAGACCGATTCCTGTTTTCCAAGCGCAATGCCGGTAAACCGCTCGGCCTCGAGAGCCATGGCCAGAGCGCCGGACAGGTAGGGGCCATAGAGGGGGAGAAACATATCGCTCCACGCATGCCTGCCGCCGATCTGCGCGTTGTTGAAGACGAGCTTCGGCTCAGCATTGACATCAATTCCGGGGGGAATTTCCTGCTTCCGCCTATCTAAATCGCGCGCCGGAACCCAAAGTCCCTTGAACAGAATCATCGTCGTATGCGCGCGATCAACACTGTCGATCCGGTTGCATGCAACGAAGACGTACCCCTTCGCCAGGCCAGCTCCATGCCCATCGACATATTCGACCGGCAGGAACTGATGGACGCCCGGCTCGTATTTTTCGACGATCTCGCGAAAACGATCGGACACTACGAGCAAGCCACGCACCGTTTCGACGTCCGGCACCGGAGCGCTTTCCTGCCACTCCACCCTGGTGAAGACATGTTCCGGCAGGATCGGGCGACCTTGGCGAGCCGGATAGGTGGCGGCCGTATTCGCATCGAACCCGGCATCCGGCGTCTTGTCCGCCACTTCGATCTTGAACACGTCGCCGTCGAGCGTCTCTTGGTTGGAATAGTGTCCCAGCGTCGGCAGCGATCCCAGAGCGTAAACCATCAAACGCCTCCGAACTGCTGAATGAATTGGGTTGTCTTGTTGACGAAGAGACTGCACCAGCAAGCGTAAACTAAAAGTTGTCAAACCGATACAATCCACCCCTCGTTTACGTACCGCTGTCCCCATCTGCCTCCGACCGTTCGAACGCCCGCTTTTGGCCCTTCACTGACATGTCACGACCCTCTCCGGAAGGCCGCTTTCGGCCGGGAAGCGGACCTTCAACCCGGCGTCGCGTTTCTTCTCGCTGCCACTACGTCTGGCGGGAGAGCGTATTCCCGTGCGCTCGTAACTGCGCGCCGCGCCAGACCAACATTCCCGCGCCGTGGGTCTCCCGAGCAGTCTTCGGGGCGCGCTGTGGCCCCATCTGTTGCCCGTCGCCACCCGGGCCTGTCTTCCTGCGTCCTCCGCCGTTTTTTGGCGGCGGGTCCTGCCGCTTGGTCCAATGGTGATCACCTACCAGACCTTCGTGGTGCGAACGCCGCGCTACACCATCCTGGTCGACACCTGCACCGGCGAGAACAAGGGGCATCCGCCGCCGTTCGACTTTCCTGGCAAGGAGCGCTGGCGCAACGAGCTGTTCGCGCTAGGAATCGGCTTCGAACAGATCGACTATGTGTTCTGCACCCATCTGCATATCGATCACACCGGCTGGAACACGACGTTGCGCGACGGCCGCTGGGTGCCGACGTTTCCGAACGCGAAATACGTCTTCCACAAGGGCGAGTACGCGGCGTGGGAGGCTGAGAACGCCAAGGGCAGTAATCCACCCGGGACCGTGTTTCGCGACAATTGCCTGCCGATCGTCGAGGCCGGACAGGCGCTGCTGGTGGACGACGATTACGCGCTCGACGACACAGTCACGCTGACGCCGACGCCGGGTCATTCGCCCTGCCATTGCTGCGTGAACATTTTTTCGAAGGGCCAGCGCGCGGTGGTCGCGGGCGACCTCATGCATCACCAGATTCAGTGCCGCGAGCCGGATTGGTCGGCCAAGCCGGACTGGGATGCGAAGCTATCGGCGGTGTCGCGGCGGAAGTTCTTCGCCTCGGTGGCCGACACCGACACGCTGATCCTGCCGATCCATTTCCCGGCGCCGACGGTCGGGCTGATCAAGCCGCTGGACGGGGCATTCGATTATCGGTTCAGGCGGGGGTGAGTGTTTCCGTCATGGCCGGGCTTGTCCCGGCCATCCACGTACTTTGCCGCAGGGAAGCAAGAACGTGGATGCCCGGGACGAGCCCGGGCATGACGAGCTCGTGGAGCAGCGGCTCGTTAAAGACGCCGAGAATTCGTCGCCGCGCCTTACGCGCCGACTTCGCACTTCTTCATGAAGCTGTTCTTGGCGGCGCCCGCGAGCGGTTTGCCGTCGGCGCTGACGGCCTTCGGCGCGCAGGCGTCTTCCTTGCACTTCTTCATGAACGACGTTTTGGCCGCGCCGGCGAGCGGCTTGCCGTCCTTGCTGACCGCCTTGCTCGCGCAGGTGTCGTCCGCGAGGGCCGAGCCCGCTGCAAAGGTGGCGACGATCGCTGCGAGAAAAATCCGCTTCATCATGGGTGTCTCCCTAGAAAAAATTCGCGAGCGGATAGGAGCCTCGAATCGTGGCGCAATCAAGCAGGATCGCGATCCGCCATCGGGCCGATCGCAGATTTTTCCATTCAGCCGCGGTTCAGATTCCGCGCGCCAGCAACGCCTTGAAATCGGCCCGCGCGCGCTGCGCCTCGGCACGCGCCACCTCGGAGGCATCGCCAAGGCCGAAATAGCCGTGGATCAGGCCGGCGCCCTCATGATGCTTGACCCGCACGCCGGCCGCTTCCAGCGCCTTCGCATAGGCGGCGCCCTCGTCGCGCAGGGGATCGAACCAGGCGGTCGTCACGATCGCTGGCGCGACGCCTTCGAGCGAAGCGGCGCGGAGCGGCGAGATGCGCCAGTCGGCGGCATGAGCGGGATCGGCGAGATAGTGGCCGGAAAACCACTCCATCACCGCGCGCGACAGGAAGTAGCCGTCGGCATTCTCGCTGCGCGATGGAAAGCGCGCGTTCTCGGCGGCATCCGCGTAGCTGCCGACGACGTCGGTCACGGGATACACCAGCAGTTGCGCAGCGAGCCTGATGCCGGCGTCGCGGCAGGCGATCGCGGTGGTGGCCGCAAGATTACCGCCGGCGCTGTCGCCGCCGACTCCAAGCCGTTTGGCATCGCCGCCAAATTCCGCGACGCGGGTGAAGACGTCACGCGTTGCGGCGAAGGCGTCCTCGAATGCGCCGGGAAAGCGCGTTTCCGGCGGACGGCGATAATCGACGGAGACGACCACGGCGCCGGTCTCGATCGCAAGATTGCGCGCCTGCCGGTCATGGGTTTCGAGATCGCCCGCGACCCAGCCGCCGCCATGGAAGAACACCACGGTCGGCGCGGGCGTGGTGCCGACGCGGTAGACGCGCGCGTCGAGCGGCCCGGCGCCGCCTTTGACCTTGATATCCTCGGTCGCGTCGACGGGCGGCGGCGGCACGGCGGCACGCGAGGCAGCCAGTGCGCGCAAGGCATCGCGCGCGCTCTGTGGCGTCATCGTGGTGGGGTCGCGCAGCGGCAGCAGCGGGATGATCTGGGCAATGACGGGATCGAGCGGCGCGGGCATGGTCGAGTTCTCCCCGGGGTTCTTGGTCTTGCTTGCGGGTTAGCATAGATTTTGCGCGTCGCATCGGCAACCGGCGGTCTGTCGCGGTGTCGCCGGGTGAACAGGGGAGGTCTTGAAGTGGAATTCGAAACGCTGGTCCAGTCGCGCCGCAGCGTGCGCGGTTTCAAGCAGCAGCAGGTATCCCGCGACGTGGTCGAGGCGATCATCGAAAGCGCCAAGCGCGCGCCGTCGTCGATGAACACCCAGCCCTGGCATGTGCATGTGCTCACGGGCGGCCCGCTGGAGGAGCTGCGCCGCCGCAACATGGAGGAGATGGTGGGCGGCGCCAAGGTCAAGCGCGACATCATCAGCCATGGCGAGTACCAGGGCGTCCACCGCAACAGGCAGGTCGACATCGCCAAGAAGTTGTTTGGCGCGATGGGAATTGCGCGTGACGACAAGCCGATGCGGCAGGATTGGGTGCTGCGCGGTTTCCGCCAGTTCGATGCGCCGGTCTCGCTGGTGCTGACCTATGACCGCGTGCTCGATCCCGGCGCAGTGTGCCATTTCGATCTCGGCGCGCTCTGCTACGGCATCGTGCTGGCCGCCTGGGACCGCGGTCTCGGTTCCGTCATCAACGGGCAGGGCATCATGCGCTCCGACATCGTGCGCGAGGTCGCCAACATCCCTGAAGACGAGGTCATCATGACCTGCGTCGCGATGGGTTATCCCGACGACGGCTTCGCCGCGAACGCGGTGCGCTCGGATCGCGAGAGCAATGACGAGTTCGTGCGCTATGTCGGCTTTGCCGACTAGCAGATCATTCTCTCGCGAAAATTTTTGGTGCGGGAGAGTGGCAGCCTCTTGCAATCTCGGTCGCGCGGGAGGAACAATATGCGGACTAAAAGGTTTGTTGCTGGCGCGAGGGAATTGACATGCGGCGGCTGGCTAGCCTGGTTCGACGGTTGTTTGGTCCGCGACTGCGGCACACGATTGATAATGATCCAAGTCTTCCTTTCACACCTGAAGAGTTCGGCAGGCTGGTCCGCAGCGGCAGACGCGAAGACATGAAGCTGCTCGCGGAAGGCTTGGCCTGCAGGTCGATGCCGCACCGCGCAAAATTCCGGGCGACGCATTAGGTCGTGTCGCGAGGGCCGGCGTTCGAGATGTGCTGGCACGCTCACCGCGTGAGTGCGACCTGCTTGAACGAGGCAACCAGCGCCTTCTCGAGCTTTCCGTTCATCCCACAGAGAATGTTGTAGGCCTCCGCGCGCGGCATGGTCGGCTTGTAGTGCCGGTGCTCGATCAGCGCGGCGAAAATGTCCGAGATGGTGAGAATGCGGACGATGTCACCGATGCTCTCGCCACAGAGTGCATCCGGATAGCCGCTGCCGTCGAGATATTCGTGA
>Ga0209758_1000932_pt1 | contig 39573 bp, 39 predicted proteins | sample AraplaMF_Col_mMF_FD_184258 | JGI IMG/M metagenome (GOLD analysis project Ga0209758, IMG submission 184258) | Arabidopsis root microbial communities from the University of North Carolina, USA - plate scrape MF_Col_mMF (SPAdes) (version 2) | ecosystem: Host-associated > Plants > Roots > Endosphere... | reverse complement strand
GAATCGCCGCGCTTTCTTGCCCCTCCCCGCGTGCGGGGCGAGGTGAAAGCCCGGCAAGGGGGAGGGATAAGAAAGAAACCTAGAACACCAGCGCCTTGGCCTGCTTGACCTGCGGCAGGCCCTGCACCCTGGCGAGCACGTCGGCCGGCACCGCGCCGTCGATCTCGACCAAGGCGATCGCGTCGCCGCCCTGCTTGGTGCGGCCGAGATGGAAGGTCGCGATGTTGATCCTGGCGTCGCCGAGCAGGCTGGCGAACTTGCCGATGAAGCCCGGTTTGTCCTCATTGGTGACGTAGATCATCGACTTGCCGAATTCGGCATCGACGCGGATACCCTTGATGTCGACCAGCCGCGGCGCGCCGTCGTGATAGACGGTGCCGGACACCGAGCGCGTCTGGGTCTCCGAGGTGACGGTGACCGTAATCAGGCTTTCGTAATCGCTCTGCGCCGCGCGCACCACCTCGTCGACCACCATGCCGCGCTCCTTGGCGACGACCGGCGCCGAGACCACGTTGACGTCGCCGAGCATCGGCCGCAGCAGCCCGCTCAATGCCGCCGAGGTCAGCGCCTTGATCTTCATCTCCGCGACCTGGCCTTCATAGGTGATCTGCACCTTGGCGATGCCGGTCTCGGTCAATTGGCCGGCGAACGAGCCGAGCTTTTCGGCGAGTTCGATGAACGGCTTCAGCTTCGGCGCTTCTTCGGCGGTGATCGAAGGAAAATTCACCGCATTGGAAATCGCACCGGTCAACAGGTAATCCGACATCTGTTCGGCAACCTGCAGCGCGACGTTCTCCTGCGCCTCGGTGGTGGCGGCGCCGAGGTGCGGCGTGCAGATCACATTGGGATGGCCGAACAGCACGTTGGTAGTGGCCGGTTCCTCGACGAAAACGTCGAAGGCGGCGCCGGCGACGTGCTTCGAATTGAGCGCGTCGACCAGCGCCTGCTCGTCGACCAGCCCGCCGCGCGCGCAGTTGATGATGCGGACGCCCTTTTTGGTCTTGGCGATCGCCGCCGCGTCGAGGATGTTCTTGGTCTTTTCGGTGAGCGGCGTGTGCAGGGTGATGAAATCGGCGCGCTTGAGCAGGTCATCGAGCTCGACCTTCTCGACGCCGATGTCCTTGGCGCGCTCCGGCGACAGGAACGGATCGAACGCGATGACCTTCATGCGCAGGCCCAATGCGCGGTCGGCGACGATCGCACCGATGTTGCCGCAGCCGATCACCCCGAGCGTCTTGCCGGTGATCTCGACGCCCATGAAACGGTTCTTTTCCCACTTGCCCGCCTGGGTCGAGGCATCGGCCTGCGGAATCTCGCGCGCCAGCGCCAGCATCAGGGTGATGGCGTGCTCGGCGGTGGTGATCGAATTGCCGAACGGCGTGTTCATCACGATGATGCCCTTGGCGGTGGCGGCGGGGATTTCGACGTTGTCGACGCCGATGCCGGCGCGGCCGATCACCTTCAGTCGCTTGGCCTTCTCGAGGATCTTTGCAGTGGCCTTGGTCGCGGAGCGGATCGCCAGGCCGTCATAGTCGCCGATGATCTCGGCGAGTTTATCCTTGTCCTTGCCGAGATTGGGCTGGAAGTCGACCTCGATGCCGCGATCCTTGAAGATCTGCACGGCGGCGGGAGACAGTGCGTCGGAAATCAGGACTTTGGGTTTGGACATGGGATGATCCTTAGAGGATGCCAATTTTACGACGTCGCCCGCGAGCTTGACCCGCGGGTCCATCCTTTTGATGGATGGCCGGGTCAAGCCCGGCCATGACGATGATGGACGAAGAACCTACGCCGCCTTGGCGAGTGACGACTTCATCTCGGCAAACGCCCAGTCGATCCACTGCGTCAGCAATGCGACGTCGGAGGCTTCAACCGTCGCGCCGCACCAGATCCGCAGACCCGCGGGCGCGTCGCGGTAGTGCGCGAAGTCGTAACCCGCGGCTTCCTTCTCGACGGCCGCGACCAGCTTCTTCGCGAAATCAGCTTGCGCGTCCGGCGTGAGCGCGGTGATCGCCGGATCGACGACCTTGAGGCACACCGAGGTGTTGGAACGGATCGCCGGGTCGGCGGCGAGGAAATCGATCCACGGCGTCTTCGCCTTCCAGTCGGCCAGCGCCTTGGTGTTGGCGTCGGCGCGGGCGATCAGCGCCTTGAGGCCGCCGATGGACTTGGCCCAGTTCAGCGCGTCGAGGTAATCCTCGACGCACAGCATCGACGGCGTGTTGATGGTCTCGCCCTCGAAGATGCCTTCGTTGAGCTTGCCGCCCTTGGTCATGCGGAAGATTTTTGGCAGTGGCCACGCCGGCTTGTAGCTCTCGAGGCGTTCGACCGCGCGCGGTGACAGCACCAGCATGCCGTGAGCGGCTTCGCCGCCCAGTGCCTTCTGCCAGGAGAACGTCACCACGTCGAGCTTGGCCCAGTCGAGCTTCTGGGCGAAGGCCGCCGAGGTGGCATCGCAAATGGTGAGGCCCTCCCGATCGGCCTTGATCCAGTCGGCATTCGGCACGCGCACGCCTGAAGTGGTGCCGTTCCAGGTGAAGACGACGTCGGAAGCCGGATCGACCTTGCTGAGATCGGGCAGCTCGCCATAGCCGGCGTGCAGCTTGGTAACGTCCTTGAGCTTCAATTCCTTGACGATGTCGCTGACCCAGCCTTCGCCGAAAGATTCCCAGGCAATGGTGGTGACCGCGCGAGCGCCGAGCAGCGACCACAGCGCCATTTCGACGGCGCCGGTATCCGACGCGGGCACGATGCCGATCTTGTAGCCGGCGGGCACCTCGAGCACTTCGCGCGTCAAGTCGATCGCGAGCTTGAGCTTGGCCTTGCCGACCTTGGCGCGATGCGAGCGGCCGAGGGCTGCGTCGTTGAGATTTTTGGGGGTCCAGCCGGGGCGCTTGGCGCAGGGGCCGGAGGAAAAATGCGGCACATTGGGCCGCGAAGCGGGCTTCGCTGCAGTCATGATCTATCCTTCCAGATAGCTAGCCTCCCGTTGGGGGGAGGTGTCCCGCCGCCGTGAATATGGGAAACGTCCCGAATCGTCAAGAAACTTCCAGCCGATCACGGACGATTGAAGCGACGCGGTCGCTCTGCGCAGAGGCATCCGACACTTCGGACGAATCCATCAGCTCCGACGCCTCGATGATGAGCCTGGCGGCGACCCGCCGGCTCGCCACCCTCAGGATGCTGCTGGCGTCCGACTGCACGACGTATTCGTTGCCCACCCTGACGATGGAATAATGCTTCATGATGATCCCCGCGTGCCCAAGCCAGTGCGGATACGCGGCATCGCACGGTTCGTTCCGCAAGGAAAATTGCCGATCGACGCTTCGTTTATCGGCGGTTAACCGGCGGCGACAGCACACAGCTTTTCGCAACGAGGACAACGCGGTCTACGCCAGATTGCGCGACGGCAATTCAAAACCGCAACGTCATCCCGACATGGCTGGGTGCAAATCCCAGCCGGACATAGAAACGCTGGGCGTCGACGCGGGACTGATGGGTCATAAGCTCGACGATCCTGCAGCCGCTGCTTCGGGCTTTTTCGACGGCCCATTGCACCAGTTGCTCGCCGATGCGCTGGCCGCGGCAGGAGGTGGCGACGCGAACATCCTCGATCAGGCCGCGCGAGGTGCCCTGTGAACTGAGGCCCGGCAGGATGCAAAGCTGCAGGCAGCCGACGACGCCGCCGCCGGTCGCCTCCGCCACCATCAGATGAACGTTGCGGTCGGCCTCGATCCGCGCGAAGGCGTCGAAGTACGACGACGGCAGCGGCTGTTCCAGCCGCTCGCGCCCGCGGCCCAGCGCATCGTCGGCCAGCATGCCGACGATATCGGCGACATCGTCACGCCGCGCCGACCGGATGGTGACGAGTGCAACATTGCTCATGCGCGAAGACCCAATTCTTGCCCGGCTTCACCGATCCAGCGCCTTACCGCCGCATGATCGCCCAGATCGAAGCCGCCTTCATGTGCCACCCGCGTATAGGCCAGCAGCGAGACGTCGGCGAGCGAGAAGGCATCACCGACCAGAAACCGCGTTGCGGCCAGCTGACGGTTCATGTGCGCCAGCGCGGCATAGCCCCGCTTGACCCTGTCGGGATCGAGCTCCGAGGCCGGCTTGCCGAGATAGACCATCTGGAAGCGGCACACCGCGACATAGGGCTCGTGACTGTACTGCTCCCAGAACAGCCACTCGTCCATCTTCGCCGCAGCGAACGCATCGGCCGGGATCAGGTCGCTGCCGCGCGCCAGATAGCGAATGATGGCGTTGGACTGCGACAGCGCGCGACCGTCTTCGAACGCGACGGTGGGGACCTGTCCCCAGCCGTTGAGTTTCAAGAATTCCGGCGTGCGCGACTGGCCTTTCATGGTGTCGATTTCGACCCAGTCGTAAGGCAATGCCAGCCGATCGCAGACCCATTTCACCTTGAGGCAATTGCCGGAATTGCTGTCGCCGTGGATCGTCATCATCGCCCCTGCCCTCGTGAGAGCACAAGACGACCAGCCGCAATGAATTCTGTCAACCAGCCGGCGGCGCGGCACGTCACATCGGGTGGATCAGAACTTGTAGCCGAGGCCGGCGCGCACGGTGTTGAGGCCGATGTCGAGCGGCGCACTGACGTGGTCAGCCGTCATCGTCATGCGCTGATATTCGTATTCGGCGCGAAGAAACAGGCAGCTGACCAGCATCACGTCGACGCCGAAGCCGGCCGAATAGCCGTACATAAAGCGGTCCTGCCGGACCGTGCCGGACGCAACCGCCGGAGACAACGTATCGAACACGGTGGCGGTGCTGACCACGCTCGCATTGCCCAGCCCGACGCCAAATGTGGCATAGGGCAGGAAGTTGCCCATCATGTAGCCGGCGCGGGCGCGGATCGATGCAAAATCCTTGAGGTCGACGGCCGCCGAGGTGAGCGACCGGTAACGATTGGCGGCCCCGACAGACCGTTGCGGCGCGGAGTCCGCACCCTTGAAACTGCCGTGCAGGTAACTGCCGTCGATGCCGATGACGACGTCCTCGAACTGCCAGTTGTAGCCGGCAAAGCCGCCGAAGGCCGAGCCGGTCCCGCTGGTTGCTCCGAGCCCGTAGTAGCTGTCGGGGGTGAGACCGCTGAGCGGCTGGATATTGTAGATGGCGGGATTGTTGGTGCCGGCCAGGTTCATGCTTGAGCTGCCGTAGCCGCCCTGGAGACCGACATATGCGCCCTGCCAGTTCACCCTGGCCGAGCTCAGGCCTTCGGTGACGGCGCCGCGGAGGATCGGAAGATCGGAAAGATCCGCGGCCTCGGCGCCCTGCACCGCGCCAAACATCACCGCCGCCACCAACAACCTACGCATCGAACACTCCATGCCACTCTTGAACTGTGCCGTGATCATCGCCCGTTAACCTTAACCAATCGTTGTCGCGCAGGGCCCGGCGCAAAACAAAACGGCGCGGGAAGCTCCCGCGCCGTTAAGAGAGGTTAAGAGACCGGAGGCTTCGATCAGCCCTTGCGCATCAGCGGCGGCGCGTAGGCCGGCGGGCTCTCGAGATTCCAGCGAACGCCGAGCTTCAGGTCATGCGAGGTGATGTCCTTGAAGGTCATCGCATGGTTGGTGGTGAAGCCGTCCTTGGTGACCAGAGGACCGGTCACGCCATCGCCGAGATTGAGATAGCTGTAGCCGAGTTCCACCGTCATGTTCGGGCTCACCTTGTAAGCAAGACCGGTGTGCAGCGCCCAGGCCAGATTCCACTTCGACGCCGAGGTTGCCGAAGCCAGACCCGGAACGGCACCAAAAGCGGCCGTGCCGTTGACGCCGATGTCGGTGAAGTTCGAAATCGTGACCCTCGACGCGCCGACGCCGGCGCCGATGAACGGCGTCACGCACCACCAGGTGCCGAGATCCGCATAGACGTTGGCCAGAGCCACCCATTCGGACTTGCTGGCGCTATAGGTATCGCTGCCGCGCTGAACCGTACCGGTGTCGGTATAGGAGGTCAGGTCCAAGCCGTGGAAGTTCGAATTGCCGCGATACTGGCCGGTGACGTCGGCACGGAACCAGTTGTTGAACTGGTAACCGACGCCGACCCCGAAGATCCCGGCGGTGTCGAAACTGGAGGTCTGGTTCAGCGACAGCAAGGTCGGGTAGTTATAGAAATCGCGCGTCCTGACACGCTGGTTGCTGAAACCGACGTCGCCGCGCAGATACCAGCCGCCGAACTCCTGGGGCGGCGGCGGCGGGTAATAGGCCGGCGGCGGCGCGATGGGCATGTCGGCAGCGAGAGCCGCCGATGACAACAACAGCGATGCCGCTCCCGCGGCCATCAGAAACTTAACGCTACGCATTGGCTTCGTCCTTTTGTCCGGTGAGGCAGACAACGGAGGCCTCACACCCGAAAACTCACGGACGAAAGATGGCATCAATTTCTTAAGCGCCACTTAACCCTAATTTTTAAGGTTGATATTTGGTGATGATTTTTTCCAGCCCGCCCCCGACTGGGCAAAAACATGGCCGCGCGCCACAATCCCTAACAGAGGGTTTATGATCGAACGGCCGCCGGCCGGGCGCGGCAGAATCTTAGTTCGGGGAAACTTAGTAGTTCGGCCGCGGCAGCCTCGGCAGGAACACCGCGAGCAGGCCGATCGCCGGCAGCAGCGCGCAGACCTGGTAGACGAACGGCAGGCCCATATGATCGGCGACCTTGCCGAGCACCGCGGCACCGAGGCCGCCGATGCCGAAGGCGACGCCGAAGAACACCCCGGAGATCATGCCGAAGCGGTGCGGCATCAATTCCTGCGCGAACACGATGATCGACGACGACGCCAGCGACATGATGACGCCGATCAGGACGGTGAGGACGGCGCTGGTGAACAATCCGGCATAAGGCAGCGCCAGGGTGAACGGCAGCGCGCCGAGGATCGAAAACCAGATCACGTAGCGGCGGCCGAAGCGGTCGCCGAGCGGGCCGCCGATGAAAGCGCCGACCGCGTTGGCGGCGAGAAACAGGAACAGATAGAGCTGCGCGGCCTGCGCGCTGACGTCGAATTTCTCGACCAGATAGAAGATGTAGTAGCTCGACAGGCTGGAGACGTAGAGCTGCTTCGAGAACAGCAGCGCAAGCAGCACCAGGATCGCAAGCAGCACGCCGCGCGAAGTCGGCGCATCCGGATGCGTCGCCGGCGCGGCCGGCGCCTCCCCGGCGATCCGCGGCCGGTACCACAGCCCGATCCGCCACAGCGTCACGATGGCCAGAAATGCGATCGTCGAAAACCAGGCGATGCTGCCCTGGCCGAACGGAATCACGATCAGCGCAGCCAACAGCGGCCCCATCGAGGTGCCGAAACTGCCGCCGAGCTGGAACACCGACTGCGCGAAGCCAAAACGGCCGCCCGAGGCCAGTCGCGTGATGCGCGACGCTTCGGGATGAAACACCGCCGAACCGAGGCCGACCAGCGCGGCGGCAACCAGGATGACGGAATACCGCTGGGCGAAGCCGAGCAGCAGCAGGCCGACGAAGGTGGCCCCCATGCCGATGGCGAGGGAGAACGGATGCGCCTTCTTGTCGGTGAAGTGTCCGATCACCGGCTGCAGCAGCGATGCGGTGATCTGGAACGCCAGCGTGATCAGCCCGATCTGGGCGAAGTCGAGCGCGTAGCTGTCCTTGAGGATCGGATAGACCGACGGGATCAGCGACTGCATGGTGTCGTTGAGGAAGTGCGACAGGCTGATGCCGCCGAGCACGGCATAGACCGGCCCCGCCGCAGACGCCGGGGCTTCGGCGCGATCATCCGCGAAGTCGGGCACGATCGCCGGCGCAACCAGCGTTTCTTCGTTGACGATGACGGGCTTGTTCAACGGCGTGATCCGGAATCGGAGGGCAACACGCTCCTCCTAAGATGCGCAGCGTCGTCCGACCAGCATCATTCGCCGATGGCTGCGATGCACGTTGCGGCGGTCAGGCGGCCGCGGCGTGCCCCAGCGCGGAAACGATGGTGTCGACCACCTCCTCGACCAGGATGCGGTCGTCGCCTTCGCCCATGACGCGGATCACGGGCTCGGTGCCCGAGGAGCGGACCAGCAGCCGTCCGTGGCCGTTGAGCCGCCGCTCGCCGGCCGAGATCGCCGACTTCACCTCGCTGTCGTCGAGCGGCTTGCCGGCGCGGTAGCGCACGTTCTTGAGCACCTGCGGCAGCGCCTCGAAGCGGTGACAGACTTCGGAGACCGGACGGCCGTGCTTCTGAACCACCGCGAGCACCTGCAGCGCAGCGACAAAGCCGTCGCCGGTGGTGGCGTAATCGGACAGGATGATATGGCCGGAGGGCTCGCCGCCGACATTGTAGCCGTGCGCCATCATCTGCTCGAGCACGTAGCGGTCGCCGACCGCGGTGCGCTTGAGCTCGATGCCCTGGGCCTCGAGGAATCGCTCGAGCCCGAGGTTCGACATGACCGTCGAGACGACCGCCGGCCTGGCGAGACGGCCGTCTTCCTTCCAGCTCTGCGCGATCACCGCGAGCAGCTGATCGCCGTCGACGACGTGGCCGCGTTCGTCGGCGATGATCACCCGGTCGGCGTCGCCATCGAGCGCGATGCCGATGTCGGCGCGCATCTCGCGCACCTTGCGGCTCAGGGCTTCGGGCGCGGTCGATCCGCAATCCTTGTTGATGTTGAAACCGTCGGGCTCGACGCCGATGGCGATGACGTCGGCGCCCAGTTCCCACAGCGCTTCCGGCACCACCTTGTAGGCGGCGCCGTGGGCGCAATCGACCACCACGCGCAGCCCCTCAAGGTTGAGGTCGCGCGGCAGCGTGCGCTTGGCGAATTCGATGTAGCGGTCATGCACGCCATCGATACGCTTGGCGCGGCCGAGACTGGCGCTCTGCGCCAGCCGGCGATCGAGGTTTTCGTCGATCAGGAGTTCGATCTGTCGCTCGATGTCGTCCGACAGCTTGAAGCCGGCCGGGCCGAACAGCTTGATGCCGTTGTCCTCGAACAGGTTGTGCGAGGCCGAAATCATCACGCCGAGATCGGCGCGCATCGATTTGGTCAGCATCGCCACCGCCGGCGTCGGCATCGGGCCGAGCTGCAGCACGTCCATGCCGACCGAGGTGAAGCCCGCGATCAGCGCGGTCTCGATCATGTAGCCGGAGAGCCGGGTGTCCTTGCCTATCACGACGCGATGACGGTGCTCGCCGCGCTGGAAGGCGAGGCCCGCAGCCTGTCCGACCTTGAGCGCGAGTTCCGGCGTGATCAGGCCGTTGGCGCGGCCCCTGATCCCGTCGGTGCCAAAATATTTGCGGCTCATGATCCCCCCAGCAATCGTCCAGATCTCGCTCGAACCGGCCGGTTCGTGCTCTCGAACGTCCGCCCACAATTCCGTGAACAGGGTTATAGGCCCTCCGGTCCTAAAAGGGCTTCAAAAAATATGATGAATCATTACCGCACTGCGGTACCGGGAACAACGCCTAACATATTGCCCTGATTTGATTAATCGGGCGCCCGGGAAATCTGGAACGGGCGTTAGGGTTCCATCGGAACGGCACCCGGGCACCCGCCGGGAGGGGCCGCGGCGACTCGCGCCCGTTTACCGGACCAGCACCGGCCGGTCAGCCGACGCGCTTGATGTGGCGGTCGGCGCGGCTCGGAGCGGGCTGCGTGACGCTCACGGGGTCAGACGCCGGGAAGGTCTCTTCGAGCCCTTCGTCAAGCGCCTGTTCGAGCTGACGCTGCTCGGCGCTCTTGCCGCGTGTCGGCTCATTGCCTGCTCGTGCCATCACGCCCTCCGCGCCGGCCGCAGCCCGCGATGTTGCAGACGGCTCAAGAATGCTAGATGAAAACCCAAAGGGGCAAATACAAGAAGGGCCGGGAACACCCATGAAACATATCACCTGTATCGAGGATCTGCGCCAAGTCCACATGCGCAGGGTGCCGAAGGCGTTCTTCGATTACGCCGACCGCGGCTCTTACACCGAGCAGACCCTGCGCGCCAACCGCGACGACCTGCAGGAGATCAGGCTGCGCCAGCGCATCCTGGTCGACGTCTCGAAGCGCGATCTATCGACCAGCATCCTCGGCGAGCGCGCCGCGCTGCCGCTGATCCTGGCGCCGATCGGGCTGTGCGGCATGCAGCACGGCGACGGCGAGATTCACGCCTGCCGCGCCGCGCAGGCCGCCGGCATTCCGTTCACGCTGAGCACGATGTCGATCTGTTCGATCGAGGACGTCGCAGCCAATGTCGACCAGCCGTTCTGGTTCCAACTCTACGTCATGAAGGATCGCGGCTTCATCAAGGCGCTGATCGAGCGCGCCATCGCCGCCAAGTGCAGCGCGCTGGTGCTGACCGTCGACCTGCAGGAGATCGGCCAGCGCCACCAGGACATCAAGAACGGCATGACCGTGCCACCGGAATGGTCGCTGTCGAAACTGATCGACTTCGCCACCAAGCCGGCCTGGGTGTCCGGCGTGCTGCGCGGCAAGCGGCGGACTTTCGGCAACCTGGTCGGCCACCTCAAGGGCACCGACGATATCACGGCGCTCGGCACCTGGATCTCGTCGCAATTCGACACCAGCCTGAACTGGAAGGACGTCGACTGGATCCGCAGCATCTGGCCGGGCAAGCTGATCCTCAAGGGCATCCTCGACGCCGAGGACGCCCAGGAAGCCGTCAAGACCGGCGCCCAGGCGCTGGTGGTCTCCAACCACGGCGGCCGCCAGCTCGACGGCGCGCCGTCCTCGATCGAGGTGCTGCCCGAGATCGTCGACGCGATCGGCGCGCAGATGGAAGTGCTGTTCGACGGCGGCATCCGCACCGGTCAGGACCTGATGCGCGCGCTGGCGCTCGGCGCGAAATCCTGCATGATCGGCCGCGCCTATATCCACGGCCTCGGCGCCTTCGGCGGCCCCGGCGTCACCAAGGCGATCGAGCTGATCGCCAAGGAGCTCAGCGTGACCATGGGGCTGTGCGGGGTCAACACCATCGCGGAGATCGATGAACGGGTGATTGCGGTTTAGGGGCAGTTGACGCAAACGGAATGTCGTCCCGGCGAACGCCGGGACCCAGAACCCCTGGGCTGCGTGATTAAAGCAAGAGGTCTGCCGCCCCTGTCCAAAAGCGAGTCCAGGGAGTCTGGGTCCCGGCCTGCGCCGGGACGACTCGTTGATATGTTCACGCGCGCGACTTGCTTTTCGCCACGCGAAAAAATCTCACATCGGCGGAGTGATACCGTCGCGGCCGACGTTGACGCGGTTGGCTTCGAGGGTGCCGTCTTCCTTCTTCGTCGCGCCGAAGATGATGATTTTTGCGCCGGCCTTGAGTTCGGACTTGTCGCCGGCAACGAAGGTGACGATCGGGGTGTCCGGGGTCACCAGCACTTTCTTTTCGCCTTCCTTGTACTTGACGACGATGGTGTCGCCGTCATTGGCTTCGACCTTCTGGTCAACGGTGGCATTTGTCATCGTGCTGTTGGGCCGCAGGTCCCAGGGCCGCGAGCCCTCGCCGGTGCCACGCATCGCTTCGGGGAAAACATGGATCGCGACCGCCTTCTGGCTGCCGTCGGCCTGCGGCATGCCGGTGACGCCGATGTAGGATCCAGGCTTGATGTCCGCCTTGGCGATCTTGGCAACGCCGGTGACCGTGACGTTGTCGGTCAGGCGCACTTTGACATCCTGGCCTTCGCGGGTCTTCACCGTCAGCAGCGCGCCGTCGACCGCCTCGATGGCGCCGCGGATCCGTACCGTGGGTACGGGCTGCGCGACGGCTACCCCGGCCAGAACGGAAACAGCCGTCAACGACACGGCGAGCACGCGCGCCGCGGAAAAAACGATGGTTGGCATGGCATATCCCTCGCTGCCCGTCGACGGACGGGCCGATCAGAGGGCAACACCACACGGACGCGGCTATTCCGGCTTCACGGCACCGTGAAACCGGCAGCCGCGAAACCGGCAGCGGCTTCACATCGGCGGGGTCAATCCGTCGCGCCCGACACTGACGCGATTGGTTTCGAACGAGCCGTCGGGCAGCTTTTTGGTGAAGGCGATGATCTTGGCACCGGCCTTCAGGTCGGACTTGTCCGCCGGCACATAAGTGACGACCGGCGTGTCGGGCCCGACCACGACTTTCTTCTCGCCGTCCTTGTATTTGATCATCAAGGTATGGCCGTCATTGCCGGACACCGTCTGCTGCTGCACCGTGGCGTTGGTCATGGTGCTGTTGGGCCGCAGGTCGTAAGGCCGCGAACCCTCACCGGTGCCGCGCATCGACTCGGGAAAGACATGAACCTCGACGGCGTTCTGGCTGCCATCGGCACCCGGCACGGTGGTGGTGCCGATGAACGACCCGACCTTGATGTCCGACAGCGCAATTTTCGTGATGCCCACCACCCGGGTGTCGCCGGCGATGCGCAGCTTGACGTCGTCACCGTTGCGCGACTTGACCGCGAGCGTATCGCCGTCGACGCTTTCGATGGTGCCGCGGATCCGCGACGGCGATGTCTGCTGGGCGAAGCCCGGCGCGGCAGACCAGACAGCGAAGCCGAGCGCGAGCACGGCAAGCGAGCATGAAAGTATTTTTAGCAAACGAAGGTTCGGCATGGCTGATCTCCGAGGGTTCACATGTTCTCTGAGAGTTTCAAATAGAGCGAACAACGCCCGGGCGCCGAAATTCCCGCGTCAAGCCTTCGTGAGATCCGCCTCGATCACCGCATAGAGATCGGCCGTGACCTGCGGCCTTCGTCCGAACCACAGTTCAAAGCCGTGCACCGCCTGGTACAGCAGCATGCCGAGGCCGTCGGCGGTCTTGAGACCGCGCCCGCGCGCCGCGGCGAGCAAAGGCGTCATCAGCGGCACATAGACCAGATCGGCCACCGTGGCTTGCGGCGGCAGCAGGCCGACCTCGATATCGAGATCCGGCTCGCCGGCCATGCCGAGGGACGTGGTGTTCACCAGCAGCCCGGCGCGCGGCAGGATGTCGCCGACCGCCTGCCATGCGGTCGGGATGATCTGCGCGCCGGCCGCGCGGGCCTTGACGTCGAATTCGTCGGCCAGCGCCTCGGCGCGGCCGGCGCTGCGGTTGGCGAGATGCACGCGCCTGATGCCGCGTTCGAGCAGCCCGAACACCACCGCGCGCGACGAGCCGCCGGCGCCGAGCACCAGCACCGTATCGGCGGCATCCCAGCCCGGCGCGCAGGCGTCGAGATTGTCGAGAAAACCATCGATGTCGGTGTTGGTCGAACGCAGCGTGTCGCCGTCATACCACAGGGTGTTGGCGGCGCCGATCGCCCGCGCCCGTTCGTCGGGTGCGGTGAGCAGCAGCGCCCGCTCCTTGTGAGGAATGGTGATATTGGCGCCGACATAGCCGTGTTTCGACAGGTTCATGACGAATTCGGCAAAACCTTCCGGCGGCACCGACTCAATGCTGTAACCGCCCGCGATGTCGAGTGTGCGTAGCCAGTAATGATGGATCAGCGGCGACCGCGAATGCGCTGCCGGCCAGCCGATCAGGCATGCGGCGCGGGGTTGGCTCTGGTCCGGCATGATGGCATTTTCCTCGCCTGTGGCCTCCTGCTCAAGGCTTCAGGGCTGCTCAAATCACGCAGCCGCGTGGCCGTCAATGGCGGCCGAACCGGCCGGCCGCGTCGACCGCGCCAGCCAGCAGCAGCGCCGCACCGGCGGCGAACCAGATCGCGGCGAGGTTGAGCCAAGCATAGGCCAGCGCGCCCAATGCCGAACCGGCCACCAGCGCCGCCCACAGCAAGAGGTTCGGCACCCAATCCAGACGGGCGCCGCCGGTCACGGCGACGGCGAGCAACTGCCCGACCTTGACCAGCGCCCCGGTGACGTAAGTGAGGCCGAGCCCGCCGCCGCCTTCGATCTGGAAACAGGCGTTTTCCAGCCCCATCGCCAGCACGATGGCAGCGATGGCGGCTTGCGATTGGCCCAGCGCATGACACGACGCGGCGACCGCGAGCAGAGCCGCCTCGACAAGGAGAAGCGCCGGTTGGCGATTGGCGCCGCGGCCGAGCACGATCAAGCTGCCGGCCGCCGCCCCGATCACGAACACGGCGATGAGGCCGAACGCCTCGAAGGCTTTCAGCCAATCCGCTTCCGCCAGGCTGACGCCCATCCGGGTCGAGTTGCCGCTCATGAAGGAGACGAACAGCCCGCCGAGATGAAGAAAGCCGATGCCGTCGACGTAGCCGGCGAGCGCGCTCAGCGCACAAGCCAATGCAATATTGCCGCGTGAATCGAGCATCGTGCCGCCCAGCCAATCCGCAGCCTTATGGATAGCGATTCCGGTGCGGCAGAGCCAGCGGTCGTCCGCATGGTGCAAATCGCGGCCGGGCGCTTGCGCATCTTGACCTCCCCGCTGTTCCGCGCGGAAGGGTCAAGAGCGCGAACTGCTAGGGCGCGGCAACGGAGCGCGTGTCGGAGAGGTGCGCCTTGATCTCGGCCACCGCGCTGGCGATGTCGGCGCTGTAGCTCGCGCGCGGCGGCACGACGCCATGGGTCTGCAGGGCCAGGCGGACGCCCTCGGAGGTGCCGGTGATGATGACGCGCACGCCACGGCGGCGGGCCTTCTCGGCGGTTCTGCTGATGGCGTTGGCGGCGGTGGAATCCAGAAACGGCACCGCCGCGAAATCGATGATGAAGGCCTGGTGGCGGTCCACGATGCTGTCGAGCGCCGCGCCGACGCTGGCAGCCGCGCCGAAGAAGAACGCGCCGGTGATGCGGTAGACCACGACATCGGGATCGTTGGCGAATCCTGGATCGTAAGGCGCGCGCTCGCCATTGGCGTCGTCGGCCCTGTCGATCGGCACCAGCGGGGCGTCGCGCGCGACGTCGGTGGTCTGCGCCATGCGGTTGATGAACAGCACCGCGCCCAGCGCGAAGCCGACCAGAATGCCTTCGGTGAGATCGCGGAAGATGGTCAAAAGAAATGTCGCCAGCAGCACCACGGCGTCGCCCCAGGACGCGCGCAGCAGCGTGGCGAAATCCTGCTTCTCGGCCATGTTCCACGCCACCACGGCGAGCACGGCGGCGAGCGCCGCCAGCGGAATATAGCTCGCCAGCGGCGCTGCGATCAGGATGAAGGCCAGCAGGAACAGCGCATGCAGCATGCCGGAGATCGGACCGTGGGCGCCGGCGCGTATGTTGGTAGCGGTGCGGGCGATGGTGCCGGTGACGCAGATGCCGCCGAACAGCGACGAGCCGATATTGGCGATGCCCTGCGCCACCAGTTCGCAATTGGAGCGGTGACGACGGCCGGTCATGCCGTCGGCAACCACCGCGGAGAGCAGCGACTCGATGGCGCCGAGCAGCGCGAAGGAGATGGCGTCCGGCAGCACGGCTTCCAGCTTGGCCACGGAGAACGCCGGCAGCGAAGGCCACGGAAACGATTGCGGGATGCCGCCGAAGCGGGTGCCGATGGTCTCGACCGGAAGCGCCAGCAGCCAGGCGGCGACCGCGCTCAAAACCACTGCGATCAGGATGCCCGGCCAAGATGGACGGAAATGCCGCAAGGCCAGAATGATCGCGACCGTGGCGGCGGCGAGAGCGGCGGCCGAGGTGTTGAAGGTCGGCAGCGCGCGGCCGAGCATCTGCAGCTTCGGGATCAGTTCGCCCGGCTCCTTGCCGTCGAGGGAAAGCCCGAACAGATCCCTGATCTGGCTGGCAAAGATGATGACGGCGATGCCAGCGGTGAATCCGACCGTGACCGGATAGGGAATGAATTTGACGTAGGTGCCGAGCCGCAGGAAGCCGGCCGCCATCAGAAACAGCCCAGCCAGCATGGTCGCCAGCACCAGCCCATCGAGGCCGTGGCGGGCGCCCGTCGCGGCGACCAGAACGATGAAGGCGCCGGCCGGTCCGCCGATCTGAAACCGGCTGCCGCCGAACGCGGATACCAGAAAGCCGCCGGCGACTGCGGTGATGAGGCCGCGGTCCGGCGTCGTGCCCGAGGCAATCGCGATCGCCATCGACAACGGCAGCGCGACGATTGCCACGGTGAGCCCGGCGAGCACGTCATCGCGAAGATCCGCAAAGCCGTATCCCTCGCGCAGCACCGTCACCAGTTTGGGGGTATACAGCTCCGCGAAGGTCGGCTGATGCGGCCGCGGTGCGCGCTCTGCGGAAATGTCCATGCCCAGTTCGCCCCTGTCGCCTGCCGCGAATGTCAGACGCGGCGGCTCGACCCCATCAGCTTGCCCATCAGCCTAGCCCGTCAGCCTGGCCCGTCAGATCGCGGCGGCGGCCCCGGTTGTTTCAACCGCACACCCCGGCCCCCGGACTCGCTGCGCGCGTTCTCACCGATCAATTCGACGCCGGCGCGATTGAGCGCATCGACGATCTTGACCAGCGAATCCACCACGCCCCTGACGTTGCCGTCACTCGCTTCCATGCGCTGCACCGTGGGTAGCGACACCCCGGCGAGTTCAGCCAGCCGTTTTTGATCGATCCCCAACAACGCCCGCGCTGCGCGCATCTGAAACGATGTGATCAAGGGAGCCTTTCCAATTCTGTATATTATACATCATGTTTGGCACGCCTTCAATGATGTATTATACATCATCGATCGGGCATCACTTGTCGATGAATTCGGCGATGGCGAAGCGAGATGTGAGGCGCAGCCTGTTTCATCACGCTCCAATCCGACCTTGTCCTGCCAATGGACACGGTCGAGGTCGACGAGGTCACCGCCGAGGCGGGCATCGAGCGATTTCGCCAGCGTGCTCTTTCCCGAGCCGCTGTTGCCGATGACCACGATCCCCGGTCCGAGGATCGTGATCATGGCGGTTGATCAGGCGGCGACGCGATGCGCCGCGATGATCTGGTCCGCCGCGCGGCCCGTCACCTCGGCCATGTGGTCGAATTGCCGGCTGAAGCTGCCGGCGCCGGCGGTCGCCGAGCGCAATTCGACGATCAGATCGCCGATCTCGGATTCCGGCATCATCGCGCGAACCCGATCCCAGCCTTGCCACCCTTCACGGGTATCGAAACCGAGAATCTGACCGCGCCGACCGGACAGGATGGCGTTGATCTTGGCGGTGGCGTCGGTGGGACAGACGATCTCCACCACATGGATCGGCTCGAGCAGCACCGGCTGGCACTGCGGCAACGCCTCGGTGACCCCGATGCGGGCCGCGGTGCGGAACGCCTGGTCCGAAGAATCCACGCTGTGATACGAGCCGTCGGTCAGCGTGACCTGGACATCGATGACCGGGAAACCGAGCGGACCGCGCAGCAATCCGTCGACGACGCCCTCTTCCACCGCGCCGATGTAGTTGCGCGGCACCGCCCCGCCGACGACCTTTTCGGCGAACTTGAAGCCGCTGCTGCGCGGCAACGGCATCACCTCCAGCACCACGTCGCCGAACTGGCCGTGACCGCCGGATTGCTTCTTGTGACGCCCGCGCTGGCTGACCGACTTTCGGATGGTCTCCTGATAGCCGATCGCCGGCGGATGCGATTTGACGTTGACGCCGAAGCGTTCGCGCAGCCGTTCCAGCGCCACCCGCAGATGCATCTCGCCCTGCCCCCACAGCACGATGTCATGGGTGCGGGCGTTGTGAATGATGCTGAGCGACGGATCCTCTTCGTTCAGCCGCAGCAGGGCCTGGCCGAGCTTGACGTCGTCCTTGCGGTCGGTCGCCGCCAGCGCCATCGCCAGCACCGGCGGCGCCGGCGCGATCGAAACCAGGGCCGTCGGCGCGGTCTTGGCGGTCGACAGCGTATCGCCGGTCTTGACGCTGTCGAGCTTGCCGAGCGCGACCACCTCGCCGGCTTCGGCGGCGGGCCGCTTGCTATCGTGAGCGCCGCTTGCCGCCAATATGCCGGACACCCGTCCGGTTTCGCCGCTGGAGGACTGCACGGTCGCGCCGTCATCGAGACGACCGCTCAGCACCCGGGCCAGCGACAGCTTGCCGCCGTGCTGGAGATGGGTGGACTTCAGCACATAGGCCAGCGCGTCCCTGGACGGCGGCGCGCCGAGACGGGCGGCGGTGTCGGCAACCCCGGGCGCCTCGTGGCGCAGCGCCTTCATCAGCCGCAGCACGCCGTTCTCGCGCAGCGCCGAGCCCAGCAGCACCGGGCAGATCTGGCCTTCGCGCAATTCGCGGGCGAGATCGTCGAACACCGCGTCGCGCGGCGGGGCGATGTCCTCGAGCAACTGCTCCATCAGCGCGTCGTCGTGATCGGCGAGCTTCTCCAGCATCGAGAACCGCGCTTCCTTCTCGCGGTCGAGATCGCCGCCCTCCAGCGCGATGACTTCGGAGGCCTTGTGCTCGCGATAGACGAAGGCGCGTTCCAGCGCCAGGTCGACGAAGCCGGCGATCAGATCGCCGTTCCAGATCGGGATCTGGCGAAGCACCAGCGGGATGCGCGACGCCGGCTGCAAGGTGCCGAGCGTTTCGCGGATCCGCTTGCTGGCGCGGTCGATCTTGTTGAGAAACAGGAATCGCGGAATGGCGAGGTCTTCTAGTTCGCGCAGGATGATCTGCAGTTGCGGCAGCTTGCGCTCGTCCGCCTCGCAGACCACCACCGCGGCGTCGACGGCCGGAATCGCGGCGCGCATGTCGTGCGCGAACTCGACCGACCCCGGACAATCGATGAAGGTGTAGCTGTCGCCCATGAAACTGGTGGTCGCCGCGGTGAGGCCGACGCCCATCTTGTGATGGCGGGCTTCCGCGCTGCTGTCGCCGAACGACGTTCCGTTATCGACACTGCCGGCACAGGGAATGGCGCCGGTGCGTGCGAGAATGGCCTCGAGAAGTGTAGTTTTACCGCTTTGGAAAGGGCCCACCAGTGCGATGCACCGTGGACCGCAGGGACTTCTGACGTCTTGTCCCATTGCCGCCTCCTTGTCTGGAGCTCGGCCCATGATTGGGTCGGCGGCACAATGCTCTGCCCGGCCTTTCGATTTGGCAAGCGGGAAAAATTTCCGCTGCGCAACATGACGCGATCAAAAGATATCGCCGCAAAAGAAAGCCGGCCCCATGAAGAGCCGGATTCAAACACTCGATCTTGATTGCGCCGAAGCGATTACCGCCCGGGACGCAGTTCCAGGCCTTCCAGGCCGACCGCGACATTGAGTCCGGTCTGCCCCTGCAGGCTGAGCGGCTGCAAGGCGATGGAATTCGCCGAACCGCCGACCAGCACATTGGCGCCGACGCCGACACCGATGGAGGCGCTGCCCTGGGCGCCGGCATAGTTTCCGGCGAGATCGCCGGGACCCATCTGCTCGGTGGGCGCGAACACCGCCCAGGCGAGGCCGGTCTCCTGGGTGATGCCGAGATCGAGGCCGACCTTGCGGATGGTGGCGACATAGGGCTGGTCGGGCCGGCCATTGGCGCGCAACACGCAGCCGAGATTGGTGACCGAGCCGACGATGAAGCCAACGCTGGAACCGCCGCGGCATTCCAGCACGCCGATCTGAATACGGCTCTGCTGTGCCTGCGCGACGGCAGCGGATGCCATCAGCGTCAGCGCGACGAGACCGAGCATTCGTGAAAGACGGGTCATGACATGATCTCCGAAAGGGACGGCGTGATGCAGGACGATGCGATGTGGACCGGAACTTCGCTTACACTGCCGCAAATCGGCCGTCATTAAAAAAGGCCCGCTTGCGCGGGCCTTTTTCGTCGACGTCTGGCCGCGTCAGCGATGACGGCGATGATGATGCCGGCGGGCGCCGCCGCGCATTCCGACCGGCTGCAGCGTGATCTCGGCAATGCCGGCGGCGACGTTCAGCCCGGTCTGGCCCTGCACGCTGACCGGCTGCAGCGCGTAGGAATTGGCTGCGCCGCCGACCAGGAAGTTGCCGCCGAAGCCGACGCCGACCGACGCGTTGGCCCCGACGCCGCCGTAACGCCCGGCCAGGCCGCCGCGTCCGATCCCGCGGGTCGGGCCATAGGCCGCCCACTGGAATCGGGTCTGCTGGGTGAAGCCGAGATCGAGGCCGAAGCGATTGACATTGGCAATGTAGGCTTCCGGCCGACGTCCCTCGCCCTGGAACACGCATTGCAGGCTGGTGACGCTGCCGACTACGAAGCCGACATTCTGGCCACCCTCGCACTCCAGCACGCCGATCTGCAGCCGCTGTTGCGCATTCGCGGTCGCGAACGACGCAACGAGGGTGCTGATGGCAATACCGAAAAGTGTTGAAAGACGCATGGGCTGTTCTCCGCCTGTGAACTGATTGCGGGCGGACAGGAAGGAAGCGTCGTGTCGAAAGAATGGCAAAACCGCCGAAAAACCGACGAAGCTTTGACGTTAGAGTGATTAGACTTCGGCGGGATGAAGTGAAGGGGGAGGAAGTGTTGCGGATTGTTTCCGGATGCGCCGCGTGTGACGTCCGCACCCCCACCCGACCCGGCTTCGCTCCTTCGGATCTGCGCGGGGCCACCCTCCCCACAAGGGGGAGGGATAAGAAAGAGCCTTACCGCAGGTTGCCGCAGAAGCGCTGGATGCGTTTGCAGGCTTCTTCGAGGTCGGAGGTCTTGGTGGCGTAGGAAATCCGGAACGCCGGCCCGAGGCCGAACGCCGAGCCCTGCACCACTGCGACGCCTTCGGTTTCCAGAAGCTCGGTGACGAAGTCCTCGTCATTGGTGATGGTCTTGCCCGACGGCGCGGTCTTGCCGATGGTGCCGGCGCAGGACGGATAGACGTAGAACGCGCCTTCCGGCCGCGGGCATTCGAGGCCGTTGGCCTGGTTGAGCATCGAGACCGCGAGATCGCGGCGCTCCTTGAACACCTTGTTGTTGACCGGGATGAAATCCTGCGGACCGTTGAGCGCCTCGACCGACGCCCACTGCGCGATCGACGACGGGTTCGAGGTCGATTGCGACTGGATCGTCGCCATCGCCTTGATCAGTTCAGCCGGCCCGCCGGCGTAACCGATGCGCCAGCCGGTCATGCAATAGGCTTTGGAGACGCCGTTCACCGTCAGCGTGCGGTCGTACAGTTTCGGCTCGACCTGCGCGGGCGTGGTGAACACGAAGTCGTCATAGACCAGGTGCTCGTACATGTCGTCGGTCATGACCCAGACGTGCGGGTGCTTCACCAGCACATCGGTCAGCGCCTTGAGCTCGGCGCGCGAATAGGCCGCGCCGGTCGGGTTCGACGGCGAGCACAGGATGATCCATTTGGTCTTCGGCGTGATCGCCTTTTCAAGCGCGTCCGGCTGCAGCTTGAAACCCTGCGCCGCCGTGCACACCACCGGCACCGGCTCGCCGCCGGCCAGCGCCACCATCTCCGGATAGCTCACCCAGTACGGCGCCGGAATGATCACCTCGTCGCCGGGATTGATGGTGGCCATCAGCGCGTTGTAGAGCACCTGCTTGCCGCCGGTGCCGACGATGATCTGGTTCGGCTTGTAGGTGAGGCCGTTCTCGCGCTGAAACTTGGCGATGATCGCCTCCTTCAGCTCGGGAATGCCGTCGACCGCGGTGTACTTGGTCTTGCCGGCCTCGATGGCGTGGATCGCCGCCAGCTTGATGTTGGCCGGGGTGTCGAAATCCGGTTCGCCGGCGCCGAGGCCGATGACGTTGCGGCCAGCCGCTTTGAGCGCGCGTGCTTTATCCGTGACCGCGATGGTCGCGGACGGCTTCACACGGTCGAGCGCAGCGGACAGAAACGGCATCATCATCTCCTTGCAAACGTCGTGATCTGAGAGGTCCACGACTCTTTCTGATGGGAACGCCGCACCCTAAAGGGGCTTACGCTGCATCGCAAGACGGATGGCCAAAAAGCCTCGCCAAACCGCGCTTTTTTGATTGCTTCCAGCCGCGCCGCCGGACCGGCGCAATAAACCTTAAATTGCGCGGCGAAATGACTTATTTTCGTCCACGGCGCAGATTGCTCCGAGGGCAATGTCGCTGCCTGCCCGCAGGCCGGCGGCGACGGAGATTTACTTTTCGCGGCGACAGCTTCGCGCAGTTGTGATCGATCGTTCGCAACGCGCTTGCGAGAGGTTTCCAAACATGTGCGGCCGGCCGAAGTTTTCGAGACTTTCCAGGCAATCAGGCCTTGCGACGCACTGCCATCGGCATCATTGTTTAGCCGCGTTGCAGGCTGACAACGCCAGCGCGGCAAAGACCCACGGTTAGAACAGGACGAATGTACAAGCTCTATTCGATGCAGCGCTCAGGCAACAGCTACAAGGTCCGCCTTGCGCTGGCATTGCTCGACGCTCCCTATCGCGCCATCGAGATCGACATCCTGCGCGGCGAAAGCCGCACGCCGGATTTCCTGGCGAAGAATCCGAGCGGCCAGGTGCCGCTGCTCGAAGTGGCCGAAGGACGCTATCTGGCGGAGTCCAATGCGATCCTGTGGTATCTCGCCGTCGGCACCTCGCTGGCGCCGGAGAACCGGATGGATCGCGCGGAAGCGCTGCAATGGATGTTCTTCGAGCAGCATGCGCTGGAGCCGAATATCGGCGCCGCCTATTTCTGGCTGTCGCTCGTCAGGGGCGGACGCGACCTGCAGACCCATGCCCTGGAAGACTGGATGGAACGCGGCTATGCCGCATTGCAGGTGATGGAAAATCATCTCAAGCTCAACGACTACTTCGCCGCCGGCCAGCTCACCGTGGCCGACATCGCGCTGTACGGCTACACCCACGTCGCCCATCAGTGCGATTTCGACCTGGCGGCATTTCCCTCGGTCCGCGAGTGGCTGCGCCGCATCGAGCAGTCGCCGGGCTTCGTCACAATGGACTGGCGGCCGGACGCGGTCGCGAGCGACCCTGCCGGGATCGCCGCCGAGGCGTAATCCGGACGGATCGCAGCCCGGCTCCTTTTGCGCCCAGATTCCGCCATGTTTTGAATGGGTTCCGCCCAAATCCCGCCCGCCAAATCCGGCAGATTCGACAGGCGCGCGGGTGATTCGCCCGCGGTTTGAAGGATTTACGGCCATGATTCGGTCGCTGGGCACGGGCGTTGGTTTCGAGGATCGCCCCAGGCCTGTTGCTTCGCCTCGTCTGATCCACGCCGTCGCGGCTTCGCTTGCGGTAGGCTCGCTGTCGCTGTGCCTGATCGTGGCGCTCACCGTGCTGTCGATCAAGGTCAGCGTCGCCCTGCCGCTCCCACTCTGACGCGCAACCAGCCTGACGACGTCAAGCTGCGGTGGGGAGAGCCTTTTATTTTGACGCGTTTTCTTCACGCGAACCGGTATCCACCCTCGGATCAAGTCCGGGGGCATGCTCGGCTTGAAAGTGCTCTCATCATGCGCGCGCAGTTGTCGGCGATGGAGTTATTGCGATGAAGACACCCGTCGTTCTGGTGGCGGCGTCGTTGACCGCGGCGACGATCGTGCTGACCGCCACGCTGCTGATTGCGAGCCCGCGTGGCGGCAACAGCTCATTCGGCTCGTCCGCCGGCGCGCTGGAAGTTCGCACCATCGCCAGCGGGCTGGTCAATCCCTGGGCACTGGCGTTCCTGCCTGACGGAGGCCTGCTGGTCACCGAACGCCCCGGGCGCATGCGCATCGTCACGGAAGGCCAGCTCTTGCCGCCACTCAAGGGCGTGCCCGAGGTCTGGGCTTCAGGCCAGGGCGGCCTGCTCGACGTCATCCTCGACAGAGCGTTTGCGCAGAACAACCAGATCTATTTCTGCTTTGCCGAACGCACCGGCGGTGGCGGCCGCACCGCGGTGGCCCGCGCCACCCTCGACGCGGGACAGAACCGGCTCGATGCGGTCAAGATCATCTTCCGACAGGACGGCCCTCTGTCGTCGGGCAATCATTACGGCTGCCGTATCGTGCAGGCCGCCGACGGCAACCTGTTCGTCACGCTCGGCGAGCATTTCAGCGCTCGCGACGAAGCGCAGAACCTCGGCAACCATCTCGGCAAGCTGATCCGCATCGCCCCCGACGGTGCAGTCCCGAAGGACAATCCGTTCGTCGGGCACGACGGCGCGAGGCCCGAAATCTGGAGCTATGGTCATCGCAACGAGCAGGGCCTGGCGCTCAATCCGCATACCGGCGACCTGTGGGAGATCGAACACGGCCCGCGCGGCGGCGACGAGGTCAACATCATCGGCAAGGGCAAGAATTACGGCTGGCCGGTGATCGGCTACGGCATCGACTACAGCGGCCAGAAGATTCACGAGACCACCGCGAAAGACGGCATGGAGCAGCCGGTCAAATACTGGGTGCCGTCGATCGCGCCCTCCGGCATGGCGTTCTACACCGGAAAGCTGTTTCCGAAATGGGACGGCAGCCTGTTCACCGGCGCGCTGGCCGGCAAGATGCTGGTGCGGCTGTCGCTGAACGGCAACGCCGTCACCGGCGAGGAGCGGCTGCTGCAGGATCTCAACGAACGCATCCGCGACGTGCGGCAGGGTCCCGACGGCGCGCTGTGGCTGTTGACCGACAGTTCGGCAGGACGGGTTCTGCGGGTGACGCCGGCGGCCAAGTGAGCCGGGAGCGATCGCCCGCGTCGTGAACCGGCCAACTTCCGACGGCGACCAAGGCTCATGATCGCCGCATGACGCGGCGCAAGGCCGCGAGACATGAATCGACGCCAATTCATCTTCGGCATCTCCGGCGCCGTCGCGCTGCTGGGCATGGCGCCGGCCGGCCACGCCGAATGCGGCGCGGTGGGCGCCATCGAATTCGTCGAGGGGGTATATCAGCGGCAGGCCGAGCTGCTTGCCGCCAATCTGGCGCCCGACGACAAGGAATTGTACGCGCAATTCTCCCGCCGCCTGCGGACGTCGATGCAGGCGCCAAGGCGCAAGCGGCCGACCGAGCCGCCCGGCCCGCTGCTCAACGCCTTCTTCGGCTGGGGCGTGCTGCCGCGCACGGCGATCAAGGTCGAGAAGGCCACGTTGATGGCCGGCCGTGACGACGGCCCGGCGACGGTGCGCGTCGACTTTCGTCATCACGACGAGATCCATCAAAGTTTCGTGCGCGCGGTGCGCCAACGGGAGGCGTGGCGTATCGCCAACATTTCTTATGACTCGGGAAAGAGTCTGGTGGAGCATTACCGGGCACTGGCGGGGCGATGAGCGAGTGTGATTTGAAACGCGGACGCGGCGCCATCCAACCCTCGCCGCAACGAGCGGGGCGAGGTTGGGTTACCACTTGTGGAAAATGAAGAACGCGCCGGCGGCGATGAAGCCGAAGCCGAGGATGTGATTCCAGCCGAGCGGCTCCTTCAGATACAGGATCGAGAAGGCGGCGAACACGATCAGCGTGATCACCTCCTGCATGGTCTTGAGCTGCGCCGCGGAATACACCGCGCTGCCCCAGCGGTTGGCCGGCACCGCCAGCCAGTATTCGAAGAACGCGATGCCCCAGCTCACCAGGATGACGAGCGGCAGCGAACTTTCCTTGAATTTGAGGTGGCCGTACCAGGCAAAGGTCATGAAAACGTTGGAGGCGAACAGCATCAGAATCGGCAGCACGAGCGGTGAAACGGTCAGTGGCATGAATATCCTTTCCAGCAGGGCAACGGGCGCTAGAGCATGCTCTAGCGTTATCTTTTTGTTCGAGCATGATCTTTCGGAAAACCGGTTTCCACTTTTCCGGATCATGCTCTAACCGGCAAATCTGCCGTACGGTTCCCGGCGTTATCGACATCAATTGACGACAAGACAACGAAAATCGATCTGATTCCAGTCCCCGGCCTTTAACGATCGCGCGAGAAAGACCGCCGTAATCCCAATCAAACGTCATTCTATCGCACTTAACTCGGGTGCAGGAACAGGAATGCATCATGCGGTTTGACTGGCGTGCCACATCCGGTCCGGTGCTCACATTGGCGACGGCCTCGGCTGCGCTGCTGTCCGGCGACAATTTCTTTCTTGTCGCCAATCTCGCCCCGCTGTTCGTCTGCTTCGCCGCGCTCTCGGCAGCGATCAGCGGCGTCATCCCCGGCCTCATCTGCACGGCCATCGCGGTGGCGTTCACGGCGTTGTCCGCATCCGATGCCGGTGCTAGCCAGGACGCCCGGACCGTCGTGCTGGCGATCGCCGCGGCGGGAGCGGCCCTCATCACCGGGCTGTTGCGGCAGCGCATGACCGACGCGCTGGCCCGGCAGCGCGAACGGCACGCCAGCGCGATGCGGCTGCGGTCGGCGCTCGACCAGATCGAAATCGGCGTCGTGCTGCTCAGTGCCGACACCCGCGCGGAATTCATCAACCGCGCCTTCCGGCAATATTTCTCGCTGCCCGACGCCAAGGCGGACAGCAAGCCGCCATTCATCGCGCTGATGTATCATGGCCGCGATACCGGCGCCTTCGAGATGCCGGAGGACGAACTCTCTGCCTTCGTCGCCGCGCGCATGCGGATGGTGCGCGCCGGCGACGCAACGCCGATCAACCTCAATCTCGCCAATGGACAGGTGCTGCGCTTCAGCTGCACCGCATTGCCGGATGGCGGCCGGATGCTGAGCTACACGCCGGTCACCGATCTGGTCCGGCATAGCGACAGTCATGCCGACGCGGATTACTATCTGTCGCTGCGCGGCGGTGGCGACCGCGCGCTCGCCCGTCACCTGCGTGCCGCGGAATAGAGCGGATCCGTAAGGTTTCATCGGCCGCACGGGCCTGTGGATAACTCCTGGTGTCACGGCCGTGTAACAGTGCGGGCCTATGTTGCCGCTGCGTCTGATCAGGCCCCCCGTCACGGATCATTCGCCCCAAGCGGTCCCCGTCAGTCGCCGCGTCTGACCGGGGCCGCATTTTTTTGTTCCGCAGTGCGCTTGCGTCGAATGACGCCGCAAGGTCGCAGACCATGAATCGCCCATGATCCGTTTCGCCTTCACGGTTACCGCGCTCACGGCAATGACGCTGGCGCTGCTGCCATTTCAACTGATGGCGATCCGCTTCGACCTGCCGCTGCAGCGAACGCTTCCGCGGCTTTATCACCGCGCGTTCTGCGGCCTGATGGGGGTGCGGATCCGCGAGGTCGGGCAGCGCAGCCGCCAGGCCCCGGTGCTGATCCTGTCCAATCACGTCTCCTGGCTCGACATCAGCGTCATCTCGGCGCTGACGCCCGTCGTGTTCGTCGCCAAGAGCGAGGTGGCTACCTGGCCGGTATTCGGCTGGCTCGCCAAGCTGCAGCGCACCATCTTCATCGAGCGGCAGCGGCGGCAGAAAACCGCCGCGGCGACCCAGGAGATCGCCGGACGCCTGCTCGGCGGCGACGCGGTGGTGCTGTTCGCAGAGGGCACCTCGAGCGACGGCACGCGCGTGCTGCCGTTCCGCTCGGCGCTGGTCGGCGCGGTGCATCAAGCGCTCGGCGACGGCACCCAGCACAGCGCCATCACCGTGCAGCCGCTGTCGGTGGCCTATCTCGGCTTCCGCGGCGTGCCGATCGGACGGGCCTTGCGCGAGCGCGTGGCATGGTATGGCGATGCCGACCTGATGCCGCACTTCTTCGGCGTGCTATCGGCCGGCGCGATCGACGTCACCGTCAGTTGGGGCAGCGCCGAAGCCTATGACATCAGCGCGGATCGCAAGGAAATCGCTCGCGATGCCGAGAAGGCGGTACGGCGGCTGACGGCGGCGGCGCTGCGCGCCGGCCCGCCGGGCCAGACGTCGCCCGCGCCGGCGTTGATCCCGCCGCAGCGGCTGCCGGACCCGGCCTGAGCCGGACGCGCGGCGGCCATGAACACGCGCTGTCTTGCGACAGCGCCGGATGCGGGTCAGAGTGCCCTTCCCTTCGCCGACCCTCCTGACAGGACTGATCCATGCAAATTCGCAATCTCGGCGGCTCCGGCCTGCGCGTCTCCGCCGTCGGCATCGGCTGCAACAATTTCGGCCAGCGCACCGATCTCGAGACTTCGCGCAAGGTGATCCACAAGGCGATCGATCTCGGCATCACCCTGTTCGACACCGCCGATATCTATGCCGGCATGGGAGGCTCGGAAACCGTACTCGGCGAGGTGCTCGGCGACCGCCGCAAGGACATCGTGCTGGCGACCAAGTATTCCAAGCCGATGAGCAACGACGGCACCAAGCAGGGCGCCTCGCGCCGCTATATCATGTCGGCGGTGGAAGCCAGCCTGAAGCGGCTGAAGACCGATTACATCGATCTCTACCAGCAGCACGATTTCGATTCCCTGACGCCGATCGAGGAAACCTTGCGCGCGCTCGACGACCTCGTCCGCCAGGGCAAGGTGCGCTACATCGGCAACTCGAATTTCCCGGCCTGGCGCATCGCCGAGGCGGAACTGACCGCGCGCGGCATGAATGTGAACCGGTTCGTCTCCTGCCAGGACGAATACAGCCTGGTGGTGCGCGACATCGAGAGGGACCTGCTGCCGGCGGCGCAGCAATACAATCTCGGCCTGCTGCCGTTCTTCCCGCTGGCCAGCGGACTGCTCACCGGCAAATACCGACGCGGTGCCGCCGCACCAGCCGACACCCGCTTCGCCAAGGCGCCGGCGCTGCGCGACCGCTACGTCACGCCGCGCAACGAAGACATCGTGGAAAAGCTGGAGGCCTTCGCCAAGGCGCGCGGCCACAGCATGCTGGAGCTGGCGTTCTCCTGGCTGGCCTCGCGCCCGCAGGTGTCGAGCGTGATCGCCGGCGCGACGCGGGTCGAGCAGGTCGAGCAGAACGTCAAGGCGATCGGGTGGCAGCTGAGCGCGGAGGAGATGGCGGAGATCGACGGGATTACGTTGGGGTAGTAGCGCAGGATTCCCCAGGAGTCGTCCCGGCGCAGGCCGGGACCCAGACCCCCTGGACTCTCTGCTGTAGCAAGCGTCTCAAAGCGCGTTTGATACCACCCGACAAAATCATGAACGCCGGGGGTTCTGGGTCCCGGCCTTCGCCGGGACGACGCGCGTAGGGGAACGACGCTTCGCCCTTACCCCACCAGACCCTGCATCGGCCGCACCACGGCGCTGTCCGGAAACACCGTTTCCGCCAGCACGCGTTCGCTCAAGCCAAGCTGATCGCGCAGCAAGCTCTTCAGCACCGCGCGCAGGTCGGTGGTCGGGGCGAGATCGCGGGCTTCATACAAACTGGCCGGCTTCAATCCCGGCCAGTCGGCGATCACCCGACCGCCTTTCACCGCGCCGCCGGCCAATAGCGCGATCGTGCCGGTGCCGTGGTCGGTGCCGTCGGTGCCGTTGATCCGCGCGGTGCGGCCGAACTCGGTCGCCACCACGACCACGGTGTCGCGCCAGTGGTCGCCAAGGCCGGTTTCGAATTCGGCCAGCGCGCCGTCGAGGCCGGACAGCAGCTGCGCGAGGCGGCCGACCGGGCCGCCTTCATTGGCGTGGGTGTCCCAGCCGTCGAATGCCAGCGCGCCGATCCGCGGGCCGTCATCGGCGGCCATCAGCTTGGCGGCGCCGCGCGCCACCAGCCGCATCGCGCCGGCAGCATTGGTATTCGGCTTCGGCCTCATGTCGTCGCCATTGGCGATCTTGTCGAGCTGCAGACCCTGCGACAGCGCGCTCGCCAACGCCGGATCGCGATGCTTATAAAGCTCCATCAGGCGCATCGCGGTGTCGTCGGCGGCATTCGGCAAGGTCACTGGCGCCCAGCCGACGGTCGACGCGGCGCCGCGCAGCACCAGGGGCGTGGTCGGGCCGACCGCGAGCGCGCTCGTCACCCGCTCGCCGCGCGGCAGCGCCTCGAGCGCGCGGTTGAGCCAGCCGGACTGCACCCGCCCCGGCCCGGCGAATCCGCTTTCGAGCACGTCCTGGCCGTCGAAATGTGAGCGGTCGCGATACGGCGTCGCCACCGCGTGAACCACCGCGGCCTGTTTGGCCTTATACATCCGTGCGAATTCCGGCATCGCCGGATGGATGGCGAAAAACGAATCCAGCATGATCGCGGCGTGCGCCCCGTCCGGCGTGAGCGCAATCGAGCCGTGCAGGCCGGCGTAGTCGGGATCGCCAACCGGCGCCACGGTAGCAAGGCCGTCCAGCGCGCCGCGCAGGATCACCACGATCAGGCGCGGATCGCGCGCATCAGCGGCACGGGCGAATTTCGGCAGGTAGGCCCAGGCCGCGAAGGAGGCGCCGCCAAGCAGCAGCGTGCGCCGCGTCGCGGTCACGGATGTCCGGCTTTCACAGCAATCCATCGTCATCTCCTCTGGAACTCCGGCGACATCAAGAGCAGCGCCAGCGCCTGCTGCCGCGACTCGGCGCGCGCGATGGTCCGCCGCGTCTCCTCTGAGGCGGCGTCGGCGGCAACGACCTCAAGGAGATCGCGCGGATCGACACTGTCGGGAATGCGCGAGGCAAACTGCGCCGCGATGTCGAGGCGCAGTTTCATGCCTTCGGGCGCTGCCCATGCGGCGTTGCTGTCTGCAAAGCCGTTCGGCCCCGACGGCGTCCACAACGGCTGACCCAGCGTGTTCAAGGCGCCGAGAGTGCGGCCCGGATCTTCCGGTATCCGCGCCAGCAGCCGGCCGGCGGCGATGAGATATTCGTAAGGCGTGCGTATCTTGGTCAGCGGCGCACGCCAGGCCTCTTCGGAGTCCGCCAGCGCCGCCGCCAGCGCCTTGAGATCGCCGTCGGTCTTGCGGAACACGCCCTCGAGCCGCGCCACCAGCGCCGGCGGCGGATCGTCGGCCACGAAGTGACGCGTCAGTTTCGCGGCAATGAATTTCGCGGTCGAGGGATGCCGGGCAACATCGCCTAGCGCCGCCTCGCCCTGCGCAACGCCGGTGTTCTCGTAGGTCTTGCCAAGCAGAACTTGCGGCCCTGGCTGGTGCGCATTGGCGTTGAACACGAAACTGCCCGGCACGCCGAGCTTGCCATCGCGGCCCGCGAAGCTCCAGCCGGTGATGATCCGCGCCAGCGTGGTGACGTCGTCCTGCGAATAGCCGCCGCCGACCCCGAGGGTGTGCAGTTCCATGATCTCGCGGGCGAGATTTTCGTTCAGGCCGCGCTTGCGATTTTGGCCGGCGCGCGAGTCCGGCCCGATCGATTGTTGGTTGTCGAGAAAGAACAGCATCGCCGGATGCTGCTCGACCGCCTTGAGCATGTCGGCGAACCGCCCGAACACGTAAGGCCGGATCGCTTCGCGTTCGAACGACCCGGCCCAGATCCGCGCCGGTTCGCCCTTGCTGGCGGAGATGCAGAAATGATTCGACCAGAACACCACGAGGCGCTCGGCGAAGCCGCAATCGGCGATCGTGGCGCGCTGAATTCGCGCCAGCGCCTCGCCGCGAAACGTCTTCTGGATCACGTTGAGCGGCGGCGGCGGATTTGGCGGCGGCGAAGCAGTCGCGTTGTCCGGCGCGATGCGCGGCATCATCGTCACCGTGCTGCCCGCCAGCGCCGATTCGGGTGCCGCGTTCTGAACCGCGTCGGTCACCTTCGCCATCATCCGCGCCTGGGTGTCCGCCATGGCGGCGTCCGGCTTCGGCTTTGGCGCGCCAAGTTCCCGCTGCGCCCGCACCTGCGCCTGGTAATCGAACATTGCCTGCCCAAGCGCCGCTGTGGACAATAGTCCGGAGCCTTCCAGCAAGGCGCCGTTGGGACGATTCAGTTCAGCCTTGACGAAGCCGCGCGGATCGGAAGCCGCATTGACGAAATCGCCCGACGAGCCGCCGCGCGCGCCGAAGCCGAAGCGATTGAGTGCGACAAGGGCTGCTTGCGGGTCGCGGGCCATTGGTCTCCTCAACGTCGATGCGAATTGTCTCGAAGCACGTGGAAGGATTATACTGCCGTACCAGATGAACCCGACATGAAAAGCACGATCCGCCGCATGACAAATCGGTTAGAAAGCCCGCCCGCGCGGCGCCTCGCCTGTTCCGGATGCGGAACGGAATTTTCCTGCGGACTGTCGGCGCAATGCTGGTGCGCGGCGGAGACCGCCGCCCTGCCGATGCCGCCTGCGGGCGAGGACTGCCTGTGCCGGGATTGCCTGCGCGCGCTGGCTAGCCGTGCCGCAGCTTCATCGCCACAATGACCGACGTGAACACCATCGAGACGGCATTGGATGCGATCAGTGGCCAGTCGACGATGGTGATGCCGTAGACCAGCCAGAACGTCAGCCCGGTGAAGAACACCAGATTGGTGGTCAGCGATATCGCGCGGGTGTCCTTGTGGCGGACCAGCCGGATCGCCTGCGGCAGCCAGCAGATCGTGGTCAGCACCGCGGCGGTCGCACCAATCCACGGACTGGCGGCGACGAGGAAGTCATTCATGCAGTCATCCCGTTGCACGTCAGGGCGATTCGAGCGGCCATACAGGCGCTGGCGGTCTCCATATAGGACAGCTCGTGGGGCGGCAATACGGCCTGACCGCGCGCCACATCGACGTCGGTCGTTACCCGTGGCGCAATTTCATCGCAAGAATGACGGAGGTCAGCATGATCGAGACAATCTCGGAACCGATCAGCGGCCAGTTGGTGGTGGCGATGCCGTAGAGCAGCCAGAACACAAGACCGATGCTGAAGGACAGGCTGGTGGTCAGCGAGATCGCCCTGGTGTCCTTGTCGCGCAACACCTGGACGGCCTGAGGCAGCCAGCAGACCGTCGTCAGCACCGCGCCGATGCCGCCGATCCAGGGACTGGCAGAAACCAGGAATTCATTCATCCCGATGCGCTAACCGGGATTCGCGAATGGGATATGACAGAGCCGGCGGAATTCGGGGCCCTGCCCTAGAGCCTTTCCGGTTCTGATGGAATCAGAACCGGGCTCTAGATTCTTGTTTTGACGCGTTTTCTTCACGCGAACCGGTATCCACTTCGCTCGAAAACGCTCTAGGACGGCAGCCCGACGGTATGCAGCGCGTCGAACACCAGGTCGCAATAGGCGCGCGGCAGCGGCGGCAGGCCTTGCTGTACCTCGGATACCGTGAGTTCCGGATAATGCTGGCGCAACGCGGTGACGCTGCGTTGGGCCTCGGCCTCAGCGCCGACCAGCACATAGGCCGGACACATGGTGCGATGGATCCAGGTCGCGGTGGGATGCTCCATCAAAGCGCGCCGCTGCCACCAGGCCGCCTCGGCATAACGGCCGGCGCCGAATTGCGCGCAGCCGATTCCCACCATGCTGTTGAAGGCCAGCGGATCGTTCGGCGCAAGGTCGAGCGCGATCTTGAAGCGCTCGATGGCGGAGTCCGCCTCGCCCCGGTAGACGTCGATCCAGCCGCTGCGGCTCCAGGCCCATGCCGAGCCGCCGTCGCACGCCAGTGCCTTGCGAATGACGACGTCGGCGGTGTCGAGGTCGTGCAGGAATGTGAGGGCGTTGCCGAGCACCGCGAGCGCCGACGCGTCGCCACCAGCGAGCGCCTGCGCCTTGCGCGCCAGTGCGGAACCGCGGGCGCGGTCCTCGGCCGGCGTCTGCGCAAAATGGTAGACCACGCGCTGCCCATAGGTCCAGGCGGCGAGCGCGGTCGCCAGCGCATGATCGGGATCGCGGTCCATGGCGCGCTCCAACAGATCGAGCGCGCGCGCATTGCCCTCGGCGTTGAGCGACAGCACGTGCGGCATCGCCCGCAACGCCAGGTCGTCCGGGCTGAGATCGGCGTCCGGCTTGCGGCAGGCGCGGTCGATCTCCGCCTGGCGCAGCCCCGGCTGCAGCGCCGCGGCGATGCGCGCCGCGAGGTGTTCCCCCGGCGTGGCGTCGTCGTCGAGCGGGCCGTCGACACGATAGGCCGCAAGATGGCGGCCGGTTTCGGCCTCGGTCAATCGAAAGGCCAGCCGCGCGTCGCGGCCGCGCCCCCGGATATCGCCGGCAAGATGATAGCCGGCTGATCCCGGCTGGCGGGTCACGGCAATGCCGGCCCGGGTCACGGCAATGCCAGCCCTGGTCAATGCGGTGGCGACGTCGTCGGCAATGCTGCGCGCCAGCTCATTGCTGTCGGGGCTCGCCTCGATCGCGCCGAGCAGCAGCGTCGGGCGGCCGGCGGCGGCGGAGTAGACCCGGGGCATCGCGGTGATCGCCCCGGTGAGGACAGCCTGACGCTGCAGGGTCTGCGACGGTGTCTCTCCGTAGCGGCGGCGGTACTCCACCGAAAACCTGCCGAAATGCGGCAGGCCGCAGCCGAGCGCCACCTCCATGATCCTGGTATTGGGCAGGCCGCGCAGCAAAGTGCGGCGCGCGCGTTCGAAGCGGATGTCGCGCAGCACCGCGCCCGGCGTCTTGTCGAGGAACTCGCGAAACTGCCGCTGCAGGGTCCTGCCCGAGACCGCGGCGGCGGCGGCGAGATCGGCAACGCTCCACTCGCGCTCGACATCGGCGTGCATGGCCTCGAGCGCGCGCCGGATCGAGCGCGGCAGCAGCCGCGCATTTGAAGCATCCGAAAGGTCCGCAGTCATCCAAGCATCCTCAACGTTGAGATGTCCCCGCAACCGCGACCAACCTTCCCCCGAAGGTCTTGACGCAAATTGGATACCTCGCCGCCAGTCCCGATAGGTCGCCGCAGCCGCCAATAGGTTCATCGGCGGGGCGAAGGCGCGGGGGGTCTCCGGGCGAGTTCCGCGCGCCGCGGAAGGCCGTGCGGCAGATTTCCGGCGATCCGTCGCCGCGGTCCGAAGGATCGTCGCCGCAGTCCGCCCGATTGAGGAAAACTTCGCATCGCGGATAGCCGTGTCGCGATCCGGATATGGATCAGCGGCGCTTGCCGCCCATGCTGCAAGGAAAGTTTCCGGCGATTTCAGTCAATTCATTTCCATTCAGATCGAGGAGCAATCGATGGCAGGCGTGTTCGCAGTGATTTACGGCATGGGGTCCTACGCCCTGTTTCTTGTCACCATCCTCTACGCGATCGGCTTTGTCGGCAATCTCGTGGTGCCGAAGTCGATCGATACCGGCGCGGCCGGACCATTGCTCGAAAGCCTGATCGTCAACGTGCTGCTGCTCGGCCTGTTCGCGGTCCAGCACAGCGTGATGGCGCGGCAGGGCTTCAAGCGCTGGTGGACGCGGATCGTGCCGAAACCGGTCGAGCGCAGCACCTACGTGCTGATGTCGAGCCTGGTGCTGCTGCTGCTTTATTGGCAGTGGCGCGCGATGCCCGAGGCGGTGTGGACCGTGCGCAACCCGATCATGGCCGGGCTGCTGGAAGCGATCTCCTGGGCCGGGTGGGGCCTGCTGTTTCTCAGCACCTTCATGCTCAGCCATTTCGAACTGTTCGGGCTGAGCCAGGTGTTCGCGCGGCTGTTCGGCAAGGAGCTGCCGGCGGCGCAATTCCACGTCCCGGTGCTCTACCGCATGGTGCGGCACCCGATCTATCTGGGTTTCCTGCTCGCCTTCTGGGCGACCCCGACGATGACCCTCGGCCATCTGCTGTTTGCGGTGGCGACCACCGGCTACATCCTGATCGGCATCCAGCTCGAGGAACGCGACCTGATCGCCATGTTCGGCGACCAGTACCGCCGTTACCGGCAGCAGGTCGGCATGCTGATCCCATGGCCCGGCCGCAAGCCGGCCGACAGCAGCACCCGGCCCTCATCGTTGCAGATCCACAGCGTCGAGTGACGCCGAGAACCAATCCATTCAACCCGTTCAACGGAGATCCGTCATGACACCGTCCGCCGCACCGCTCACTCACCATGAGCAACCCATCCAGCCCGATCTCGAAGCCCTCAAGGCCCGCCAGCACGGCGCATGGTCGTCCGGCGACTATGCGATCGTCGGCACCACGCTGCAGATCGTCGGCGAAGAACTGTGCGAGGCGCTCGATCTGCGCGCCGGGCAGAAGGTGCTCGATGTCGCCGCCGGCAACGGCAACGCCACCCTCGCCGCGGCGCGGCGCTGGTGCGAGGTGGTGTCGACGGACTATGTCCCGAGCCTGCTCGAACGCGGCCGGATCCGCGCCGAGGCCGACGGCTTGCCGGTGACGTTCAAGACCGCCGACGCCGAGGCACTGGATTTCGCCGATAGCGCCTTCGACGTGGTACTCTCGACCTTCGGCGTCATGTTCACGCCGAACCAGGACAAGGCCGCCGCCGAACTGCTGCGGGTGTGCAGGAGCGGCGGCAAGATCGGCCTCGCCAACTGGACGCCGGAGGGTTTCATCGGCCAGCTGTTCAAGACCCTCGGCAAATACCTGCCGCCACCGGCTGGCGCCAAATCGCCCGCGGCGTGGGGCACACGGGCGCGCCTCAACGAGCTGTTTGGCACCGCCGCCTCGATTGCGGCCGAGCCACGCCATTTCAACTTCCGCTACCGCTCCCCCGAACACTTCGTCGAGGTCTTCAAGACCTATTACGGCCCGACGCTGAAGGCGTTTGCCGCACTGGACCCCACCAACCAGGCGGCGCTGAAAAATGACATCCTGGCGCTGATCGGCCGGATGAACCGCGCCGAGGACGGCACCATGGTGGTGCCGAGCGAATACTTCCAGGTGGTGGTGGTGAAACGGTGAGCGAGCCGAAGCCGGCTTCACGCGGACCCAACGACACCATGACTTCGGGACAGCGACGATCATGATCCAGGACCGGCACGGCGACATCGACTATGACGAGAGCGGCGCCGGTCCGACCATCGTGCTGGTCCCCGGATCATGCAGCACCGGCGCGGCATGGCGGCCGGTCATCGCGCAGTGGGGCAACGGCTTTCGTTGCGTGACCACGAGCCTGCTCGGCTACGGCGGAACGCGGGAACGCCGCACCGCCGCCGATCCTGACATCGCCCACGAGACCGGCGTTCTCGAGAAGGTCATCCTGCAGGCGAGCCGCCCGGTCCACCTCGTCGGCCATTCGTTCGGCGGGCTGGTCGCGCTCGCCGTCGCGCTCCGCAACCGGGTGCCGTTGCTCAGTCTCACGATCCTGGAAGCGCCGGCGCCGGAACTGCTCCATTACATGGGCGAACAGCCGCACTACCGCGCCTTCCGCGACATGACGGATGGCTACTTCGCCGCGTTTGATGCCGGCGAAACCGCGGCGATCGCACGAATGATCGATTTCTATGGCGGCGCCGGCACCTTCGACAGCTGGCCGCAGCGCGTTCGCGACTACGCGATAAACACGACTTCAGTCAATATCCTGGACTGGGCCAGTGCCTTTGGCTTTGCACTGACGCCCGCTCGGCTCGCGACCGTTACCGTTCCGACTTTGGTGGCGTGGGGCGAGCGCAGCCATCCCGCCATCGCGCGCGCCAACGAACTTTTGGCCCGATGCATCCCGAATGCGCTGGATGTCACGATCGATGGCGCAGCGCATTTCATGATTGCGACCCATGCCAGGGACGTTGCCGGCATGATCGCCGAACACGTGGGTGCGCAGTACGCATCGGCTACGCCGATGCCACAGAAAGGGATCGACGCGGTGTTTACGGGAGAGCGGGCGACGGGAAAAGGCTGCACGGGGTGAGGCGCTCTTATCCCTCCCCCTTGTGGGGAGGGTGGCCCGGCGAAGCCGGGTCGGGTGGGGGTGGCCACAACGGAAGCTGTGCTTGTGGCTACCCCCACCCCGGCCTCCGCTTCGCTCGGCCGACCCTCCCCACAAGGGGGAGGGATCGCACGTCGTCACTGCGCTCCAAAACGCAGTCCAATTCTTCATATGCAATCGCCCTGCCGCAAGGGGGGATTACGAGCCGCCGCCGTTACACCGCAAACCCCGGCGATTTCCGCGCCATGCCGTCGAACGCATCGAGCAGTTTCTCGCGCCAGGCATAAATTGGATCTTCCGGCTTGAGCAGCGCGAACGGACTGGTCACCCGCGCCCACTGAAATCCGCCGAACACGATGTAGTCGGCATAGTTCGGCGCGGTGCCGCCGAGGAAGGGCTGGGTCTTCAGCGTCAGCCGCATCGGGTCGAGGCCCTTGCGGAAAGTTTCGACGCTACTGTCGCGGCCGGCGGTTACTTCCTCGAGCGGCTTGCCGAAGCGCGCCTCGCGGGTCTGGCGGAAATACACCTGATCGACCGGGCGCAGATGACCGACGATGTCGGTGACGATCAGCGGGAACATGCCGCCGATCACCACCACGTCGCCCCACCAGTTCAGCATCCGCGCCATGGCGCGGCCGCCCTCGCCGCCGAACAGCGACGGCCGGTCGGGATAGCTGTCTTCGAGGTAGTTGGCGATCACCCAGGAATCCGCCACCGCCCTGTCGTCGTCGAGCAGCACCGGGACCTTCTCGGATTGATGCGGCCGGATCGCATCCTTTTCGGTAAACCGCCATGGAATCGATTCCGCGCCGAGGCCCTTGTGCGCCAGCGCCATCCGCGTCCGCCAGCAATACGGGCTGAACGGACGCGTCTCGTCGGTGCCGACCAGTTCGAACAGTTTCAGCGCCATCGCTTTACTTCACGACCGCGGCGGTCTGGCCGAACAACAGCTTGCGCTCTTCCTCGGTGCGGATCGCGGGCTGGCCGAAATTCGGATTGACCTCCTTGGCCTTGGCATAGGCGCGCAGCGTCGCCGGGCGCTCCGCGATGGTTTCCAGCCAGCGCTTGAGATGCGGGAAGTCGTCGATGTTCTGGCTCTGGTTCTTGTGCGGCACCACCCAGGGATAGCTCGCCATGTCGGCGATCGAATAGTCGCCGGCGATGAACGCGCGGTCGGCGAGGCGCTTGTTGAGCACGCCATAGAGACGATTGGTCTCGTTCACATAGCGATCGATGGCGTATTTGATCTTTTCCTGGGCGTAATTGTTGAAGTGATGGTTCTGTCCGGCCATCGGACCGAGGCCGCCCATCTGCCAGAACGTCCATTGAATGGCGTCGTAGCGGCCATGAAGATCGTTCGGCAGGAATTTGCCGGTCTTCTCCGCAAGGTAGAGCAGCATCGCGCCGGATTCGAACACCGAGATCGGCTTGCCGCCGCCTTTCGGTTCGTGGTCGATCAGCGCCGGAATGCGGTTGTTGGGCGCGATGGCGAGGAATTCCGGCTTGAACTGGTCGCCCTTGCCGATGTTGATCGGAAACACCTTGTAGGGCAGTCCGGCCTCTTCCAGAAACATCGTGATCTTGTGGCCGTTCGGCGTGGACCAGTAATAGAGATCGATCATGGCGCTGTCCCTGACTTGAAAAAATTTCCGTGCACCGCAATTTGAATGCGATTGCATGGAGTTCATCCAATCCGGGCCGCAAAGTCAATGCCGCGGAATCGTCGTCGCGCCGAAGTGATCCGCAGCCGGGACCCTGCGCGAGCGCTATTGGGCTCGTGACGGCGCGGTCGCTTTCTTCGGTTCGACGATCTCGAAATCCGGTGTGAAGTCGTCGAGCATGCCGGTCAGTTCCTGCAGCTTCAGCGGATTGCCCTTGAAGGAAATGTCGCCAGCCGCGACGGCGTCGGCGAACGAGCGCTGCTTCAGGGTCAGCGCATCCAATGCGGCGCGGGTCAAGGTGAGGCTGAGGTCGGCGTTGTCGGCCGGTTTGCCGGCGGTGTGGGTCAGCGCGGAATTTTCCAGGTTGAGCACATAGCTTTGGTTGAGATCGCTGAACGTCCAGTTGATGACGATGGTCTTGCCCTCGGCCTTGGCGGCGTTGAGGCGCACGCCGAGGACGTCGAAGGCGAGATCGATCGAGACACCTTTGAGCAAGGCAGCGGCGGCGCCGGTGGGGGGTGCCTTCGGGACGCCGCGGCGCAATTCGGCGGCGCCAAGCAGATAGGCGTTGCGCCAGGTCGCGGCCTCACTCTGGTAGCCGAGTTGTTCGAGGGCGTCGGCGCCGAGTTCGCGGGCTGGGCGATTGGCGGGATCGGCGAACACCAGCTGGCTGGTGACGCTGGCGACCCAGCGAT
>Ga0209758_1000928_pt1 | contig 39646 bp, 37 predicted proteins | sample AraplaMF_Col_mMF_FD_184258 | JGI IMG/M metagenome (GOLD analysis project Ga0209758, IMG submission 184258) | Arabidopsis root microbial communities from the University of North Carolina, USA - plate scrape MF_Col_mMF (SPAdes) (version 2) | ecosystem: Host-associated > Plants > Roots > Endosphere... | reverse complement strand
CTCGTTGCGGTCACTGAGCCCTTATGAAAAACGGTGAGGTATCGGACTTAGGTCCGATTGCAGACCGCGGTCTGTCCGCTAGTTTCCGTTTTGCTGTTCGTCCAGAGTCAGTACGAAGAGGGTGTCTGTCCCTGACCGGAGGCCACCCTTTTCAATTTCTTCTTGAGATCCTGCCAAATGGCCCTTGGCAGCTTCTTCGCCCTCGGGTAGCGCCCCCACCCATTTGATGATGGTGGCGATAGGGTCCATGCTCTCAATTTCGTCTTTTCTGATTACGGGAGACGAGGGACGATCCAAGTGTCAATGTAGCCGTTGAGAGGATGAGTACCTCTTGGCTAACCGCCCAATAGAGAGACGCCTGCCGTTACGAAATCAAGGGATGGCTATCGGGAATAACCGGGCCGAACTTGTCGGCTGTGCCCGGCCTGAGAGATAGGTGACGTTTTGTACCGGAGACATGGGTGACAACCTCGTGCCGAACGGGTTGTCACCCATGTCTTAGGGACAAACTGTTACCTATGTCTTCGGTATGGACAACTGTTTTGATGGTAGCGGAGGAGGGATTTGAACCCCCGACACAAGGATTATGATTCCTCTGCTCTGACCTACTGAGCTACTCCGCCACTGGTCAAACGATACCGTTCGCGAAGCGCTTCCGGTTCGTGGGATGTGCGGCTTATAAGGTGCGCTTCCGCTTTGTGTCAAGCACATGATGGAGAAAAACGGTGGGCTTTCCGCAGTGTCGTTTTTCGCCGTTTCAGGCCATCGCGTAGTTGGAAAGCAGCGCCTTCAACGAGGCTTCTGCGTCGGGCTCTCGCTCGGAACGTTCGATGAAGCCGCCGCCGAAGACACGGGCGTCATCGCCGGGCGCCGAATAAAGCGCACAGGCCTGGCCGGGCGCAATGCCAGCCTCGCCGACCGTCAGGTCGACATAGATGCCACTTGCATCGATGTGCAGCACGGCAGGCGCCGGCGCGCGGGTGGAGCGCACCTTGGCATGGCAGGCAAAGCCTTCGCCTGAGGCTGCGACCTGAAGCGTCTCGTCACCCAGCCAGTTGACGTCGCGCAGGTAGACGCGATGCGTTTCCAGCGCTTCCTTGGGGCCGACGATGACGCGGCGCGAACGGGCGTCGAGATAAACGACATAGAGCGGCTCGCCGGTGGCGACGCCGATGCCGCGGCGCTGGCCGATCGTATAATGCAGGATACCTTCGTGCTGGCCGAGGATACGGCCGTCCAGATGCACGATATCGCCTGCCAAGGCTGAATTCGGCTTCAGCTTGGTGATGATATCGGAATACTTGCCCTGCGGCACGAAACAGATGTCCTGGCTGTCGGCCTTCTTGGCGACGACGAGACCCATCTCTTCGGCGAGCCTGCGGGTTTCCGACTTCGGCAATCCACCCAGCGGAAAGCGTAGATAGTCGATCTGCTCCTGGGTCGTGGCGAAGAGGAAATAGCTCTGGTCACGATCGGCGTCGGCCGGGCGATAGAGCGCGCGCCGGCCGGGATTGCAGGAAGAGGGGTTCCGGCGTGAGCGGATATAGTGGCCGGTTGCCAGCGCATCGGCGCCGAGCTCCTTGGCGGTGGCCAGAAGATCGGCGAACTTGACCGTCTGGTTGCAGGCAACGCAAGGGATCGGCGTTTCACCGGCGACATAGCTTTCCGCGAAGGGATTGATGACGGTCTCGCGAAAACGCTTCTCGTAATCAAGCACATAATGCGGGATACCAAGCGTTTCGCAAACGCGGCGCGCATCGTCGATATCCTGGCCTGCGCAGCAGGAACCGGCGCGGTGGACCGCTGCGCCATGATCGTAGAGCTGCAACGTGATGCCCAGCACATCATAGCCCTGGCGTTTGAGAAGCCCGGCCACGACGGAGCTGTCAACGCCGCCAGACATGGCGACGACGACACGGGTGTCTTCCGGCTTCTTGTCAAAATCCAGTGTGTTCACGGGTGCTGCCAAATTCTATGCTGTTTCGATCCGCCTTTTCTCACGTCGGAATGTGGCGGATTTCCTGTATGTCCGGCGGGATCGGCCGCCAGCTTGCATGGGCGACGGATATAGAAACTATTGCGTCTTCGCGCAAGTGCCAGCCTTTCCGGCAGCGTCATGCGCGGGTCACGCATTGCAGCTATTCGCAATCGACCTTTGATAGGCCGCATTTCATCCCGTAAATGAAATGATCCACCTTTTTGTAGATTCGGATAAATGACAGCCGCCTCCACCACGCTTCGTGGCGTCCTTGTCGCATTTGCGGCCTATGCCGTCTTTGCCTTCAGCGATGCATCCATCAAGGCCCTGCACGGCACGGTTCCCTCCTTCCAGGTCGCCTTCACGGGTGCGATCCTCAGCCTTGCTGCGCTGCCTTTCATCAAGGGACGAGGCGATTCATGGCTCGACATTTTCAGGACGACGAACCGGCCGCTCTGGATGGTGCGCTTTGCGGCTGGCGCGACCGGTGCAATCGCCTCCATCATCACTTTCACCAAGCTGCCGATGGCGGAGGCCTTCTGCCTGCTGTTTCTGCTGCCCTCCTTCGTCACCATCCTCTCGGTTATCTTTTTGAAGGAAGATGTGCGCTGGCAGCGCTGGGCCGCCGTCATCGTCGGCTTCCTGGGTGTGCTCGTGGTTCTCAGGCCGGGTTTCCGCGAACTGTCCGTCGGCCATCTGGCGGCAACCATCGGTGCGATCGCCGCCGCCATTGCCATCGTCATCCTTCGCAAGCTCGGCCCGGCCGAAAAGCGCCTCTCGCTTTATGGCGCTTCGCTGCTCGGTACCCTTGTTGTCAGCGGCCTGCTCATGCTCTCACAGGTGGTCGTGCCAAGCCCGCAGCAATGGCTGTTCCTTGCGAGCTACGGCCTGCTCGGCGCAGCCGGTAACGTGATGCTGATGACTGCTGCGCGGCTCGCCCCTGCAACGCTGGTTGCGACACCGCAATACAGCCAGATGATCTGGGCGATCGCCTTCGGTTATCTCTTCTTCAACGACAGCGTCGATCTGCCGATGGCTTTCGGCATCGTGCTCATCATCTGCTCGGGCCTGCTGACGCTGATCCGTGAACGCAAGCGCCAGGTCCCCTTGCCTGCAGCCGTTGCCTCCGGCGACGCACAGTCGCCGATCGCAACGACACCAGTGGAAGGCGACGGAGAAGCCCCGACGCGATAGGCCTATTTCGCTGCCGCGCGCCTGAATGCGCAGACCCCCAACTGGGACACAGCGCAGCATGGGAACGGAAAAGGCATCAAAAAAGACGCAGCCGGAAGCTGCGCCTTCAAGAAAGAGGTGGATGTTACTGGCTTAGGTGCCGATCAGTTTGTTGCAGGCAAGTGCGATGCCCGGATTGGCGATGATGGCCGCCACGAGCGCCAGACCGATCATCGACAGTGCGTAGCGTTTCATGTGCATCCTCCTTTTCCAGCCCCGCGGAAAGTATGCAACGCTGACTGGCATTCTCAAAATAACGAATGATTGAGGGAATTGTGTAGGCGACCGGCCATCAGTTCTCCAGGCTGGGATCGACGAAGAGCGAACCATCATAGGCGCCGCGGCACGTGCGGCAGGCGACGACGATCCAGATTGCGGCAAGGGCTGCGACCAGCACCTCCCCGAAACCAGCAAGTGCCGGTAGCGGGAAGATACTGGAAAGTCGCAGCGTCGCGACGGCATAGACACCGATTGGGAAAGTATACCCCCACCAGCCGAGATTGAAGGGCAAGCCCTGCCGCAGGTGGTTGATGGTGATCGCGACCGCCAAACCGAGCCACCAGAGGCCATAGCCCCATAACAGGACGGCACCCAGCAGAGCCGCACCCGAAATTGCCGGAGCCAATGCACCGAGCCCGCCCGCAGCGAGAGCTTGCTCACCATTGACGGAAAACAGTGCGAGACCAAGCGCACCGGTACCAACAGGGCCAAGCGCCAGGAAGCTCGTTGCCGCCATGCCGGCTGGCGGCAACTTGTGCAGGGCCATACGCAGGAAGAGGATGATGAGAATGCCGAGAGCGAGTGGCACCGAGCAGGACCACAGCACGAAACTTGCAAAGAGCACCGGAAGCTGCGTGCCTTCGGCAAGATGCGGCACCAATAATCCGCCGCTGGCGGCTGTGACCTCCGATGCGACGATCGGCAGAAGCCAGATGGCGCTCATATGCTCGATTGCATGCTGCTGTCGCGTGAACATGACCAGCGGAATGGCAAGACCCGCCAGAAGCGCCAGCCCCGCATCCGCCCACCACAGTTCCGATGCGATAGCAACGGCAGCGTCACCGAAGAGAGTTGGCCCGAAGATCAGGAAGCCGTTGACGATGGTCGCAAGTCCCATCGGTATACAGCCAAAGAACATCGAGACCACCGGATGGTCGAAGGCCCTCAGTGCAGCGCCGGGATGCAGCAGCCACTTTCCCGCATACATGCAGCTCAGAACCGCAAACAGCCCGATATTCGCCAGCCACAGCGCCTCACCCGCAGCATGGAGTGCCGGTGAACCGGGAAACTGGCCAAGACAGACGGCAAGGATACCGGTTCCCATCGCCGTCGCAAACCAGTTCGGCGTGAAGTGGCGCAGGACTCGCGCCCGCTGGCGAACAGCCGGGGCGGAGGGAGATAGATGAAGGACGGCCATGACGAATTCCTTTCGTTGACCGCTTTCATATCGCCGTAAAATAATCGATTCCAACGATTTATTTTTATCTATTTGTTCGATAAAATCGAATAGTTTCTGGAGGCGGCATGACACTGGAACAGCTTAGAATATTCATGGAAGTGGCAGCGCGTCAGCACATCACGAAGGCCGCCAATCATCTGAACATGACCCAATCGGCCGTCAGCGCCGCAATTGCTGCCCTGGAGACACGCCACGGCGTCACTCTGTTCGACCGCGTCGGCCGCTCGATCGCACTGAATCGGACCGGCCGGTTGTTCCTCAGGGAAGCACAGGCCGTTCTCGCCAGTGCAAAGGCGGCGGAAGCGGCCCTCATGGACCTTTCCGGGCTGATGCATGGCGAGCTCACCATCATGGCCAGCCAGACGATCGGCGGCTATTGGCTGTCGCCGCGGCTCGCCGAATTCCGGCGGGATTATCCGGGGATCGAACTGGCAATTCGCATCGGCAACACAGCTGAAGTGTCTGATGCCGTTGCCAATGGCGAGGTGGAAGTGGGTCTTATCGAGTGGCCGAACGACAGGCGCGGCGTTTCGGCAAGACAGGTCGCCCTGGACGAGATGATCGTCGTCGTCGCCCCCGATCATCCCTGGGCGGACGGCAAACCGCACAGCCCGGCCGATTTTCCTCAGACGCAATGGGTCCTGCGCGAACAGGGGTCCGGCACCCGCCTCGCCTTCGAAAGCCTTCTGCAACAGGCCGGCCTTGATATCGATGCTCTTGATGTGGCGATGGTGCTGCCGGAAAACGAACCGCTCGTCGGCGTCGTCGAAGCTGGCATCGGCGCCACACTGATGTCGCGCAGCGTCGTTGCCATGAAGCTGCGCAACGATCTACTCACCGAGGTGAACATGCCGCCCCTGCCCCGTCCCTTCTTCCTGCTGCGCCACGAGGAGCGCTATCGCAGCAAGGCGGCCGATGCTTTCGATGCGATGATCTCAGGCTGACGCCCTTTCTGACTGCAAGCGCCGGCCACGCCGATAGAGGCTACGCGATGCTACGGGCTTCATCATGTAATAGATGCTAGCGTTTAACCTGGAATACTTTTGCCTGGGCGATAGTTGGAGGGCCTCCAGGTTACTTGGCGTCCCCTTATTTTCCTCCTTCGCACAAGCTGTAGAAATCCGATGGCCTCGGCATCCACTTGCTTGACAACGAAGACGCTGGTTGGGCCTACGCGCAAGCATTCCGGCAGTCCCACGCTTTTCATTAAAGGCGAGCGCAGTCTCAAGCACGACGATAGGATTACCCATGAAAATAGCCGTTTTCAGCGCTCATACCTACGACAAGAATTTCCTGGACGAAGTAAATCGGCGTGAACCGGCGCCCTTCGACCTGATTTACCAGGAAGCCAGTCTGTCCTTGCAGACGGTAGCCTTTGCGCAGGGCTGTGATGCCATATGCGTCTTCGTCAACGATGTCGTGAATGCACCCGTCCTTGAGGCTTTGCACAGGCTCGGTGTGAAGGGCGTTTTTCTCCGTTGCGCAGGTTTCAACAATGTCGATATCGATGCCGCCCAAAAGCTTGGTCTCCTCGTCGCGCGTGTGCCCGCCTATGCTCCGGAGGCCGTCGCGGAACACACGGTAGCGCTGATCATGACGCTTAATCGACACACACATCGCGCCTATAACCGCGTTCGGGAAGGCAATTTCATGCTCAACGGCCTGTTGGGTATGACCCTTCACGGAAAGACTGTCGGGATCATCGGCACAGGCAAGATCGGCCTCGCTGTCGCAAAAATCATGAACGGCTTTGGCTGCCGTGTTCTGGGGTTCGATCCAATACCCTCCCCGGAATTTACAGCTATAGGCGAATTGGTGGATCTGGATAGCCTGCTGGCACGGTCTGATATCGTCACGCTCCACTGCCCGCTCGTTGAAAACAACCGACACATGATCAACAGAGAGAAACTGGGTTTAATGAAACCTGGCGCGATGCTGATCAATACGTCCCGCGGAGCACTCATCGATACGCGCGCGGTCATTCTGGCACTGAAATCCCGTCGCTTGGGCGCTCTTGGTATTGATGTTTATGAAGAGGAGAGCACGCTTTTCTTTCACGATCGCTCGTCCGATATCATCGATGACGACGTCTTTCAGCGGCTGATGACTTTTCCCAATGTCCTGGTGACGGGTCATCAGGGCTTTTTTACCACCGAGGCCTTGCGCGAAATTGCAGACGTCACGTTTCAAAACCTGAATTGCCTGGTCAATGGGACAAGCTGTCCGAATGCCGTTCTAAACGCATGAAGCCTCCTTCTGACACCAAACCTGAATTCGAACGAACCAGGAAGGGCCGATGTGACAGCATTCTTGGTTTGCTGGCAAGTAAGCTTTCAATATATTCAGGACCGCCCACCGAGGCTGATCCCATGTCACGATCTCAGGCTGAAGCCTTCTTCAAATGCCGGCCATAGATCAGCGCTTCGGCCTCATGCTGCGGCATGGGTCTGCCGAGAAGATAGCCCTGCACCTCGCCGAAGCCTTCGGCCCTGAGCTTCTGCAACTGCTCCTCGGTCTCGATGCCCTCGGCAAGAGTAACGGCATTGAAGCCGGAGCCAATGCCGGCCACGGCCCGCACGATGGCCAGATTGCCGGGATCCGTCTCGATGCCGGACACAAAACTGCGGTCGAGCTTGATCTTGTCGAAGGTGAAGGCGCGCAGATAGCTGAGTGACGAATAGCCCGTACCGAAATCGTCGATCGCAATACGCACGCCGAGTTCTTTCAGCGCCCGAAGCAGGGGCAGGCTCTGCGCCACATCGGCCAGGAAGACGGATTCGGTGATCTCGATTTCCAGCCGCTCGGGACGCAGTCCCGCCTCATCGAGCGCACCGACGACGCCGGAAAGCAGGCTTGCATGGCGGAACTGGCTGACGGAAAGATTGACCGCGATCTTCAGATGCTCCGGCCAGGAAGCTGCGACGCGGCAGGCCTCCCGCAAGACCCAGTCGCCGATCGGAATGATCAGTCCCGTCTCCTCTGCCAGCGGGATGAATTCCATCGGCGGCACAAGACCGCGCACCGGATGCCGCCAGCGGATCAGCGCCTCGAAACCGCCGATGCCATCATCCTCAAGCTGGACGATGGGCTGATAATAAAGTTCGAACTGCCCGTGTTCCAGCGCATCACGCAATTCGCCGGTCAGATGATGCCGACGCTCGGCCTCGAGCCGCATCGCAGGCTCATAGAAACGATAGGTCGAGCGGCCGCTTTCCTTGGCGGCATAGAGCGCGAGATCGGCATGTCGCATCAGCACATCGGCCTCGCCGGCATCGACAGGCGCCAGTGCAATGCCGATGCTGCAGGTAACATGCTCCCGCGTGCCATCAAGATCAAAAGCCCTGGCAAGTGACTTGAGCAGCAGGTCGGCAAAACGCTCTGCTCGATCTGGCTCGACAAGCTGCAGCACGACTGCGAATTCGTCCCCACCGAGACGAGCCACGAGGTCGCCCTCATCGGCGAGCGCCAGCAGACGCTCCGCCACTTGGCAGAGAAGCGCATCACCGGCGGCATGGCCCTTGCTGTCATTGATCGTCTTGAAGTGGTCGACGTCGATGTAGAGCAGTGCCACCGGCTTTTCGATGGAAGCGGTAATGGCCTGCTTGCGGATGTGCTTGGAGAAGGCGGCACGGTTCGGCAGGCGCGTCAGCGAGTCATGCATGGCAAGATGCGCAAGCCTTGCTTCCACTGCGCGCTCCTCCGTCACGTCGTGCGAGATGCCGAGCAGATAGCGTGGCTCCTTCCCTTCAGGCGCCGGCAGGGCACGCTTGACGGTGCGAAGGATCCGCTGGCCGCCGTCGGCCCGCTCCATTGTCTCCTCGAAGCTGATCGTCGCGCCGGCGGCGAATGCCTCATGATCCTGCTCATGAAAGATGGCGGTCTGCTCGGAGGGGAAAAAGTCCCGGTCCACATGTCCGATCACGTCACCGGCACGAAAGCCCATGATCTCGCCGCACGCCTCGTTCAGCAGGATGTAGCGGCCATCCTCTTCCATATCCTTCACGAAGACGCCGATCGGCAGATTGTCGACAATGCTGTCCAGCAGCGAACGCGTATCGGTGATCTGGCGGCGGGCGGCATTCACCTCAGTGCGGTCCTGCACGATCGCCAGGATCGCAGTCCTTCCTTCAAAGCGCACTTCCCGGCCGTAAGTCAGAACCTCGATGGTCTCACCATTGGCCTTCAGATGCGTCCAGCGCTCGGCCTTCTCCATGTCGGTACGATCGTGAACGGCGCTAAGCATCCGCTCCCGCTCGGCAGCGGGGCGGATATCGAGCACGGTCATGCCCTGATAATCCTCTGCGCTGTAGCCATAAAGCATAAGCGCAGCATCATTGACGATCAGGAAGCGGAGCGTATCCGGATCGTAGACCCACATTGGAGAGGGATGCGTCGCAAACAACGAACGAAAATCATCAACAAGAGCTTCGGACTGCTCGGATATCGTCTGAAACGAGGCCATTGAGAAATTCACGCGAAATTAGAACCAATATTGAGCGTAGTATAACCAGGAAAGCTAAATAAAATCACAATCATAGGCGGCCCAAACTTTGAGCTAACGCCTGTTAAACAAGCAGTGAGAGCTTCGACGCCACTCCTATCGCGATTTGGTTGAAAGCTTCCGCCGTTCAAACCAACGCATGGTTTGGATGCGAACGCGATTCCGCAGATGGAACCAATCCATCCCGCAAGAGTTACTTATGCTGAAATTGCAACCGCGTCTGCAGGGAGGCGATGATGCGCGCATCGGCAATGACAGATCACGAAAGAATCCGCGAATGGATCGAGGCACGCGGCGGCCATCCCGCCCGCATGAGAAGCGGTACGATTCGCATCGATTTCGGCAGGCCGGCAAATGCTGTCGAAGATATTTCCTGGGACGAATTCTTCAGGGTTTTCGATGAGAGCCGGGACGCTTTCCTTCATCATGACAATGAAGCCAGCCGCCACTGAACGACGCCCGTCGATAACGCACCCATGGCGCCATATAAAAACCCGGCACGGAGACCGCGCCGGGTTTTGCACATCTTCCTTGGGAGGAAAACTCAGTCGACGTTGAAGGCCAGCAGCTTTGCCTGGCGGATCGCCGGATTGGCCGTCAGCTTGTTCAGAACGGCATCGTCAACCGCAGCGTCCACATAGAGCAGAGCAATAGCGTCGCCGCCCTGCTTGTCGCGGCCGAGCTGGAAGTTGGCAATGTTGACGTCGGCAGCACCCAGCGTCGTGCCTATGAAGCCGATCATGCCGGGAACATCGGTATTGGCGATGTAGATCATGTGACTGCCGACATCGGCGTCGAGGTTGATACCCTTGATCTGGATGAAGCGCGGCTTACCGTCGGAGAAGACCGTGCCGGCAATCGAGCGCGTCATGGATTCCGTCGTCACGGTCAGCTTGATATAGCCGTCGAAGACGCCCGACTTGTCGCGCTTGACTTCGGAAAGGATAATACCTTTTTCCTTGATCATGATCGGCGCCGAAACCATGTTGACGTCGGCAACCTGCGAGCGGATCAGGCCTGCGAGAACCGCAGAGGTCAGCGCGCGGGTGTTCATGCTGGCCGTGACGCCGTCGTAGAGGATCTCGATTTCCTTGATCGGCTCTTCCGTGACCTGACCGACGAAGGCGCCGAGAACATCGGCGAGCTTGATGAACGGCTTCAGGATCGGTGCTTCCTCAGCCGTGATCGACGGCATGTTGATGGCGTTCGAAACCGCACCCTTGACGAGGTAATCGGCCATCTGCTCGGCAACCTGCAGGGCAACGTTTTCCTGTGCTTCCGTGGTCGATGCGCCGAGATGCGGCGTGCACACGACGTTCGGCAGACCGAAGAGCGGGCTTTCCTTGGCTGGTTCGACTTCGAAGACGTCGAAGGCCGCACCGGCGACATGGCCGGACCTGATCGCATCGGCAAGCGCTGCCTCATCGACAAGACCGCCACGGGCGCAGTTGATGATGCGAACGCCAGGCTTGGTCTTGGCGAGCGCTTCCTTGTTCAGGATGCCACGCGTCTTGTCCGTCATCGGCACGTGCAGCGTGATGAAATCGGCCTGAGCGAGCAGCTCGTCGAGTTCGACCTTGGTGACGCCCATTTCCTCGGCACGCTCCTTGGAGAGGAACGGGTCATAAGCGACGACGTGCATCTTGAGGCCGATGGCGCGGGCACAGACGATGGAGCCGATATTGCCGGCGCCGATGACGCCGAGTATCTTGCCGGTGATTTCGACCCCCATGAACTTCGACTTTTCCCACTTGCCGGCCTGCGTGGAGGTGTCGGCAGCCGGAAGCTGACGTGCGACGGCAAACATCAGGGCAATTGCGTGTTCGGCAGTCGTGATCGAGTTACCGAAAGGCGTGTTCATGACGATGATACCGCGACGCGATGCGGCCGGGATATCGACATTGTCGACGCCGATACCGGCACGGCCGACGACCTTGAGGTTCTTGGCCGCTTCGATGATCTTCTCCGTCACCTTCGTGGCGGAACGGATGGCGAGACCGTCATAATTGCCGATGATTTCGAACAGCTTGTCCTTGTCCTTGCCGAGCTGCGGCTGGAAATCGACTTCGACGCCGCGATCGCGAAAGATCTGGACGGCAGTTTCCGACAATTCGTCGGATACGAGAACGCGAGGTGCCATGAGGGCCTCCTTCAAAGAGTTCAGCGATGAATGAATTCGGAATGCGGGGCTCCGCCATCAGGCGGAGCCGGATGCGATCACGTCAGGCAGCAGCCTGAGAAAGCGCGGCTTTCTGGGTTTCAAAAGCCCAGGAGAGCCACGGCATCAGCTTCTGCATGTCTGCGGTTTCGATCGTAGCGCCCGCCCAGATGCGCAGCCCGGACGGAGCGTCACGGTAAGCGCCGATGTCGTAGGCGACACCTTCCTTTTCGAGGAGAGCGACGAGGCCTTTGGCGAAATTCGCCTGGCCATCGGCATCGAGAGCAGCCACATCCTTGTCGACGATCTTCAGGCAGATCGAGGTGTTGGATTCGATCTCCGGCTCAAGGGCCAGATTGGCAATCCAGTCGTTTGCGGCGACGAAATCGGCGATAACCTTGGCGTTGGCGTCGGCGCGGCCGATAAGTGCCTTCAGACCGCCGAGCTGCTTGGCCCAGAGAAGCGCATCGATATAGTCCTCGACGCAGAGCATCGAAGGCGTATTGATCGTCTCGCCCTGGAAGATGCCTTCGATGAGCTTGCCGCCCGAGGTCAGGCGGAAGATCTTCGGCAGCGGCCATGCCGGCTGGTAGGAGACGAGACGTTCGACAGCGCGCGGCGACAGGATGAGGATGCCATGCGCACCCTCGCCGCCCAGAACCTTCTGCCAGGAGAAGGTGACGACATCGAGCTTGGCGAAATCGAGGTTCTGCGCGAAGGCGGCAGACGTCGCGTCGCAGATCGTCAGGCCCTTGCGGGCGGCCGGGATGAAATCGGCATTCGGGACGCGAACGCCCGAGGTTGTGCCGTTCCAGGTAAAGACCACGTCACGGTCGAAATCGACAGTGGAAAGGTCGGGAAGTTCGCCGTAACCGGCTTCGATCTTGCGAACGTCCTTCAGCTTCAGCTGCTTGACGACGTCGGTAACCCAGCCGGCACCGAAGCTTTCCCAGGCGACCATGTCGACGCCGCGTTCACCGAGCAGCGACCAGAGCGCCATCTCGACAGCGCCGGTATCGGAAGCAGGAACGATGCCGATGCGGTAATCCGCAGGCACTTCCAGAATTTCGCGGGTGAGATCGATCGCCTGCTTCAGCTTGGCCTTGCCGACTTTCGCACGGTGCGAACGGCCAAGGGCCGCATCGGAAAGAGCTTCGAGCGTCCAACCGGGACGTTTCGCGCAGGGGCCAGAAGAAAAATGAGTGTTTTGCGGACGCACGTCCGGCTTTGCGGTATTCGCCATATTGCTACCCTTCCAGATAGATGGCTCCTCGTTGGGGAGGAGTGTCCCGCCGCCGTGTTTATGGGCGAAGCCCGTCATAGTCAAGCGGCTGACGTCGTTTCTGGAGGATATTTTGCCGCAGCAGCGACTAGGCCGATCTTTTACGCACAATCGATAAGACGAAAAAGCCGCCCCTTTGGGCGGCTTTCGATGACATTTGAAATTTCGGTCTCACTTGTAGACCGGCTGCTGCAGCGGAATTTGCGGCGGTTCGTAGGCAACCGGCTGAGCGCAGCCGTCGAAAAGATAGCGAGCGCCGATGCGGGCTTCGTGGACGTTGATACCACGGTCGCGACCCGGCCCACCGTTTTCGTTATAGCCGAACATATCGCCGCCGTTGATATGCAGGTAGCGGTAGCCGACATCGGCCTTGACGTTGCAGGTCACGTCGATCGAGGCACCGGCCATGAGAGCGTAGCTGAAACGCCAGCCGCCGCGACCGCCGTGAATGACTCCGTCATCGCAACCACTGCCGTCGTCGGCGCAGGCAACGTTGTGGAGATCGTCCCACTTGACATAGGAACCACCGATACCGGCACCGACATAGGGCGTGAAGTAAGCGTAGGTGCCGAGGTCGACGTAAGCGTTGGCGAGCAATGTGTAGGCCGTCATCGACGATACATCTGTCGAAGTACATGAGACCACGCAGGCACCGAAAGCCGCGCCGCCGCCAACCGTCGAGCCATGGAAGTCAGCGTTGGTGAGGTAGTCGAAGGTGAGGTCGGTGCGCAGATAGTTGTTGATCTGGTAACCGACACCGCCGCCTATCATCCAGGCATCGTCTAGATCAGCATCGTCGAAATCGGCTTCCAGAGCATTGCTCCCCTGGAAGAACTTCGCACCGCGCAGATCAGTGAAGGCGTAACCGATATCACCGCGGAGATACCAGCCGGTCGATTCGGTGACGGCGACTTCCGGCGGCTGTTCCGGCACGGGCTCGACCGGAGCAAGATCGGCAGAATAGGCGTTCGACGCGATCAACAGCGCGGCGAAGATACCGGACAAGGTTCGTTTCATGGATTCACTCCAGTCGGTTGCGTCGGCGTGCTGCCGCCAAAACGGTTACGCTTTTTATGGATAATGAATCGGAAACGTTAAAAGCTGCTTAACCATAAGAAGTAATTCGAATATTCACGGCAGAACATGTTTCGAAAAAGTAAATACGGGCCATCTGCCTGTTTCGACTTCTGGAATCAGCAAGACGACAAATAAAAGAGCCGTGGATTTCGCGATGGCAGACGAAGAAAGCAGAAAGACAAGCAAACCGCATCGCCCGCATGTTCTTTCGGCATCGAACCGCTTAAGACAAACCGAACATTTTTCCACGCGGGATCAGCACATGCAGGGCAGCAACAGGCAGGCCGCCGATAATATAGCCGGTCTCTACGAGCGACACGCCAAGCTCTGGGACACCAGCCGCGGCAAAACGCTTTTTGAACGGAGCTGGCTTGATCGCTTCGCCGCCCTGATCCCGCAGCGCGGCGCAATCCTCGATATCGGCTGTGGCTCGGGCGAACCTCTCGCGCGTCATTTCATCGAAAGCGGCTACGCGCTGACCGGCATCGATTCCTCAACGAGCCTGATCGACATATGCCGGACGCGCTTTCCAAACTCCGATTGGCAGGTCGCAGACATGCGCAGCCTCTCGCTTGGCAGAAGCTTCGATGGGCTGATTGCCTGGGACAGTTTCTTCCACCTGACCTTCGAGGACCAGCGGCGCATGTTCCCGCTGTTTCGCGCGCATTCGAAACCGGGAACGGCGCTGATGTTCACCAGCGGCCCGGCGCATGGCGAAGCAATCGGCGTCTTCGTCGGCGAGCCTCTCTATCACAGCAGCCTCGGCCCGGATGAATATCGCGCCCTGCTCGCCGAACACGGCTTCACAGTCCTCGCTCACAAGGCCGAAGACCCAGCCTGCGGCAACCACACGGTCTGGCTCGCGCAGCGCCAATAAAAAAGCCGGCACGAAGGCCGGCTTTCAATCCTTTTTGCGGCGCTTTCAGGCGGCGCTGCGTACGCTCGAAATCGTGCCGATGAGATCGTTGACGATGCGCTCGATCTGCGCCCGGTCGTCGCCTTCCGCCATGACACGGATCAGCGGCTCGGTGCCGGACGGGCGGATGACGAGACGGCCATTCTTGGAAAGCTCGGCTTCCGCATCGGCAATTGCCTTGACCACTTGCAGGTCCTCCAGCGGCTTGCCGCCGCTGATACGAACATTGCGCAGAAGCTGCGGCACCGGCTCGAAGCGGCGGCAGATTTCGCTGACCGTCTTGCCGGTACGCTTGACGGCCGCCAGAATCTGCAGGGCGGCAACGAGACCGTCGCCTGTCGTGCCGTAATCCGAAAGCACGATATGGCCGGACTGCTCGCCGCCGACATTGTAGTTGTGCTGGCGCATATGCTCGACGACGTAACGGTCGCCGACCTTCGTGCGGGCAAGGCCAAGCCCCTTGTCCTCGAGGAAACGCTCGAGGCCAAGATTGGACATGACGGTCGCAACGATACCGTTGCCGCGCAGCTGCTGGCTCTCTGCCCAGCTTTCGGCAATGACGGCCATCAGCTGATCGCCATCGACGATCGAGCCGTTCTCATCAACGATGATGACGCGATCCGCATCGCCGTCGAGCGCAATGCCGATATCGGCACGCACTTCATCGACCTTCTTCTGCAGCGCGACCGGGCTGGTGGAGCCGCAATTCAGGTTGATGTTCGTGCCGTTCGGATCGTTGCCGATCGTCACCACGTCGGCACCGAGCTCCCAGAGCACGGCAGGGGCCACCTTGTAGGCCGCACCATTGGCGCAGTCGACCGCGACGCGCAGGCCCTGCAAGGTCACATCACGCGGCAAGGTGCGTTTGACGTGTTCGAGATAGCGGTAGATATCGCCATCGACGCGCTTGGCTCGGCCGATTTCCTCAGCCTTGGCAAGCTGTCCCGATAGATCCCTGTCGAGCAGGTCCTCGATCTGTGCTTCGATGTCATCGGAGAGCTTGTAGCCATCAGGACCGAAAAGCTTGATACCGTTATCCTGGAACGGATTGTGCGAGGCCGAAATCATCACCCCGATATCGCATCGCAGCGAACGCGTCAGCATGGCAACCGCAGGTGTCGGAATTGGGCCGAGCAGGAACACGTCCAGTCCCGCCGCGGTAAAGCCCGCCACGAGGGCGTTCTCCAGCATGTATCCTGACAGGCGCGTATCTTTGCCGATCACCACCCGATGACGGTGGGCGCCGTTACGGAAAATCGTTCCCGCTGCGATGCCGACCCGCATCGCAAGGTCCGGCGTCATGGGGAAGATGTTGGCTTGGCCTCGGATACCGTCCGTCCCAAAATAGCGTCTTTTCATATGCACTCCTGCGCTTTCCGCGCGCCGTAGAAGCTTACGCATTCCTCAAGCAAGAATCCGGCTTCAAAGATTGGTGCTGCGCCCAAAACCTTGATCAGACTTGTCTTTAATCAGCGGAATGCCACAAAACCGCGTAACCGGCACGTAAATTACCAAGAAAACCGATTATATCCTGTTACTAATATTGAAAGGGCCGGATTCCCTGTGGAAATCCGGCCCTTTAAGCAAATTCCTCTTCAATTTCAGTGGGGCTGCGGTTCCAGCCCGCCCTCGGGTTCATCACCCTTGGAAGCTGGGCGCGCACCGGCCTTCGGCACAGCCGAACCGCGGCTCGGAGGCGAATCATCGCCAAGATCGCGCGCAGGCTTTTCGCCACGGATCAGCGCTTTGATCTCTTCGCCGGTCAGCGTCTCGTATTCGAGCAGGCCTTCGGCGAGCGCGACGAATTCGTCGTGTTTTTCCGTCAGGATCGTGCGGGCTTGGGTATAGGCCTCGTCGATCAGGCGGCGCACTTCATTGTCAATCTTTTGCGCGGTCGCTTCGGAGACATTCTTCGACTGCGAGACGGAATGACCGAGGAAGACCTCCTGCTGGTTCTCGCCATAAGCAACCTGGCCGAGCTCATCGGAGAAGCCCCACTGGGTGACCATCGCACGGGCAAGCTTGGTCGCCTGCTCAATGTCGGAGGAAGCACCCGAAGTAATGTTCTCCTTGCCGAAGGTCAGCTCTTCGGCGACACGGCCACCCATCATGATGCAAAGGCGCGAGATCATCCATTTGTAGCTCATCGAGTAGCGGTCGCCCTCGGGAAGCTGCATGACCATGCCGAGCGCACGGCCGCGCGGAATGATCGTTGCCTTGTGCAACGGATCGGCGACGGCGACGTTGAGCGCAGTGATGGCGTGACCGGCCTCGTGATAAGCGGTGAGCTTCTTTTCCGCTTCGGTCATGGCCGAAGAGCGGCGCTCGGCGCCCATCATGATCTTGTCCTTGGCGTCTTCGAATTCCTGCATGGTCACGACGCGCTTGTTGCGGCGGGCGGCCATCAGGGCAGCTTCGTTGACGAGGTTCATCAGGTCGGCACCTGAGAAGCCGGGCGTGCCGCGGGCCAGGACCTTGAGATCGACATTCGGCGCCAGCGGAACGTTGCGGGCATGAACCTTCAGGATACGCTCGCGGCCGACGATGTCAGGGTTCGGAACGACGACCTGGCGGTCGAAACGGCCCGGACGCAAGAGCGCCGGATCGAGAACGTCGGGACGGTTGGTCGCAGCGATCAGGATGATGCCTTCATTGGCCTCGAAGCCGTCCATCTCGACGAGGAGCTGGTTCAGCGTCTGCTCGCGTTCATCGTTACCGCCGCCGAGACCGGCGCCACGATGGCGGCCGACGGCATCGATTTCGTCGATGAAGATGATGCAGGGCGCATTCTTCTTGGCCTGCTCGAACATGTCGCGGACGCGGCTTGCACCAACGCCGACGAACATTTCCACGAAATCCGAACCGGAAATGGTGAAGAACGGAACGTTGGCTTCGCCGGCAACCGAGCGGGCGAGCAGCGTCTTACCGGTACCCGGAGGGCCGACGAGCAGCACGCCGCGCGGAATCTTGCCGCCGAGGCGCTGGAACTTCTGCGGATCGCGCAGGAATTCGACGATTTCTTCCAGGTCCTGCTTTGCCTCATCCACACCGGCAACGTCGTCGAAAGTCACGCGGCCATGCGCTTCGGTCAGAAGCTTGGCCTTGGACTTGCCGAAGCCCATCGCGCCACGCGAACCACCCTGCATCTGGCGCATGAAGAACAGCCAGACGCCGAGGATCAAGAGCATCGGCAGCAGCGTCCCGAGATAGCTCAGGAAGCCGGAAGAACCATCGGTTTCCGGGCGCGCAGTGACGGCGACATTCTTGCCCTGCAAGCGGTCGAGCAGATTGTCGTCAATGACGGGCGAATAGGTCTGGAAGGTATTGTTGTTCTCCAGATAGGTTCCTGTCAGCCTGTTACCGGTGACCACGACATCCTTCACCCGGCCCGCATCAACCTCACGCAGGAACTGCGAATAAGGGATTTCGCGGGAACCCGTCTGCGCCGGCGCCGTCTGGAACATACTGAAGAGGGCGATCAGCAGAAGCGCTATGATCGCCCACAAGGCGAAATTACGTAAGTTAGGGTTCATCGAACTCCCCAGCACTGGACAATCGCCTCATGGCGGCCGTCATATTTGGTCTCTAACATAGGGTTGCGCCAAGCCATTGCCAAGGCGATCCACTCTGTCAGATCGTTTTTCCGTCAATACTTCTTAAAGGCGGCTCCGCATAGGGCATCCTTGAGAAAACTGCCGAAAGCCTGTCGGCAAAGGTGAGATCAAATCGTGTCAAAAAGCGGTCGAAGGGGGCAAAATAGGGCGCCAAATCGACGGATCGGACGGATTCCGGAGATAAAAGGCCTGCCTCGGCGAACAGGACCGGCGCCGAGGCCGCAGCCCGCTTCCATGCCGCCTTGGGCATGTGCACGAAATGGTCTTCCCTCGCTCCTCTGCTTGTCACAGGAATCCAGCTGTCACGCCTCGAGGCGGCCATTGACTTAACAGACCGTGAAATGTCTTTTGCACCCATGGACCCGGGCGTCCTGGTTTCCTCTGACCAGTGCAGGATTGAAGGGGTGCGAGCAGTTGCTGCTTGGATTCCGATGGTCCCTCCCGATCTGTTTCTGGCCGCGAACCGTCCATCCCAAACCCCGGCCTCTCCCGGTTGAAGCACCAGCGGCAATATCCCCCGGCTCTCCCGCGCCAGATATAGCCCATCACGCCGCAGATCGAATACCACCCGGCCGACAGTCATTCGCCCCGGCTTGCCACCAATAGCGAACGCAAGAAGCCGCTCCATCTGCACCCTCCCCGGCACAAACGGCTGCCCGCCGAAAACGGCATCCAGGCGGCCGAGCGCATAATCGAGGACGGCGTGATCCTGCTTCAGGCCGTCAGGCATCACTTGCCCGAGCAGGCCGCCATGAAGCCTGAAATATCGATCCAGCCATTCGGCTCCCTCGGACGCAAGAGCCAGCCGCTCCTGCCAGGCCCCACGCATATCTCTCTCGGCACCAGCTTCGGCCGATAGCTGCCGGCGCGTCCGCACGCGTTCGTATTTCATATCCTCGTTGCTGGGATCATCGATCCACGACACGTCTCGTGCGCTCAGGAAAGCGCGGATATCGGCACGGGTGGAAAAAAGCAGCGGCCGCAGGATCCAGAAACGCCGATCGAAGAGCACCGCATCGGCAATGCCGGTCGAAATCTGCTCCGCCCGCATCCCCCGCATCCGTAACGTCTCACGCTGATCGTCGGCCGTATGCCCGGTAACGATAAGGTTGGCTTCAAACGCTTCCGCCGCTTCGGCGAGAAGACCGTAACGCGCCTCACGCGCGACAGCCATGATACCGGTTTTCGGCTTCGCGCTCTGCCAGACCATCGTTCGGTGCGGAATGCTAAGCGATGCGCAGAGGGCTGCGACCTGACGCGCCTCGTCTGCGGATTCGGAGCGCAGCGCGTGATCGATGGTCGCGGCGCAAAGAGAAATGGAAAGATTGGGAGCGGCTTTCAACGCTTCGGAAAGCAGGAGAAGCAGGCCGGTGGAATCGCTTCCGCCCGAGATCGCGACCAGAATGCGCGCAGGCGTCTTCAGCGAGGTAATGAAACGGTCGACTGCCGCCTCAGGGGAAATGGGATCCTCCGGAAACAAACCGGAAGACCTCAGCAGGCGAGACGCTTCTGTTCGCTCGCGACCTTATTTATGACGGCGCGGGAAGCCTTCGGATAGCGCTTCGAAACTTCGCGCAGCGTCGCACAGGCAGTCTCGGTATTGTCGAGCGCAGCAAGCGACATGCCCAGCTTCAGCAACATCTCCGGCGCCTTTTCGGAGGTGCCATATTTCTGATGGGCGTTCAGGAAAGTCTTCGCCGCATCATTGAATTTGCCCTGGGAGTAAAGTGCTTCACCAAGCCAGAAATTCGCGTCCGGAGCCCGTGCGCTGTTCGGGTAGCGGCCGATATACTGCGTGAATTCCTGCTCGGCAACGTTGTAATCGCCGGAAAGCACGTGACCATAGGCAGCCTTGTATTGATCGGATTCGCTGCCGAGCGAAGCTGTCTGCTGCGGTGCGGTTACGCCTGGAAGACTATTGCCCTTCGGCGCAGCATCCGGAAGCGGCGCGGAACCGACCGTTGCACCTTGATTCACCGAACCGCCGATCTGATTACCGTTCTGGTCGAAATCCATGGAGCCCAGTTCGCGCGGCGGCTGGCCGAGGCCCTCATTGGCCGGTACGTTGGTGGAGGGAGCCGTTTCGGCTCCCTGCGGGGCTTGGATGACCTTGGCGATATCGTCGCCACCACCGGATGCCGGCGGAGCGACATCGGCCTCGCTCTTCTTCACCGGTGCCTTCGTACCGCCACCACCACTTGCGCCGCCGCCCGTCTTTTCGAGTTGCTGGAAGCGGAATTCATTGTCTTCCTGCTGCTTACGGATCGTCTCCTGCATCTGGAGGAGCTGATAGCTCATTTCCTCGATACGACCGTTCAATTGCCGCATCTGGTCTTCCATCTGCTGGATGCGGACTTCCGCTCCGCTGCTCTGTACGTTGACGACGGGCGCTGCCGGCTGGCTCTGTTGCGCGGATTGGCCGCCAATGTGCAAGCCGAAGAACGAAGCGGAATACGCCGCTCGCTCGCTCCCGGTCACGGCAGCAAGGCACAGCATGCCTGCCACGACTAGTTTCTTCATTTTTGTATCGTCCTGTCCCAGTGATTCTTCGCGCCCCGATGGCACGACAGGAGATTTTTCCAATTGCTCTCAAAAAGCAACGGAGTCTGGCCAAAGTGTGGTCAAAAAGAAAGGCGGCCCGCAAAGGACCGCCTTCTCAAATTCCGGGTTTTGCCGGAAATTACATGCCTGCGCCGCCGAGAACGGTGACTGCGCGGCGGTTCTGCGACCAGCACGAAATGTCATCGCAGACGGCGACCGGACGTTCCTTGCCGTAGGAGATCGTCTTCATGCGCTGGGCCGGGACGCCGCGCGAAGCGAGATAATCCTTGGCCGCTGCCGCGCGACGGGCACCAAGAGCAAGGTTGTATTCGCGCGTGCCGCGTTCGTCGGCATGGCCTTCGACGGTGATTGCATAGTTCGGATAGCGGCCGAGCCACTGTGCCTGACGGTCGAGCGTCTGGGCGGCATCGGCGCGAATCGACGTAGAGTCGGTGTCGAAGAAGATGCGGTCGCCGACATTGACCGTGAAGTCCTGAGCGGAACCAGGCGTTGCCGCACCGGCACCGAGGCCGAGATCACCGGCGCTGTTCGGCACGTTCTTCTTGTTGGCGCAGCTCGCAAGAGCGAGACCGGCGACCAGCGCGATCATGACGGGGTTGCGGGCGAAATTCTGCATGCGGCTCATTGCCGGGGTGTGAATTCGGCTCATGGCCGGGTCTCCTTGCGACTTCAATCAGGGTTTCCGGACAGTAACCGCACTCGGTTAACCGGCCATCAAAGATTATGGTTAACGATTCGTTGATTTGTCCCTGCATCGCCCATTTTCAGGACTTTGCGGCGACATGAAGGCGACATTCTGCCCATCCACTACTCCAGAAGCGGCGACCAGGCCGGGTCCGAGCCGTAGGCCGGCGTCTTGATGGCCTGTTCATTGTAGCCCGTCAGATCGATCGAATAGAGCTGCGGACCACCGGCACCTGCTGCCTGGCGGAAGAACATGATGACGCGGCCATTCGGCGCCCAGGTCGGGCCTTCATTGTGGAAACCGGTGGTCAGAATGCGCTCACCCGAGCCATCCGGCTTCATCACGCCGATCGAGAACTTGCCGCCCGACTGCTTTGTGAAGGCGATCAGATCGCCGCGCGGCGACCAGACCGGCGTAGAGTATCGGCCATCGCCGAAGGAAATGCGGGTCTGGCCCGAACCATCGGCATTCATGACGTAGATTTGCGACTGCCCGCCACGGTCACTTTCGAAGGCGATGCGATTGCCGTCCGGCGAATAGGATGGTGACGTATCGATTGCGGCCGTGGAAGTCAGACGGGTCGTCGTGCGCGAACGCAGATCCATCGTATAGATATTCGAATTGCCTTCCTGCTGCAGGCTCATGATGACCTTCTGGCCATCGGGAGAGAAGCGCGGCGAAAAGGTCATGCCCGGGAAATTACCCACGACTTCGCGTTGTCCGGTTTCGAGCTGCAGCAGATAGACGCGCGGCTGCTGGTTGGCGAAGGACATGTAGGTCACTTCCTGCCGGTTCGGCGAGAAGCGCGGCGTCAGAACGAGGTCGCTGCCGTCGGTCAGCATGCGCACATTGAAGCCGTCCTGGTCCATGATCGCCAGCTGGCGCTTGCGCTGCTGCTTGGTGCCGGATTCGGACACGAAGACGACGCGGGTGTCGAAGTAGCCCTCTTCACCGGTGATCTGCTTGTAGATCGCGTCAGCAATGATATGGGCAACACGGCGCCAGTTCTCAGGCTGCGTGTAGAACTGCTGGCCGGTCATCTGCTGGCCGGCAAATGTATCCCAGAGGCGAAATTCGGCACGAAGGCGGCCATCCGCTTCCTGGGTGACGCGGCCGGTGACCAGCGCCTGAGCATTGATGACCTTCCAGTCTTCGAAGCGCGGCGCAGCATCCGGATTGGAGATCTTCTCGATGAAGGCCGTCTTGCTGACTGGCGCAAACAGACCGGAGCGCTGCAGGTCGGCTGCGATGACCTGGGAAACCTGCGCTCCCATGTCACCCTGCAGGAAATCCGTCACGGCGATCGGCAGCGGCTGGATGTTACCCTTGTTGATATTAATCTCGACGCGCGCGTTCGCTGGAGTCGTGAAAGTAGCGATCCCAACTAGGCCAGCAACGACCATCAGGGTGCGGATGAGGGAACACTTGACCATATCAAAACAAGCCTTTCAGCACTTTATAGGTTCAATTGGCTGGCGTCGAAGTTCAAAATGACTTCCTTCCAGGCATCGTATTTGTCTTTTGGAAGCATCGTGTAAGGAGCCGCGCGAGTAATTGCGCGAAGAGCGGCGTCGGTGATGATTTTCCGTGTGCGCTCGCTACCGCCACTGACCTCAGTGTCGGGAGTGCCTATAACGCGACCGTCCATATCAAGGCGAACATGAAAGCTTAGACGAACGTTTCCCGCATCCTTTAAGTCGCCAGGAAGGACAAAGCGATTTTCAATGGCATTTCGCATCGCATTGATAACGGCCACAGTTAAAATCGGTGCTTTTCGATCGCTTTTTTCACCGCTTTTCGTCTCCGCATGCACGCTGAGCGGAAACGCAAAAGTGACGGTGAACATCGTCAGTATCCCGATGGCTTTCAGGAGATGGCATAGGCTTCTTGGCATCTAGATTCCCAAATCACTTGCATCGAAGTTGAGAACCATCTCGTTCCAGCCGTTTTCTCCCTCATATTTGTCTGCCGGCAGATTCTTAAGGGGGGATGATTTCATAACAGCACGATAGACGCTGCTCTTGAGCGCCTGACGTGTTGAATCGGGGCCGCCTGTCGCAATAACCTCCGGCTCACCAACGACGTTGCCGCCCTGATCAAGCTGAACACGAACCTGAAGCTGCACTTCGTTTGCACCCGCCAAACCTGAAACAACCGTCCAGTTGCCAGAAATCTGGCCGCGCACGGCGTCGATTTCGCTCTGGCTGAGTTTCGCACCGCCGTTGCTCTTCTTCGCACCGAGCGACGCTTCCTGAGTCGAGCGCTTGGCGCCTCCGGCAGAGGGATCCGTCTTATTTAGAAGCGCAGAGATTTCATCCGCATTGAAGTCGCTTTTCATCGAAGAAGCAGCCTTTGCAACTTCCTGCTTCTTGTCGTCCTTCTTCTTGTCGGTCGGCTTTTCGGCAGCCTTTGGCTGATCCTGAGGCTTCTCCGGCGGCTTTTCAGCCGGTTTCTGTTCCGGCGGCTTTACCTGCGGCTTGACAACCGGGGTCGGCACGTTGTCCGGCAATGCCTCGGCATCCGGCTTCGGCGGTTCTGCAGGCTTGGCCTGTTCTTCCGGCGGCTTTTCTTCGGGCTTCGGCGGCGTCACCTCGACCGGCTTCGGCGGCGGAATGGAGGCAACTTCCTTCGGCTGCTCGACCTCGGTCTCTTCCTTGTTGACTTCCTTGACATCGTTCGGCTTGGGATCGATCTGTGGCAGGGGCTTTTCGCTCGAATTGGCGGCAGCCGCCTCGCTGTTGCTCGGCTTGGCGTTCGGCACCGGCGGCGTCTTCAGATCAACATTGTTATCGCCGGCATTTTCAGCCGGTTGCGGGATCGGCGGCCGTGTCGTCGGCACCGGCGCGGAAGTCTCTTTCTTCGGGGCCTTCTTGTCGCCCTGCTGCAACTGCGTGATGGATTCCACCGGCACGAGATCGACCGGCATCGCCTCGAAATCCTCCACCTTGAAAGATTCCGGAGCGCTCAGCGACACCAGCGCCCAGGTAAGCACCAGCCCGTGCAGAACCGCAGATGTGACGACGCTGGCCTTCATTTTGGGTGTTACTGGTCCTTCTTCTGCTGCGTCACGAGGCCGATATTCTTGAAGCCTGCGCCCTGGATACGGGCCATGACGTCAGCAATCACGCCGTAAGGCGCAGTTGCATCGCCGCGCACGAAGATGCGCTCGTTGTAACCGGTGGTGGCGATCGCCTCGAGCTTTGCAGCAATCTCTTCAGCCGGGATCGGCGTTTCCTGCAGATAGACTTCGCCGCTGTTCTTGACCGAGATCGTGATTGGCTGCGTCTCGGAATTTAGTGCCTTGGCCTGCGTTTCCGGCAGGTCGATCGGAACACCGACCGTCATCATCGGGGCCGCCACCATGAAGATGATGAGCAGCACCAGCATGACGTCGACGAGCGGCGTCACGTTGATTTCGGAGATCACACCCTTGTTGCGGCTACCACGGCGGCGGCGTCCGCCGCCCCCTCCGCTATTGCCGCCTACAGCCATACCCATGGTCGTCTACTCCGTTACTGCGCGGCCTGGCGCGGCTGCAGCTTTTCGTCAATCTGGCGCGAAAGGATGGCGGAGAATTCATCCGCAAAACCTTCCATGCGACCCGAAAGCTTGCCCGCGTCGGCGGAGAACTTGTTGTAGGCGATAACCGCCGGGATAGCGGCGACGAGGCCGATGGCGGTTGCGAGAAGCGCTTCCGCGATACCGGGTGCGACGACCGCGAGGTTGGTGGACTTCGAACCGGCGATTGCCTGGAACGAGGTCATGATACCGACGACCGTACCGAAGAGGCCGATGAACGGACCGGCCGAACCGATCGTCGCGAGCGAACCGAGACGGGCCGAGAGAAATTCGGATTCGCGGGCGAGCGTCACGTCCATAGCACGGTCGATACGCATCTGCAGGCCGATCGGTGAACGCGCGCCGCGCTCGAAGGACTTCTTCCATTCGCGCATCGCCGCGACGAAGATCGCCGCAAGGCCGGTATTGTTGCGCTCGGAAAGCGTCCGATAGAGTTCTTCCAGCGACTGGCCCGACCAGAACACCTGCTCGAACTTGTCGAACTGGCGACGGGCGCGTCCGTAGGCCAGATATTTGTCAATGACGATAGCCCAGGTCCACACCGAAGCGGCGATAAGGCCGAGCATGACCAACTTGACGACGATGCCGGCCTGCATGAAAAGCGACCAGAGGCTGACGTCGGTCGTGGCTGCTGCCAATCCTACTTGTTCCATAGATCCAAAATCCCCGAATCCAAACGCCCGGCGCTTGACCGGGCGGCACGAAGTGATCACGCAAGAATGTCTGGCGGCCGCCGCCCAAAGCCCTGGTCAAGCTTCCAAGCTCTTCTTCCGCCTTCTTGCCGTCAAATTTGGTCAAAGGAAGGCGTGCGTCGCACAAACTCCGACTCCGCGAGTAAGACACCATTATGGTTAATAGATCGTTAGTGCCGGACTATGACAGCGGGAATGTCGCGGGAGATTTTGTTCCTGGATTAACTTGACCGGAGAATCGTCCGGTTGCTGAACACAGCGCTCATCTTGCAGCGCGGCAATTCCTTCACACAAAATTCAAGTTTTTACAAGCCCTCGTATCCGAGCGCCTCCGCGCAGGGAAACGGCGGTATTGCCGGCCTCTCGCTCATGTCTCGGGAATAAGCATTTGCCTTGCCAGCGATTCCGGCAACCGTCGCGGTCTGCCCTTGGCGTTGATGACCGCAATGATCACCTTGGCGGCAATCAACAGCGTATCGTCGCGGCGGATTTCCTGGTGGAGCACCATCTTGGCACCACCCGCCTTTTCGGTGTGGGTCACCACTGCCAGGATATCGTCCATACGCGCCGGGCTCTTGAAGTCGATCTCCATGCGGTGCACGACGAAGACCAGCCCCTCCTCGTCGGCACTGACGAGTTCGCGCTGCTCTACGCCGAGGCAGCGTAGATAGTCGGTGCGGCCGCGTTCGAGAAAATGCAGATAGCGGGCATGATAGACCAGACCGGAGAAATCCGTATCTTCATAATAGACCCGCTGGACGAGCCTGTGGCCCGCTTCGGTAAGTTCGCCGGAAATAGAAAAACCGTGTTCCGCCATAATTTTCTCCAAACTGTCCGGCCCTCTTTGACGCAACACGTCTCGACAGGCAAGCATTGAACAATTGTCATATTTCCTAATTATTCCCGTTAGGAAGCAACCGATGAGGAGCCAGTGGCATGAAGATTGCGGTGATGGGCGGAGACGGATTCATCGGTTGGCCAACCTCGCTACACCTCTCCGATGCCGGGCATGACGTCCACATCCTCGACAATCTCTCCCGCCGCTGGATCGATACCGAACTGGGCGTCCAGTCGCTAACGCCAATGGACTCGATCCAGGAGCGCACCCGCATCTGGCATGCGGAAACCGGCCGCCGCATCCATTTCAACCTCATCGATCTCGCCCGCGACTACGAGCTCCTGAAGAAATGGCTCGCCGAAACCCGGCCGGATGCGATCATCCATTTCGCCGAACAGCGCGCCGCTCCCTACTCGATGAAGAGCGACCGCCACAAGAACTACACCGTCAACAACAATGTCAGCGCCACGCACAACCTGCTGAACGCGCTGGTCGAGCTGCAGCTCGATGCCCATCTGATCCATTTGGGCACCATGGGCGTCTACGGCTATTCGACGGTTGGTGCTGCGATTCCTGAAGGTTATCTGCCTGTCGGCATCGAGACGATGGGCGGCGAGACCGTCTCCCAGGAAATTCTCTACCCGTCCAATCCCGGCTCGATCTATCACATGACCAAGTGCCTGGATCAGCTGCTCTTCCAGTTCTATGCCAAGAATGACAGCCTCAGGATCACTGATCTGCATCAAGGCATCGTGTGGGGCACGCATACTGAACAGACACGCCGCCATCCGCAGCTCATCAACCGCTTCGATTATGACGGCGACTACGGCACGGTGCTGAACCGGTTCCTCATTCAGGCCGCCATCGGCTATCCGCTGACCGTTCACGGCACCGGCGGCCAGACGCGCGCCTTCATCCATATCCAGGATTCCGTCCGCTGCATCGAACTGGCACTCAAGAATCCCCCCGCCCGCGGCTCACGGGTCGAGATCTTCAACCAGATGACGGAAACCCATCGTGTGCGCGATCTCGCCGAGATGATCGCCAAGATGGCCGGTTCCGAAGTCGTCTGGCTGCCCAATCCGCGCAAGGAAGCTGCCGAAAACGATCTGGTCGTCAGGAACGACAAGTTCCTCAGCCTTGGCCTCGATCCGATTACCCTGAAGGCCGGCCTGCTCGACGAAATCGTCGAAGTCGCCAAGAAATTCGCTTATCGTGTCGACCGCTCCCGCGTCCCGGCCGTCTCCGCCTGGACGAAGGATATCGCCGCGACAATTAATCACGACCCGGAAGGCAAGCGGCTGAAGTCCGTATCATGAGTGGTGCTTTCTTCTCGAAACAGCGGCCTTGCCAGAGCAAGGGCGTTCAGGAAAGTACCCTGCATCCATGACCCCTGCCCCGCACTTCGCCTACGTCACTCTCGTCACAAATGCCGATTACGCCATGGGCGCGACGGCACTGGCAAACTCGCTGCGTCGCACCGGCACGGACGCCGCCATCGTCATCCTGCATACCGGCGGTGTCGACGCGGCCACCCTCGCCCCACTGGACGCTCTCGGCTGCCGGCTGATCGAAGTCGAGCATCTGCCGTTGTCGGATGCTTTCAATGAGCGGCATGCGCGCGGCAATCTCCACTCCGCAGCACCTTTCACCAAGGGCCGCAAGCCGGCCTTTCATTCGCCGCTCGACAATTTCTGCAAGCTCCGCCTCTGGCAGCTTGTAGAATATGAGCGCTGCGTTTTCATCGATGCCGATGCGATCGTCTTGAAGAATGTCGACAAGCTCTTCGCCTACCCGGAATTCTCCGCGGCGCCGAATGTCTATGAAAGCCTTGCCGACTTCCGCCGCATGAACTCCGGCGTCTTCGTTGCCCGCCCTTCGCAAGAGACCTTCCGGCAGATGCTTGCAGTTCTGGATCAGCCCGACATCTTCTGGCGGCGCACAGACCAGACCTTCCTCGAGACGTTCTTCCCCGATTGGCATGGTCTGCCGGTCTATTTCAACATGCTGCAATATGTCTGGTTCACCATGCCGGCCCTGTGGGATTGGAAGAGCATTTCTATCCTGCACTATCAGTATGAAAAACCTTGGGAAAAAGATCATCCTAAGGCAAAGAGGCTACAACCTTTGATCGATTTGTGGCATTGTTTCCATATTGGCGGCCACGTGCCGGAGATTGCATCTCTGGTCAATCCGGATGAGGCGGCATGAAAGTACTGGTATCAGGCGGAACGGGCCTCGTCGGACGTTATATCGTCGAAGAGCTGCTTTCTGCTGGATATCAGGTCATTATCGGCGGACGGCGTGCGCCACTTCCCCGGTTCTTCTCTCGTCCCGTCGATTTCGCCCCGCTTTCGCTCGATCCGGACGAGGACGATATCGGCGCCTTCGATGATGCCTATTTCTTCGTACACGCCGCCTTCAGCCACATCGAAGGAAAATACCGCGGCGGCGAAGGCGATGATCCAAAGGCGTTTCACCGCCTGAATCTCGATGGCACAGTGAAACTCTTCGAGGAGGCAAAGCGCGCAGGCACCCGCCGTTGCATCTTCATGTCCAGTCGCGCCGTCTATGGCGAGCATGCACCGGGCACCGAGCTTTTCGAAACCATGTCCGCCACGCCGGAAACCCTCTACGGGCAGGTCAAGCTCGATGCGGAGCGGGCGCTCGCCCATCTTTCCGGCCCAGGCTTTGCAGGAGCAAGCCTGCGGGCAACAGGCGTTTACGGTGACCGTTCTCCAAACAAATGGGATCGACTGATCGATGACTATCTGAACGGCCAACCTGTTTCCCCACGCGCGCGAACCGAGGTGCATGGCCGCGATCTCGGCCGTGTCGTGCGGCTGATGCTGGAAACGGAAAGTGCCCGAATCGCCGGTGAAGTCTTCAACGTTTCGGATATCGCCGTCGATACGAGGGATATCCTTTCGCCGATCCGGCACCACGCCGACTGTCCCTTTCCGCTGCCCGAAGCAGCGGACAAGGCAGAGCTTTGCGCCATGAACACGGGTAAGATCCGCGCGCTCGGCTGGAAGCCCGGCGGCATGCCCCTTTTCGAACAAACGATGCAGCAATTGGCCGGGAAACAAGGGGTTCCGCGCCCCAGTTCCACGCAAGTCTGATCTGGCAGAGTACGCCCCAAATGTAATCGGGGGTTTATTATGCAGCTCGCAACCGTTTCGGCGTCCACCCTTCTGCGCGGCACTCAGCAGGCACAATCCGGCGTTTCGTCCACAAGCAACGAGCCCGATACCGGCGTATTGAAGATCCAGCGGCAGTCGCTGGCGCTGGAGCAGGTGCGTAATTCGCTGGCAAGCTCCGCCGACGATGCGAAGAGCCGTGCCCAGCGCAAGCTCGAGGAAGCCAAACAGGAGCTGCAGGCGCTGAAGACAGCGGGCTTCCCGCCTGAAGTGATTGCGCGTCTCGCCGCCGAACTCGCACGTAAGGTTGGCGCTGCGGCCTCCGAATTTGCCTCGGCCGTTGCAACCGGCGGCTCTTCCGATGCAAGTGCTGCGACCAGCACAGCAGCCATATCAGCTTCCACCGCCGCGACGACCGATGCCACCACCAATGCAACGGCCGACGTTGTCGCAAGCGATGCAACGGCTTCAACCGAGGCAACGCAGGGTGCCGAAACGACAACGGAAGCAGTGGAAGACGGCACGGACACGGCGGAAACAGACGGTGCGGCTCATGCCCGCAAGGCCTATCAGGAAATCGTCGAAGACGGTCCGAAGTCGTCGGCAATTTCCGCCGATGACCGCAAGACGATGGAAGAGTTCAAGTCCGTCGTCCGCGAGCTGAAGCAGATCCTCGAAAAGGCCATGCGCGATCTGCGCGAGAAGAACCGCGACGCCGCCGCCGAAGGTGCAATCGGAACAGCACAATCAGCCGTGACCGGCCTGTCGGCTGCCGTGCCGACGGCGACCATTCCTTCGAGCATCGTCATCTAACTATTAGGCGCTGCCGTCTGTGGCAGAAAATGGATCGTTGCCTGGTTGACGAGCAGCACGAGGCAGGCGGCAAAGACAGTCGCAAATAGCCTATCCAACAGCGCGTAAGCCGGCAGGGCATGATCGGCGGTTCCCATGGCCATCATCATCAGCGGCGTCATCACGATCGAATAGGCGAGATAATTCCTGGCCCGCAGGAAGGGCCTGCTACCGCCGAGCACGGCGACAACAAGCACATCGGCCCAGGCTGGCAAGGTAAGAAACGACAGCAATCCCGCACAACAGACACCGAAGAGAACGCCGATCACTCTTTGCGTCGTCTTGAGTGGCAAACGTTCCGGCCGCCGCTCGATCAGCAGCACCAGCGCCAGCGCCGCCCAGTGAACATCATGATCGGGGAAGAACAGGTGGATGAGCGAGACGGCGCCCAGACAGGAAACCAGTCGGACTGGATATTGCCAGCCTGCCGGCTCCGTAAGGGAGCGCCACAGCCTGTTGAATTTCTGTCCGGCGCTCGGCTTGCGTTCATCCTCGACCGGCTCTGCCGCATGACGGCGGATATGTGCAACGACCACAGCCATCATCATGTGGAGAACGACAGCGAAAAGTGCGCCGCCGATGACAATGGCAAAGATGAGCAGCGGATCTGCCGTGGTGGTAGAGACGATGCCGCCGACCATGACGAGATAGAAGACGAAGCGCATAGAGGCGGCGACCATAGCGCGATCGAAACCGCCGACGATACCGACAATGCCGGCAATCACCAATAGGCCCATCTGCCAAGCACCGCCAAGCCGCCCGAGTGCGCAGGCAAGCCCCGTCGCAAACACTAGGACCCGCAATGCGACCCCTGCGCTCGCAGCTTGCGTCCTCAGTCTGCCATGCGCTACCGTCCCGCCCATCGCCATGCCGCCGATCAGGCGCCAAGCCCCGTATGATGGCCCCTCGCCGCAAGCAGTGCCGGAACGGCCATGGCAAGCGCCGATACGGCGATTTCGATCGCCGTCACTTCCTTTTCAGTCGACCAGCGAAAGGCTCCGGCTACGTGATTGAGTGTCTTTTCCATCAATCGTTTCTCAGACCCGGAATTGGGCATCAAAGAAATAATACGCACTGCGTACGATATGTCTAGTAACAGCGACGCACCTGCGACACGCATCTTGCGTTCCGTCCTCCTGCTCGGCCGCCGCTTGCGGGCTGCGCGCCCCGAAGGTCCGCACAGCCTGTCGACCATTGCGATCCTCGCCACGCTTCATCGCTTGGGGCCGATGCCCGCCTGGCGGCTGGCCCTGGAAGAACATCTGCAGCCTCAATCGGTCACCCGTATCATCGCGGCCCTTGAGCGCGACGGGCTGATCAGCCGCATGCGTAGCGAGACCGACCGCCGCGAGATCGAACTGTCGATCACTCCTCACGGCCGCACGGTGTTGTCCGAGGACATAGGCGCTCGCCGCGCCTGGTTGGAAAAAACGATGGACGACCACCTAACGCCGGAAGAGCGCAGGACATTGATGGAAGCGTCGGAAATAATGCTGAAACTCGCCTGTGCCCATATCAAGAACGAGGCGCAATCAGGCGAAGAATAGACCCTTTTCACCTGTTGCAATCAGCCGCAAGCGGTTATGTTCGCCGGACAACGATATGGAATTGAGATGACGCCCAAGGAATTGAAGGCTCAATTGCGCGCTGAGCGTCTGGCACTCAGGGATGCCATCCCGACGGATCTGCGCGCAGCCAAAAGCCTCGACATGGCAGCCCATGCCGGCGATGCGATTGTTTTTACACCCGGCACCATCGTTTCCGGCTTCCTGCCGATCCGTTCGGAAGCCGACCTGCAACCCCTGATGACACGGTGGCGCGGACGCGGCGCCCGCCTCTGCGTGCCCGCCATCATCGACAAGCAGACCATCGTCTTTCGGGAACTCGCCCACGGCACGGCACTGATCAACACCGGCTTCGGCACGGTCGGCCCAGGTGAGGATGCCGCCGTCCTCGACCCTGATATCATGCTTGTGCCGCTTTCAGCCTTCGATTCCCGCGGCCATCGCATCGGCTACGGCGCCGGCCATTACGACCGGGCAATCAACCGTATCAGACAAAAAGGCCTGTCCCCGAAGCTGATCGGCATTGCATTTGACTGCCAGGAAGTGGCAGAGGTACCCGCTGAGCCGCATGACATAAGCCTGGATGCCATCCTGACGGAAAGCGGCCTGCGCCATTTTACCTCACGGATTGGATAGGGAATGCGACTGCTATTTCTGGGTGACATGGTCGGCAAGACGGGACGAACCGCGGTCTGGGACCGCCTGCCCGGCCTCGTTTCCGACCTGAAACTCGACTTCGTCATCGTCAACGGCGAGAACGCTGCCGGCGGCTTTGGCATCACAGAAGACATTTTTCTGGAAACGATCAATGCCGGCGCCGATGTGGTGACGACCGGCAACCACGTCTGGGACCAGAAGGACGCCGTCGCCTTCGCCGGCCGCCACGACCAGTTTCTGCGACCGGCAAACTATCCGCAGGGAACGCCCGGCCGCGGCTCCGGCCTCTTCTATGCGCGCAATGGCGCGCGCATTCTCGTCGCCAACATCATGGGCCGCGTCTTCATGCATCCCGAGCTCGACGACCCCTTCAAGGCTGCCGAGACGATCCTCGCCGCCTGCCCTCTGAAGGAACAGGCCGATGCGATCATCTTCGATTTTCACGCGGAAGCGACGAGTGAGAAGCAATGCTTCGGCCATTTCGTCGACGGCCGCGCCAGCTTCGTCGTCGGCACCCACACCCACGTGCCGACCGCCGATGCGCAGATCCTGAACGGCGGCACCGCCTATATGTCGGATGCCGGCATGTGCGGCGATTACGACTCCTCGCTCGGCATGGACAAGGAAGAGCCGCTCAACCGCTTCATCTCCAAGATGCCGAAAGGCCGCATGGAGGCCGCCACCGGCCCCGCCACCATCTGCGGCGTCGGCGTGGAAATCTCCGATGCGACAGGTCTGGCGGAAAAGATCGCTCCGCTGCGCCTTGGCCCACGGCTTGCCGAAACGATCCCGGAGTTCTGGCGATAGCGCCTCGCAACACGCAATTGTGAGCATATCCCGTCTGGACCGCTGCGACGGCATGCCGCATCCTCGCGGGCGTCGTGAAAGCGCCGGAGGGGTGGCATGAAGCCGCATTGTCTTGTCCTCGCTATCGCATGTCTTGCAATTTTCACTGTGCCGAACCTTGCCGCAGCCCAGGAAGATCGAAGACCTATCAGCCAGTGCCAGGCCATCGCGCAGACTATCCCCAAGGCGACCTTCGCCAGTTTCTCAGGCGCCGCACCTGTCATACCAGCGGTTTCCGAGGATGAGGACGTCAAGTTCACCTACCTCGGCCATTCGACTTTCGAGATCGAGACGCCTGGCGGCATCGTCATCGCCACTGATTATAATGGGTGGTACAGGCCGGCCGTTACGCCCGATGTCGTCACCATGAACAAGGCGCACTCGACACATTACACGCTGACCCCGGATCCCAGCATCAAACACGTGCTGCACGGGTGGAGCGACACCCCCGGCGAAAAAGCCAGGATCAATCTCGTCGTTGGCGATGCCTATATCCGCAATGTGACGACGGATATCCGTTTCAGCTATGGGCTGGGCGGATCACAGATGGACGGCAATTCAATCTTCATCTTCGAAATAGCCGGCCTCTGCATCGGCCATCTCGGCCATCTGCATTACGAGTTGACCGATAACCATTATACGGAAATCGGCCGGCTCGACGTGGTCATGGTGCCGGTCGATGGCGGTCTGACCATGGGAGCCGACAGCATGAGCCGCGTCATCAAGCGGCTGCGTTCGTCGTTGATCCTGCCCATGCATCGCCGCGGCCCGCCGGTCAATGCCTTCATCTCGATGTTCGGCACTGGGTTCGACGTCAATTATGCACCCGACAACAGCATCACCGTTTCGCTGCGCACGCTGCCGAAAAAGCCGCTGATCTACGTGATGAAGGATGTGCAGTAGAAGGCCCGAACTGTGCCGGGCCTTTGGCTTATGCAAATTGCAGATGCCGCTTGATGCCGACGTCAGGCATCTTCTCCTCGTCGAAATTGGCCTTGGCAATTTCCCAGCCGAATTTCAGCTTGCTGCCGGTCGAGACCCAGATGTCGGCGTCATCGACATGCATGGAAAGCATCGTCAGCTTCGGATCCTTCTTGCCGCCTTCGTACCAGGCCGCAACGACCGAGCTCCAAAACTCCTCGATTTTCGCGGGATCGGGACGCGGCTCGATAACCCCGGACAGGCAGGCATGATAGTCGTGGTTCTTGCCGATGACGCAGAAATGCGCGCGGCTGCCTGGTTTGATCATCTGCACGATCTCGGCGTCCGTCTTGGTATAGAACCATATCGTATTGGTGGTCGGATCAACATTGGGGGCCATCGGCTGCATATGCATGTCGACGCCTGAAAGGCCGAGCATGCCGGCATGGATGTCGTTGATCTGGTCCCAGAGTTGACGCGCCGGTTGTTCACGGGCTTCGCTGAAGCTTGCCATAGCCGTTCCTTTCCTGCTGGTGTTGTCGGTTGAAAACGTCGCCTCTCAGGCTTTGTTCCGCCACCTATCAAACCATGAGAGCAGGACCGAATGGCCGCTTTTTCCTTGAATATCGCCCCTTCCGATCTTATAAGGCGGCCCATTCCGAACAATGAGACGTGAACAGGGGTGCCATGGCTGGCCATTCACAGTTTAAAAACATCATGCACCGCAAGGGCCGTCAGGATTCCGTGCGGTCGAAAATGTTCTCCAAGCTGGCGCGCGAAATCACCGTTGCCGCCAAGGCCGGTCTGCCCGACCCGACGATGAACGCCCGCCTGCGCCTGGCGATCCAGAACGCCAAGGCCCAGTCGATGCCGAAAGACAATATCGACCGCGCCATCAAGAAGGCTTCCGGCGCCGATACCGAGAACTATGACGAAGTCCGCTATGAAGGCTACGGCCCGGGCGGCACGGCGATCATCGTCGAGGCTCTGACCGACAACCGCAACCGCACCGCCTCCAATGTCCGCTCGATCTTCACCAAAGCCGGCGGCGCACTCGGCGAAACCGGCTCGGTTTCCTTCTCCTTTGACCACGTCGGCGAGATCACCTACAAGCTGTCCGCCGGCGATGCCGACAAGGTCATGGAAGCCGCGATCGAAGCTGGCGCCGATGATGTCGAGACCGACGAGGAAGGCCATTACATCACCACCGCTTTCGAAGCTCTGGGCGAAGTCGCCAAGGCGCTCGAATCCTCCCTCGGCGAAGCCGAGACTGTAAAAGCCGTCTGGCGCGCCCAGAACAACGTGCCGGTCGACGAAGAAAGAGCCCAGTCGCTGCTGAAGCTCATCGACTCGCTCGAAGACGACGACGACGTCCAGAACGTCTACTCGAACTTCGAAGTCTCGGAAGAAGTTCTGGCCAAGCTCTCGGCTTAAAGCCATCCAAGATATTGAATCGAAAACCCGGCCATTCCGCCGGGTTTTTGCTTGCTGGGATACCCTGGCGGCTAGGCCGCAGCTCGCATGAAATTGCCGAGTCCAGCAAAGAGCTCCACCGATTTCAACCGTGCCTCGATATCATGGATCGGCATGGAGATGATGACCTCATCCGCCTGCGTTTCCTTGAGGAATTCATTGAGCTGGGCTTCGGCCATAGCAGGCGAGCCGACGACGGCGTAGCGCAGCGTGTGCTCCACATTCATCTTTTCCATCGGCGACCAGAAGGCATCCATATCCCTCACCGGCCGCGGGAAAGGCCCGCGCACATTGCGCCTGAGGTTGACGAACTGCTGCTGAGCCGAGGTGAAGTGATACTGCGCCTCCTCGTCCGTCTCAGCAACCGCACCCATGACGCCGACCATCACATAGGGTTTGTCGAGTTCCGACGAGGGCTGGAAACGGTCGCGATAGATCGCGATCGCATCGAGCAGCATGTCAGGCGCAAAATGCGAGGCGAAGGCAAAGGGAAGGCCGAGCATGGCTGCAAGCTGGGCGCTGTAGAGGCTGGAGCCGAGCAGCCAGATCGGGATGTGCGAATTATTACCGGGTACGGCAAGGATCGCCTGGTTTTCAATCGGCGTACCGAGAAGCTGCTGCAGTTCCACCACATCATTGGGGAAGCTGTTTGCTCCGGCATCGAGGTTACGCCGCAGCGCCTGCGCCGTGCGCATGTCCGTTCCCGGGGCGCGGCCAAGGCCGAGATCGACACGGCCGGGAAACAAAGCTTCCAGCGTGCCGAACTGTTCGGCAATAACGAGCGGCGCATGGTTCGGCAGCATGACGCCACCCGAACCGATGCGGATGCTCTTCGTCACCGCACCGATCTGCCCGAGAATGACTGACGTCGCCGCACTCGCAACGCCGGGCATGCCGTGATGCTCCGCCATCCAGAAACGCGTATAGCCAAACTCTTCCGCCTTCTGCGCCATGCGCTTCGACGCAGCAAAGGATTGGCTGATGGTCGTGCCTTCAGCCACGGGGGAAAGATCGAGAATGGAAAAGGGAACCATGGAAACCTGCCGCGCAAGAAAGGGAGTGCGGTCTATGTAGGTTCGCTGTGGCGCTATTCCAAATCGCGGCGCAAACAAAAGCTGCCGCGGAAAATAACCGTCATTCGTCGAAAGCCGGGGAGAATTTCAATGCGCCTGATGGTGGCGATCCCTTGAAGACGATCCGCTGGACATATCGCGTATCGAGATCGCCATAAGTCAGCTTTCCATCGCTTTCGAAGCCTGCGCCGCGATAAACCGCGGGATCGCCGATCAGCGCGCAGCCGCTCGCACCACGCTCTATCAGCAGATCGAGCCCTTTCAGGATCAACGCTCTGCCGATTCCCCGCCGCTGCCGCTCCGGCTTTACTGAAATCGGCCCGAGCCCATACCATCCATGCTCGATATCGCCGACTGTAATCGGCGAGAAGGCAACATGGCCGATGATCTCTCCACCTTCGTCCGCGACGAGCGATAGCGTCAGATCGCCTGACGCGCGAAGATCCCTGACAATCCGGGCTTCGGTATTGTTGCTGTAAGGCATCGGCTCGAACGCCACCCACGTCAGCGCGTGAATGGCATCCGCATCTTCGGGCTTTTCGAACCGGATCAGCATGATGCGATCAGGCTCGCCTGCGCAGCTGACGCACGTCGGCGCTGTGCTGCTGATACCCTTCGGCAAGGGTGAAGTTGCCGAGCTGGCGATCCATCTCCACGGCTTCCGTTGCCAGGCGATGGATCGCAGCTGTCGTCTCCTCGACCATCGCCGCATTCTGCTGCGTCATGGAATCAAGCTCGGCGACCGCGCTGTTGATCTGTCGCAGCGTGTCGGCCTCCTCGCGAGTCGATTCCATGATCTCGTTGATCTGACCGTTGATGGCCTCGACATGGCCGCCAATGCCGGTCAGCGCCAGCCCTGCCCGTTCGACCAGCGCCACGCCGCTTTCGACCTCATGCGTGGATTTCTGCAGCAGGCTGGAAATTTCCTTGGCAGCGCTTGAAGACCGCTGCGCCAGTTCGCGCACCTCCATGGCGACGACCGCAAAACCCTTGCCGCTTTCGCCGGCGCGTGCCGCCTCGACGCCAGCGTTCAGTGCCAGCAGATTGGTCTGGAAGGCGATATCGTCAATGACGGAAATGATGGTGTTGATCTGCCGCGACGACGCCTGGATCGCTTCCATGGCTGCAATCGTCTCGTGCATGATCTGGCTGGAGCCGACCGTTTCCTTCTTGGCGTCGCGGGCGATGCGCGCCGCCTGCTCGGCGCGCTCGATCTGCACGCGCACAGACTGTGTGATGGCGCTGATCGCGTTGGCCGTCTCGGTGATCGAGCTTGCCTGCCGCTCGGTGCGACCGGCCAGTTCATCGGCACCGGTGCGCATCTCCTCGGAGCCTGCCCGGACGGCCATGGAGTTGCCGCCGATCGCCGTCATCGTTTCGTTGAGCGTCGCCAGCGCCTCATTGAAGTTCACGCGCAGACTTTCAAGCTCGCTCGGGAAATGGGTTTCGATCTGGTAGGCCAGATCGCCGCTCGCCAGATGATGAAGCCCCTCGTCGAGCGCACTGACGACGTCCTGCAGGCTGCGGGCTTCCGCCTCGCGCTGTGCAAGGTTCTGCTGGCGCTCGCTTTCGGCATGTGCACGCGTCTGCTCGCTCGCGGCTTCGAGTTGACGGCCTTCGATCAGCGACTGCTTGAAACGAGCAAGCGCCTTCGCCATCGTGCCGATCTCGTCCTTGCGATTCTGGCTGCCGATCTCGACTTCCAGCCTGCCGTCAGCGACTTCGCGCGTTACGCCCGCAAGGCGGGCAAGCGGTGAGAACAGAAAGTTGGTGATGAGCCCCGTGGCAACAGCCATGATGACGAGAGCGCCGATGCCGATCCAGGTCAGCAGTGTGGCGATCTCGATGGAGCCGGCATTCAATTCGCTGAGCAGCACGCTTTCGACAACGAGGAACCGGTCACCGCGATAATCGATGCCGCGCACATAAGCGCGTGCTGCACCATCAGCGCGATCGAAATCCGCAACCGTCATCGCCGAGCTCGCTAGCGCATCCTTCACAAAGGTGAACGGCGCGGTATCGAGCGTCGCAAGCTGGCCGGATGCATTAAGACCGACGGCCGAGCCGTCACCTGAAATGATCGCCGCCTGTGCCGTGCTGCCCGACACGATACCCTTCATTAAGATGCTGGTGATGACATCGTCGCGCACCTTGAACAGCATCAGACCCTTCGCCTGGCTGAGCTTGACGATCGGCACGGCATAGAAGATTGCCGACTTGCCGCTTTTGGCATCGACGCGCAGACCGGAGAAGGCCGTCGGCGCGGAATCGTCGGTTGCCTTGGCGGTATTCTCGATCGCCTTGGCATAGGCGATGCCTGAACCGGTCGACTTCCAGGCATCCGATTTCAGGTTTTCAGCGAAGTCTTCGTTCTTCTTGTAGGAATAGAGCACAGTACCATCGAGATCGACGATCAGTAGGTCGCTGAAGGCGGTGTCGGCGAGATCGCGCGCCACTTCGCCCTGCGTCTTCTCGTGGCTCGAATAGTAGAACCCGCTCGGCCCCTCAGGTTTGACTAGCTTTTCGCGCTGGTCTGCCGGGTTCG
>Ga0209758_1000925_pt1 | contig 39673 bp, 39 predicted proteins | sample AraplaMF_Col_mMF_FD_184258 | JGI IMG/M metagenome (GOLD analysis project Ga0209758, IMG submission 184258) | Arabidopsis root microbial communities from the University of North Carolina, USA - plate scrape MF_Col_mMF (SPAdes) (version 2) | ecosystem: Host-associated > Plants > Roots > Endosphere... | reverse complement strand
CTGGTGCGCGCAAATCTTATGCACCGCCGGCTCATCGACCGGCTGCTCGAACCACCAAAACAGACGCCCGCAAGTAATAACCAGTTGAGCCTGCAGCTATGCTCACCATGAACCGGACAGTCGTGGGCTTGACCCGGCGATCCATGACCCTGGTTCAGCAGTGGAAGTCGTACGTAAGGCCGTCATTGACTGACGAGGGTCGTGGATGCCCGGGTCAAGCCCGGGCATGACACCGCCTGTGTGGGAACAACTGCGCAAGAACGCGCAGACCAACCCAGCACTTAATTCAGCATTTCAATTCAGCACATCAACCCAACACATTCACCCCGGCCTGGGCGATCTGCTCGTCCTCGTGCGACTGCACGCCGGACACGCCGATCGCGCCGACGCATTCGTTCTGATGCACGAGCGGCAGGCCGCCCTGGAACATCACGCCCGGCGTCGGGAACGTCACGAAGCCCGGCCGCTCCTTGACGCGGTCCTCGAAGAACTTGGTCGGCCGCTTGGTCAGCGCCGCGGTCTGCGCCTTCTTCACCGCGACGTCGGAGCTGATCGCGCCGCAGCCGTCCATCCGCTCCAGCAGGATCACGGCGCCGCTGTCGTCGACGATCGCGATGGCGACATTCCATTTGTTCTTCTGCGCCTCGGCCTTGCAGGCATCCATCATCTTGTGGGCATCGGCGGAGGTGAGGGCGGGCTTCTGACGCATGACGTTTCCCCGTGAGATTGATTTAAGAAGAATTGGGCGCCGATAGAGTGACGAGAATTGCCTTCCCGTCAATCCGCGCGGATGCAGGGCTGGACGCTATTCCGCCACGGCGCCGAGCATATAGGCGGCGTTGAGGAGGGGCCCCGGCCGCAGGCCGAGCTGGCCGAACCACACGCCGAAGATCTTCTGGATGTCGCCGCTGCGGTAGATCTCGGCGAGCGCAGTGTTGACGGCAAGCCTGAGCTCCCAGTCGCCGCGGGGCAGCGCGATCGCATAGGGCTCGATCGAGAGATCATCGGGCAGCGCGCGCAGCGCCTGCGGGTTCTTGAACTCGGCGCCGTAGAGCAGGAGCTTGTCGCTCGCAAACGCATCGACCCGGCCGCTTTCGAGCGCGGTGACGGCTTCGTCGCGATCCTTCATCGGGATGAGCGTGGCGTTGAGCTGCATCTCCTGGTTCTTCGCCGCCATCGCCTTCTCGTTGCTGGTGCCCGAGATCACGGCGATCTTCTTGCCGGCCAGGTCCTGCAGCTTGTTGACCGCGGCGGATGCATTCACGGCCAAGCCGGTGCTCTCGACGAAGACATAGTTCGAGAAATCGACCTCCTTCATGCGGGCGAGCGTCACGGTGCTGGCGCCGCATTCGAGATCGGCCTGGCCGTTGGCGACGGTTTCGAACCGGTTCTGCGTGGTGACCGGCACCCATTCGATCTTGAGCGAAGCGACCTTGAGCTGCCGCTGCAGCGAGGCGACCACCGCCTTGCAGACATCGATGGTGTAGCCCGCGACCTCCTTGTTGCGGTCGACGAAGGAGAACGGCAGCGCGTCGGTGCGGTGGGCGATCCTGATGGTCTTGCCGGCCGCGACGGTCTTCAGCCGGCCGCTTTGGGCCTGGGCCGCCGCGTCGTCCGCCGCGATGCCAAGACCTGCGACCAGCACCGTGAAAGCCAGCGCCGCGCGCCGCATGACAGCCTCCCGCTTTCTGCGCGCCGCCTCTCAGAGGTTCCCGCTCCGGCACGCCCTATGCGGGCGAGTGTAGCCACAAAATCTGATAAGCCGTGAACAGAATCTCGAGAAGGATCAGGATCACGATGATGACTTCGAGTCGCAGGGAGCGCTCGGTGTCGATGATGTCGGCCATCGCCTGGGCGGTGTCGGAGATCACCGTGAGCTTGCGGGTGAGCACATCGGCGCGCTCCTTCAGCTCGTATTCGTCCTCGAGCCGTGCATAGAGACGTTCGAGCTGTGGGCGTTCCCACAGCACGTCGGGCTTCTCGGCAACTGCGACGAGGCCCGAGACCCGCTGCTGGACCAGCAATGCATTGCCGATGAGCTTGAGGATCCCGCGCCGGCCGCCGGGCGTGCGGCCTTTCTCGGCAAGCTGCCGCGCGAACGGCTCGATCACGTCGAACACCGCGGCGACGTTGCGCTCGTCATGGGCAAGGATCACGCTGGTTGCGATCGCGTCGGCGACCAGCAGCGCATGCTCGTTGGTGAGCTGCTTCAGCATGACGGTGCCGCCCGGCAGGATCTGCTCGTCCTTGTCGGGCGCGATCTCGATCCGCGTCGATTCTTCCTCGCGCCGCTTGGTCGGCCGGACGATCCGGCCTTCGAGCTGGCGGATGACCTCGTCCTCCTCCAGCGCCGACATGCCCATCAGCACCGCGACGCCATAGCGATAGAGCACGACGATGCCGCCGCTCCCGGTGCGGAACGCCAGCGGCTGGGTCGAGAGCATGTCGTTGCGCTCGAGCCCGATGGTGTCGATGCGGTCGCCGAGCAGCAGCGCCCGCGCGGTCAGAACATTCTTGGGTTGGGTCGGGACATCGGTCATCGGGCACGCTGCGGCCGCGATGCGCGACCTTTCACTGGTGGGCGCCGGATCACGTCCGGCGCCCGATCATACCCGGCGGTTGTGTCAGCCCGACAGCCTGGTTTTCCAGTTCTTAGCTTTCCAGTTCTCAGCTTTCCAGGCCGGTCGGGACCTGCTTGTTCTCGCTTTCGAGCTTCATGCCGGCCGAGATCGCCATGGTCTCCATCAGCGTGGCGAAGTCCTTGCCGAGATACTCCTCCGGGTTCTTCTGCAGCATGGCGTGACCCATGTGCATCTGCAGGATCGCGCGCGTCGCCGCCGTGATCGGCATCGGCACCTCGGCCTCGTCGGCGAGCGCGAGGCCGAGATCGAGGTCCTTGCGCAGAAGCTCCGGCGTGAACGTCGTGGTCCAGTCGAGGTTGACCAGCGCCGGCGACTTGTAGGCCGTGAACATCGAGCCCATCACGCCGTTATTCAGGAACGACAGGAAGGCGTGGCGCGGCACGCCCATCTTGTTCACCAAGAGCGTGATCTCGATCAGGTTCTGGATGACGACGCCGAGCATGACGTTGTGGGCGATCTTGCAGACGCGGGCGAGCTCGCCGTCGCCCACATAAGACACGCCCTTCGGCGCGAACACCTTGATCATCGCCTCGGCCTTCTTGAAGGCCGCTTCAGGGCCCGAGCACACCGAGCTCAGCTTGCCGGCCTTGATCACCTTGGCGTTACCGCTGACCGGCGCGCAGACGAAGTCGGCCTTGCGGTCGCTCAGGCGCTTCCGGATCTCGACCGACTCCTCGACCGCGATGGTCGAGCAATCGACGAACACGGCCGGCGTCTTGTTGCCGGACAGCACGCCGTCCTTGCCGAAATAGACCTGCTCGACGTCCTTGCCCTCGGCGACGATGGAGAACACGATATCGGTCTCGGCGAGGTCGACCGGCTTGTCGACGATCTTGCCGCCGAGCTTGGCCAGCGGTTCGGCCTTGGAGCGCGTCCGATTCCAGATGGAAACGTCATAGCCGGCCTTCAGAAGCCGCTCGGCCATCGGATAGCCCATCCGGCCCATTCCGATCCAGCCGATCCGTTGCGTGCTTGCAGCCATGCCGAACTCCCTGATGTGTGACGCGCGACGTTATGTGACGCGGGTTTGAAAGTCGGGGTTTTGCTAGCACGGGCCCACGCGCTGCCGCAATGTCGGGAGGCCCTTCACATACCGCGGCGAAATGCGCTGCATGGCTTGAGATTTGGCCCTGAACATGCAGGTTACGGGGCAGCGTAAGGCCGGAAAACACGGGAGTGGGCGATGTCAGACAAAGCCGATGTGGTGCTGATCGGAGTGCCGAAGAAGCTGATCGTTGACGCCCTCAGTGGGCCGTTCAATCTGCATGTGCTGCCGAAGGGCGGCGACGCGGAAGCGATCATCGGCAAGGTCGGGGGCAAGGTCCGCGCCGCGGCAGTGACCGGCGCGCCCGACACGATGCGGGCCGATGTGATGGCGCGCTTTCCCAAGCTCGAAATCGTGTCGAGCTTCGGCGTCGGCTACGACAACATCGATCTGAAATACGCGATCGACCACAAGATCGCGGTCTGCAACACGCCCGAGGTGCTGAACGAGGAGGTTGCCGACACGGCGCTCGGACTTCTGCTCTGCACGGTGCGCGAGTTCTCGCGCGCCGAGCGCTTCCTGCGCGCCGGCAAATGGGTGGAAGGCCAATATCCGCTGAGCCGCGCCACGCTGCGCGACCGCACCGTCGGCATGATCGGTCTCGGCCGCATCGGCAAGGCGATCGCGCGCAGGCTCGAAGGCTTCGGCGTGCCGGTGGTCTATCACAGCCGCAATCCGCAGGAGGGCGTCGCCTACAAGTACTATCCGAAGCTCGTCGACATGGCGCGCGACGTCGACACGCTGATCGCGATCACGCCGGGCGGGCCTTCGACCAAGCACATGGTCAATGCCGAGGTGCTGGCGGCGCTTGGGCCACGCGGCATCTTCATCAACATGTCGCGCGGCACGGTGGTCGACGACGCGGCGCTGATCAAAGCTTTGAGGGAGAAGACCATCTACTCGGCCGGCCTCGACGTGTTCCTCAACGAGCCCGAGGTGCCGAAGGAATACATGGAGATGGACAACATCGTGCTGTTCCCGCATCTCGGCTCCTCGTCGGCCTTCACCCGCCAGAAGATGGAACAGCTCGTGGTCGACAACCTTTTGGCCTGGGCCGACGGTAAGCCGTTGCTGACGCCGGTGCCCGAGACACCCTGGCCGCCACAGAAGCGAACGTGATATTTTCTCCGGCATGACCCGGATCCTGCCGATAGCCTTGATCGCACTCGCGGCATCCGCCGCGCCGCTGTTCGCGCAGCAGGCGGCCGATCCGCCGGTGACGATGCCCGAGCAGGTGACCGAGCCGCCGGCGCCGGCTGCGCCGCGCACCATGGTCGGCACCTGGGAGTTCTCGAACGCCGACCGCGAGAAGACCTGCTCGGTCACGTTCCGCAACGAGTCGAACCGCGTCGGCAAGCGCGTCGAGTTCGATCCGGCCTGCGCCGGTCACTTCCCGTTCGTGAAGGACGTCATCGCCTGGCAGCTCAACGACAACGACTTTCTCAAGCTGCTCGACCAGCAGGGCGGCTCGGTGCTGGAGTTCAGCGAGGTCGAGAGCGGCATCTTCGAAGCGCCGCGGCCGGGCGAGGGCATTCTCTTCATCCAGAACGCGACGGCGCTCGGCCCCGCGCCCAAGACCGCCGAGCAGATCACCGGCGAGTGGTCGATCATTCGGCGCACCGGCCGCGCGATCTGCGGACTGTCGCTGACCAACACGCCATCCGGCGAGGAGTTCACGCTGCGTGTTCAGCCGGGCTGCGATCCGGTGGTGACGCGCTTTGCCCCGGTGACGTGGCAGATGGACCGCGGCGAGATCGTGCTGCGCGCCGCGAACGGCCAGAGCTGGCGCTTCGAGGAAGCCGAGGACGGCGCCAAGTGGCAGCGCGTGCCGCAGACCACCAATCCGCTGCTGATGGTGCGCAAATAGCGGCGCACTGATCGCGGGCGATCGCACGCTTGCGGGTGATGGTGTGGGCAGCCGGCCCACATCGTGGGGCCGGCCGACGCTGCTTCCAAACAAGACCGGCCAAAAGCCAAGCAAAATCAGCGCTGTACCGCATTGTGGGATTCACGTGACCCCTTGTGCGGTCCAGCGGGTAACGGCACACTCCCGTTCAAAGGGGCAGAACACGTCAGGGAGGACGAAGTGATCCGAAAGCTTTTGCCGGCCGCTCTTGCGATGGCCACGGCGCTCGCGCTGACGACGGCAGCGCCGGCGCAGGAGGTCAAGCTCACGCTGGCCGACCAGAATTCGCCGACCGGCTGGGGGCCGTCCCACGCGCTCTATCCGTGGGTGAAGCAGGTCGAAGAGGCCAGCAAGGGCAAGATCAAGATCGAGGTGTTTGCCTCGCAGACCCTGATCAAGGGCATCGACATGTGGAAGGGCGTCAAGAGCGGCATCGCCGATATCGGCTGGTGCGTGCAGGGCTACTGGCCCGAGCAGACGCCGCTGTCGGATGTGATGTCGCTGCCGTTCATGCCGCTCAAGAGCGCCGAGCAGGGCGGCGAGGTGCTGTGGAAGCTCTACGAGAAGTACCCGTCGATCCAGAAGGAGTACGGCGAGATCCAGCCGCTGGTGCTCTACACCACGTCGCCGAACTTCCTGATCACCTCCAAGAAGCAAGTGAAGACCATGGAGGATCTGAAGGGTCTGAAGATCCGCACGCTCGGCGGTCCGCCGATCGAGATGGCCAAGGCGCTCGGCGCCTCGCCCGCGGTGCTGCCGATGCCCGACATGTATCAGGCGCTCGACAAGGGCGTGTTCGACGGCGCTGCGGTGCCGTGGGAGGCGGTCCACGCCTTCCGGCTCTATGAGGTGGCGAAGAACGTCACCATGGTGCCGTTCTACGCCTCGTACTTCTCGCTCTGCGCCAACAAGCAGAAGATCCAGAGCCTGCCGAAGGACGCGCGCGACGCGCTGATGAGCGTCAGCGGCCTGCAGGGCTCGAAGTTCTGGGGCAAGCAGTTCTTCGACACCGCCGAGCAGGGCGTCGAGGAGCGCGTCAAGGCCGCGGGCATTGCGCTCAACCGCTACGACGTGCCGCCCGACGAAGTGGCGCGCTGGAAGAAGGTCGCCGGCGAGCCGCTCTGGGAGGAGTGGGTCAAGAAGATGGAAGGCAAGGGCCACAAGGAAGCGCGCGACGTCCTCAACACCGCGCTCGAGCTGGCCAAATAAGTGCATCGCAACGGCTCCGCGTCCGACCGGATGCGGAGCCGCTCGCGCCCCGGGGGGCGGCGCCTGAGCTCAACGAAGACAAGATGAATCTCCTCGGCAAGTGGCTGCACCGTTGCGAGCTTGCGCTGCTCTATCTCGGCGCGCTCGCGACCTTCGCAATGATGTGCCTGACTTCGGCGGACGCGTTCAGCCGGTATCTGTTCAACGCGCCGATCCTGGGCGCGCTCGAGATCACCGAAAAATACCTGATGGTGGCCTCGATCTTTCTCGGCCTGTCCTATGCGTATCGCGGCGGGCTGTTCATCCGCGTGACCTTCCTGGTCGACCGGCTGTCCGGCAACGCCAAGCTTGCGGCCGACTACTTCGCCCACTTCGTCAGCCTCGCGTTCTGCGGCTTCATGGTCTACGCCACCGGCCAGCAGGCTTGGCGGGGCTTGAGCGACGACACCGAGCTCAGCACGCTGCCCATTCTCGTTGGCCCGGCCTACAGCTTCGTGCTGATCGGCTTTCTGGCGCTGACCATCATCATGCTCGTCGATCTCACGCGGGTGCGCACCGGGCAATCCATGCTGCTGTCACAAGAGGCGCCGTCCGCCACCTGATCGGGGCACGGCCAGCGGACTTTTTCGACATGACCATCGCGCTTCCCATGCTGATCCTCGTGCTGAGTCTTCTGGCCGGCGTGCCCATCGCGGTGGCGCTGGCCGGCTCCGGCATGCTGGGCATCTGGCTGATCACCGGCGACCTCGCCAAGGTGATGAACATCGTCGGCCTCGTGCCGTTCAGCACGGTCGCGGACTATCAGCTCACGACGATTCCGATGTTCATCCTGATGGCCTACTTCTCGGCCTCGAGCGGGCTGGCGCGGGATCTCTACAACGCGGCCGCCTCATGGCTGTCGCACATCAAGGGTGGGCTTGCGATCGCCACCGTATTCGCCTGCGGCATCTTCGGCGCGATGTCGGGCGCGAGCACCGCGGCCGCTTCCGTGATGGCCAAGATCGCGATGCCGGAGATGCGCCGCCACGGCTATTCGGAGGAGCTCGCAGCAGGCTCGATCGGGGTCGGCGCGACGCTCGACATTCTCATCCCGCCGAGCATCGCCATGGTGATCTACGGCATCGCGACGCAGACCTCGATCGGCAAGCTTTTGGTCGCGGGCGTGGTGCCGGGCATCATGGTCGGCGTGCTGCTCGCCGTGATGATCTACGTCTGGGTGGTGTTGAGCCCGCACCACGCGCCGGCCACGTTCGTCACGCCGATGGCGGAGCGCATCGCCAATCTCAAGCGGGTCTGGCCGAGTCTCCTTCTGATCCTGCTGGTGCTGATGCTGCTCTACACCGGCATCGCGACGCCGACCGAAATCGGCGCGCTCGGTGCGTTCCTCGCCGCCGTGATCGGCGCGGCGTTCGGCCGGCTGACCTGGCCCGAGGCCGTCGGCGCGCTGAAGCAGACCATCCGCACCTCGGCGATGATCTTCCTGATCCTGATTGGGGCGACCATCTTCGGCTACTACATGACGCTGAGCCGCATCCCGCAGGAGGTGGTGACCGCGGTCAGCGCCATGGACCTCAACCGCTGGGTCATCATCATCGGCATCGTGGTCGCCTACTTCGTCATCAGCATGTTCATGGACGAGATCCCGCTGCTGCTGCTGACGCTGCAGCTCACCTTTCCGCTGATCACGTCGCTCGGCTTCGATCCGATCTGGTTCGGCGTGCTGTCGATGATGATGGTGGCGATGGGGCTCGTGTTCCCGCCAGTGGGGCTCATCGCCTTCGTGGTCAGCGCCACGGCGGGCGTCGACCTGATGAAGGTCTACAAAGGCACCAGCGTGCTCATGCTGGCGATCGTCGTCACCACGGTACTGCTGATGATCTTCCCGCAGATCGCGCTGTGGCTGCCGCAGACCATGCGGTGATATGTCCGCCCACCTTGGCGATCATCGCCACCGGTGGGCTACCCTGAAGTTCTTGATCCTTCTGCCTCACCGGGGCACGGTGACCAAAACGGGAGGAACAGCATGACACGCCGAGTTGCGCGTCGCCTTGTCCTGGCAGGAGCAGCTCTGTCGCTGCTGGCAGCGCCTGTGAAGGCGCAGGACTATCCGAACAAGCCGATCACACTGCTGGTCGGGCTCGCCGCGGGCGGCATCACCGACATCACGGCGCGGCTCTATGCCGAGGCCGCATCCAAAATCGGCGGGCAGCGCATCACCGTCGAAAACCGCACCGGCGCGGGCGGCGGGGTCGCGGCCGCCGCGGTGCAGAATGCGACACCCGACGGCTACACGCTGCTGGTGTTCTCCGGCTCGCAGCACGCCACCATCCCGGCGTCGGGCAATGCGCCCTACGAGCCGGTGAAGGGCTTCTCGCCGGTCACCTTCCTGTTCAACAGCGTCGTGGTGCTCGCGGTGCCGGCCGACAGCCCGGCCAAGACCATGAAGGAGCTGCACGATCTCGGCCGCACCAAGCCCGGCGGGCTGACCTTCGGCACGCCGGGGCTCGGTTCGCCGTCGCATTTGCTCGGCGCCAAGATCCTGCTCGCCGACAAGGTGCCGTTCGAGACCGTGCACTATCGCGGCGGCTCGCCGATGATGGCCGATCTCATCACCGGCCGCGTCGACTTCAGCTGGCCGACGCTGTCGACCTCGCGCTCTTACCTCGCCGAGAAGAAGCTCCGCGCGCTGGCGCTCGACGCCGACGCGCGCTGGGCGCCGCTGCCCGATGTGCCGACGCTGACCGAGCTCGGCTACGGCAAGCAGAAGGTCGCGAGCTGGTTCGCGCTCGCAGCTCCCGCGAACACGCCGCCCGCGATCGTCGCCAAGGTGCACGACCTGTTCGTCAAGGCGTCGCAGGACCCGGACCTGAAGAAGCGGCTCGAAGAGAACGGCACGCCGATCCTGACCAGCACGCCCGAGCAGATGGGCAAGGCCATGGAAGACGAATGGCAGAACATGCAGGAGCTGGCGAAGGTGCTCAATCTCAAGCCGCAATAGCGGGCTCTGCCGGGACGTCAGAAATCTCATTGCCTGGAAATCCGGAATGAAACGCAGCAGCAGCAAGAAGATCCTCACCACCCACGTCGGCAGCCTGCCGCGGCCCGACGGCACCGACCGCGCCGGCAACGAGGACGACGCCGTGCTGCGCCAGATGGTGGCCGGCGTGGTGGCGCGCCAGCGCGAGATCGGCATCGACGTCGTCAACGAAGGCGAATACGCCAAGGGCGGCGACTGGCTGTCCTACGTCGACAGCCGGTTCGGCGGCTTCGAGGCGCGGCCGCCCCAGGGTGGCACGCCGGTGATCCTGCAGGGCAAGGACCGCGAGGAGTTTGCCGACTTCTATCGCTACGCCACGCAGCGCGGCACGCTGTTCTACGAGCCGGCCGGCCAGATCAAGCAGGCGCGGCCGCATTGGGTCGCGACCGCGCCGGTGACGTATCGCGGTGCTGAATCGCTCAAGCGCGAGATCGAGCTGTTCCGTTCGGCGGTGACGCCGGGCACCGAGGCCTTCATCACCAGCACGGCGCCGGCGAGCCTGGAGCCCTATCGGCGGAACGAATACTACAAGACCCAGGAAGAGTTCGTGTTCGCCATCGCCGAGGCGATGCGCACCGAATACCAGACCATCATCGATGCGGGCTTCGTGCTGCAGGTCGACGACGCCTGGCTGCCGGCGCTGTGGGATCGCATCGGCATGCAGATGGGGCTCGAAGCGTTCCGCAAATATTGCGAGGTGCGGATCGAGGCGCTGAACCACGCGCTGCGCGGCCTGCCCGAGGATCGCATCCGCTATCACCTGTGCTGGGGCAGCTGGCACGGCCCGCACGCCTTCGACATCGAACTCGACAAATTGGTCGACCTGATGCTGCGGGTGCGGGCGCAGGGCTATCTGATCGAGGCCGCCAATGCGCGCCACGAGCACGAATATGCAGTGTGGGACGATGTGAAATTGCCGGACGGCAAGGTCCTGATCCCCGGCCTGGTCTCACACGCCACCGACGGCATCGAGCATCCGGAGCTCGTGGCGCAGCGCATCCGCCGCTTCGCCAAGCGCGTCGGCGTCGAGAACGTGATGGCCGGCACCGACTGCGGCTTCGGTGGCCGCACCCATCCGCAGATCGCCTGGGCCAAGCTCAAAGCGCTGGCGCAGGGCGCGGAGCTGGCGTCGAAGTCCGGGCTTTAGGTTGCGCTGGATTAGTGCCAACTGACTCGGATTACGAGCCATAACGGCGTGTCATCCATCACCAGCCACAAAGGCGGGGTCATCGCCGGGCTTGACCCGGCGATCCATGAGCGGGCGCGATTGAAGGCAGCCTTACGTGGGACTTCCGTTGTCGAAGCTGGGTCATGGACCCGCGGGTCAAGCCCGCGGGTGACAGTGTGCTTGTTGCATGAGCGTGCCCTAACTCACTGGGAAGCGCTTCAGCATTCCAAACTCGAAGTTCGCGCGCCAATCACTGCGGCACGATCGGCAGCAGCAGATGCGAAGGCCTGCCGCGGTCGTGATAGACCTTGTGCAGCACCGTCCGGCTCGAGCAGATGTGATACGGCACATACTCGGCATTGGTCGCGCCGGCGACGCCGGTCGGCAGGTCCATGCTGGTGATATCAAGGCAGATGCGGTGGCCCTTGCGGAACAGGTTCGCGGTCGCCATCACCTCGATCCGATACTCCTCGATCGCGCCCGGCGTCACCGGCTTGGCGGCTTCGCGCGTCAGCGGATGCCACGGCCACCACGGCTTGGAGCGCTTCTCGTCGATCGCGCGGTTTGACGCCTTGAGCCAGCCGCGGGTGACCTCGCGTTCGCGGAGGTCATTCGGCACCTGGCGTTCGCCCTCGCGCACGCTCATCACCGATACGTCGGGCCCGACGTCCTTCAGGACCACGATCCAGTTGGTGTCGTCCTGGTCGATCGAGGCAAAGAGCGTCAGCGCAATGGGTCCCGCGACCAGCACGTCATGCGGCAGCGGATCGGTCATGTAGCGCAGCCGCTGGATCGTGCTCGTTTGCGTGGGCGGCATCTGCACGAACGAATCCGGCGGCAGCGTCTCGGCGGCGCTCGACGGCGCCGCGAGATCGGGCGTCAGCCGCTCCCAGCTCGACAGATAGAGCTTGGTCCACTGCGTCTCCGGCACCGGCCAGTCGCTGGCGGTGCGCCAAACGTTTTCGCCCATCACCCAGTATTTGACGGGCGGGTCGTTGGTGATCCCGGTGTCGATGCCCTTGAGCCAGTGATCGTGCCAGCGCAGCACCTCGCTGTGGAACGTGTGATACGGCCGCTCCACATGCGCGGGGCCCGCAAGCAGCAGCTTCTTCGGCGACTTGATGTTGCGATACCAGTGCTGGCAGCCGTTGAGGTGGGTTTTGTACGTGTAGCCGTACCAGCCCGAGCCCGTGTAGGTCGGCACCTTGATGCGGTCGAACTCCGTCTCGCTCTTCTCGACGGCGGCTTCCCGGTCGAACGGATCGATCAGCAGCTGGAAGTAGGGCGGCATGTGCTGGCCCTTCTGCGCCAGCAGGTTGGCGATGTGCGGGTACATCTTGTAGTCGGGATTGTTCATCGCCTCGCGCCACAGCTTCTCGCGCTCCGGCGGCAGCGGGCCGGGCGCGCCGCGGTTCTGGTGCATGGCCGAGAAGTGCCCGACCAGATAACGGAACAGATGGATCACGCCGCCCGGATATTCGTCGCGGAAACCGCCGAACTCGCCATAGGCGCCGCGCGAGTCGAACGGGAAGATCGCCTTCAGATGCGGCGGCTGCTGCTTCGCCACCTGCAACTGCTCGGCGCCGAAGCCCGAGATGCCGACCATGCCGACATTGCCGTCGCACCAGGGCTGTGCCGCGATCCATTCGATCAGGTCGTAGCAGTCCCACTCGCGCGAGCCGCCGCCCTCGGACTTGCCGATGCCGCGCGGCGAGCCGATCACATGCACGTAGCCGCGCGAGACAAAGAATTTGGTGTCGCCGGCTTCGAGCGGACCGGTCCAGAGCGGCGACCAGGCCGGCTGCGGCGGCAGCGTCTCGGCCATGTCGGGGCCCTGGAAGTCCTTGTTGTAGATCGCAAACGCCAGCAGCGCCGGAAACTTTCCGGCCGCCTCGGGGCGATAGACATCGACGCAGATCTTCACGCCGTCGCGCATCGGCACCATCACGTCGTTGTCGCGGGCCATCGACGGGTAGGCCGGCTCCCGGTCATAGGCCGGTCCGGGATTTTCTGCTGATTGTAAAAGAGGACGTGACGAGACGGCTTGCGGCATGGCGGTGCACTCTGTTAAAATGAGCGTGCTCATAATTGAGCATGCTCATTTAGGAGTCAACCCGCCGCATGCCGTCCGCGCAGCGAAGGCCGATGCCGCGAAGATCTGTCCCGCCCTCGGGCCTCCGGGAGCAGAACAAGATCGACAAGCTCCGCCGCATCGGAGAGGCGGCCCGCGCACTGTTCATCGAAAAGGGGTTCGACGACGCCACCACGCGCGAGATCGCGCTGCGCGCCGGCGTCGGCATCGGCACGGTCTTCACCTATGCGGAGAACAAGCGCGACCTGCTGTTCCTGATCGCCAACGACGATCTCGACGAGGTCTCGCGCAACGCCGAGGCAGGCCTGCGCGACGACGCCTCCTGCCTCGACAATCTCCTGGGCTTCTTCCGCCTGCACTACCGGTTCTTCGCCCGGCAGCCCGAGCTGTCGCGGCTCCTGCTGCGGGAGATGACGTTCTATGACTCGGGCCGGCAGGCCAGCCGCTTCCTTCAGACGCGCGAGCGCAACATCCGCGTGCTCGGCCGGATCGTGGAAATGGCGGCCGAACAGGGCGCGCTGCGCCTCGCCGAAAAACCCGACTTCGTCGGCTGGGTGGCGTTCTGCGTGTTCCAGGTCGAGCTGCGCCGCTGGCTGATGGGCAAGACGCTCAACCTTGCTGACGGCATGGCGCGGCTGGAGCGTGCGCTGCGCGTCTGCATGGCGGGCTGGGGCGCGAAGCCGGAGGCGCTGGCCAGGCGCTGAAGGCCGCTGCCCTATTCGGGAACGCTGAAATTGAAGGTCGCGCCCTTGCCCGGTGTTGCCTCGGCCCAGATGCGCCCGCCGTGGCGTTGCACGATGCGCGCTGCGATCGAAAGGCCGATGCCCGTGCCTTCATACTGGTCGGAGCCGTGGAATCGCTGAAACGCGCCGAACAGCTTGTCGGCCTGCTGCATGTCGAAGCCGGCGCCGTTGTCCCGAACGGAATAAACCTTCTCGCCCGCTTTGGTCCAGCCGATCACCGTGATGAGCGGCGTTGGCTTCGCGCGGGTGAACTTGAATGCATTGGAGAGCAGATTGACGACGACCTGCCGGATGAGCGCCTTGTCGCCGACACAGCCGGGAAGCTCGCCGACTTGGATAACGAACTGTCGTGTTGCGTGGAGTTTCCGCAACTCGTCCAGCACCTCGTGGACCATCGCGCCGACATCGACCGAACTCTTGGACAGCGGCTGCCTGCTCAGCCGCGACAGGCGCAGCAACCCGTCGGTGAGCTGCTGCATATGCTCGCCGCTCGCCATGATGGCGCCGACAAGCTGTCGCGCCGTCTCGGGCCATTGTGCGGAGTATTCCTCGATCAGCGTGTCGGCGTTGCCGACCAGCACCGTCAGCGGTCCGCGCAGGTCGTGAGCGACGGAGTAGGAGAACGCCTCCAGCTCCTTGTTGACCGCCTCGAGCTCGAGCGTGCGCTCGTGCACCCGGCGTTCCAGCTCCGCATTCTCGAGGCGCAGGCGCCGAACGGCGAGCGCGCGCTCCAGCACCGGAATGATGACGCTGAGCTTGAACGGCTTGAGAATGTAGTCGAGCGCGCCCGCTTTCATCGCCTCGACCGCGGTGGTGATCGTCCCGTCGCCGGTCATGATGATGCCGACGAGATCCGGATCGATCTCCCGGGCGGCTTGCAGCAGCGCGATGCCATCCATGCCAGGCATCATCAGATCGGCCAGCAGCAGGTCGAACCTGCTGCGGCGCAGCTCGTTCAGCGCGTCTTCGCCATCGGTGAAGCCGATCGGCTCATAATTCTGGTCGGGCAGCGTGCGGCAGAGCGCTTGCATCTGCGCCGCCTCATCGTCGACCACGAGAATGCGCGCCTTGGACCCCTGCATATGCTGATCTCTCGACCCATTTCCTGCCGGTCACCCGGCGCGCGACCCACAATATTGCGCCAACGCCTCGCGCAGCTCGCGCAGCTTCGGCGGCTTGCTGAGAACACGGTCGACATGGGCAGGGATATCGTCTTCCGACGTCAGTCGCTTGCCCCAGCCTGTCAGCATGATCACGGGCGTCTCGGGTGAGGCATCTTTCACGGCACTCGCCACCTTGCGGCCATCGACATTCGGCATGCCCAAATCGGTGATCACGGCGGCGAAGGCCTCGCCGCGCGCGCGGGCCTCCTTGAAGGCGTTGATGCCCGCAGCCCCGCCGTTGGCAGCGACAACGATATGTCCCTCGGTTTCCAGCGTGTCGCGCAGCGACTTGAGCAGCAGTGGATCGTCGTCAACCAGCAACAGACGCAACCGCGGCAGCGCGACGGGCCGGGATTGCGGCGTTGACGGCGCGGTGGGCGGCGCAGCCGGGATCGGAAAGCTCAACGACACCGTGGTGCCCTTGCCGATCGCGCTATCGATGTCGATCTCCGCGTTGTGCCGCTTCACGATGCCGTACACCATGGCGAGGCCCAATCCGGTGCCGCGTTCGCCCTTGGTCGTGAAAAACGGCTCCAGGCAGCGCCGGCGGGTCTCCTCGTCCATGCCGGCGCCGTCGTCCCCGACCTCGACCAGAAGCTGACCGGGTTCGTCCGCGCCGGCCGCGGCCTTGGTGCGCAACGTCAGCGTGCCGCCGTTCGGCAGAGCGTCAACGGCGTTGAAGATGAGATTGATCAGCGCCTCGCGAATCTCGCTTTCGACGCCCAGGATCGCTGGCGGCTCGTGCGCAAGTTCGGTGCACAGCGCGATTGCTATGCCGCGCTGTTGCGGCATGTCGTTCCAGCGCGCTCGCGTGAGGTCGAGGACCTGCTCCACAAGCTGGTTGAGATGCACCGGCAGGAGCGTCAATTGCGGTTCGCGCTGCCGGTAGAACTCCCGCATGCGCAAGACCGTGTGTGACACGTCTTCGACGGCGCGCTGGATGGTCTCCAGATATTCGCGTGTCCGCGTGCTGAGGTTCGGCTCCATCTCCAGGAGCGACTGCGTGTAGAGCGCGACCGGCGAAAGGGCGTTGTTGATGTCATGCGCGATTCCGCTGGCCATCTGCCCGAGCGCGCGCAGCCGCTCCTGCTGCATCACGGCTTGCTGGGTCTGCCGCAGATCGTCATAGGCCTGCTGCAGGGCGCCATAGAGCTGGGCCTGGTGGGCGGCCAGCGCCACATGCTCGCTCAGTTGCCGAAGGAATTCGCACTCGCCGCTGCTGAAGGCTTGCGGCTCCTTGCGCGCCGCCACGAGCACGCCGAACACGCGGCTCTCCACCTGCAAGGGCGCCAGCACCATCGAGCGCAATCCGCCCTGGGCAAGCCGCTTCGGAAACGGGAAAGCCGATGGCCCGATATCCGGCTCATAGACGAGCTGGCCCAGCACGCAGCGCGACAGGCCGTTCTCATCGATATCGATCCGCGTCCGCTCCGGCATGGCCAATTCGGTCGCGAGCGGGCCGCTCTTGACCCCGACATGGGCGACGGTCAGCACGTGGTCGACATCGTCGTGAAGACACAGACAGCCGAAATCCACCGGGAGCTGGTCCTCCAGGCTGCGGACCGCGACCTGGAAAATGCTGTTGAGATCCTGCCGTTCGCCGATCGCGCGCGTGATCTGGTGCAGCAGGTTCAATCGCCCGAGCTGCGCCTCGGCTTTCTGTTCGGCCTGCCGGCGCACCAGAATCTCCGATTCCAGGGCTTTGTTCGAGGCCTCGAGTTGCTCGCTCCGCTCGAGGATCTCCAGTTCGCTGCGGCGGCGGCCTATCTCGGCCTGGTGCAGCGCCTGCACGACTTCATCGGCCTCGCTCAGCCCCGTGGCTGGCGGCTTGAGGAGATCGTCGCGATTTGCCGGCGCAGCGAGGCGCCGCAGGACCGCCATCGGGCGGGTGATCTGCCGCGTTACGACGGCGGCCAGGATCAGACCAAGAGCAAGGACCGCGCCGCCTGCGATCAGCGTGCGTGTCGCCGAGCGGATTGCCGGCGCCGTCAGCTCCTCGAGAGGCACCCCCATCGCCACCGCCCAGCCGAAGGACTCCTCATGGCTGAACGCGGTCACGAGCTGAAATCCGTCCCGCGAGTTGCTCAGCAAGGTGCCTTCTTGCTGGGTCAGCAGCTGTTGCAACAGTCCGGGTCCTGCCTTCTGGCCGACGAAGCGCTCCGGATCGAGATTGCGGGCGACGTTGACGCCTTGCCGGTCGAATATCGACATCACCCAGTCCGGTGGGAGGTGCAGGCGCCGGATGACGTCGGCAAGGGCATCGAGATGCGGGTTGATCGACAGCACATAGGCGATGCTGCCGTCGGCCGTCCGGACCGGCACGTCGATCGAGATGATATAGCGATTTGACACGAGCCCCTTGAAGACGTTGGAAACCGCGGGGCGGCCAGTGGCAAGCACCTGGTGAATCGTGTCCATGTTCTGACGAGCCGGCAGCGGCGCGCCCAGGGGAACCAGGGTATTCATCACCTGCTGGCCGTCCGTCTTGAGAAGCAGGATGTTCGAACCCGGATACTGTTCGGCCACGACGGTGTCGGCGAGGGTGCGGAATCGATCCAGTTCACCTTCGCGCAGCGGAGCGGAGAGCGCCAACACCTGAAGCGCCGCGATCCGTGCTTGCAGCTCCTTTTCGACCGCCAGCGACAAGCTGCGCGTCAACTCCTGGGTTTTTTCCGCCGAGCTTGTCACCGCATCGCGATAATCGAGATAGCCGCGCGCCAGGGTGAACGCCACCAGCGGCACGATGCTGGCGACCACCAAGATCATGAGGCGGGCAAGTAGCGACGGGCGCGGGCTCCGGCCGCGCGCGTCAGTCGCAACATCGCCGAGTGCTTGCTCCACCTGCCCCGCGTCTCGCCCAGCTGGCAAAAAGTATGTCTCGAGTGACGACTCGCGACGCTACCATGATCGTGGCGTAGCGGCCACCGGACACAATCGCCGGTTTTAGCGACAACCTGCAGGAGCAGAGCGATACCCGCAAGTTTCAGCGCAGCAGGAAACCACCCGCGCATCGGCCGTCGAAAAAGGCTTCACGACGCCATCACACGTGAAATCGCGATCGAAGCCCGACTTCGTCGGCTGGGTGGCATTCTGGGTGTTTTCGGGTCGAGCTGCGCCGCGGCTGCAAAGCTTCCTGCATAATGCCGTTGGCGTTATGCTTCCGATTGATGAACCTGCAGGACATCGAAGCCTTCGTCGCGGTCGCCGAAACCGGCTCGGTCAATCGCGCCGCGGCGCGGCTCAATCTGACGCAACCGGCCACCACCCGCCGCATCCAGAACTTCGAGGCGGCGATCGGCGGCGCACCGCTGTTCGATCGCTCGGTCAAGCCGGCGGTTCTGACGGCGGTCGGGGGCCATGTCCTCGAGCAATGCCGGCGCGTTCTTGCGGCGGTCGCGGAGCTGGAAGCGTGCGGCACCAGCGCGGCCGACCCGGCGGGCGGCTTGAAGATGGGCGTGGCGCACGGCCTGGGTGAGATCGTGCTCACCACGCCGCTCGACGCGCTGCAACGCACGTTCCCGCGCATCACATTGCAGGTGAGCTCGAACTGGAGCACCGGTCTGATCGAGAGCGTGCGCAGCGGCGCGCTCGATTGCGCCGTCGGTCTCTTGACCGACGCTCATATGATTCCGTCCGGCCTCAATCATCTCGCGCTTGGCGCGGAGCAGGTCGTCGTGGTTGCGGCGTCGAAGCCGCGGAAGCGGCGCGACGGCAAGCCATGGCGGCTGCGCGATCTCGCGTCCGAGGCCTGGTTCCTCAACCCGCCGGGATGCGGCTGCCGCGCCGCCTTGATGAAGAGCTTCGACCGGCTGCAACTGCCGCTCCGCATTGCGGCGGAGATTTTCGGCGAGGATCTTCAGCTTGCGCTGCTGGCGCATAGCGGCGGATTGAGTCTCGTGCCTCGCCGGCAGTTCGAGCACAGCCCGCATCGTCGCAAGCTGCGCATCCTCGATGTCGCCGATTTCAATCTGCCGGCAACCGTCGCGCTGATCCGCAACGCCGCGCCTGGACGGTTCGATCAGGTGATCGGGTTGCTGGCCCGCGAGCTCGAGGCGAAGCTCGCATCATAGATTATCGGCATAATCATATTCAGAAGTATGCATTTGATTTATATCTAGCTCCACTCCAGGTTCCGCTCGCCAGACGCCGGCCTCCGATCGAAGCCGGCCGGCGCCACGCCATGATGAGGTGAAGCGGAACCATGACCCCGAACCAGATCGAGCTTGTGCAGAACAGCTTCGCAAAGGTCGCGACGATCTCGGACAAGGCAGCGGAGCTGTTCTACGGCCGCCTGTTCGAGATCGCGCCGCAGGTGCGCGCGCTGTTTCCGCACGACATGACGGAGCAGCGCAGGAAGCTGATGGCGACGCTTGCCGTCGTGGTCAACGGCCTGGGCCGCCTTGACACCATCCTTCCGGCCGCGAGCGCGCTCGCCAAGCGCCACGTCCAGTATGGCGCGGAGCCCGCGCACTACGCGGTGGTCGGCGAGGCTTTGCTGTGGACGCTGGAGCGCGGTCTGGGTGCCGCATGGACACCCGAGGTCGCGTCCGCCTGGACCGCCGCCTACACGATGCTGTCGGAATTCATGATCGGCGAATCCACGCCCGCTCGCACGCAGGTGCCTTCGACATGATCGTGACCCTGTTCCGCTCCCGTCTGCGCCCCGGCGCGCAGCAGGAATACGGTGTGATGGCTGCGCGCATGAGCGAGCTCGCGAAAAACATTCCGGGCTATATCGCACACAAAGGCTTCGTCGCCGAGGATGGCGAGCGGGTGACGATCGTCGAATTCGAGAGCGAGGAAGCGCTGCGCGAATGGCGTATCCATCCTGAGCACGCCACGGCAAAGCGGCGCGGCATCGAGCGATTCTTCGGCGAATACCGGGTCCAGATCTGCACAGTGGTTCGCGACCGTTCTTGGGCGGTCGAGGGCGGGCAGGGTGCCGCGCGAGACGATCAACACGACGTGATGCGCCAAGGAAGCGACGCTCCTTCGAACGACTGATGCCTGACGGGTCCGCCGGAGATATGAGGCGGTTCGTCGGCCCCACAACAGAAACCCCATTATCGATCTGTCATTTGGCTGCTCGTGCCGTCCGGCGTCGGGCTCATTCTTGAATGAACCGAGCGCACGCGAATGGCGCCGCGCCGCCGAGCAGCCGGCGCATTGAACGCACGAGAGAAGAACGGAAGGACCATGATGTTGAAGAAATTCATTGCTGCTGCATCGCTGCTGCTGGTCGCTTCAACCGCGCAAAGCCAGGATTACCCGACCCACCCCATCACGATCGTCGTGCCGTTCGCGGCGGGCGGCCCCAATGACATTCTGGCGCGCTTTGTCGCCGACCACATGGCCCACTCGCTTGGCCAGCCGGTCTTGATCGAGAATGTGGGTGGCGGCGGAGGCACGATCGGCTCGGCTCGCGTCGCCAAGGCCGATCCGGATGGCCACACGCTGCTGGTCGGCAACCTCGGCAACCTCGCCGCGGGCTTCGCGCTCTACAAGCACATCAAATACGACCCGCGGGATTTCGTGTCGGTCGGCATGATCGCCGAGACGCCGAATTTTCTCGTCGTGAACAATCAATTTCCCGCGGCAAATCTTCAGGACTTCATCGCCCATGCCAAAGCCAGTCCCCAGAAGGTCAAGGTCGGCAACGCCGGCTTCGGCGCCAATTCGCACCTGACGTGTCTGTACCTGGAGCATCTGGCCGGCGTGAAGCTCACGCACGTGGCCTATCGCGGCACCGCGCCGGCCATGCAGGACCTGCTGAGCGGGCAGATCGACGGCATCTGCGACGCCGCGCCCAACGTCGTTCCGCACATGGCCGCCGGCACGATCCGCGGTCTCGTCGTGGCTCAACCGGCGCGTGTCGCCGCGGTGTCCAACGTTCCGAGCGCGCCTGAGGCCGGGCTTGCGGACTTCAATGTGGCCGGGTGGACCGCGATCGTCGCGCCGCCCAAGACGCCCAAGCAGATCATTGCCCGGGCCAATGCGGCGCTCAACGCGGCATTGATGGATCCGGATGTGCGGAAAAAGATCGAGCAGGTCGGCGCGGTGCCGCCGCCTGCCGCACACATGACCCCGGAATGGATGGACGGCTTCCTGCGGCAGGAGGTCGAGCAATGGGGCCGCGTGGTTCACGCCGCCGGCGCGAGCATCGAGTGACGCGCATCGCGCCGGTCCAGAAATTTACCTCTTCGCTGGCGCGTAGAACGTCCCCTCCACCTCCACGATGTCGTCCTGATTGAGACGGCGAACCTCGACGATGGTGCGTGGCGGATAGGGCACCGTGCCCCACAATTCCTCCTGCACCTTGTTCACGATCGGCCGGAACCGGGCCATGTCGGTCACGTAGACCATGAGACGAACGCAATCGCGCAGGCTCGCGCCTTCGGATTCGGCGATCAGCCTCATGTTCAGAAACGCCTGCCGGATCCGCGCCTCATCGCCTTCCACCAGCATGTTGGTCGCCGGATCGATGCCGCGCATGCCGGCGACGAAGACGAAATCGCCGGCACGGCTGCCGACGTTCCACGGGCCGGTCGGCTTGATGGCGCCCTCGGGCGAAAGCGTCTTCACGCCGTTGGACACTAGATCAGCCTCAGCTCTTTCAGGCTCGCGTGCCCGTTCTTGCCGACGATGATGTGGTCGTGCACCAGGATGCCGAGCGGCTTGGCGATCTCGACGATCTGCTGCGTCATGGTGATGTCCGCGCGGCTCGGCGTGGGGTCTCCACTCGGATGGTTGTGCACCAGGATGATCGCGGTGGCGCTGAGCTCCAGCGCACGCTTCACCACCTCGCGCGGATAGACCGGCGTGTGGTCGACCGTGCCGGTCTGTTGAATCTCGTCGGCGATCACCTGGTTGCGCTTGTCGAGGAAGATGATGGCGAATTGCTCCTTGTCCTCGAAGGCCAGCTTGGTGTGGCAGTACTTCAGCACCGCATTCCATGACGACAGCACGTCGCGCTCTCTGGCCTGGTCCCGCGTCATGCGGCTTGCGGCCGCGTGAATGAGCTTGAGCTCGGTGCTGGTCGCTGGCTTGACGCCTTTGACCTCCTCGAGCCGCTGCCGCGGCGCGGCCAGCACCTCGGCGAACGAGCCGAACTTTGCGATCAGCGCCTTGGCGATCGGCTTGGTGTCTTTCAGGGGGATGGAGCGGAAGAGCAAAAGCTCCAGCAGCTCGTAGTCGGCGAGCGCGGCCGTGCCGGCCTCGCGGAAGCGGCTGCGCAGCCGCTCGCGATGGCCGTGGTAGTGCGGCGGCGGATCGTCGGGAGGGACAATCTTTGCTGCAGCCGTGTCGGCGTACACGCCTTGGGCGTCCCGCGCGCATAACAGGTGCTGCTCGTCACGATCGGGGATGCGTCGCATCGTCATTCAACGGTGGTTGACGATGGAACATAACATGAACAAGCCGGGCAGGCCTGTCAAACAGAATCGAGCGCTGGGTATCCGGCTCAGACCTGATAGGGCGGCTTGTCGAAGCCCTTGGCCGACGTGGTGAAAATCTCGACGCCGGTCTGGGTCACGCCCACGGTGTGCTCGAACTGCGCCGACAGCGAGCGGTCGCGCGTCACTGCGGTCCAGCCGTCGGACAGCACCTTCACATGGGGCCGGCCGAGATTGATCATCGGCTCGACCGTGAAGAACATGCCGGGCCGCAGCACGATGCCTTCGCCCGGACGGCCGACATGGACGATGTTCGGCTCGTCGTGGAATAGCCGGCCGAGGCCGTGGCCGCAGAAGTCGCGCACCACGCTCATGTGCTGCGCTTCGACGAAGGTCTGGATCGCGGCGCCGATGTCGCCGGTGGTGGCGCCGGGCTTGATGACCGCGATGCCGCGCATCATGGCGTCGTAGGTCACCTCGATCAGCCGCTCGGCGCGCCGCGGAATCTCGCCGACCGCGTACATCCGGCTGGAATCGCCGTGCCAGCCGTTGAGGATCAGCGTCACGTCGATGTTGACGATGTCGCCTTCCTTCATCGGCTTCTCGTTGGGAATGCCGTGGCAGACCACATGGTTGATCGACGTGCAGGTCGACTTGCGGTAGCCGCGATACATCAGCGTCGCCGGCAGGGCCTTGTGGTCCTGGGCGAATTCCGCGACCAGCCGGTCGATCTTGTCGGTCGCAACGCCCGGCTGGATGTGCTCGGTGAGCATGTCCAGGCAATCGGCCGTGAGCCGTCCGGCCTTGCGCATGCCCTCAAAGGCTTCCTTGCCGTGGAGCTTGATCTGGCCGGTTTTACGGAGGGGTGCTGCGGCGGCTTCGACGTAATTCATAAGGCCCAAATTTAATTGCTGCGGCCGGCAAAGCAAGCGTGCGGCAGGGTTGCGGTTTACGGGCCGTCAGTTCCCGTCGAGCTTTTACTGGAGCTTTTCCCGCAGAAACCGGCCGATTCGGCCGATCGCCGCGCGGCCCTCGGGCAGCGCGCGCGCCGACAGCTGCCAGACATGGGGCATGCGCGGCCACACTTCGACCTCGGCGGCGACGCCGGCTTCGCGCAGCCGCTCGCCCCACCGCACCGAATCGTCGAGCAGGATCTCGTCGCTGCCGACCTGGATCAGCGCGGGCGGCAGGCCCGTCGGATCGCCGAACAGCGGCGACGCGTAAGGATGCTTCGGATCGGCGTCACCGAGATACCAGCGGGCGAACACCTTGGCCGGGGCGGGGCTGAGCATCGGATCGGCCTTGGCAAAACGCCTGCAGGACTCGCTGCTCAGCGTCAGGTCGGTCCAGGGCGACAGCGCGACCGCCGCGGCCGGCATCGGGTCGCCGTCATCGCGCAGCCGCAGCAGCGTCGCGAAGGTGAGCCCGCCGCCCGCCGAGTCGCCCATGATCGCGAGCCGCTTCGGATCGGCGCCTGCGGCAAGCAGCGAGCGATAGGCCGCGGCGGCATCGTCGCCTGCGGCCGGCATCGGGTGCTCCGGGCCGAGCCGGTATTCGAGCACATGGACCGTGGCGGCCGCAGCATCGGCAATGCGCCAGATGAAATCCCGATAGTGCGCCGGCCTGCCGCACACATAGGCGCCGCCATGCAGATAAAGGATGTGACGATCCGGCCGCGACAGCGGCGTCGTCACGCGGAGCGCCGGCACGCCGCTCATGGCGGTCTTGACCGCCACCGTGCTCTTGGGCGGCCGCGGCACGAGCCAGACGAACTTTTCCATCTCGGCCCGGATTTTGGCGATATCGAGAGGCGCGTTGCCGCGCCGCTTGAAGGTGGCGCGGAGCCCGAGACGCAGGAGTTCGGCGCGCAGGCTCATCCCGCGTTGCCGGCCGTGGCGTCGAAGCGCTTGCGCGCCTCCTGGATGGCATCCCGGTTCTGCCGCGCCCAGAGCCCGATGCCGCTTACCGGCACCAGCAGCGAGCGGCCCAGTGCTGTGAGCTCGTATTCGACCTTGGGCGGGATGGTCGGGAACACCGTGCGGGTGACGAGGCCGTCGCGCTCCAGGTTGCGCAAGGTCAGCGTCAGCATGCGCTGCGAGATGCTGCCGAGCGCGCGGCGGATCTCGTTGAAGCGGCGCGGACCGTTGCCGAGCTCGTTGACCACCAGGATGGTCCATTTGTCGCCGACCCGCGACAGCACCTCGCTGACCGCGCGGCACTCGTCGGCCACATGGAGGTTACCCGGTATCCGTTTTGTGCCTTCTTGCTTGGCCCGTGCAGTCATTTATCTAGCCTCAGTATCAACCCGTAACCACGTACGGAAAGGTAACACCGCTATGGCCGCTTTCAAGATCGCCCTTATCGTCGGCAGCAATCGCCGCGAATCCATCAATCTGAAGTTCGCCAAGGCGCTGGCGAAGCTCGGTTCGGACAAGCTCGATTTCAAGCTTGCCCAGATCGACGACCTGCCGCTCTACAACCAGGACAACGAGGGCAATCTTCCGGCGAGCGTCGCCCGCTTCAAGGCGGAACTGGCCGACGCTGACGGCGTGCTGATCGTGACGCCCGAGCACAGCCGCTCGATCCCGGCGGTGCTGAAGAACGCCATCGACTGGGGCGCGCGGCCATGGGGCAAGAACTCCTGGACCGGCAAGGTCGTGGCGGTGACCGGCACCTCGCAGGGCGCGATCAGCACGGCGCTGGCGCAGCAGCACCTTCGCCAGATCCTCGGCGCGCAGAACGTGTTGCTCGCCGGCGGCGAAGCCTACCTGCAGTTCCGGCAGGGCCTGATCGACGCCAACGACGTCATCACCGATGAAGGCACGCGGGGATTCCTGAAGGGCTTCCTCGATCAGTTTGCCGCGCTGGTCGGCAGGCATGCAGTCGCGAAGGCCGCGTAAGTCCGGCGGCGCGAACCACGGTACGATCCATGCAGACGGAACGGCTGCCTTGTGTGGGGCCGTTCCAGAAAGGCAGAGCACCATGTCCATCCGTCCGGTCAAGAAGATCATCCAGTCGAAGCCCACGCTCGAGGGCGCGGGCGTGCATCTGCGCCGCGCCTTCGGCTTCGGCGACACCAAGGAGTTCGATCCGTTCCTGCTGCTGGATGATTTCCGCAACGACAACCCCGAGGAATATCTCGCGGGCTTTCCGTGGCATCCGCATCGCGGCATCGAGACCATCACGTATGTGCTCGCCGGCGAGGTCGATCACGGCGACAGTCTCGGCAACAAGGGCATGCTCGGCGCGGGCGACGTGCAGTGGATGACCGCAGGCTCCGGCATCATGCATCAGGAGATGCCGCGCGGCGACGCGCAGGGCCGCATGCACGGCTTCCAGCTCTGGGCCAACCTGCCGCGGGCGCTGAAGATGACGGCGCCGCGCTACCAGGACATCAAGGCGGCCGACATCCCGGAGGTGATCGACGACGACGGCACCAAGGTGCGCGTCATCACCGGCGACTTCTGGGGGAAGAAAGGCCCGGTCGAAGGGGTCGCTGCCGATCCGCGCTATCTCGACATCTCGGTGCCGCCCGGCAAGAAGAAGACCTTCCGGGTCGAGGTCGACCGGCACGCCTTCGCCTACATCTTCGCGGGCTCGGGCGCCTTCGTCTCGGCGTCGAAGCCGTTCGGCGTGCTGACCGAGAAGGAGATCGACGGACAGGAGATCAAGGTGCGCGAGCAGACCGGCAACCGCTCGCTCATCGTGTTCGACCGCGGCGACGAGGTCACGGTGCAGGCCGGCGAGGAGGGCGTGCGTTTTCTCCTCGTGTCCGGCAAGCCGATCGAGGAGCCGGTCGCCTGGTACGGGCCGATCGTGATGAACACCCAGGCCGAGCTGCAGCAGGCGGTGAGCGAGCTGCGCAACGGCACGTTCATCAAGAAGCAGTAAGTGAAGACGGAGCGTGCCGCATCGGCGGTGCGCTCCCTCACCCCGCTTGCGGCAGTGCTATCGCATTTTGATGATGTAAGGCGGGCACGGCCTCTCGCTCCCTCCCCCCGCATGCGGGGGAGGGGACGCTGTGGCGCCGCCGAGCGCAACGTTACAGCGCCCTCACGCAGCCGCGCCGCTCGCCCGTAACCGGGTGATGGTGTCGCGGTCGAATCCGGCCTCCGTCAGAATCGCATCCGTGTGCTCGCCGAGCTCCGGCGCGGGCTTCTGCCATCCGCCGGGCGTTTCCGACAGCCGCGGCACGACGTTGTGCATCGGCACGGTGCCGAGCTCCCGATCCTCCACGTCCACGATGATGCCGCGGCCGCGGAAATGCGGGTCGTCCATCGCATCCGCAATCGTGTAGACCGGCCCGACCGTGACGCTGGCTTCCCGCATCAGCCGCAACGCTTCGTCGCGCGTGCGCGTCGCGAACCACGCGCCGACCGCCTCGTCGACCAGCGGGCGATGTTTCACCCGGTCGCTGTTGGTGGCGAAACGGGGATCCTTGATCATGTCGGCGCGGCCGATGGTCTCGAACAAGCGTTTCGCCATCGCTTGGGTCGAGCCGGACAGCGCGACGTAGTGGCCGTCGGCGCAGCGGTAGACGTTGCGCGGCGACGAGGTGTTGGACGCGCTGCCGACGCGTTCCTTGACGGTGCCGGTCTGCGCGTAGATCGCGGCCTCGGGGCCGAGCACCGAGAAGATCGATTCCAAGAGCGACAGATCGATCACCTGGCCGCGCGTTGCGCCGCTGTCGCGCAGCGCCGTCACTGTGGCGAAGGCACCGTAAAGTCCGGCGATCATGTCGGCGAGCGCGAGCGGCGGCAGCACCGGCTCGCGATCCGGGAAGCCGGTGCGCGCCGCAAAGCCGCTCATTGCCTCGACCAGCGTGCCGAAGCCCGGCAGCTCCGCGTAAGGCCCGGTCTGGCCGAAACCCGAGACGCGCACGATGATCAGCCTGGGATTGGTCTTGTGCAGCACGTCGGGGCCGAGGCCCATTTCCTCGAGCGTGCCCGGCCGGTAGTTCTCGATGAGCACGTCGGCGGTCGCCACCAACCGCATGAGTGCGTCTTTCGCGCCGTCCTTCCGCAGGTCGAGCACGATCGAGCGCTTGTTGCGCGCGTAGGTCTTCCAGTGCAGCGACTTGCCGCCGTCGCGCCAGTCGCGCAGCGGATCGCCAGACGGTGGCTCGATCTTGATCACATCGGCGCCGAAATCGCCGAGCTGGAGCGAGACCATGTTGCCGGCAACCAGCCGCGACAGGTCGAGCACGCGGACGCCGTGCAATGGCCCGCGGGTGCTGGGGTCGAAACGGATGGGCTGGGTCTGCGGATCGGTCATGAGACTTATTATTCTTTGATCGGGACCGGCGCATCAATCTCGATGCCGCCTTCCTCGATCTGGCATTTCCATGCGACGGCCTCGACGCCGCGCTGGCGCGCCCGGTCGAAGGCCGCGCCGTATTTCGGATCGATGTCGCGGGCGAGCTTGAATTCCTTCGCCGAGCCGATCTGGATCAGGAACAGCATCACCGAGCGGAAGCCTTGCTCCACCATGTCGCCCAGCTCTTCGAGGTGCTTGGCGCCGCGCTCGGTCTTGGCGTCGGGAAACTCGGCGAGGCCCGTCCGGCGCATCAGATGCACGTTCTTGATCTCGACGTAGCACTGAGGCTTCGTCGCGCTTTCGAGCAGGAAATCCACCCGCGAATTCTTGCCGTATTTCACCTCGCGGCGGATGTTGTCGTAGCCGCTGAGCCCGGGGATCGCGCCGACCGCGAGCGCCGCGCCCACCAGCGGATTGGGATGCCCGGTGTTGACGCCGACCAGCTCCCGCCCGCCGCCGAAATCCACCTCGATCAGCTCCCAGCTGTGCGACAGCTTGCGCTTCGGATTGTCCGACTTCGACAGCCACACCCGCGAGCCCGGCGCGGCGAGCCCGATCATCCCGCCCGGGTTGGCGACATGGGCGGTGATCGTCGAGCCGTCCGGCAGCACCACATCGGCGAGGAAGCGCTTGTAGCGCTTCACCAGCGTGGCCGGGATGAGAGGAGCGGGGAACCGCATTATTTCTCTGCGTCAAAAGCGCCGTCGTTCGTTACTGTGCCCTCTCCTTGAGGGAGAGGGCTACGTTGACAGTGCAATACATTCGAATGGGTGAGGGGTTTCAGTCTATCGATAGACCGTAACCCCTCACCCAACTCTTTTCGCTGAACGGTCCGTGTAGCCCTCTCCCACCACAAGGGCGTTTACGCCCGTCTTTGACGGGCTATGGAGAGGGCACAACAATAGGCACTTCGGCTCTTTTGACACAGTAAGATTATTCCGGCTTGAAGCCTGCACGTTGCAGAAGCTCGGTGCCGCGCGCGACCTGCACGCGGATGAAACGCCCGAACTCTTCCGGCGTCTCGGCCACCGGCTCGACGCCGAGCGCGGCCAGACGGTTTTCTTCGGCGAGCTTCTGGCTGGTCTCGTTGAACACGGTGTTGAGCTTCGCGACCACGTCGGGCGGCATGCCCTTCGGCCCGAAGAAGCCGAACCAGGAGGCGAATGCAAGACTTGGCATCCCGCTCTCGGCCGCGGTCGGGACGTCGGGCGCCAGCGCGCTCCGCTTCGACGACGTGATCGCCAGCGCCTTGACCTTGCCGTCCCGCGCCGCCGGCAGCAGCGTGATCACCGAGTCGATCAAGAGCTGGATATGGCCGCCCATGACATCGGTCAGCGCCGGTGCGGTGCCGCGATAGGGTGTGATGGTGAGGTCGGCCTTGGACGCTTCGCGCAACGCAACGGATGCGATGTGCCCGGCCGAGCCGAGGCCCGAGGTCGCGACCGTCCAGTCGGACGGCTTTTCGCGTGCCGCGGCCGCGACCTCGGTCAGCGTCTTCTGCGGCATCTTCGGCGACATCACGACCAGCAGCGGGCCTTCGCCGACGCGCGCGATCGGCGTGAAGTCGTTCACCGCGTCGTAGGGCACCGATCTCAGCGTCACGTTGGCCATCACATGAGTGATCGGCACGAAGAGCAGCATATAGCCGTCCGGCGCCGACTGATGCACCGCCTGTCCGCCGATGGTGGCGCTGGCGCCGGGGCGGTTCTCGACGATGATCGGCACGCCGAGCTTGTCTTTGGCTTTCTCGGCATAGAGCCGCGCCATCACGTCGATGCCGCCGCCGGCCGCAAACGGCACGATGACCTTGATGGCTTTGTCCGGATATCCGCCCTGTTGCGCGGCCGCAGACGTGATGGCCGCGATGACGGCGAATGCGATGGCGATCGAGCGAACCAACATGCGGCGCCTCCGCGACGGCTCTACATCACGAACTTGCCGCCCAGGTCTTCGTCGATGTGCACGCGGATGATCTCGTCGAAGGTCTGCTCCACCGCGAATCCCAGCGCGGTGGCGCGTTCGCCGGCGAGCCGCTGCGGCCAGCCGCCGACGATTCGCACCACCAGCGGGTCGGGCTCGCGACGGATGCGCGACGCGACCTTGTCGCCCGCGACTCTCCGCAGCGCCTCGATCTGCTCGCCGACCGTGCAGCACACGCCCGGCATGGTCAGGTTGATGTGCGGCTCGATCTGCTCGCGCGGCAATTCAGCACCGTGAATCAGAAAGCCCACCGCCGAGCGCGGGCTCGCATGCGTGTGCACCACGCTCTCGGAAACCGGCAGCAAGGCCTCAAGGCCCGCGAGCGGCTCGCGGATGATGCCGGAGAAGAAGCCGGACGCCGCCTTGTTGGGCTTGCCGGGCCTCACCACGATCGAGGGCAGCCGGATGCCGACGCCTTCGAGGATGCCGCGCCGCGTGTAGTCGGCCAGCATCAGCTCGATGATCGCCTTTTGCGTGCCGTAGGAGGTGAGCGGCGTCAGGTTGAAGTCGTCCGGAATGGCGTTGGGGAAGGGCGCGCCATAGACCGCCATCGACGACGAGAACACCACCCGCGGCTTGTAGCCGTCGCCGGCCTTGCGGATCGCTTCCAAGAGCGCCCGGCCGCCGTCGAGATTGACGCGATAGCCCTTATCGAAATCGAGCTCGGCCTCGCCCGAGACCACGCCGGCCAGATGGAAGATCACCTCCGGCCGTTCCGAGATCGCCTTCTCGGCAACGCCCGGCTCGGCGAGGTCGGCGGCGCGTGTCTTCACATGATCGGAAAAGCCTGCCGGGCGGGCCGGCGCCACCACGTCCAGCAAAGTGAGTTTTTCGACGGGATGGCTCATGAGCGTGCCATCCGTGATCAGCTTTTCGGTGAGTTTGCGGCCGATCATGCCGGCCGCACCGGTGATCAGGACATGCATGGGCGCCTCCCTGACGTGCTTCTGGCGCCTCACGCCGCGCCGAGCTTGGTTTTCTGCCTCCCATTGCTATCGAAGTTTTCGGGCGCGAGCCAGCGCTCGAACGCAACCTTGCGGGCCGGCCATTCTGTGTCGAGGATCGAGAACCAGGTGGTGTCGCGGTTCCGTCCCTTGACGATCATGTGCTGGCGGAAGGTGCCTTCGTAGGTGAAGCCATAGCGCTCGGCCGCCCGCTTCGAGGGCGCGTTCAGGTTGTCGCATTTCCACTCGTAGCGCCGGTAGCCCAGCGTCTCGATGGCGTAGCGCGCGATCAGATACTGCGCCTCGGTGCCGAGCGGGGTGCGCTGCAGGGCCGGCGAATAGACGATGTTGCCCACCTCGATGACGCGCATCGCCGGGCGGATCTCCATCAGCGACAGGAAGCCCAGCGCACGGTCGCCCGGATCGGTGATCGCGTAGAAAATCCGCTCGGTGTTGCGGGCGCAGCTGTCGATATAGTCGCGGAATGCGACCTGATCGAACGAAGTGCCGGCCGGAATGTAGGTCCAGATGTGGTCGTGGCCGCCCATCGCGGCCCACAGCGACGCGCTGTGCTTGGCCCGATCGAGCCGCTCGACCGCGCCGTAGCGGCCCTTGAGCGTCACCGCGCCGGGCATCGGCGCGGGCGTGGCGTCGACAACCTCGCCGACCGGAGGCGTATCGGTCATGACCATTTCTTCCGGTCTTCGCCGAAGAACGCGTTCAGCTCCTGATTGCTGATGGTGCCGGCGAAGCTGTCGAACTTGCCCTCGGTCGCAATGGCGCGGGCCGATTTGACGAAGGCGTCCATGGCGACGCGCGACAGCGTGCCGCCGACGCTGATCCGGCGCACGCCCATCCCGGCGAGATCGCTGACCGTGAAGCCGAAGGCGCCGCTGTTGAGGAAGTTGATCGGCTTGCCGCCGACCGCCTTCACGGTCGCCTCGATCTGCTCGCGGGTCTTGATGCCCGGCGAATAGAGGCAATCGGCTCCGGCATCGGCGAAGGCCTTCAGCCGCCGGATGGTCTCGTCGAGGTCGGGCCGGTTGCGGATGAAGCCTTCGGTTCGCGCTGTGAACACCACATCGCCGCCGGCCTTGTCGATCGCCGCACGCGCCGCCTTCACGCGGGCCAGCGCCAGGTCAAAATCGTAGAGCGGAAATTGGCTGTGCTGCGGCGAATCCTCGATCGACAAACCGGCGACGCCGGTCGCGATGCAGCGCGTCACATTCTCGGCGACGGTGTCCGGATCGTCGGCAAAGCCGTTCTCGAAATCGGCGTTGAGCGGAATGTCGGTCGCGGCCGCGAGCTCCTTGTAATGCGCCAGCACCTCGTCGCGCGATTGCGCACCGTCGGCGTAGCCCATCGCATGGGCGTGGCCGGCGCTGGTGGTGGCCAGCGCCTTGAAGCCCAGTCCTTGAAGATAGCGTGCGCTGCCGACACTCCATGGATTGGGAATGACGAAGCAGCCGCTCTTATGCAATTCGCGAAAGGTCTTGCGCTTGTCGGCGGTAGACGGGCGGGCGGATGGCATGGAAAACTCCCGGCAGATGGAGATGCTGAATGCTGCCACGATGCTGCGGGGCAGGACAGCGCATTTCCGTGATGCAACCATGATCCGGCGTGATAACGGATCGGGATACAACGCTTTGCAATAGGGGTGGGAAATGCTGGTGGATTGCGTCGATCTGGATGCGCTGGAGCGCGAGGCGCGCCGCGTGATGCGGCCGGAATCCTGGGTGTTCTGCGACACCGGCGCCGACGACGAGGTCACCGCCAAGGAGAACATCGCGGCGTGGCGCGCGCTGAAGCTGCGCCCGCGGGTGCTGCGCGACATCGTCGAGATCGACACCTCGGTGACGCTGCTCGGCCATAAGGTCGACACGCCGATCATGGTGGCGCCGACCGGGCGGCATCACCTGTTTCATTCGGAAGGCGAGCGCGCCACCGCGCGCGGCTCGGCTGCGGCCGGCGCGCTCTATGTGATGTCGACCAGCGGCGCCACACTGGTCGAGGACGTCGCCAAGGAGCGCGGCAGCGCGCCGCAATGGTTCCAGCTCTACATGCAGCCCGACCGTGAGGCGACCGGCGCGCTGCTCGACCGCTGCGTCAAGGCGGGCTTCAAGGCGCTGGTGCTCACGGTCGACCAGCCAGTGCCTGGCTGGAGCCCGCGGGCCTATCGGACGCCGGTGATCGCCTCGCCGGACATCCGCAGCGTCAACATGGTCGGCCAGCCGGTCGCGCGCACCGCGTACGATCCGGACCGCAAGGGCATCGTGATGTTCCCGACCAATTTCGCGGACCTCGAATGGCTGGTGGAGCGCTGCGCCATGCCGGTGGTGGTCAAGGGCGTCTTGCGCGGCGACGATGCGCGGCGCTGCGTCGAATGCGGCGTGAAGGGGATCATGGTGTCGAATCACGGCGGACGGCATCTCGACACCACGGTGACGACGGCCGAAGTCGTATCCGAGGTCGTGGCCGCCGTCGGCCTGAACGCCGAGGTCTATGTCGATGGCGGCATCCGCCGCGGCACCGACATCGTCAAGGCGCTGGCGCTCGGCGCCCGCGCCGTGCTGGTCGGCCGGCCGCCGCTGTGGGGCCTGTCGGTGAGCGGCGCCGACGGCGTGTGCGACGTGCTGGAGCACTTGCGCGACGAGATGGTCCGGGCCATGCAGCTTTGTGGCGCCGGCAATCTCGCGGCCCTGACGCCCGATCTGGTGAAGCCATGAACGAACTGATCCCCACCGGAAAGCTTCGCGTCGGCGTGGCGTTTGCGCCATCGCCGTCGCCGCTGTTCGTGGTCAAGGCCAAGGACGGCGCTGTGCATGGCGTCACGATCGACCTCGGCAACGAGCTCGCCCAGCAGATCGGCGTCGAGGCCGAATTCATGGTGGCGCCGAACACCGGCGAGCTGGTCGACGCGCTGGAGGCCGGCCGCATCGACGTGTCGTTCATGCCGGTCGACGAGGAGCGCAAGAAGCGCATCGATTTCGGCCCGGTCTATTTCCTGGTCGAGAGCACCTACATGGTGACCGAGGCGTCGGGCCTGCGCCGCGTCGAGGACGTCGACCGCCCCGGCATCCGCGTCGTCGGCATCGCCAACACCACGACGATCCGCGCCGCGGCGCGCTCGCTGACGCAGACCACGATCACGGCCGCGCAATCGATCGGCGAGGCGGTCGAGATGCTGACCGGCGGCAAGGCCGATGCGTTTGCGCTGTCGCGCGATTCGCTGCCGCCGTTCGTCGCCAAGCTGCCGGGCTCGCGCATCGTCGACGGCGGCTTCCAGCTCACCGGTGTCGCCATCGCGGTGCCGAAGGCGCGGCCCGACGCGCTGGCTTACGTGACGGCGTTCATCGAGAAGGCGAAGAACTCCGGCGTGGTGCGCGGCGCGTTCAACCGCGCCGGCCTGCAGCACTTGTTGGTCGCGCCTTAGCGTGCGGCCTATTGCAGGGTTCTGGCTTGCGGGCAACAATCGCTGCCGACCAAATCATTTCCGCGTGGATCGTCGCCGCACAGGCTTGCCACGCCACGCCTCGAATTCCTCTTTCACAAACGCCGCCGCGCGGGTCGCGGCGCGATGCAGCCAGCCTTCGCGGCGCTTCCCGATATCGCGCTCGATGGCGCGGTGATGATCGCCGGTGCCGAGATGGATGTTGGCGAGCTCGTGGCCCATGGCGCGCAGCATCCGCGGATTGAGCAGTTCTTCCGGCTCCTCGGCGACCTCGATCTTGCGGGTGTTGGGCGAAAGCCTGCGCACCACCAGCTCGTTGTCGGCGGCGTACCACGGGTCGGGCGCGCGGTAGCGGCCGTCGGCGATCTCCTGCACATGCAGCCGCCGCGACTTCTGGCCGAGCGCGCGCACCCATCCGGACGGCACCAGGGCCTTGGCCTCGCGCAGCACCAGCCCCGCGTGCCAGTCGGCGACGCCGACCCAGCGCGGCCGCCCGAGGCTGCCGGTGCCGGCCTGCCGCCGGTAGAATTTCTGGATGTCGAGAGACTCCGGCATCGCGGCCGCGATGGCGCGGCGATAGGCCTTGGGCGGCCGCTTCGGCGAATTCTTCTGCGCCTTGACCTTGGCCCAGAAGTGGGCGCGCTCTTTTTCGTCGACCACGAACAGGCTGCGCAGCGCGGCATGCTCCTCGTCGAGCACGAACGGCCGTGGATCGTTCAGGCCGCGGCGATAGCCTTCGAGGATCGACGTGCAGGTGTCGTGGTTATGATACCGGCGCGACGGCCGCGCCAGCGCGGCGCTGGTGGCGAGCCGCACCAGATCGATCGCATAGGGCATCACGGCGGCTTCGTCGAAATCGTTGACGCCCCAGACGAGGCGGCCGTCGTCGTCTCGCCACATGCCGAAGTTTTCGAGATGGATGTCGCCGACCGCCAGCACCTGCGGCGCGTTGCGCAGCTTCGGGCAGACCTCGAGGATGGTCTCGGCCCAGCGCCAGTAGGTGGCGCGCAGGAACGGGAACGCGCCGCTCGCCATCTTGGCGTGCTTCTCGCGCAAGTCAGCCGCGATGATCTGGCCGTCGAGCGCGTCGCTCAGCCAGCGCTCGTAGTCCGCATTCGCCTTCCGGAAGTCGGGCTCGAAATCGGGCTTCGCCATTCGCCATCAATCACTGAGTCCATCAGTGATTGTCCCTCGGCTCGCTGGTCTGCGCCACCCGCTGGTACTTTACCGCGGGCCGCAGCACCATGCCATCGGCCAGCTGGTCGACCAGGACGCGCTGGATCTCTTGCCAGGGCGTCTGGCTCGCCGGGAAATGGAAGCCGCCGTCGCGCTCCAGCATCTTCCGGCGCTTGGCGAGCTCGGCCTTCGAGATCAGCACATCGGCCGTGCCCTTGTTGAGGTCGATCCGCACCCGGTCCCCGGTGCGAAGCAGCGCCAACCCGCCGCCGGCCGCCGCCTCCGGCGAAGCATTCAGCACCGAGGGCGAGCCCGAGGTGCCGGACTGCCGGCCGTCGCCGATGCACGGCAATGACGTGATGCCCTGTTTGATCAGCCGCGCCGGCGGCTGCATGTTCACCACCTCGGCCGAGCCCGGATAGCCGATGGCGCCGACGCCGCGCACGAACAGCAGCGTGCGCTCGTCGATCTTCAGCGACGGATCGTCGATGCGCAGGTGATAGTCCTCCGGCCCCTCGAACACCACGGCGCGGCCTTCGAAGGCGTTCAGGTCCTTCGGGTTGGACAGGAAGCGCTTGCGGAAATCCTCCGAGATCACGCTGGTCTTCATGATCGCCGAGTCGAACAGGTTGCCCTTCAGCACCTTGAAGCCGGCCTGCTTCTTCATCGGCTTGCCGTAGGGCTTGATCACGTCCGGATCGGCGACCTTCGCGCCCTTGACGTTCTGCGCCATGGTCTTGCCGTTGATGGTCAGCGCGTCGCCGTGGATGCGCTTCGCTTTCAGCAGCTCGTTCATCACGGCCGGCAATCCGCCGGCCCTGAAATATTCCTCGCCGAGATATTCGCCGGCCGGCTGCATGTTGACGAGCAGCGGCACGTCGTAGCCGAGCTTCTCCCAATCGTCGATCGTAAGCTTCACGCCGACATGGCGCGCGATGGCGTTGATATGGATCGGCGCATTGGTCGAGCCGCCGATGGCGGAATTGGCGATGATGGTGTTCTCGAACGCCTGCCGCGTCAGGATGTCGGACGGCCGCAGATCCTCGTGCACGATCTCGACGGCGCGTACGCCGGTTTCATAGGCGATCTGGGCGCGCTCGCGATACGGCGCCGGGATCGCGGCGCAGCCCGGCAGCGACATGCCGAGCGCTTCGGCGAGCGCATTCATGGTCGAGGCCGTGCCCATGGTGTTGCAGTGGCCGACCGACGGCGCGGACGCCGTCGCGATGTCCAGGAACTCCTTGTTGTCGATGCGTCCGGCGGCCAATTCCTCGCGCGCCCACCACACCACGGTGCCGGAGCCCGCCCGCATGCCCTTCCACCAGCCGTTCAGCATCGGCCCGCCGGACAGCACGATCGCCGGGATGTTCACGGTCGCGGCCGCCATCAGGCAGGCCGGCGTGGTCTTGTCGCAGCCGGTCATCAGCACCACGCCGTCGAGCGGATAGCCGTACAGCACCTCGACGAGGCCGAGATAGGCGAGGTTGCGGTCGAGCGCCGCGGTCGGCCGCTTGCCGGTCTCCTGGATCGGATGGCACGGAAACTCGAACGCGATGCCGCCGGCATCGCGGATGCCGTCGCGCACGCGCTTGGCCAGTTCGAGATGATGACGGTTGCAGGGCGACAGGTCGGAGCCGGTCTGCGCGATGCCGATGATCGGCTTGCCGGAGCGCAGCTCCGGGCCGGTCAGGCCGTAATTGAGATAGCGCTCGAGATAGAGCGCCGTCATGCCCGGGTTCTCGGGATTGTCGAACCAGAGCTGCGAGCGCAGCGTGCGGCCCTTGGGTGTCAGCGTCTTCTGCTTCTTGGCCATGTGTCCTCTCCGGCGGAGCTTTCCTGCAAGGATGCGGTCGAAGCCGAGGGGCCGCAAGGTGGTGGTTTGATTTCGGCGGCCGAATCCTTTGAAACTCGCCGGCGGGAAAGGGCAGGGCTATCGCATATCATTCGCTGCTGCGGTTCTTGTCCCCTCTCCCGCTTGCGGGAGAGGGTGGCGAGCGAAGGCGAGCCGGGAGAGGGCTCTTTGTTGCAGCACCCCTCTCCCCCCTCGCATTCGCTCGGGACCCTCTCCCCGCCATAGCCCGTCGAAGACGGGCGTAAACGCCCTGGTGGCGGGGCGAGGGGACCAAATCGCAACACGGAGCCATATGCGATTGCCCTGCGGAAAAGGGGCGACCTCATGTTCTACCAGCTCGTGGCCGGCGGCCTCGTCAGCCTGATCAATTTCGGCCTGCACGCCCTCATCACCGGCGTCGTCGTTGTTGCGGCGCGGCACACGGCGTCCGCCACCGACGACCTGCATGTGTTCGCCCGGGTCAGCGCGCTTCTGATGGTGACGATGGTCGCGCTGCTGATCGCCCACAACCTGGAGATCGCGGTGTGGGGGCTGTTCTACGCCTGGAACGGCGTCGAGACCGCCAAGGCGAGCCCGTTCGAATTCGCCTTCGAGAACTACACGGCGCTGGGCTATGGCGACGAGCTTCCGGCCACGGGCTTCCGGCTGATCGGACCGATCACCGCGCTCAACGGTCTGCTGCTGATCGGCTGGTCGGTCGCCATCATTTTCGAGGTCATGAAGATGGCCGACATCCACATCGCCCGCAAAGAATCGTCCAGTTGACGGACCCCGCGGCGCCGGGGCTAATACGGCCCGGACCGGCGAAAAACCGCCAAGGCGCATCAAGAAACGCTCGAGGGAATTCCATGCTCCGTACAGTCGCCAACTTCGACCGCATCGGCGAGGAAAACGCATTCGCGGTGCTGGCCCGCGCCAATGCGCTGCAGGCCCAGGGCCGCGACATCATCAGCCTCGGCATCGGCCAGCCGGATTTCCGCACGCCGGACTTCATCGTCGAAGCCGCCATCAAGGCGCTGCGCGACGGCCATCACGGCTACACGCCCGCGAACGGCATCCCGCAGCTTCGCGAGGCGGTGGCCGCCGACCTGCACAAGCGTTTCAAGGTCGAGGTCAACCCGGACAGCGTGATGATCATGCCGGGCGGCAAGCCGACCATGTTCATGTCGATCCTGATGTTCGGCGAGCCGGGCGTCGACATCCTCTATCCGGACCCGGGCTTCCCGATCTACCGCTCGATGATCGAGTACACCGGCGCGCGGCCGATCCCGGTGCCGATCCGCGAGGAGAACGGCTTCGCGTTCTCCGCCGAAGAGACGCTGAAGCTGATCACGCCGCAAACCCGGCTGCTCATCATCAACTCGCCCGCCAACCCGACCGGCGGCGTCACGCCGAAGGCCGAGATCGACAAGCTCGTCGCGGGCCTCGAGAAGTGGCCGGACGTCTGCATCATGTCGGACGAGATCTACGACCACATGGTCTATGACGGCGAGCAGCATGTCTGCCTCTTGTCCTACCCGTCGATCCGCGACCGGCTGATCCTGCTCAACGGCTGGTCCAAGACCTACGCCATGACCGGCTGGCGGCTGGGCTATGCGGTGTGGCCCGGCAAGCTCTACGACTATGCGCGCAAGCTCTCGGTCAACCTGCACTCCTGCGTCAACGCCTCGGCGCAGTATGCCGGCCTCGCGGCTCTCACCGGCCCGCAGGACGAGGCCGACCGCATGGTCGCCGAGTTCGACAAGCGCCGGAAGGTCGTGGTCGAAGGCCTGAACAAGCTGCCCGGCGTGTCCTGCGTGGTGCCCAAGGGCGCGTTCTACGCGTTCCCGAACATTAAAGGCACGGGCTGGAAGGGGAAGGACCTCGCCACCACGCTGCTGAACGACACAGGCGTCGTCACCATCGGCGGTCCGGACTTCGGCATTCTCGGCGAGGGCTATCTGCGCTTGTCCTACGCCAACTCGACGGAAAACATCCTGAAGGCGCTGGATCGCATGGGGCAGTTCCTGGCAAGCCGCAAGGCGGCGTGACGGACGCTGCGGGGGAGAGGGAACAATGAAGCGGGTTGCTTTGACGTTTTGCCTGCTGGCGGCCGGCGGCGCGGCCGCGCAGGCGCAGACCTTTTATCACTACGAATGCAAGGACGGCGCGAGCTTCGAGGTCGGGTTCTATCCCGGCACCAAGGACGCCTTCCTGCAGTTCGACGGCAAGGCGCTGGATTTGCCGAAGCGCTTCTCGCTGACCAGCCAGCGCTTCTCGAAGAACGGTGTCACGTTCTCGATGAAGAAAAACGGCGCCGCGACCATCCGGCGCGCCGGCAAGACCTCGGTTGATTGCCTGGTGAAGTAGCTGTTTCCGCGATCGGGAAGCGTAGCGTGGGTTAGCGCCGAAGGCGCGTACTCTTGTGAACACTCGATGGGTTTCACCTTCGGCTCAACCCATCCTTCTGTAACGGACCTCGATTGGTCAATCCCTTGCGTCGTCGTCTTCGCCGGGTCTCGCTTCTGTACGGGGTCGGCGCGAGGCCGCCACCTGATGGGGTTTGAAGAGGACAGGCC